>JAEEGL014310393.1_pt1 | contig 21145 bp, 16 predicted proteins | sample 9134231 | NCBI WGS metagenome assembly JAEEGL01 (sample SAMN16246548, study PRJNA631951) | gut metagenome | biome: gut microbiome; feature: rumen; material: fiber-attached | host: Bos | place: Iran: Karaj | collected 2018-10 | reverse complement strand
TGATACAACCACATCTTTTGCAGCAGCATTATCTGCATTTTATATGAATATAAAAATAGCGCATGTAGAAGCAGGACTTCGAACTTACGATACGACATCACCTTACCCAGAAGAGTTTAATCGTCATGCAGTTGGAATAATAGCAGATTACAACTTTGCACCAACAGAAAGAGCTAAGCAAAACCTAATTAAAGAAGGCAGAAAAGAAGATACTATTTGGGTAACAGGAAATACAGTTATTGATGCTTTGAAGACTACAGTTCAAAAAGATTTTGTTCACCCAGAATTAGAATGGTGCAAAGGATATCGAATGGCTCTTATAACTGCTCATCGTAGAGAGAATCTTGGCGAGCCAATGCGAGAGATTTTTAAAGGGATAAAAAGGGTTTTAGATGAACATGATGATGTGAGAGCAATATATCCAGTTCACTTAAATCCTAAAGTTAGAAAGATGTGTAAAGAAGTATTTGGAAATGATGAACGCATTCATTTGATTGAGCCATTAGATGTATTTGATTTTCACAATTTCATGAATGCGGCATATTTGATATTAACTGATTCAGGTGGGATACAAGAAGAAGCACCAAGTTTAGGAAAGCCTGTATTAGTACTAAGAACTACTACTGAGAGACCAGAAGGTGTTGAAGTTGGAACGGTTAAGCTCACAGGGGTAAAGGAAGAACAAGTATATTGTGACTTTAAGTTATTACTTGACGATGAAGACGAGTATCAAAAAATGTCGAAGGCTATTAATCCGTTTGGTGATGGACATGCTTCGGAAAGAATAGCTGAGATTCTAATCAAATATATATGAAGCATTGCATCCTACACATTCAAAAATAAGTATACATATAAAAGCAGTTTTTAAGAAAGCAAAATAAAAGATTTGATAAGAATTTATAATATGTAAGTTGTTTTAAAAAGCTTTTGATTAATAAAGAGGAGAAGTGAAGCATGGGAGCAACAAGTGGGAGGGAGTTTGTAAAAGAATATTGGGAAAATAGATATCGTAATGGAGGAGACAGTGGTCATGGAAGTCAGGGGAATTTAGCGGGATTTAAAACTGAAGTAATAAATAATATTATAGAAAAATTTCAAATAAAAAGAGTTGTAGAGTGGGGATGTGGAGATGGAAGATTATGTGGAACGTACAAAGCGGAGGAGTATTTTGGGCTGGATGTATCGGATTATGTAATTGAAAAGAATAAAGAGAAATATGCAGATAGAATACCTCAAAAAATGAGATTTATGACATACGATGGATCAAAAATAGAGGTAGGTAAATATGACTTGTCACTTTCATTAGATGTCATATATCACTTAATTGACGAGGGGATGTTTGAAGATTACATGTATAACCTTTTTAATTCTTCTTCCAACATAGTAGTAATTTATTCTATTGACAATGATAATTTGTTAGGAGCTGCACATATAAAGTATAGAAAACACACGGGTTTTATTGAACGGGAATTTAAAGAATTTGATTTGATTAAAGTAATAGATAATATGTATCCAACTAATAAGTTTGGTGCTGGTGGATCAGATTGTAGTTTTTTTGTTTATCAGAGAAAAAAATACTAGGGGGATGGATATGAAAAAGAAAATAGAAACAGATAGAAGTGAAAGAATAAAAGCATTATTGAGGGACGGGAAAATCAAAGAAAGGTATGCAATTGATGGAGATTTGTTGATTGCCGTATCAATAATTCGGATAAGGGGACTTAAAGTATGGTTATGGGGTGCAATAAAATGGGTAGATATTATTATTGATATATTAGAAAGTTATGATATTAAGGTATATGGAATAATAGATAAAGATAATAATAAAAGCGGATTAATTAATGGAAAAGAAGTAATAACTCCTCAAATTTTTAGTGAACAGAAGCATAAGGATTCATTTGTATTTGTGTTGACCGGAGCATTTTCTGGTTGGGAACAGAAAAGTTTTTTTGATGTGTTTAGCAAAAGCAATATTAATATGTATTATGTTTTATCTGATATGGATAAACATAAATTGGCATCATCGTGGCATGTAACGTTTGATTCGGGAAGGAGAATATACTATAAAGAACATGAGAATGATATTATCAAATTCGCAAAAATGTTGAATGACGAAGAGTCGCAAAATACATTAGAGGAGTACATAATGTCGTATGTCAATAACGATGTTTATAGAGGAAATCAAATATCTACGGTTTATAAGTATTTTTATGGTGATAAAGGAGAAATATTATATCAGCATTTGCCTAATGAAAAATGGCTTAATTGCGGAGCTTCAGTAGGAGATACGATTTTTTCATTTTATGGAAATGGATTTACAGCAGAAAAGATTTGGGCGTTTGAGTCAGAAGAGTCAACATTCAAATTATTAAAAGAAAATATTTTGATGCTGCCTGAAAAAGAAAGGAAATGTATCCGCTTATACAATGAAACATTGGATGAAAAAACATCTTTTGAAGAAATAGATAAAATAACTCTGTTGAACGCAGATATTGAAGGTAGTGAACTTAGCCTGTTGAAAGCGATAAATAGGCAAATTATTAATAATCGGCCAGTGATTTCAATTTGTGTATACCATTTAAAAGAAGATATTGTAGAAATACCTAATTATATAAATTCTATTGTACAAAATTATAAATTTTATTTAAGAAAATACACATCATTTATTTACAATTTTAATCGTAATCATGAGTTGGTGTTATATGCAATTCCAGAGGAAAGAGATAAAAGCAACATAAAACAATAATTATGTGTATGAAAAATAAAGAGGACAATATGATTATTAACGATGGGATATGTTTTGATGAAGAAAAAGGTTATTTTGTAGATAGAAATACCGGTGATTTATATAACATAGATATTAATACAAATACGATTGAATTGATAGATTCGGTGAAATCAGCAGAAGCAAATTATAGGAAATATAGAAAGATATTGAAGTTAAATGAAAAGATTATTTGTCTGCCAGATTGTGATAGAAAAATAAAAATCGTGAATGAAAAAAATGGGAAGAGTGAGTATATTGAATTAGATTCTGATGAGCGTAATTGTATAGTAAGCGCTTGGAATATTGGAAATACAATATATGCTGGTAGACCCCTTCAAAATGAGTTGTTGGAAATTGAACTAGGTACAAATAAAAAGATTATAAAAAGATATAGTATTTTTAACGAAAGCGGAATAATTTGTTCTCAGCAGTTTTATTTAGATAATAATCATATATATGCTATAACGAAAACTAAAATAGCAGCCTTTGACATAAGCTCCAAAGAAATAAGAGTTTATGATTATAAAGAGCAAGATAAAGGTTTTTCAACGATAGTTTGTAAGGATAATAAAATCTATTTAACAGGTCATAAAAATAAAATATATGTAGTGGATAAGACTAATATGGAAATAGTAGAAAAAATAGATATAAAAAAAGAGATGTGCGCAAATACAGGTTATATAGAGGATGATAATTATTTTATTGAAAGTGTTGTTTGTGGACCATATATTTATTTTTTCCCACAAGCAAATAGTAATAATATTTTGTTTCTAAATAATAAGGATAATTCAATAGGTCTAATAGAATTTAATTATGGAAATAAAGATATAAAGCATTTTACGTATAGCGGAATAATAGATGATTATTTTTTTGTTCAAGATGAGATTAATAAGGAGTTATATTCAATAAATATTACGAATCAATTAGTAAAACCTGTACGAGTGCATATAAATCTAGTAAGCATGGGGAAAAAATATTCTCAAAATAATAAATGTGAAGAGGCGGAGAATTTAACCTTGAATGGATATTTGCAATATCTAAAAAGTTGTATATAACTGTAAGATTATAATATAGCCATTTTAAGAATATATTTCAAAGGTAGGGAGAAAAGATGAATATTGGAATTGTTTCAACATGGTTTGAGAGAGGAGCAGCATATGTTTCTAAACAATATATGAATGTATTACAAAATGATGAAGTGTATATCTATGCGAGAGGAGGAGAAAAATATGGAATTAATGAAAAAAAATGGGATAAGTCTTATGTTACGTGGGATAACAAAAAAAGTGAGAGAACCTCAGATATAAATATAAAACAATTTGAAAAATGGATTTCTGAAAATGATATAGAAATAATATTTTTTAATGAACAGTTTTATTTAGAACCAGTTTTAATAGCTAAAGAATTAGGTGTTATTGTTGGTGCGTACATTGATTATTACCGGATAGACAGTGTAGAAACTTTTGGTATATATGATTTTTTGATTTGTAATACAAAAAGGCATTATAGCGTTTTTAAAAATTATGCACAATGTTTTTTTGTTCCATGGGGAACCGATATAAACGTTTTTAGACCACACAAAAAAGAGGACATCTCAAATAAAATTGTTTTTTTTCTATCTGCAGGTTATTCGCCAGAAAGAAAAGGGGCGGATTGTGCAATTAGGGCAATATATAAGTTAAAAAATGAGAATTGCAAATTAATAATTCATACGCAAGTTGATTTAAAAGAATTGTTCCCAAATTTGAAAGAGACGATGGATGAACTGATTTTGAAGGATAGGTTGAAAATAATCAATAAAACAGTTCCTGCACCAGGGCTATATTATTTAGGTGATGTATATTTGTATCCATCATGTTTGGAGGGAATAGGACTAACTATAGCAGAGGCGTTAGCGAGTGGGTTGCCTATTATAACGTTGGATGAACCTCCGATGAACGAATTCGGAGAATCTCCGTTTGCTGTTCGAGCCAAAGTCGATAGATACGTAAGTAGAGAAGATGCATATTATTGGCCAATAAGTATTGTTAATGAAGATAGTTTATCCGAGTGCATGAGGTATTTTATAGATAATATCAATTTATTAGATACACTAAAAGCAAATGCAAGAAATTATGCAGTTGATAAATTAAATTGGGAAGTTAATGCAGCAAAAGTTGAAGGAATATTTCATTCAGTAAAATCCAAAGAATTAACAAATGAAATAATAGATATAGTAAAAAAACATGATAAAAAAAATGCATCTTTAGATATAAGATTGAATAATTATAAACAAAATCTAATAAAAATACTCAATAAAATAAATGTGGTAGATGGAAGAGTAGCTATTTATTGTGCGGGAAAACATACACAGGAATTATTAGATTATATTGTTTCATTGAGGATAAATATAGTGGGAATAATCGATAAAAAAACAAATATAAAAGCTATACATGGAATAAAGGTTTTCTGTCCAGATGAAATTAATATCTTAAACCCTGAATATATTATTGTTTCGTCTTATAAATATCAGAATGAAATAGAAAAAGAATTAATTAACCGATATAAATATGATGGAATAATTATTAAATTATATGACGAAAAAGATGAACAAGAGTTTTATAGCGTATAGTAGATTAATCAAATATAGAAGGAAATTGAATATATACATGGGGGAAAGAAAGTGAGAATTAGGAGAAATGGTAGAAATGAAACAATTTTTTAGGATTAATGTTAATAAATATGACAAAACAAAGGATTTTTTCTTATTCAGACCTTCATCAATATCGAATCCAAAACCGAATTCTGTAATGTTCGTTATGGAAAAATATATTGAACATATTGCATCTTTAAAAAATATTAGGGAATGTTTGATATTTTGGCCTGAACGATTTGAGGTACCTAAAGATATTTCAAGTAAGAATGTAGTTGTATCAAGTTCTTGTCCTCGAAAGGATTATAATCGATTTTTTAAAGATAATGAAATTACTTATTATCCGCCTAAAGAAGAATGTGAAAATATAGATGGTGCATTTATTTCTTCAAAGGCTGTGATAGGTGAAAACTCTGTTATCATGCCGGGAGCATATATTGGTGGAGAAGTGAAAATAGGGAAGAACTCATATATTGGGTGCGGAACAAAAATAGTTGGTGAGGCTCTGATTGGAGATAATGTAATAATACGTGAAAATGTTGTGATTGGAGCAGATGGATTGTCAACTGAAAGGGGAGATGACGGCGAGGCAATTACTATGCCACAATTCGGTGGAGTAATAATTGAAAATAAAGTACAAATAGGAGCTAATACAGTAATTGCCCGAGGCGCGATTGATAATACGATAATAAGAGAAGGTTGCAAAATAGATAATTGTTGTTTTATCTCACACAATGTTGAATTAGAACAGAATGTATTTGTTGTTGGAGAGACAATTATGATGGGAAGTTCTAAAGCTAAAAAGAATTCTTATATATCAGGAAATACTGTTGTAAGGAATAAAGTGACAATCGAGGAAAATGCATTTATTGGAATGGGAGCAGTTGTAACTAAGGATGTTGCTGCAGGTAAGGTTGTCGTAGGAAATCCAGCAAGAGAGAGGTAAGAATAAGTATGAATTATAATCCAAGTTATTCCGAGTATAGAAAAATATTAAAAACTATAAAAAAATCACGTAAGTTGATGGATTATAAAGAGGCTTTAAGTGCAGATGAGTTTATTATATTGAGACATGATGTTGAGTTTTCTTTAGAACGAGCAATCAAAATTGCAGAAATAGAATGTGAGATGGGAGTGGAATCATCCTATTTTATTCAGCTAACAAATAATGCTTATAATGCATTGTCAATAAAAAATAGAAAACTTATTAGCGAAATGAACAATATGGGGCATAAAATAGGTCTACATTATCATCTTGGAGGAATAGTAGATCCATTAAAAACTAGAGATGGGATAAGAGATCAGATTCGCATTATGTCGGAAATTTGTGGAATAACCGTTGATAGGTTTTCGATTCATCGTCCGGTACGAGAAGTTTACTATAATGCGATACCAATTGATGGGATTATCAATGCATACTCGGAAAAATTTTTTACTCTCTTAGATGAAAGCATGCCAGCTGATGAACAAGAGCTTGAAGTTAAATACATCGCAGATTCAAGACATAGATGGAATTATGGTTATCCGGATGAAGAAACAATAAAAAAATACAAAAAAATACAGCTATTAATACATGCAGATAATTGGACCGAACAAGGACTTGATGCATTAGATAATTTTGAAAAATTAATTAATGAAAATACAGCGAATTATATAGAAACTTTAGATAGAGAATGCAAGCATTTTTCAGGGTACAAACAAAAACTAGAAGGAAAGTATAAAAGGCAGTAGTAAAAGCGAAAAAATACTTGAATGATAAATGAGGAATAAAGTAATGGCAAAAAGGGTTATAAATCTTTGTTATCATAGAATTAATAATCTAGAAATAGATATTAATAGGCTAGCTGTTTCTACCCATAACTTTAGAAATCATTTGGAATGGATAAAAGATAACTATATTATTCTTAAATCGGAAGATGATTGGAACGAAATATCACAAGATGGAGTAGTTGTTACATTTGATGATGGATATGAGGATTTTTATACAAAAGCATTTCCTATCTTAAAAGAACTAAATATACCTGCAACAGTATTTATAACAATAGGGAAAAATGCGTCAAATAGAATGATGTGGTGGGATGAATTGGAACATATTTTGTTTGAAGGATATGTTCCATATATTATAAGGATTTCAGATGAAATAATTAATTATAAATGGGTAATTGAAAATATTGATGATAAAAATAAGTGTTATCAAGAAATTCATTATTTAATGAAGAATATTATATCGTCTAAGCGTAGGGAAGAATGGCTGGATCAATTATGGCAAGCCAAAGGTGAGGAAAGAAATTTGATTGAGCGTTATAGAATGTTGAATGACGAACAGATTAGTGAGTTAGCAAAATCAGATTTAATAACAATTGGTGCACATACAATGACTCATTCTGCTTTAAAAAATAGAGATATCAATGAGAGAGAATTTGAAATTGGGCAATCGATAGAAAAATTAAAATCAATATGCGGAAAAGAAATTGAAGTTTTTTCCTATCCGTTTGGTTATTTAGACAAAGATTATTCAATAGAAGATAACCAAATATGTAATAAATATAATATAAAAAAGACGTTTTCAACAAATGCGGGGAGTTGGAAAAAAAAAGATGGAAACTTCAATATAAAACGTAACGGCGTGAACAACAAGACAATTTCTGATTTTGTAGACTATATTGAGGAGATAGAACGTATATGAGGTAAGTTATGGAAAAAGTCTATGTGTTTGGATGTGGAAATTTCTTTAAAAGTAAAAAAAGTCAAATAGAAAAAAGATACATTATACAAGGAATAGTAGATAATCATAACAATTCGGATGCTATCGTAAAAAAACCAGAAGAAGTAATTTTTGCGGACGCTAGAATTTTATTAATGATAATAGACGGTAGAGAGGTATTTAAGCAATTAATAGGGCTAGGAGTTTTAGAACAAAACATTATTCTTGGGGAAAATGAAATATGGGATGACGATTCTGAAGAAACAATTCTTGTAAAAAAGAATTCAAAGATTCTATATAGAAATGAAAAAAAATATATATTGGATTTTGTAAGTAATAGTGAAGTGTTAATCGATTCATATGAAGATTATTTGAATGCAAAAAAAAAGGTATTGCGAGGGTTGTATTCAGAAAATACTGGTATTAAGGCTATAAACGACTTTTCGGTAAAGCCTCTTTCAAGAGATTTTGGCACGCATAGAGGAAAACCCATAGATAGATATTATATTGAGAAATTTTTAGAAGAGAATAAAAAGTACATTACAGGCGATGTTTTAGAGATAGCTGATAATAATTATACAAAGAAATATGGAAAACACTATAATTCAAGCGTAATGCATGTAGAGGGGATTGGACAAAATGTTTTTAAAGGAAACCTTGAAACTGGTGAAGGACTACGTGGGAAAAAATATGATTGTGTAATATTAACGCAAGTTTTAATGTTTATATTCGACTTAAAAAAGACGATGATTAACTTGAATAATATTCTTAAAGATGGCGGAGTTGCATTAATTACAGTTGCAGGAATATCGCAAATTTCAAGATATGATGCGGATCGATGGGGAAGTTATTGGAATTTTAATCTAGGAGCCATAAAAAAGCTTTTTTATCCTATGTTTGGTGAACAAAATGTACAAATACAAACTTTCGGTAATTATAAATTGGCGGTTGCCATGATGTATGGAATGTGCTGTGAAGAGCTTGATGAAAACGCGTTTAATTATGTGGATCAAGATTATCCGCTAATTTACACGATACAAGTAAAGAAAGATTTGAATAATGGTGTATTAAGATTTATCGGAAATAGAGAAGATGATAACGCAATTTTAAATAGTAATAATCCAATTATTATTTGTGGTGCAGGAGAAAAAGGTATAGAAACATTAAGGTTTCTACAAGGACACAATATTAATCCATTTTTATTTGCAGATAATAACAAAAAACAAAATGAGTACGCAGGTATTAAAATTATAAAAACTAATGAAGCGTTAATGAAATATCCATCCTTTGAGTATGTGATTACGGGGAAATATACGGAAGAAATATCAAATCAAGTTATTTATGGTGGAGCGAAGAATGTTCATATCTGGTTGTAAAAAGACTTTATAAAGGAAATTGTGTGATGAATAGGGATGATTTTATTTTAGAAACTCCAGTAGTCCTAATTATATTTAATCGACCTGAACAAGTTAGCTTAAGTTTTAATGCTGTTAAAGAAGCAAGGCCACAAAAATTATTTATAATTGCAGATGGCCCGCGACGACTTAATGAAAGTGATAAATTGTTATGTGCTGAATCCAGAAGAATAGTTGAGGATATTGATTGGCGCTGTGAAGTACATAGGATATATGCAGACGAAAATTTAGGCTGTGGTGAGAGGGTGAGTAGTGGACTTACAGAAGTGTTTAATGTTGTAGATAAAGCAATAATCATTGAAGATGATGTCGTTGCATCGATTAGTTTTTTTAAATTTTGTCAAGATTTGTTGAGTAAATATGAGAATAGAAAAGATATTTATTCTATTTCTGGGCTAAGTTACGACTTTGTTTCAAGTGAAGGAGATTATTTCTTTTCAATATATCACAATTCTTGTGCGTGGGCGACATGGAAAAGAGTTTGGGATAAATATGACTATAGCATAAAGACATATCCCGAATTATTGAGGAATGATTTCTTGAAATCAACATATACAAATCCTGTTCATAGAAGATTTTGGTATAGATTGTTTGAAGAAGTATATCATAAAAAAAACGCAAGTACATGGGCGTGTCAATTTATGTTTATGTCTCTATCAGAGAAGGCATTACATATTTATCCAAATAGAAATTTAGTACAATACATAGGTTTTTCAGAAAACGCAACGCATGCAGAAGAAGCACCTAATATTAGATATAAAAACATAATGAAGAAAGTTGAAGAAATAAGAAAACCTTTGGATTCGCCCTTATTTGTTGAAGAAAATAAGAACAATGATTTGTTGATGCTAAAAGAAATTTATTTTTGTAATGATGTTGATAAGACATTACCACGAGATTTTTCAAATGAAGAAATACAAAAAATAAATCTATATTCAAAAAAATATATTTATGGAGCTGGCAAAATAGGTAAAGAAATTGCATACAGACTAATAGAGAATGATATTAGTGATTTTGAGTTTGTAGTAACTGATAATAAAGAACAAACAAAGTTATTCAACAGTGATGTTAAGAGTATTGAAGAAATAGATTTAAAAGATGCAGTAATTATAGTATCGGCATCTGCTCCTATAAAAGAAGAAATGATAAAGAAACTTAACGAGCTTAAATTTGACAATTATATTTGTATTTTGTAGGTGAAATTTCAAATTAAATGGCAGGATGTTGTGCATGAGAATTATTTGGCTATGCAATATTGTATTACCTGAATTAGAAAATGTATTTAATTTTAAAAAATCGAATAGCGGTGGTTGGCTAAGCGGAATGTGGGAAGAAGTAATATCTCAAGATAGCTTAGAAATGGGGATTTGTGTACCGATACGTAATAAGAAAAGAGCTAAGAATGGAAAGTACCAAAATTATAAATACTATTCCTTTATTACAATTTCCAATGAGTCAAATACAACCATAGACAATCAGATTATTAGATTTATGGAAATATTAGAAGATTTTAAACCTGATTTAATACATATTTGGGGCACTGAATTTGAACATTCATTTTCTATGGTGGAAGCTGCAAAGAAGCTCGGCTTACAAAAAAAAATAATAGTCAATATACAAGGATTGATAACCTATTGTGCAAAAGTATATAACATAGGAATTCCAGATAATGTATTTGATGCGAGGGATATTTGGGGTAATTCAATAAGTGATGGCAAACAACAATTTGAAAAAAGAGAAATTTATGAAAAAGAAACAATAGAAAACGTAAATAATATAATAGGGCGAACTGAGTGGGATAAGCGTTGCGTAAAACAAATAAATAACAAAATTAACTATTTTCATTGTGGTGAAGTATTACGCAAAAATTTTTATTTAGCTAATAAGTGGAGTTATGATAGTTGTAATAAACATTCAATTTTTATTAGTCAAGCTAGTTATCCAATAAAAGGACTTCATTTAGTGATAGATGAATTTTCGTGCTTAAAAAAAAGGTATGATGACTTGCAAGTTAGAATCGCAGGTAATAATTTAATGGAATCTAATAATCCTTATGCTGTATTTATTCAAGAAAAAATCAAAGAAAGAAAACTTGAAGATACAATTTGTTTTTTGGGTAATTTAAATGAGGAGCACATGATTGAACAGTATTTAAATGCGAATGCTTTTCTTTCAATGTCATTGATTGAAAATTCTTCAAATTCAATATGCGAGGCAATGATGCTTGGTGTGCCAGTTGTAGCAAGTAAGGTAGGTGGAACGGGATCGCTAATTGAACACAAAAAGAGCGGATTTTTATATTCATTAATGGAACCCAACACTATGAGTTCTTATATCGTTGATATTTTTGAAAATGTGGAAAATGTAGGGAAAATCAGTAAAGAAAGTATAGAAAAGGCAGAAAAGTTTAATAGCAAAACAGAGGCGTTGAATGCTCTTTTGAGTATTTATAATAATGTAAGCAATGTATAGGAAAGAATATGGCTAGTAATCCATTAATCTCTATCGTAATAGCAGTATATAATAATGAAAAATATATAAAAAATGCTATCAAAAGTGTGGTAGAACAGGATTTTGACAATTATGAAATAGTTATTGTGGATGATGGTTCGACTGATAATACGCCGTTAATAGTTGATGATATAGAAAAAAAGAATTCCCGAATAAGTGTAATTCACCAAGAAAACCAATGGATATATGCGAGTTTTAATAACGGAATAAAAAAAGCCAGAGGAGAATATATTTATATTCTTAATTCCGATGATATATTACTTTCAGAATCTTTAATTAGTATCAGTAGATTAATAGAGAAATATAAACATCCAGATGTAATTTGGACGGGAATTAGTGATTATTATTGCGATAATGAATTAAATATACATGAAATAGTCAATGTAAGAGAGTGGGACACTAACGAGGCTTACTATGATATAAATAATAATCCGGAAATAATGATTCAGTTATTTCGTAATAACTATTTTAGGGATCAGGCAAACGTTTATAAAAGGGATATCATGTTAAAAGTGCCTTTTAGAAACGATTTTTATGCTGCAGATTCCTATTTTAATTATGGTGTGGCTAGTATTATTAACACTTGCGCAGTTCAAAGACAAAGTACTTATGCACATTTTCGATTCGATGATAAAAATAAAAATGTTGCTAATAAAAAGTATTATGGCTATGAGCATTATATGTACAATGAGCTTTTTATAAAAGCGATGGAAATGCTAAAGCTAAGAAATATTTATACAGAAGAAAATAGAATTATATTTGCATCAAGAAGAAAGGGCCAGATAGCCTCAGAAATAAAGATGCTGTTAGAGGACGAATCATATAAGTCTGTAGTTGAAAGACTCGATGAAGTTTTTATGATTCCATATGATTCGACTATGGAAGAATGTTTTGGTGGATTAAAAGGAAAAGAAGAGTTCGAAGCAAGAATACTATCACAGTTAGAGAAATACTTCCTCAAAATGGAAATAATATCACCAGATATTGAAAATCATTTTGCATATAGGTTACTAGAGTCTCTTTTAAGATACGAAAAGACCGATGAAGATTATGCAGTAATTAAGGCCGCTATATACCAAGAGAAGAATCTTTATCATATAGGAGAGACATTTTATAACAAGCTATTATCGCGTCAAAATAATTAATTGATAATTGTTATGGGGATTAGTTATGGATGAGAAGGTTTCCGTTGTAATACCTGTTTATAATTCTCAGGAATTTTTAGTTGAATGTGTTGAATCTATTTATGCTCAAACATATAAAAATATAGAAGTGATTGCAGTAGATGATGGCTCAACAGATGATAGTTTAAACATTTTATTATCACTACAACAAGTGCATCCCGATTTGATAATAATGTCTCAAGAAAATAAGGGGCCGGGAGGAGCTAGAAATACAGGGTTAAAAAATTCTACTGGCAAATATATGTATTTTATCGACTCGGACGACTTGGTTGATAGCAGGATGTTAGAAGAATGTTTGTCTGCTTTAGAGCATAATGATTGTGATATTGTCGGGTTTCAAGGGAGGCTGATAGGCAATACAGGTGAATATAATGAAAAGCAATATACTTATTCCCATCGCTGCTCAGATATGAATAAAAAAATATCAGGCCATGTATTTATGAGTAAATATCATAGAAGAATTCCTTTGCTAAACACACCGATGCTTGTATATAAGAGAGATTTTTTATTAAAAAATTGCCTGTTTTACTTAGAGAATACTTTTTTTGAAGATACCGAACATTACTACAGAATGATGTCATATGATCCTTATTTGATACTATTGGATAAAGTGTTTTACAAGAGAAGGTATCGTTCAAATTCAATAATCACTTCAGCGTTTGATAAAAAACGTCTTAATGATTCTATAAGTGTAAATAATATAATCGGGAAAATGGACGTACGAGATGAATTGTTAGCGGCGTATATTAGTGATGCAGTGGCGGATGTTTATCGAGTTTTGATTATTGCAGAAAGAGAAGATGTTGAACTAGATCATGATAACTTGGATAAAATTATTGAGCTTATCCAAAAAAATGAAGAGAATGAAGATTTTACAAATGTGTTGATTGATTGTCGAATATATTTAATAAGTAAAATTATTATGAAACATTTCAATAAAAAAATAGATGTAGAAAGTAGTATTAATAGAATAAAAAAATTCTGTTATAAAACACATCTTGTAGCAAAAGAAAAAGTGGTTGGTGTTTATGGTACAGGAGGAGTTACAGATATTTTTATTACTGTTATAGAAGAATTATTTCATAACAACTTAAGCCGATTGGTATTTATTGATTCATACGCTGAAACAGGTAGAAAGAATTATAGAGGATATAATGTGCATAATTATCGAGATGTAAATTATGAAGATATTGATAGTATAATTATTTCTACAGAATATTATATCGATGATATGGTGAAAAAAGTTAAAGAGCAAAGTCGTAGGGTTCCAATTTTTACAATAGTCGGTAATATGAAGGTGTGTTAATAGAGGGCGGGGAGCATCTAAGAATGTCTAAATTATCAATAATTATTCCTATATATAATGCAGAAAAATTTATACCAAAATGCTTAGACAGTGTTCTAGGTCAAACCATAAATGAATTTGAACTCATATGCGTAAATGATGGCTCAACAGATGCTAGTTTAGATGTAATCAAAAAATATGCAGGTAAAGATGAACGAATCAGAATAATAGACAAGAAAAATGGTGGCTCACTTTCTGCAAGAAAAGAAGGTGTTAGGATAGCTACTGGAGATTATATAGGATTTGTTGATGCTGACGATTGGATAGAAGCTGATATGTATGAGTGCCTCATGAATGCAGCAAGTACGCATTCGGCAGATATCGTTTCTTGTGGATATTACTTAGAAGAAGCGAATTCAAAAAGAATAGTATACGAGGTAAAAGAAAAAGAGATTATAGAGGACCCTAATAATAGAGAAATATTTTTTGAAGGTTTTTTAGCTACAGGATTTGATTGGGTAACTAATAGAAATATAACACCATCTTTATGCAATAAGGTGTTTAGGAAATCAATACTTGAATCCGTATATTCGGAGATAGATGAAAGGATAATCTTGGAAGAAGATACCGTTACAATGGCATCGGCAGTTCTCAACAGTAAGTGCTTAGTATTAATTCCGGAAATTCTTTATCACTACAAGATTTACGCATCTTCAAAAAGTCACCGATTAAATAAAAATATTATGCAAAGCTATGCATATGTTTTCAATGAATTAAATAGAATTAGCGAGGAACATGATGGAATTCTAGATAATCAGATACCATATTTTTCTTTATCGGGTATACGAACTGCCCTTGAGGTTGGTTTTGGAGTTGAAAGTGGAAAACAGTATATGTTTCCATTCGATAAAATCAAGCAAGGAAGAAAAATTATAATATATGGAGCAGGTCAGGTCGGTAGAAATTATTACAACGAAGTGTCATCTATAAATTATGCTTCAGAAGTATATCTGGCAGACTCAAATCCGGAAAATTGGTCGGAAATAGTTTTAAGTCCAGATGAAGTATTTAAACGTAAATACGATATTGTGCTAATAGCTGTAGAGAATGAGTCGACAGCAGAAAAAATAAGAGAATCAATAATTAATAGAGGAGTAGAAGATAGCAAGATTTTTTGGCAAAAGCCAGTTGTATTAAAGGATACATATTCTTTTAGAGTAAATAGAAGATAAAAATATTAACTAACATTTTATAGCACTACGGGGGATGAGCTATGACGAGAGAAGAGTTTATTAGTCTACGAAATGAAGTTGAGAATAATGTTGGAGACGCTTCAAAGGAATTAAAGCTGAATAATTACAAAGTAGACAATGCAATAATAATGGCAGCCGGCTATAGCGCAAGATGTATGCCATTATCTGAAGTTATGCCTAAGGGGTTATTCAAAGTTAAAGGAGAAAGGCTCATTGACCGTGAAATAGAGCAATTAAAAGCTGCAGGTATTGATCAGATTATTGTTGTGACAGGATATAAACATGAGATGTTTGATTACCTGAAGGACAAATATGGAGTCATTATTGTGCATAACGAGTTTTATAACAAGTACAACAACATTGGCTCGTTGTATGTAGCTAAGGATTATATGGCTAATTCATACATTTTGTGCTGTGATAATTATTATGTAGACAATGTATTTTACAAATATGTTTATGAACCATATTATTCTTGTGTATATTCAGAGCAGTTTTGTGATGAATTCTGTGTGACAAGCGTTGATAATGATGGTTATATCACAGGAATTACAAGGGGTGGAGACCGTTCATGGTATACAATAGGTGACTGCTATTTTGATAGAAATTTTTCCAAGACCTTCTTAAGTTATCTAGAAAAGGAATGGGATGAACCTGAGACAAAGAATCTTTTAATGGATGATTTCCATATTAGACATATTGATAAGTTGCCACTTTATTTGGAAAAGAGAGATTCAGCTAAGATACTTGAGTTCGATACTGTAAGAGAAATAATTGATTTCGATCCAGAATTTGTTAATTTCCAAAAAGAAAATTTAACTGAGAATAGTGCAATTAACCAAGTAGTGACAAAGTTTTCCGAGGTTAAAGCGTATCATTCTGTACCAACTGAGCAGCAATATGGTAGGCTTCATCTTAACGAAAATTTATGGGGACCTTCGCCTAAATGCCTTGAGGTACTTAAAAGTATAACAATGGAAGATTTGTGCTTTTATGATTTGAGAAAGAAGGATGCGCTTGTTGAAGCACTTTCAAAACAAACAGGTATATCTGAGAGTAACATATTCGTGCACAATGGTTCCGCTGAAGTAATTAAATCGATATTTACAATTCTTTTAAGTGAGAGCGATAAGGTACTTATACCAGCACCAGGATGGAGCTACTACAAAAGTGTAGCGGATGCGAAATTTGCAAAGTGTATTGAATATGGTGTTATCGAAGAAGAAGATACATACAAGTATGATATAGATGATGTACTAACCAAGGCCAAAGAGTATGCCCCTAAGCTTATCGTATTAACTTCACCTCAAATGCCAACGGGATGTTCCATAGACCATAATAGTATTGAGAGAGTTATAAAGGAAAATCCTGAGGCTGTTGTTATGCTTGACGAGGCTTATTGGGGTTTTGCTGATGATAGTAATGAATTTGAGCATGATCTTGTTATGACATATAGCAATGTCGTGATAACGAGAACATTCTCAAAATTCTATGGGCTTGCAGATATTCGTATAGGTTATGGCTTATGTAGTTATCCTTTAAGGCAGACAATTGGACTTGATTTGCCATTGTTTAAATCTTGTGGTATCAGCAGAAAGATTGCAATAGCAGCTATAGAGGACATTGAATATTACAAAAAGGTTAAAGAAGAATCTGTGAAGGTTAGAGAGTGGTTTTCTTCTGAACTTAATAAGATTGAAGGTGTGACAGCTTATAAGTCAGCATCAAATTTTGTATTTATCAAAATTAATAATGCTGATGCTAAAACTGTAAGAGCGTTTATGGAAGAAAATGGAATACTAATTAGATTATTTACTGATAAAGACGCATTGCGATTACGTATAACCATAGCTCCAAGGGAAATCATGGAGAGAGTACTTGTTCAGTTGAAGAAGGCATTGGAGTTGTAGATAAAGCATTTTCTTGAGATGAATCAATATGGGAATTGAAAGACAAAGTGATTTGAAAACTCCTAAACGATTAGCAGAGGATAATAATTCTATTCTTGATGCAAAGCAAATATTTTTTGTGGGGTTTTCACCAGCCAATATTGAAAATTTTATTGAATGCTTTCCTCAGTATATTGAAAGCATTAAGGGGGTTTATGCGGTCCTCGATATTGATGAACGTACCCCTATTTATTCCACAGTGGGTGAACAGATATATCAGGTAAAACCTCTTTCGGAAGTTCGCACTATTAATATGGAAAATAGTGTTCTAATAATAATGTTCGAATACGAGAACGAGGCATTTACAAAACTATTGGCCGTTCAAAATGGTTTGAGAGATGTGATTTATTGGTTTGCGGACAGAGCAACATCAGTCGAACTATCCTATAGAGAAAAGTATAATGACTGTTCTACTGATGATGTGATTATATTTAAAAGTGGGTCTAGAAAATACGTGTATGGCGAAGAATTTAGTGATAATGCTAGAGCTCTTTTTGAATATATGTTAGATAACGGTTACAACAAAAAGTGGAAGTTAGTATGGATAGTAACTGAACCCGAAAATGATTATTACAAAGATTGGAAGCACTTGAATAATGTAGAATTTATAGGCACTAAGGATAATCTATCTGAAGATTTGGACAAGCGGGAACGGTACTATAAATACATATGTAAAGCAAAATATGCTTTTGCTACGGATGATGAAACTTTTTTTATAAGACGACGAAATGATCAGTCACTTATTCAGTTATGGCATGGTGACGGAGTCAAGGCTAGAACTAGACACAGACGAATGGAATATCGTTGGGATTACATGGTATGTACTAGTAGTTTTTTCGCAAACGTGGATTATAGAGACTTTGGATTAAGACAAAATCAAGTAATATCATCTGGATATCCTAAAGATGATTGGGTTTTTACATCTAAGATTGATATATCCGAAATCAGTGATACATCAAGGCAATATAATCATTACATCCTCTGGGCTCCAACATTTAGAAAGAGCGTTAAGGGCTTAGAAATATTGAATGAAAATGTAAAAATCAATGAGACGGGATTGCCATTATTAGCAACTTGGGAGGATTGTGAAGCGTTAAATAACCTGCTAAAAGAACATAACTGCTTGATGATAATAAAATTGCATCCTGTTGCAGAGTTATCCTTATATTCAAAACAAGAATTTTCAAACATTAGATTGATGACAAATCAAGATTTGCATTCTTTAGGTCTTCATATAAATCAAATAATGCCATGCTTTGATGCATTCATAACAGACTATTCATCAGCAACAGCAAGTTATATGATGCTAGATAGACCTATGGCTTTTACGCTTGATGATTTACAAGAGTATGATGATAGCAGAGGTTTTGTCCTTAATCCTGTTGTAGATTATCTTCCAGGTGCTGAATTGTATAGAGTAGAGGATATGTTGGCATTTGTGACTGATGTTTGTAACGACAAAGATGCAACAAGAGATAAGCGACAAAAACTTATAGAACTAATGCTAGATTATCGCGACGGTAGAAATTCGAAGCGTTTATTAGATATGCTGGATATTAGAAAATGACCTAATTACTTCAGACGGAGAGGGCGAAAATGGGTGATTTTAAATTCGAAGATGAATATCGAGAAAAATATAAGAACACCGAACTTGAAAATATAATTCTTTTTCGAAGTGGACCTATGGCAAGTATGTATATTGAAGGCATGGACTTTGATGATAATTCGCGAGCACTGTTCGAATATGCATTAGATGTAGGTGTAAATAAAAAATATAAGCTTGTTTGGATTGTGAAAGATCCAACAAAATGGGCAGATAAGTTTAAGAAATATAAAAATGTTCTTTTCTTATCATGGGAGGATGCTGACTCTAATGATATGGAAAAGAGAGATAACTTCTTTTATCACTTATGCTTAGCGAAATATTTATTTATGACTGATTCTTATGGATATGGTCTTGGTTGTAGAAAGGATCAAACTAGAGTAATGCTATGGCATGGCTGCGGATTTAAGGCTAGACTGGGCAATTCTCCAAATGAAGACCATTATGAATATATGGCAGTAACTGGAGATGAATACGCAAGGCAGTATGCGATAAATTTTGGCCTAAGAAATGACCAAATGATAGTGACGGGATTACCAAAGGTAGATTACATATTTCATCCGATTCCTAATTGGTTGGAAAAACTAAACGTAAAAAAAGCTGAAAAGTATATTTTTTGGTTGCCAACCTTTAGAAATACTAATCGACCAGGATTTGAAAAGCATGAGCATACAATGCCTAAAGGCGAAACTGGTTTACCAATGGTATCATCAACTGACGAAATGGGTAAGCTAAATGATTTACTTGCCAAGAATAATGCTGTAATGATTATTAAACTACATCCAATGCAAGATAGAAAACTGATTTGTGATTGCTCTAGTTTTAGTAATATTCAACTTATTGAAAATAAAGACTTAATGGCGCAAGACATTCAAATCAACCAGATTTTAGGATATGCAGATGCTTTGATTAGTGACTATTCATCAGTTGCGGTAGATTATTTAGTTACAGACCGACCTATAGGATTTACCCTTGATGATTTTGATAGTTACGAAGCTGAGAGAGGATTTGATTGGCCTGATGTGAAACCGCATTTGCCAGGAAAAGAACTATACAGTTATGAAGAACTGTTTGAATATATAGAGTCTGTATTAGCTGGAGTGGACCCTGGTCTTGAGAAGCGACATTCTATATCGGAAGAGATGCAGAAATATAATGATGACCAGAGTAGTAGAAGAGTCCTTGAAACCTTTGGAATAATTTAAATGGTATTTATGGCGGGGGATGAGAAATGCTTGAAGTATTAGATGATTTTCGCGAAAAACTTAGCAATGTAATGGTTTCATGTATGGACAAAAGAATCATACTTTATGGATACGGATATACTGGTAAATTTTTGAGATGGTATGCTTCTTATTACCATGCATTAGAAGTTGATTTTGTAATAACTACAGACTGGTCGGCGGGAGTATCTTTTGACCAGGAGATATTTAGACCTACATTATTAAACTTCAATTATAAAGATGCGAAGAATTGCGTGGTATGGTTAGCAGTACCATATCAGGGGGAAGTGGTTGAACTACTGAAGAGAGAAGGCTACAACTCTGATGTGATATATGACTTTTACAAAATTATATATGGTGATGATCTAGAGTGGCCAGATATAACGACCGATGTATTTCATCAACGAAAAACTGGCATTAGAGAAATACAGTTTTTAGAATACCTTGAATGGAAATACGATTGTAATTTCCTTAATAAAGTAAATAATACGGATTTTAAAGATGTTAATCCTGAAAAAGGAACTTCTTATGTAATAAATACTCAGAAAGAGATATTTGAAATATTTGATAAGATTCATTATAGACCATGTGACAATGATGCCATTATGGATTTAGGTTGTGG
>JAEEGL012908254.1_pt1 | contig 21146 bp, 16 predicted proteins | sample 9134231 | NCBI WGS metagenome assembly JAEEGL01 (sample SAMN16246548, study PRJNA631951) | gut metagenome | biome: gut microbiome; feature: rumen; material: fiber-attached | host: Bos | place: Iran: Karaj | collected 2018-10 | reverse complement strand
CCGTTTATTACATCGCTGTTTTATGGCTCTCTCGAGCATATTCCGTTGAGTTTTGGTGTGAAAGGAAGGAGGTAAGCAATGATTGAAATGCTATACATCGACCTCTTCTGCGGTGCCGGCGGTACCTCGACTGGAGTTGAGCAAGCCATGCATAACGGCGAGAAATGCGCCAAGGTGATCGCTTGCGTCAACCACGATGCCAACGCCATCGCATCCCATGCCGCCAACCACCCCGATGCCCTCCACTTCACCGAGGACATCCGCACGCTTGAGCTGTCGCCGCTGGTGGAGCACGTCATGAAGGCCCGCAGGCAATATCCTGATGCCTACGTCGTGCTGTGGGCATCCCTGGAGTGTACAAATTTCAGCCGCGCCAAAGGAGGCCAACCCCGCGATGCTGACAGCCGTACATTGGCCGAGCACCTCTACCGTTACATCGTTGCCATTGACCCCGATTTCATCCAGATAGAGAATGTCGAGGAGTTCATGTGCTGGGGCGATCTCGACGATAAGGGCAAGCCGATGTCTAAGTACAGCGGTCGGTGTTATCTCAAATGGGTCGGCACCATCCAGGGCATGGGCTATGCCTACGACTACCGCATCCTCAACGCCGCCAACTTCGGCGCGTACACGTCACGCAAGCGCTTTTTCGGCATCTTTGCCCGTCATGGCCTGCCCATCGCATGGCCAGAGCCAACCCACGCTCGACGTGTTTCTGATAGCGGACTGTTCGGCAAATTGCAACAATGGAAGCCGGTCAAGGATGTGCTCGACCTCGACGACGAGGGCAAGAGTATCTTCACCCGAGAAAAGCCATTGTGTGAGCGCACACTGGAACGCATCTACGCCGGGCTTATCAAGTTTGTCGCTGGAGGCCGTGACGCATTCCTTGTTAAGTACAACAGTTACAACCAGCAGGGGCACTACAAGGCACCAAGCATCGACGAGCCTTGCCCGACGGTCGCTGTGCAGAACCGCCTCGGCGTGGCAAAGGTGCAGTTCCTCAGCAAGCAGTTCAGCGGTGACCCGATGAGCAAAAACCAGTCTATCGAGCAGCCCGCTGGAGCGATTACGACCAAGGATCACCACGCCCTGATCACCTACTACGGCAACGGCAACAACCATTCAATGGATGAGCCAGCACCCACCGTCACCACCAAAGACCGCTTGGTCATGGTGACAAGCCACTTTATTGCCAGTGAATATAGCGCCGGTGGGCAATTGTCAAGCGTGGATGCGCCATGTCCTGCCGTCCTTACGAAACCAAAGCAGAAAGTCGTGTCATGCCAATATCTGATGAACCCGCAGTTTGCCAGCCCGGGTGGCAGCATCGACAATCCCTGCTTCACCTTGATAGCGAGGATGGATAAGATGCCCCCCTACCTCATCACAACCAAAAAGGGATTAGGCATCGAGGTATACGAGACCGACAGCCCAATGACCGTCAAGGTCAAGGAGTTCATGGCCATGTACGGCATCATCGACATCTACATGAGAATGCTAAACGTGGGCGAACTCAAGCGCATCATGGGCTTCCCAAGTGATTATGTACTCGTGGGAACCCAGGCCGAGCAAAAGAAATACATCGGCAACGCCGTTGAGGTGGGCATGGCCCGCGTCCTCTGCGAAGCCCTAATATCGAAAGGAGGTGTTAATTCTTAGGACAATAAGATGGCGTGGCTGACAGGTAATTTATAAACCGTTAATAAACAAAAGTGTTAAATGTTAGTTTGTATTTTTTTATTTTCACGCTATGCCCCATCAACATGGGTGCCTAAAAACAATCGGGGAGTTCGATTCTCCCCCAGCCACCACAAAACAAAAGTGTTTTCAGTAATTTCATAATCTACAGAATTAGTTATTAGTTACCACAATTGAGTGGAGGCTGGCCGTCGTGAGACAGCCAGCCTCTTTCGTGTGATGCAGAATTACCGCAGCGGCTCGCATATTCCGCTAATTAAAGAGCGGTAAGCGCCCGCTGAGCGCAGGGCAGTGGGGGCAGCAAAAGCTGACAAGCCGCATAAAATGCGGCAGGGGAGGCTCGCAAATCCCACGAATGAGCGGGTTTTGCTCGCCTGGAGGGCGCACACTTGCGCCGATACCCCTCGCTCGCCGTATCTTTTTCACCCTAATTTCGGCTGAAATAGAGACTGGTACGGCGAGCGAGCGGTGAACCTTTGCCACACCATGGCAAAGAGAGCGGAAGGGCACCCGTTTTGCGTCTTTTCGGGTGCCGAGTACACACCATATCTTTGCCTAAAAAGGAAAAGATATGGCGAATATAGAACAGAGAGCACAGGTCGATATCGAAGTCAATTCCAAGTCAGCGCAACACAAGCTGGCTGAGCTGGGCAACAAGCTCGACGACCTGAACAAGAAGAAGGCCGCCTTTGAGAAGGCTGGCAACTTGAAGGGTGTGGAGCAAATGAAGAACGAGATCAAAAAGGTTGAGGGCTCCATAAACCGGGTACAGACCAACGCCCAGAAGGCTGAGGCCGCCATGAAGAAACTGAGCAAGGCGTCACCCAAAGAGCTGCGCCTGGTGCTGAGGCAGCTGCAGAATGATCTGGAACACATTGAGCGAGGCAGCAAGGCATGGGACAACCACGTCGCAGCCATCAAGCGCGTCAAGGCTGAGATCAAGGCGGTGGATGCCGAATTCAAGGAGCACCAGTCGCTCATCAGTCGCGTCAATGGCACCATCAACAACTGGGGCATGAGCATTGCCAGCGCAGTAGCCGCCACCACCGGCTTGACGATGGCCGGGCGGCAAGCGGTCCAGGCATACGCCGAAATGGAGGCCGAGATGGCGAATGTACGCAAGTACACTGGCATGACCGCCGAAGAGGTGGAACACCTCAATGAGGCATTCAAGAGGATGGACACCAGGACGGCTCGCGAAGATCTAAACAAACTCGCTCAGGAAGCCGGACGATTGGGCCTCCAAACTGAGGAGGATGTGCTTGGATTCGTGAAAGCTGCAGACGTGATTAATGTGGCACTTGATGACCTGGGCGAAGGTGCAACGCTGACACTTTCCAAACTGACCGACATTTTCGGAGATAAGCAGGCGCTTGGAGTTGAGCAATCGCTGCTGTCGGTGGGCTCAGTAATTAATGAGCTGAGCCAGAACTGTACGGCATCGGCTCCTTACCTGGCCAACTTTGCCCAACGTCTTGCCGGTGTGGGCAAGCAGGCTAACATGACCATCCCGCAGATCATGGGCTTTGCTGCAGTTCTGGATTCCCAGGGACAGGCAGTCGAGATGTCGGCCACCGCCGTATCGCAACTCATCATGAAGCTCTTCAAGGATCCTGCCAAGATTGCCAAGGCGACCGGCATGGAACTGTCGAAGTTCAACGAGATTCTGAAGAAGGACACCAACGAGGCGTTGATCATGTTGCTTGAGCAGCTGAACAAGCTGGGTGATATCAGTGTCCTCGCTCCAGTATTTGCCGACATGGGCACCGATGGCGCACGCGCCAGCGGTGTGATCGCTGCTCTTGCAGGTAATGTTGAGGAGGTGAAGAAACAACAGCTGGAAGCCAACAAGGCCTATAAGGAAGGCACTAGCGTCACCAAGGAGTTCAATGTTCAGAACAATACAGTACAAGCGGGATTGGACAAGGCCAAGAAGAGATTCAACGAGATGGCCGTTGAACTTGGGAAGCAACTTGCACCGGCAATGAAGTATGCCATCACCGGCACCAGCGCCTTCATGCGCGTGCTGTCGATGCTCATCACATTCATCAAGGACTATGCCGGAACAATTATCAGCACCGCCACCGCCATAGGTATATATACTGTAGCCGTCAACGCTTCGGTCATCGCCGACAAAATCAAGTATCTCTGGACTGAGAAACTTGTAGCCGGATTCAAGAACCTGTGGAAGGTGGTTGCTGCAAATCCTTGGGCAGCCTTCGCGGTTGTTATTGGTGTGGTTGTCGGTGCATTGATTGACATGTGGAGGTCAACCAATGCTGTCGCCGAAGCTCAAAAGAAACTGAACGACATCAGGACTAAGGCAGCCCAAAAGATGGTTGAGGAGCAGCAGCGCATTGAAACCTTGATGAGTGCTGCACAAAATATGAACTTGACCTATGCTGAGCAACAGACAGCTGTCAAGGAACTGAATAAGATAATTCCAGACTTCAACGGCAAAATCAATGCAACAACCAGGGAGTTCACCTATTCTCAAGATGCGCTGAAGAAGTACAACGATGAACTGGTAAGGCTCTACGAGCTCGAAGGCGCTAAGGAAGCCCTCAAGGATTTGGGAGAGAAGAAGGCAAAACTTCTTATCGAGAAGAGAGAGGCTGAAGAAGCACTCAAGCGCGAGAAAGCCAATGTCCCGGCTACACGTCCGCAAACATCCCAAGGCAACGCCGTGCCGATGGGTGTGGGTGCTGCTGTAGGACACAGCACCACAATTGCCACCATGCAGATGAAGGTTGACGAACTCGACAAAGACATCAAAGTTGTCGATGCTTCGATGAAGGCTATCACCAAGGAATTTGGCAAAGGGCTGCAGCGACAAGCCGTCGCTCCTCCTGCAAAGGTTCCTGAGAGCAACATCACCACGCGCCCTGAAACCGAGAAGGAGCGCAAGGAGCGCGAGAAGCGTGAGAAGGAAGCCGAGCGTGAGCGTGAAAAGCGCGAGAAGGAAGCCGAGCGTGAGCAGAGGAAAGAAGACCGCGAGGAACGCCAGCGCCGGGAAGAGGCCCGCCGTGTTCGCCTTCAGGAGTATGCCGAAGCTCGTGATCATGCCAAACTCATGGCCGAGATGGAATATAACAATGCCGGCAACGAGGAAGCCTGGCAGAACCAACAGCTGCTGAATAAAAAGAAGTTCGAGGCCGAAAAGGCATACCTTGAGAAAGTAAGGGATGAGTACGAGAAGGGAACCGATGAACGGGCCCGTGCCGAGAAAGACCTTGCCAAGGCCACCAAAGAAGAAGAGCTGCGCATCGCCAAAGAGCGAGAAGAACAACTGATGGCGTGGTCACTGACTTACCAGGCGATGAGTGCCAAGCGTCGCATGGAACTGGAGATGGCGACCATTGACAAGTTGGTGGAACTCGAGAAGATGTCCACCGAGGAAGCCGAGCAAGCCAAGGCGCAGATCCGCGCAAAGTACTCCGGCAACATCGACCAGGCAACAGGCACCACCAGTGGCCCGAATGCAGGCATGAATGCTGCAGCTGCTGAGATGAACAATCAACTTGATGCACTCGATGCATACTATGATGCCGGGCTCATCAGCGAGGAGGAATACCAGTCACGCCGTTGGCAGATCATCAAGAACTACCACGATAAGGTAGCCAGCCTCATCGACGGTGAAGGCAGCGAATGGGCTTCCATGGTAGTCAATTTCTCGGAAGCCCTGACTTCAGCACTGGATGACCTTGGCAGTACCTGGGAGGAGAAACTGAAGTCCATTACCGACATCACACAAGCGGCATTTGCCATCATGGGAGCTGGACTCCAGCAATACACCGCCTATGCTGCTGCAGAGCGTGACTTGGAAGTGGCCAAGGTGACTGCATCCTATGACAAGCAGATCGAGGCAGCCGGCAAGAACAGCAAGAAGGCCCAGAAACTTGAGGAGAAGAAGCAGAAGGATATCGCCAAAATCAAGACTGCCTATAATAAGAAGGCGCAGACGATCGAGATTGCCCAGGCGATTGCTTCAACGGCAATGGCCGCCATCAATGCCTATGCTTCAGCGTCCAAGGTCTCGTGGATTCTTGGACCTATCGCAGCAGCTATGGCGACGGCTGCCGGTATGCTGCAGATAGCTACCATCAAGAAGCAGCACCAGGCTGAGGCAGCCGGTTATTATGAGGGCGGTTTCACACCTCGAGACCGCAACCATCGCCGTGAGGTGGGCGTGGTCCATGCCAATGAGTTCGTCGCCAACCATGAGGCTGTCGCCAATCCCAACTTGGCACCGGTGCTCAGGATGATTGACGCTGCCCAGCGCAACAACACCGTCGGCTCGCTGAGTGCCGATGACGTGAGCCGTGCCATCGGTCAAGGTCGCATTCTTGGGCAGACAGTGGCAGCACAGCAGCACCTTGTCGCCCATGGGGACGCAGGCCTCGCTGTCGTTGCTACATCAGTCCAGGAACAGAGAGAAGCCATCGACCAACTGCGTCAAGCCATTGAGGATGGCATTGAGGCCTATGTGGTCATGGATGGTGAGCGTGGCCTGGACAGGCAGTACAAGCGTTACCAACGGCTGATGCAGAATCCTCGCAGATAGTCTATATATTTAACATAATGTAGCCTCGGTAGCGGTCATCCCAGGTTGGGGTGGCCGCTAATTTTGTGTGCTGATGAGAGCAAGTTGCGCGAAAAATCTCAGCGGATTTTTGGAACTACACGCACTACAAAAACTACATCGCCGAAAATCAGTGATTTAGGTGTTTTTCGGTGTGCCTACAACCTGCCTACACGCGCCTACATTTTGCCTACATTTAATAGATTCTACTACATTTTACTACAAAAACTACATTTGTAGGCATGGTGGGGCGAAGCCCCGAAAATTATAACTATCTCTATCTTAATGCTTTAGTAATTTGTAGGCGGTTGTAGTTCGTGTAGCGTGGAAAATGTGCCAACTAAAATAAATTGAATGTTTTCGACAATATATTGTAGATTTCGCCAGATATTGTGTATCTTTGTGCCTTGAAAGGTTATGTCACAGATGGTTATCTACATAAGGCTGGAGAAGTACCTGGCTGAGTGGCTCACCCATTCGCTTGGCGATCCGGTGCGTTTCCCCTCCAGCTCGAATGAGAATGCGGTCATCCGAGCCTTCATCCGCAAGCCTGGTGAGAACGACAAACCGCAGCTGGGAGGTCCAGGTAATACTGCTATCGTGATACCAGAGAGCAAGGCTAAGCCGCCGGAACAGTATCACTATATGGGCGAGAAAGGACAGAAGGCGGTGCGTGAGGCCATCATGGACTTGTTCGTGCGCTCGCTGTGGGCTGACCTCTCCACACTGGAGAAAAGCCATATCGGAGTGAACACACGCATCGCTGCCTGGTGTGAGATGCACGGCATCGACCTTGACCGGGTGGAGACGGTGAGGCAGAAGTACTACCGCATCCGTGACGCGTATTCCAGGAAGGGCATCAACCTGAAAAATTCTGGATAAAATAAAAAAGACAATGGGGGCCGATTTCGGGAAACAGCAACAACCTGGCACAAGTCCAAACAAACCCGCACAACCCTGCACAAGTGCGTACAGGAGTGCTCAAGATAGAACAAGAACCAACAAAGTGAAAAAATGGCACAACTACTGAATAATATCGTCAAGGTGGAATGGATTCCTTCTCCCCGCCACCTGCGCAACGTGGTCTTGCTTGATGACCACCGCTGCCTGCTGCAATACTATCGTCCATTTGAGGCTCTGTGCCTGGATGGTCTTGCCCAGTGTGAGGTGAGCGAGGCCGTAGATAACGGCTGCCGCGTGACAACCGTTAAGCTGACGGCACACACGCCCGAGGACTTCCATGTGGATGAGCGCCGGTTGTGCTGGCGCATCACGACGGTAGAGGGCACTCAGTACCTCATCGGCCTTGATGAGCAGCCGTGGCCGGAGACTACCATCGTGGACGCCTATCCCGATAAAGCTACAGATCGAAGCGGCAAGACCGTCACGGTGACATGGACCACGGCCTTGGGTTTGTTGCGCATTGAAGATGACTATTAAAGTAATATTTTTCATAATAGAAACTTAAAATATTGTATGATTCACCCGCCGCCGTGAGGCTCCGGGTGTTTTTTATGTCTTTTCGCCTCATTGGCTGCCGTGGTACCTTTGCACCAAAGCCAATATTATGAACTATCAGATTATCATAGACGACTACATCGGCGATTGGTGGTGCGACACGGATAAGGCGTCCATCCGCCGTCAGCTCGATAACTATAAGGGCAAGCATGTGGATATGAAGATCTCATCGCTGGGCGGTAGCCTGGATGACGGTCTTGACATCCGCCAGCAGCTGCTCGACCATGGTGATGTGACGTGCTACCTGAGCGGCTTTGTCGCCAGCGCCGCCACTGTTATTGCCATGGGAGCGAAGACCATCAAGATGGGCAAGTATGCCTTCTTCCTGATCCATCGCTGCAGCAACGTCATCGCCATCTGGCAACAGGCCAACGCCAAGGACATGGAAACGCTTATCGCCGATCTGCAGAAGAACAAGGACGAGAACGAGCGCATTGACCAGGTGCTGGCAGCCATGTATGCCTCACGCTGCAAGAACCACAGCGAGGAGGAACTGATGGCGCTGCTGGACGAGAGCAAGTGGCTCACGGCACAGGAAGCACTCGACTGGGGTCTGGTTGACGAAATAGTCGATCAGCCTGAGGAGGAGGCTCCCGCCGTGACCAACGCGTTGGCGAAGAAGTTCAATGCCGCCGGCTTGCCTCTGTCTGGGCTGGAGATCCAGCCTGACGGCCACGGCCTGGGCCTCTGTATGCAGCAGATCATGGACGGCTTTCGCTCGATCCGTGAACTGCTGTCCCCGGGCAAAGGAGCCGAAAGTAAACAAACCAATCATACTAACCAACCCCAACCAGAGATGAAGAAGTTGATTTCGTTTATTGCGCTAGCCATGGTTCTTGCCATGGACAAGCTGGAATGCGAGGAGGGCGGCACCTGCCATCTGACGGATGAGCAGCTGAAGACCCTCGACTCCAAAATCACTGAACTGAACTCACAGCGCGACGCTGACCAGCAGGCCATCGCCGAGCGTGACACTACCATCGCCGAATTGCGTGAGCAGGTTGCCAATCTGCAGAAGGCTCCCGGCGATGAGACCCCTAAGGTCGATGGGACCACTGGCGAGGAAACTCCTGCCGCCACTACGAGTAAAGAATTGTATGACTCCATCAAAGACATCATCTAACCATGGGTAAAGTAGTTATCACCTCTACCGAATTGGCGCAGAGCGCCCACAAGTATCGAAAGGAACTTCTCGAGGTTCCTATGCATTCTATGCGTAAGACCACCCAGTTCATGACTGTGCGCCGTGGCATCCGTTTCAAAGAGACAGTCGGCGAACTCAGTGGCAACATTGAGCTTGGTCCTTACAGCGAAACGCGCATTGATGATGACGATGTCAATGCCAAGGGTCGCACCCTGGAGACCTTCTTTGGCTCTGTTGTCAAGAACTTCTCTCCGAACAGTGTTGTCAAGAGCATCTATGACAGCTCGATCACCAAGGGCGAGCAGTTGAAGAATGTCGAGATCACCCGTCGTGTACTGGCCTTCCTGAGTGCCAAGTTGGGCCATAATTTGGCGGCGCACATTTTTGATGCCGTTCGCAACGATAACGGCACCAGGAGTGTCGATCTGTTTAACGGCTTTGACACCATTATGACTGCCGAGATTAGTGCTGCTGAACCTGCTGTCAGCACGACAATCGGCAATCTTTATGAGTTTGATGAGGCCATCAATCAGAACAATGCCATTGACCAGTTGGTCGCCATGTGTGAGAGTGCTAACGACCTGCTGGCTGACAATGATGAGCGTGAGGTTAACTTGTATTGTGCCCCCGCCATCTACCGTGCCTACCTGAAGGACTACCAGGCCAGCAACGGGGCATTGGTCTATAACACCGAGTACAAGAAGGTCGTAATTGAGGGCTTCGAAAACGTTCATTTCGTTCCCTTGTATAATATGGCTAGATCGCCTTACGTGTATCTGACACCGCGTAGCAATATGTTGGTTGGTGTCAACCTGGAAGACGAGGAAGAGGACATTACTGTCGAGAAACACGCTGCCTTTGTGCTACAGTTCATTGCCACGATGTTCTTTGGTGTTCAGTTCGAGAGCATCGCTCCTGAGAACCTGATGGTGGGTGTGCTCTACACCGGCAGCTAATTGTTGAACCGCTTAAAAAGAAAGGATAATACTATGCCTAACAACAATGAATGCGCTAACGAGGCCCTGTATGACAGCCTCAAGCACTGTAAGGGCACGACCGTGCTTCCCGGTCTGCGTCCCCACGTGTACTACATCCCCAAGAGTGACATCGTGTCGTGGCCCACTCGCACCAAGGTTACCGACACCGGCGCAACGATGAAGAAACTCGGTCAGCTGACCGGTGACTTTGTCCTCGCTGCCGACAAGAAGTGGCATCGCATTGACCTGGTATCACCTCAGTCAAACGTATCCAGTGAGGCTCAGGGCGAGAAGCCCAGCAAGACGTTCAACAACCAGGCGAGCTTCCGCTATCCCGGTCTGAACGCCGATGCTGTTGGCTTCTGTCGCCAGGCTAACGCAGATGATCTCGTTTATCTGTGGCCCCAGCGCGACGGCCAGTACCGCTGCCTGGGCAACGAGTCCTTCGAGACCAACACCAGCCCCGCCCAGGAGAGCGGCGCCGGTGAGACCGACCAGGCTGGTACCACCATCAATGTGGCTGTGACCGATGAGATGCCCAGCCCCTACTACCTTGGCAAGATCGAAGCTGAGGATGGCGACTACAGCGGTGCAGATGGTTCGCCCATCACCGATGATGATGACGGAGAATAAGCCAATCGCTTTCATATCGTAACTTCATAACCTTGCGGGTTCTCGGCCTCGATGGCGAGGACCCGCTTTTAAATAAAAAAATATGGACGACAAACTGACGAAAAAAATTCAAGACTGGCTGGCCACACCAGCCCAAGAGCGTGATATCCTTGCCGGAGCGACGATGCTGCTGCAACTGAACCACAACCGCGTTATGCATGCCAATATCGTGCGCCGCCCGGAACGCTTTGCCGGCAAGGTGGAGTATGAGTTGCGCAAGCACCTGAAGATCCGCCTGGACGGCCTCACTGTCGCCGACGTGGCGAAGATGGACCGCGAGGTGATGCCGCGTGTGGAGGAGACGTTGCACGAGGTACCCGTCATCTCGACGGATGCCGAGCTGCCTGAGGGTGTCGTTGCTCGTGGCCGTCGCGAAGATCACGACCAACTGCCCCCCGAGATTCAGGCATTGTGGGACGGCAACATCGAGAACTACCACAAGGTGCGCGACCTGCATCACCGCCTCAAGGAGATGGAAGCAGCTCCCCCGTGTGACCGCTATGAGTGCCTGAAGCTGCTGGATGAGGCCGACCGACGTTATCGCGAGAACCTGGCGAAGTATGACGGCTTCGTCCTCGGTCAGGAGCCTGCCCCTACCGAGGCAGACAACACTGCCGATGACCAAGCCCCCGAAAAGGACAAGGCGAGAATCAATGCTGCTCGCAAGTCTATCTCGAAGTGGAAGAAAGCGTTAGCTACAGCCAACGGAAAAGGTGACAACGCCAAGGCCGATGAGGCCAAGGCGAAACTCCTTGCTGCCGTGGACGAGCTCCGCGCTGCCGGTGGCACGCTGGGTGCCAAAGTCAGCGCCGACCTCTCCCAGCTGGGTATCGAAGTGAAGGCGTCGGCTGATGAGTAAGGTGGCGTTCTCGCTGGCGCCGCTGTCCAAAGACCCATGTCAGGTCTATATGGACAGCCGCACCAACCTTGCTGAGGTGATAGAGCAGGTGCTGCAGCAGATAGGCCCCGCGCACTTGACCATTTCCACCTTCTCGACCAGCGAAACCTTCCTCAGGCGGTTGCACCGTCTCAGGAAGGCGTCCCTGGTTCAGACTTGCTCCTTGTTCCTGGATCTGAAGGCTACCAAGAAGACGATGGAGCTGATGGCGATGATGCGTAGCGTGTGTGACGAGGTGGTGCTGTGCAACAATCACTCCAAGGTGGTGCTGATGAGCAACGACGCTCACCGGGTGTGCATCGTGACGTCGCAGAACCAGACAGTGGGCGGCCGCACGGAATGCGGCATCATCCTTGCTGATTTCAATATCTACAACCAACTGAATGATGGATTCAATCGTTTACGAGCCGCTGGATTCGAGCCGGCAGGAGTTTGACGGCGAGACGGTGGCGCGCATCGTGGAACTCGCCAGGGACCTGACGCCCATCACCGAGATCGCTGCGCTCATCGACTATGATGAGGACAAGCTGCGTCTTGCCCTCACCGACAAGCGGTCGCCATTGAGAAAAGTCTATCTCAAGGCCAAGGCAGAGACCGCCCACCGGCTGCGTAAGCGTGAACTGGAGTTGGCCGACGTGGGCTCGCCGCTGGCGGTGCAGCTGACGCACAACTACCTGCGGGATATGGCCGCTGATGAAGACCTATGAGTGAACCGGCGATAGAAGTGGCGAAGTTGCATCTGTTTGACAGCGTTGAGCAGATGAACCAGGCAAACCTCCCTGCAGCCATGCAGGAGAGGCTGCTGCGCCTGCGTGAGATCTATACCTACTGGCTGCAGTTCCCGCTGACGCGTGACCGTGACATCGCCCAGCGCATCATGCATGACCATGGTGTGCAGCGCACTCAGGCGTATCAGGACATCCGCATCATCAAGGCGGTGCTTGGCGAAATGCACAAGACCACCAAGGAATATCACCGCTTCAAGTTCCTGCAGATGATCGAGGAGTCGTACAACATGGCGAAGGTCAACAGGGATGCGAAGAGCATGGTTGCTGCCGCCGACAAATACGCCAAATACACCCAGCTGGACAAGGAAGACCTGGTTGACCGTGGCTTTGACAAGATCCCCATCCAGCCGTTCAAGCCGACGGATGATCCGAGTGTGGCGGGCTTCAAGCCGGTGCCGAACATCCGTGAACGTATCCAGAAGAAAATCCAATCGTACTGGAGCGAAGAGGTGGAGGATGTCGAGTTTGAGCCGGTTGACTTCAACGCTGACGAGCTGTTCCACCCTAAAAAACCTGATGCCGATGAAACCGATTGAGCCGAAGCCGTTCTACATGAACGACATCCAGCAGGAGGTGATTTACACCGGTGCCAAGGATACGGTTTTGTGTGCCGGGCGCGCCCTGGGCAAGGGCGTGATCCACGCGATGTGGAACCTCAGGAACATGCAGCGGATGCCGGGCAGCATCACGGGAATCGTCTCGCCCAACTGCAAGCGTGCCCTGACGAACACGCTGCCGTCGATGCTGACGCACTGGGAGACGCTTGGCTACAAGCGCAACATCCATTGGTGCATCGGCATCAAGCCACCGAAGGCGTGGGGCTGGCCGGAACCGCTGTTCCACCCAGAGAACTACGAGAATGTGCTGAGCTTCTACAACGGGAGCATCGGTTTCATCATCTCCCAGGACCGTAGCGGTACCTCCAACTCGCAGAGTTATGACGCGCTGGCCATCGATGAGGCGAAATTCATCAACTTTGAGCAGCTGAAGGATGAGACCTTGCCCGCCAACCGTGGCAACCGTCAATATTTCGGCAAGCACTATTTCCACCATGGTATGCTCATCACGAGCGATATGCCGGTGACGAAGAAGGGTTCCTGGTTCCTGGATTTCGAGAAGAAGTGCGACAAGGAGCTGATACAACTCATCCAGGGCACGGTGTATGAGATTTGGCGCTATGAGGCGCATATCCGTGAGATGGTGGCGAAAGGTCAGGTGCCCAGCCGCTCGATCCAGAGCAAAATCAGAACGCTGCACCGTGACCTGTGCCGGATGCGCTCGGTGGCGACCTATTACCGTGAGGCATCGACCATCTACAACATGCAGGTGCTGGGTGAGGCCTTCATCAACAAGCTGAAGCGTGACCTGCCGCCGCTGACATTCCAAACGTCGGTGCTGTGCAAGCGCATCGGCATCGCGCGTGACGGCTTCTACAACTCGATGACAGAGGGCAACAAGTACAGCGCCACCAACTTCAGCTACCTTGATAATCTTGAATATAAGTTCGACAAGATCAAGGATCCGTGCTCGTTGGCAGACAGCGACACGGACACCAACCAGCCCATCGCCATAGCCTTTGACTACAACGATAATATCAACTGGTTGGTGGCAGGTCAGCCCCGAAAAAGCCAGCTGCTGGTCATCAAGTCGTTTTTTGTCAAATACGAGCGCAAGTTGGAAGCTCTTGTCGATGATTTCTGCCTGTATTATCGCCACCACAAGCGCAAGGAGGTCATTTACTACTACGACAGCACGGCGCTAAACGGTAACTATGCCGTGAATGACGAGGACTTCCGCTGGGTGATTTCCACTTCCTTCAAGGCTCGTGGCTGGCGTGTCCAGGATGTCTATATCGGCAGGCCGATGCGGCACATGGAAAAGCACCTGCTCATCAACCGCATGTTTGCCGGCAAAGCAAAACTGAAGGTGATGATCAACCGCGAGAATAATGAGGACTTGCTGGTGTCGATTCAAACGGCCGGTGTGTATAACGGTGGCAAGGACAAGCGCGGCGAGAAACTGGCCGAGACCGAAGAGGACAAGCTAGAGGCCCGTACGGACGGCAGTGATGCCTTTGACACGCTGTGCATCGGCTGTGAACGCTTCCCCAGGGTGGCCTTCTCGATGGGCGTGACCAGCTCGATGTGAAGATAGCAATGTGATTTGTTTTTCAACATTCTTGTTACCTTATTAGTAATTCCTATAGATGGCGTCACCTGTGAGGGTCGCGCCATTTTTATTGCCCTCCAGTGAGGTCGGTTCAATCTTTTCCAATTATTCAAGGACTTGAAAGGATGGCCAACGGTTTAGCGCCCATGGCACTCGAGTGAGGTTGGACGATGCGAGCCCCTGGTGTGCCTTACTTGCCGCTCTTGGCATCGTGAGGACTGGCACCATGGGGACTTGCTCCCCTCTCGCGCTCACCCTCTACCTCGATGTGCTTGGCATGGCTCCCATCAGCGTCACCCTCTCGCCCATTGCTCGTGGCGCTGCCCGTTCCTGTGGGCTGCGGACTAGGGTGGCTTCGTGGTCAGGGCTCGTCGGCTCTGGCCCATTGGGCTGTGTCCTGTCGCCTATGAATTTCCTGCATCGGTCAGGATGCCCATGGCAGCCTCGCCGGGTGTGGCTGGTGTGCTGCCTGGCTTGGTGTGGTTGTTGATGCTGGCTGTGGCTTCGTGCCACCAGTGATTCTGTGAGTCATTTCTGTTAGACACCGCAAAGTTGCGGCGACACGTGACAGGCAAGGGCCATGTCGAGTTGTCCTGGATAATTCTCCAGCCCCGATGGGGTAGTAATTATCCGTCCAACCCTTGCTGGTAGTCACTAACATCGCTCGCCCCAAAGCAGTGTCAACAAAAATATTAACTCACTAAAATCACTGTATTATGGTACGAATCAACAACACTTCAGCATTTGTCAACAACGACAACATCTTCATGGCATCTCGTTACACCTACATCCCCACCTCGGTAGAGGCTACAGGCACGGCCTGGGGCATCCGTAAGAAAGTATGGAAATTCAAGGACGGTGACGTGACCACCTCTAGCGAGGTCGCCCAGTGGGTCAGCAAGACGCTCGACGAGAACCTGCCCGGTCTCGAAGATTACACCCTGGTCTGCATCCCTGCAAGCACCCAGCAACGAACCTGTATGCGCTACGAGCAATTCTCGGGCGAGGTGTGCCAGATGACGAAAATGGCTAATGCCTACAAGCACATCAAGGTAGAGGGTGAGCGCCTGGCTGTACACGAGCACAAGGTGTGCAAGTCCATCTCCAAGGTGTCCGTCCTCAAGTTCGACGCCAAGTTTTTCAACGGCAAGAAGGTGGTCATCTTCGATGACGTGATCACCAAGGGTTCGAGCTTCGCCAACATGGTCGAGTACCTCGAGAGCATGGGCGCTACAGTGGTGGCTGGTATCTTCCTTGCAGTCACCGCTAACGGCGACAGCCAAAAGGCTTGATTGACCGCCCCTCCCTGGAGGGGCTTTTTTTATGCTTTACCTATAATTTATTGTTGGAAACCAAAAATATATAGTATATTTGCGGCGTTTTCAGTACATAAAACATATAGACATTTTGTAATAAAGTTTGACACGGTGAGCCAGCAGTGATGCCCGCTCACTTTTTTGTGCCCAACCCCACGCCCCGATGTCGCTGTTGGCGATGGCTGCGCTTGTCGGCTTCGCTCACAACCTCGAGCCTATCATGCTTCGCGACGGGCACGTGGGGCACGTGACCGGGTGGCACGTTGCTCAGTCTCTTCCCTCGCACGACTCGCCGTTCCTTCCCCTCCGCACCACCCCGTCACTCTCGCTGCACTCGGCCGCATGTGTCCTGTTCTGCAGGGGCTCCAGGTCTTGACGCTTCGCCTTCTTTCGCTTGCCGTCGCTCATCATCGACATCGCCACGGCAGCCGTTCCGGCTGTCTGGCTGCATGTCGATTGACTACATCAACCTCTACAAGCAGCTGTAGAACCCCGCACCGCTTGATAAATCCCACAGGGTTGACCTCCTGTGGGATTTTTTATTATCTTTGCGGGGTCAAACTTTATTAATTTGTTACCCGTTATGAATATTATCATTATTATTGTCTCTCTTCTCGCTATCGTCATTGGCGCTGTCTCTGCTGTGTCGCGCAAGGATAGCTCGAGTCAATCTCATCCCAAATCTGTTAATAAGTACCATGACGGTCTTGGACTCTACGATAAGCACAGCGACATCCTCTTTGCGGTCAAGGGTCTCTCCTATCGGGATGAACAGGCACAAGCAGCAGCTCGGTTATGTGACAAGGGTGACAGGCTTATACTCAGGCGGGAACCTGACAACCCGGTTGACAAAAATGCGGTCCAGGTCTATACCATGACCGGCCAGATGATAGGTTATGTGGAGCGGGATTATGCCGAAACGGTGTCGGAGCTGATTGATTACATCAATACATGTGTCGTGTACAAGATCACGAACCATGAGCTGCCCTATATCGATGCCCTGGTCAAGTTCTCGGCCACTCCGACAACCCAGCCCGATTTCATTACAGATCCAAGCAAGATGACTACACGCCAGCGGCTGCAGTATGACTCTGTCTATTCCTTCAGTTCTGGATATCATGAGGCCTATGCCCGCATCGTGAATAACAGGGAGCTGCCGCTACGCTCTCGAGAGGCGCTGCTTCAGATGGATGGCGGCACGTCCATCCGTCTCGAGAAGGATGACAGCAATCCGTCCAGGCCTTACGCCGTCAAGGTTTACGGAGATGATGTGTTGCTGGGCTGGCTTGACTTTAACCGGGCTTATATCGTGTATAACCATTTTGACGAGGTCAAGGCCGTTAAGACTACGCGGATGGGGCGGGATATGGTGTCTATCATGCTACCTCGATCGGTGGACTTGCTTGATATTCCTCTTGACTTGAGGAGCAAGATGCAGGTGTATGATGCCATGTTGTGGCCAGAGACCAGCGAGGCCTTCAAGATGCGGTCGAGTGACCCGGAACGTGCACTGGAGATATTGTTGCCCATCGTAAAAAAAGAGCATGACTATCGGGCTGCAAGCTACTGCTGCACCTGCTATCGTGCGCTCAAGCAACCCTCTAAAGAATTGGAGATGGTCAACTTTATCCTGGCCAAGATCGAGGCCTATCGAGAGGACTATGAACAACGAGAGGGTAAGGTGCGGGTGGAAGCCGAGGTCGCGAAGTGGGCCAAGCGCAGGGATGTGGTCAAGAAAATGATTAAATAAGCCGGTTCAAACCTGCTTAATGTGTCCGAAAACATGTTTTACAGCATATTTTTGAAAATTTCCTGTCAAAAATTTGGCGGGATTATTTATAATAGAGAAAAATATATTATTTTTGTGCGCCAATTCATAACATGTAGGAAGCTGTTATCACGTAGCAGTGGTCCCGCTATTTATCCTGCATGAATAGTATGAGTTGGCGCTTGGGATTGCTGCTACTTTTTGCCAACTCATTAATTTATACAAAATGCAGGAACAACTGAATTTAGAAAGTTCAACTTACGAGTATCGTCTAGACATGGCGATCTCAAATCCCGAGTCTTTAGGAATGCCGGAGTCAATTAAGCCACTGGCAATTTACTTAAAGCAAAATTATTATCCATGTGATGATAATAATAATAATGTCATGTATCGTACTAGCCATGATTTTGTGACACTTTTTTCGGACATGGTGAATTTGACCGAGAATGATGTTGCAAAACTTTTCCTTTATCTTGGTTATCGCATGAGTAATGTATTTAATCCCTGTTGGTGTTTAATGCCATAACGTGTTACCCACAGGATGCAAAAGGTTCTAGCATGAGAAACCGCTGGATTTTTTCAATAGCAATTATTATACTGTGTGCCTTGCGTTTGCAAGGTGCACAGTATAAAATATCTATCTCATTTTATCAAGCTACAGATACGAGTGTAGTGAATGAGTATTATCAACTTGAAGCTTCTTCTGATCGTGAAGCAATTACAAAAGTCTATGAGCTTTTTAGTCTCTTTGTCTTTATGTTTGATAATGATTATGTAACACGATTGTATCATCCGAAGGCAGAACGTGATAGCTTGTTGTTACCAGTAAATTATTTTATCTATAGTGAAAAAGGATTGTTAGACTTGCCACGCCAGTATAGAATTGATGCTTTATACCGTAGATTGAAGAATGATTATTGGGGAGAGTGTTACCTTGAATATGATTCTACTTATTTACCTTATCCTTCAATAATTAAGCATAACAAGAGAAAGAAAAAATCTAGTGATTCTAAGAAACATTCTAAATTTACAAAAAAAAATAGGAAAAATCATCGTTTTGATTTACCAAGAGGACTAGAACCTGTTCCTTCTTTATGATGTCTTTTTTTTATTTTACTATCTGTTATACCTTTGTACAAAAAATTTAAATAATGGAAACTGTAGCAAAGGTAAATATCGTAGTAAATGGAAAGGAAGCAGAGGAAACTCTAACTAATCTTCGTAAGACATTGTCAGTATTGACAAAGGGGTTCATTGATGCGGAGAAAGCAGGCAACAAGATTCTTGCCGAACGCAAGTTGAGTGAGATTAATGCAATTCTGTTGAAGATTGATGAAAGTGAGGAAAAATTATCAATGCTTGAAAGTGGAATGAATTCATTATCAACTGGAAATGTTGATAATGGTTTATTATCGCGCTTTACTTCTTCACTAAAGCGATTATTTTCAAAATCAAATGCTGAAGACCTTACTGAAGAATTTATTGATAATGTTTATAATTATCTCTTAAATGGTTGTGATGTTAAGAATTTAACTGATGAATTCTTGAAAAGCATTGATTTATCGATGCTGGATAACCAGATGGGTGTTTTTCTTGGTTATGTTTCTCGCCTTGATGAACTGTTTAAAGAGGGTTTTGATTTATTGTCTAAAGGATATAGTCCTAGTATAGTTCGAATTAATAATGAACTAACTAAAACAGTTAATTTGATTAATGGTCTTAAAGATCAGATACCGGGTTTTATATTTAATGATGTTAAAAGTTCGTATAGTAATAAAATTGATGAATGGAATAAGAAAAGTTCAATAATTGTTAGTTCATTCAGGCTAAATAAAGGAACTGAAAATCAGCAATTACAGGCTGAATTAAATGCCGAGAATGTGCGTTATTATAATTCACTTGATGATTTATTGAAACGTGTTGATGAAACGGCTGTGACAGGTTATGAGCGTCAAATTGAAAAACTCAAGTTGCTAGAGGAGCATTTGAGAAATATTTTGGCACTCTATGAGGCTTATGGTCGTGCTGATAGTAGTCAATGGTCAAATGCAAATTTGCGCTTGACGCAGACATTAATGAAAGAACGTGATGTATCTTTTAAACATACCAAATCTCAACTTGACTTAAGTTATTCTTCATCATTGCTTGATAATGATTATTCCTTGAAAAACGGTAATAAGAGTTATGAGAATTTTCTTTCTGATCGTTATCGCTTGAGTGAAGATTATTATGCTCGATTAATATCTTTGTTTGAAACCTATGGAAAGACTGAAACAATTGGTTATCGCCGTTTATTAGAACGAAAGCAAAACATGTTTGAACGTCATGAGCGTGATGTATTGGGTTTACAAAAGATTGGTTTGCAAGAAGAAAAAGAATCTGAACAAAAATCAATTTTTGAATTATATCAAACTCGTGGAAACTTGCTTTATCGTAATGAGCGTATGCTGCGTAGTAGTTTGCTTGATTTAGATATCAGTTATTTAAACCGTGAATTGGGCATTGAGAGAGAAGGTACAGCATCATGGTTGCGAACAAAGCAAAATCTTTTTTCAAAATCACGTACTGAAGAATTTAATAAAATTAAATTGTATAATGAAAAATTGATTGAATGGCGAAAAGCAAATTTGATTGATGGTAGTGATGATTTGCTTCAAATTGAACTTGGTTTGCTTGATGATATGCATGAAAAGGAGATTGTTTCTCAAGAGGAATTTGAGAAGATACGTGCTGAATTGATTAAACGGTATAGAAGTGAAGGCATATCATTTAAATACGAGACTGATTTCAAGGATATCGGTATTGGTGATCAGTTAAGGGCCTTATCTGAGTCATTTGAACAATTGATAAATAATAGTCGCAGTTTTGAGGACGTGATAGAACATATTGGCGAAGTTTCAAAAATCGCTTTCTCTATTGCTACTATGTATCTTGGTGCATTTTCGCAATATTTTAAGGCTGAACAAGATCTTGAAGTTGCTCAGGTTGAATCTTCATATGATAAAAAGATTAAGGCTGCGGGTAGTAATCAACGAAAGGTTAAACGTCTTGAGGCAAAAAAGCAATCTGAGATTGCAAAAATTAAAACTAAGTATAATAAACGTGAACAGAAAATAGAGATAGCCCAGGCCATTGCTTCAACAGCTCTTGCTGCCATTAATGCTTATGCAAGCGCTTCAAAAGTTAATTGGTTACTTGGTGCTATTGCCGCTGCCATGGCGACTGCTTTTGGTAGTATTCAGATTGCAACAATCCAGAAACAACATCAAGCTGAACAGGTTGGTTATTATCATGGTGGTTTTACCCGTCGAGATCCTAATAATAATCGTGAAGTCGGCGTTGTGCATGCAAATGAATTTGTTGTCAATCATGATGCAGTATCAAATCCTCACTTATCACCTATTTTGCGTTTGATAGATGATGCCCAGCGAAATAACACTGTTGGATCTTTGAGTAGTGATGACGTATCAAGGGCTATTGGTCAAGGCCGTTATCATGGTCGTTTGATAGCTGGCCAAGAAAATGTAATTACTCATTTTGATGTAGGTTTATCATCTTTATCATCTATTCTTCAAGATCAAAAACGAACACTTGATGATTTACGCAATTCTCT
>JAEEGL012876444.1_pt1 | contig 21146 bp, 17 predicted proteins | sample 9134231 | NCBI WGS metagenome assembly JAEEGL01 (sample SAMN16246548, study PRJNA631951) | gut metagenome | biome: gut microbiome; feature: rumen; material: fiber-attached | host: Bos | place: Iran: Karaj | collected 2018-10 | reverse complement strand
TCATTGGTTCCAAATGCAACAGTTTTGCATGGAAAACGGTTTTCAACCAGTGTTTCCGATACAGAACTAAAAAACTGGGCAATCGAACAAATGTAAAAAACGCCGGCGAAAACGCCGGCATTTTCTATTTCGCGACTATACAAAAAATTAAAACCGGGATACACCCGGTTTGAATTTTGGTAGCCGCACAAGGGATTGCTTCGCCACCTTGCAAAATTTGCCTGACGGCAAACCGGCGTTATTCCGCCTTTTTGCTGCGGTTCGGACACCTGACCAAAGGATTATGATAAGATTGAGATAAAAACCAAATAACCCAGATTCCTGCAGCTTACAGCGATTTTTTTAATTGCGAAAAAATTCGTGTGTAGAGAATGTGTAGAGCCAAGTTTATCCTAAAACCATATGCGTTTGTAGCCAAAACCGCTTACTTCCCACTTCCCACAAAAAACCATTCCGCAGATTTTATAAATTGAGCTAGCTAGGGATTTTTATTGTATTATCCATAAACTTGTGCCATATTGTTGTTATCAAAGGATTGTATATGGCAACAGGATTAAAACCAATAAATGGCGAAATATTTTTGTATAAAGACGACTATGGTACGGTCAAATTGAACGGTTTGATATATGGTGAATCTTTGTGGTTAACGGCACATGCTATAGCGGAATTGTTTAATGTTGATTATTCGAATATACTTAAACACATAAAAAATATTTATAATGATTCGGAATTGCCGGAAAATACGACTATGGCAAAATTTGCCACCGTCGTAAATCGTGGTTTTAGAGGGGAAGTAAACGAAGATTTACCTTATTACAATCTCGATATGATAATATCTGTTGGGTATCGTGTTAATTCAAAGCGGGCGACCCAGTTTCGCATTTGGGCAACAAAGGTCCTGCACGAATACATACAAAAGGGCTTTGCGCTGGATGATGAACGCTTAAAAATGGCAGGAAAACCATTTGGGGTTGATTATTTTCGTGAATTATTGGAACGTGTCCGGTCTATCAGGGCGTCAGAACGCCGTATTTATCAACAAATAACTGATATTTTTGCCGAATGCAGTATTGATTATGACCCGAATTCTGAAACCGCTTTCAACTTTTACGCGAATATACAGAACAAATTTCACTATGCAATACATAGACACACCGCTGCCGAAATTATCAAGGATCGTGCTAACTTAGAGAAACCACATATGGGACTGACCACATGGAAAAATTCCCCGAATGGTCGCATATTAAAAACAGATGTATCTATCGCAAAGAATTATCTAAGTGAAAAAGAATTAAAAGACCTTGAACGCCTAGTGACAATGTTTTTTGACTATATCGAACACCAAATCGAAGACAAAAAAGCGTTTAATATGGCACAATTCGCAGAATCCGTTGATAAACTACTTACATTTAATGATTATAAAGTATTGCATGGCTTGGGCAGCATAAGTGCCGCCGATGCAAAACAATATGCTGAAGCAATATACGATGAATTTAACAAGACACAAAACATCGAAAGCGACTTTGACAGGATTGTAAAATTAACAAAAAAATAACCCAAACGAATCGATTTTCCGGGCAAAAATAATTACTTTTAACAAAAATTGTTTAAAAACCCCACACTTCAGAGTATTTTGTATAAAAAACTGCTGATTTCTGCAGCGAATCGGTGCCTACAAAGCGCTGTTATCGGGCTTTACAAAATTTCAAGCACAAAATGATATTTTTAACACATTTTAGACGTTGTTAACACATACAAAACACTATATATTGAATGGTAGAAATCGATATGGTCTACATGTTGATTTTGAAAGTCCCACCGAAATTCACTGCCATGAAAATCGGTGGAAAAACAAATAATCGGGGAAAGACCGATTACATATCGACTTAGTTATGAGTTTATCATAAAAAAATAAGATTTGTAATAAATTTTTTCCCGATGCCATAACTCAAGGAGTAAAAAATGGCAAACATCAAGGTAAAAAATGTACCCGGCACCGCCGGGGAAACACCCCCATATCCTTACCAAGATTACAGTTGGTTAAAATATTGGGAAAAAATGACTGGCGACACAGCAACTTTTTGTGCTAGATGCGGTTGCTTAAACTTGGCAAAACATGGTGGGCATGTGCAAAGATGTGACAATTTTTTTGATTCTAAAATATATATTGTTCCGCTTTGCGAAGAATGTAATAACCCAAATAACAAAGATGTGTTTGAGGTAGATTGCAAATTATGTCCAGTATCATAAAAAGACCGGTCGTTCGACCGGTTTTTTTTGAATAACATTTGCAAGAACTCAAAACATATAATAAAATTCGACCATAAAAATAAAAGGTTATACGATGAAAAAAACTATTATTGCTGTGGGTGGTGGCTCATACGGTCAAATCAAAACTTATCCAGATGGTCGGCAGGTTCAAAAAAATAAGGACTCAGTAGAAATAGATAAGAAAATGATAAAACTTAGTGGCAAAGAGCATCCAAAAATTGTGTTTATCGGTGCTGCACATGGCGATGATGAATCTCGTTTTTTGGTGATTAAAAAGTATTTTAGTGATGATTTTGGTTGTGAAGTTGAAAACTTAAATTTGATTGATGATTCGAAAAGACCAAATAAAGATGACCTTCAAAAGATTATTTTAGGGACTGATATTATATATATCGGCGGCGGTAATGTCACATACCTTATGAATATACTGAGCAAGACCGGAGTTGATAAGCTATTACGTCAGGCATACGACAAAGGTATCATAATGGCTGGTAATAGTGCCGGTGGTTGTGTCTGGTTTGATTACTATGGCAACGATGAAGATGATGATTTTGACGGCACATTTGAAACATTTAGCCCCAAAAAAGCACTTGGATTTGTACATGGGTATTTTGAGCCACATTGGGATACAAAACCAGAAGAAGGTATTGCAAAAGATTCTGTATCTAAAAATGCTGTTCAACGCATGTTGACAAAGAATAACATCTCTGGTTATGGTGTTGATGAAGGTGCCGCACTTATGATTCAAACAGATGGCGACAAACAAACGATTACAGAAATTATATCGAAAAATGGTGCCAAAATATATAAACTAACGGAACAAAGACAAGAATATATAAATCTAGGAAAGAATAGATAAACCCAATTTATCTTTAAAAAATTCTATTTCTTGTCCAATCTTTAATAACTCGGCTCGAGAACTGCACACACTGCACAACCAAGATTTACAAAACCGTCCACAAGAGCGGTTTTTTGTTAGATTTACAACACCCACAAAAAGTTCAAAAGTTAAAATTAAAAAAGTGGCGAAAAATCGCCACTTTTGAACCGAGTATTTTTTTCCTACAAGAATTAGCATAACAAAATTACCAATAATACTATAAACAAAAAATATAGACATTGATGCAACGAATAGCACTTTGTTGTATATAATATATTATTTTGTTATGAATAATCTTGTTATATTTTTTATATTTGGATATATATAATCCTTGAAGCTCTTTCCAAAAATAAATGCTATAACTAAAATTACAACTGTTGTCATATAAGGATAACTATTTACAGACATTATTTTTTCTCCTAGCATTATAGCAAATACTTGAAATACATATATTTCATAACAATACTTAGATATATTTTTTATCCATGATTGTTTATTTAAAAATTTTGATAAATATCCATATTCTTGTCGCATACAATAAATAAATATTGCCATCCAAAGAACATAATTTAATACCATCTCTTTATTAACATATCTATGCATAGCAGGATACGCAAAAGCTATTGCTAATAATACAAACTCAAACATAGTAAACATATATTTTCCCATATTATTCAATTTTATTTTACACTTAGGAATCATATATAATAATATACCCATCCCCATAAACGCAAAACACCGTAAAACACCTCCATCAAGAAAAGAGTTTGCCATCTGCATATGCATATTTACATTATCATGTGAAAATAATATAACCATAGATATTATAGAGATTATAGAAGTTATAAATGTAAAAGATATTTTATTTGTAATATATAACAAAGTCAGATAAAACAAATAAACATAAAACATTACATCTATATACCATATGACATGGCTTAAAGAATGTATATCTATACCTATGTTTTTATTAAGAATAAATAAATCTGATAAAAGATATTTATTATTATGTAATATAAAAAAAGCAAGAATCTTATAAGACAATAATGCAGGCAGAATTCTTTTTATTCTATACACAATACGCTCTTTTAAAGACATATCTTTATTATTGTAACTGTTCATAAGAAAAAAACCACATATCAACATAAAAATATCTACGCGAGCCCCCATAGAATGCAATATGTTATTTCCAAATATTGGTATAAAAGCATTTTGAGTTGCAGAATGTATAATAATAATAAATATCAAAAAATAAACACGCAACAATTCTATGGAATACAATTTTTTCATCAAGGAAACACCCTTTTTAAGAATTTGTTCATATTATATGTTTTTAGTACAAAAAAACAATACAAAAAACAATTTTTATTCGGCTCGGGAACTGCACACACTGCACAACCAAGATTTACAAAATCGTCCACAAGGGCGGTTTTTTGTTGGAATTGTAATATCTACAAAAAGTTCGAAAGTTCTGTTTTGAAAAATTGCAAAATTTTGACACTTTTGAACTCGTTATGATATAATTTACATAAAATAAAAGGAAATAAATTGCCACGAATTCATATCATCGGCGCACCAGGTTCAGGAAAAACAACTTATGCACGCAAATTAGCGACATCATATGGTTTACCAATATTTTATTTAGACGAAATATATCATGATAATTCCGGTAAAGTTTCACGCAAACGAAGTGAATCTGAACGAACTGCTATGGCACAAGAATTTGCAAACACACAAAATTGGGTATCCGAAGGCGCATCTTTTTCTGATTGGGTAAATCCAGTTTTAAAACGTGCAACAGAAATACATATTGTTTCACCATCAAGAATGACTCGTGTATATCGACAGATAAAAAGATACATTAAAAGAAAATTAGGTATAGAACATTCAACATATAAAGAAACATTAAACGGATTATGGAACGGGATAAAATGGACATGGAACTATGACCATGACACATTACCGATTATATTAAAAAAAATACCAAAACGTACCAAGATTTATAAAGTTTGTGGAAATAAAATTAAAAAATATGTCTAAATCAAATCCACCAACCATAATTTATCTTTCAAATAATCAATCTCTCGTCCAATTTCTAATAATTTGGCTCGAGAACTGCACACACTGCACAACCAAGATTTACAAAACCGTCCATCTGGGCGGTTTTTTATTAGATTCCAAATACTTACAAAAAGTTCGAAACCAAGTAGATTTGATAAGTGAAACGCAATCAAATCGTTACGGGTTCCCCGCAGGCATTTATGCCGAGGGAAAGTTATATTTTTAAAAAAAGCTATTTTTATACTGCTTTTGAACTACTTTATAAGTTTTTTTAGTAATTCAATCGATTGTTCTGCGTTCTTTGATGATTCTATGGCTAATATTGCTTTTGGACAATGTTGTTTAACCAGTTTTATAACTTTTTTAATATCTATCGTTCCATTAGTTATATCCAAATGTTCATCCAAATTTTCTGCACCACTATTTTTACCGTGATTATTATGCAAGTGCATATAGCCAATACGTTTACCAAGTGTTTTTATCCAATTATAAACAGACATATCTGAATTGCAATTTGCGTGTCCAATATCCAAATTTACCTTTAATCTTTTATCATTTACAGAATCTATAACCATTTTTATCAATTCACTATCTTTTTCAAACTGATTTTCAATCATCATCGTGATACTGTTATCTTTATCGGCAAAGAATTCTTGCCAAAATGCGGTTGTTCTTCTTACCCATCCAGAATAGCCGTATGTTCCTGGGTAATACCCATTATGAACAACTATACTATCACAACCCAATTCTTTGGCACATTTGTATGCAAAATTATACATTTTCATTGTTTCTTTCCGTAATCCAGGCATTTTTGTTCCTGGGTTTAATTCCCAAAAAGGAGCATGCAATGACTTGTGTTTAATTTTTGCAGACATTTCTTTCTGGTGCTTAAGTGTTTTTGCCAGATTTTTTATAAATGGGTCATAAAATTCTTGGAATTCAACACCAATTTTATGTTTTTTTATAAGTTCAATATCTTGATCAAAATTGCTATCTGTGCAAAATCTTATGTCCATAAAAAACCCCTTTCTATTCACGAAGAATAGTATCATAGATTATTGGTTAACACAAATTTTTTAATCCTAATTTATCTTTCAAATAGTCAATTTCTCGTCCAATTTCTAATAATTTGGCTCGAGAACTGCACACACTGCACAACCATAGTTTCCAAACTTGCCCATCGGGGCAGGTTTTTATTTATTTCGCAATACTTTCACTGAGTTCGAAAGTTTAGTTTTGAAAAATTGCAAAATTTTGATACTTTTGAACCGTAATTTACATCATTTTTGAATTTCTGCTCTGATTTTCATTAAGACCTTACCTATACGATTCATACCACTACCTTCACCAAATCCGCATTTATAACATACAGGACACGATTTTATCAGTATTGTGTCACCGGTTGATTTTAATAATTCGGCGGCATCAGGATTTTGCTTAAATTTAGCGTATAAAGCCTTTTCCATAATATCAAATTTAATTTTATAAAAATCTTTTCTGCGATTTATTTTATATTCTGGGGTCTTGGTAAGTAATCGTGCATCATCTGGATTTTTTAACCCAATAATTGTTTCAAAACGCTTATCAGATGCATAAAATTTCATTGCTTGATAATAATGTTCAACTGTGGGAAAACCATATTCTTGCCCATCAACAACCATTTTTATTGGATGTGCAGACAAAGGCGACAAAAAATAATATTCCCCTATTGGCTGACAAAATCTAATTTCCTTTGGCATATAACAAACCTTTTTATAGAAATTTTATAATAAAAATATTATATGTCAATAAATCAGGCTCAAATCCACCAACCCTAATTTATCTTTCAATTCATCAATTCTTCGTCCTATTCCTAACAATTCGGCTCGAGAACTGCACACACTGCACAACCAGTTAAATAAAAAATACACCCCTGTGGTGTGTTTTTTGTTTGATTTTTTGTGCTCGGTGGTTCGTGACCATGGTAATATAGTTGCCTTGCCACCAAAAATAATATATTCCCTTCCCTTTTTAAGCCACGCGTTCAGTTTTGACGACCAAATCTTCATCAATACCCAAATGTTGGTGTGATTTTTTCTCGGCATCTAACTCTTCTATTTCTGAAATTGCCTTTTCTAATAATTCTATTTGCGACAATTCCGGAACACGACCGCTGTATTCGACACTTATACTGCTGGACATCTTTTTAATTCCTTCGCCAACTGTTCGGAACCAACCCGGACGCAGCACGCGCAATTTATTCAAAATCGCTTTGGCGCGCACAGTTTTCATAATATCTTTGTCCACAACACCGGCATTCATTACCGCAACGATAATATCTTGCAAATCTTGCTCGTTAAGTGTTTTGCGTTCCTGGATAATATTTCCTTTTTCGTCTTTTATCTCTTTTTGATATTCCATAATATCAGAAAGTGCGATTATACCGCGCTGAACACCATCTATGTAAGAAGTGTCTATTTTCAAAAACTTTCCCACAGAATCCATACGATGAACACGACTGTTTAGTATATCAGATATACTTTTTCCGCCACGCGCACCGCGTATCAATTCATAAAACAAATGCCCCAGCATAACTTTATCCGCCTTTTCTGGTGCACTATCCATCTGGGCACCGGTATCAAATATACCAATACAAAAATCACGGAAAGATTTATTATAAAAATTCTGCTGGCCCTGATGTCGGTCTGTATCCCAATATCCCCCGGACAATAATATAGACAATTCTAATGCCACATATGCCATCGCCATATCATGCTTTTCTTCTTCGGTCCAATCCGTCGAAGTCAAAGATTTTCCAGGCGCCATTTCCATAATTTTATAAGCATTGTTCTTTTTACTGTCACAACCAAAATTAATCCATCGTGCAACATCCGGTGAATAATCGGCCGTTGGGGTATGCACACGCAAAGTTTCATATGCTTTAACTGCACGAACATATTTATCGTGATCTTGTTCTATATCAATTTCTGACGCGCAAGATTTCTTGGCCTGGGCTACAATATTTTTTAATTGTTCAAATTTTTTATCTTGGGCCGCCATATCATCGATTGTTCCCTCAATAACATCTAAACCTCCGTTTATCTTTTCACGCGTATTCGGTCGCATTAATGCAATGACACAATCGCGTCCATCATACTTTACATGAACAGTTATATATATTGAACCACCACCCAAAACATTGCCAACATAAGATATTTTTTTAAATTCAGATTTCGGCAACGACTCTCTCATTATTTCGAAAATTTCATCACGATTTGGAATATCGGCACGATCACGCAATGTTGCCAATTCTTTTCTTATATCTGAATCCAATGCAGGCAGATAAGACAATAATTGTCCAAATTTAACAAATGCGCCACCTTTGGTTTGGAAGAACATTTTAAGTCCGCGCCCAACCTGCTCTCCATTGGATATAGAAGAATTATCTTCATTTTGTCCGGCAGACAGCAATGCAGATAAAACCAGCATCCGTTCGTAATATTTCAAGTTTTTATACACACAATTTAACACTATAACTGCGTCTTTATAATATGGTGAATCCTTTTTGAAATATGTGTCTATTACCAAATTAAGTTTTTTATCTTCATTACTGCTGTATGCACCCAACAATCTTTCCATAACCAACGAACGCAGCATTAAATTCGCGCCCCAGAAATTCTCATGAATAATCGTAAGTGTCTGTTTATTAATAAACTTTTCAAAATTACCTTCTTTATTAGATTCACATGCGGCCAATAAAGTCGCAACAGAGTCATCTGTTAATTTTGTATTTAAAAATCTTATCGTTGCCAATGCACGCGCCGGTGTTTTTGCCAACATATTAATCGCGGCCTCGGCCCCACGACCAAAGTAGTCATAATCATTGACTTTATCTCCGTTCACGCGGAATTTAGCCCCATCGCCGAATAATTTTGCGGCACGTTCTTGTGATACCACTTTATCTGACACAGAATTTAATATTCTTTCGGCGATCATGCTGGAAAATAATCTTTCGTCACGTGGGCCTGATACACTGGTTATAAAATCAACCACATCTTTTACATGTTTTAAATATTCATCGGAACCATCATCACGCCCCAACTTATCGGCAAAATGTTGCGAATAATATTCTATCAATTTTTCACGTTCATCGGAAAATTCAAAGTCAGAACTATATTCTAATTTTCCATATTTTGTAACACCGCGACGCGTTAAAATTTTTTCAATCGTACTTACAACAAAAGCCTTATCTTCATTTTTTAATAATTCATCTATTATAATTTTTATAAATACATTTTTGTTGGCGTATTTTTCAGAAAATAATTTCCTGGTATCCATAAATTCATAAATTTCGAATTTTTCCATCAATTTCAAAGACTTAAAACTTTCGATACTAAAACCGTTACTTAAAATATCACTAACAATTTCCAATGTATTTTCATTTGTACGATCTTCAAAATATCTTATAAGATTTATTGGATTACATTTATGCCCCAATTTCAAATATTGTGCCCATAAAACATACATCAATTGCGTAACATTATTTCGTGGCATACGCGTATACATTGAAATCTGATTCATAACTTCTTGAGATATTATCCCATTACCAACATTTGGCATAATATTACGTGCCGCAGATCGTAAACCAACATGGTCGATATGTTCTTCCGTTGTCAAAGAATCAAGATATGATATTGCGATAATTAAATCTTCTTCATTTTGCGGAAACCGTGTCAAACCGACAGATTTCATCATTTCAAATATAGATTCAGATTCTGTTTTATCACTTAATTCTTTTTCAATAAAATAAGAAATATAGTCATCAAATTTTACTGTTACAAAATAATTCTTAACCGCGTGCTCTTTTATATTGCCAGCAAATTTCTTTTTTGATTCTTCAATTTTTTTTGTTTCATCTTTACGTTGTTCAATCAAATCGTCTATTTGCCAAAAACTTAGGCCAATAGATTCCAATACTGCCTTATCAAAATCCGTATTATGCCATGTATTGCCATGTTGTTCATAATAAAAACTTTTGTATATTTCCGCAGCCCATTGTTGATATCTCTGTTCATTTGTTTTTGTTAAATCATCAGCAATTTTCAATATAGCACGCGAAACAAAATTATTAAACTTACTTATCGCCCCAGGATATAACAAGAAAGCAATATGTTCAAGAATATTAACATAAGGATTATCAGAATATTCATGTAAATTTATTTTTGGATACAGCGCGAAATCTGGCGAATCCTTAATAAAATAATTATAAAAATCTGATTTCTTTATTTTGTCATAAAAATCTGCATATTCTGAAACATCACAACCTGGATACATATTGTGTGTTGAATAACTGACATATAATATATCACGTACAAAATCTGTATCAAAATACGAAAAATCTACATGAATACTTTTTAGAAAATCAATAACTGATATCCTTCTCTCTATATAATCTATCATTTTATTGAACATATCCATCTTTTCTTGGAAATTTTCTAAATTTGCCTGTTTTTCACGATTATATTTTTCTAACCTTTCTTTTTGTTTATCCAATTCATTTAATCTTCGGGCCTCGTCACCATATGCAATAACTATGCCATTTTCATCAACATAATAATCATTTTCATTATACATAATGACGGAATAATAAGTACACCATCCCCAATATGTTCTTTCGGCGCAAACCAATGTATATATTTCATTTATTTCTGGTCTATTATAAGATTTTAATTTAACCCATGGAAGCATTTTACCAACATTTTCTGCCCCCAATGGCTTAAACGCTGGGAATTTTAATCCCTTTATTCTATCTTTATAGTTAACTGTCCAGCTTAATTCTTTGATTTTTTTGGCATAAAATACCGCTTTTTCTTCATCATCATAATATTTAATCAAATTTGTTACATTTTCACGTTGTTCTTCGAACGGGCCAAAACTTTCCAATTTAAACCGTCCTAACATATTATCAAATCTTTCAAGATATATTTTTGAATTCGAACCATAAAAGAAATTAAAATCATTTTTTCTTTTTCTAATAGCCAAAAATATATCTTGTAAAACTTTTGTTTCCTCATCCGATTTCACAGTAAAATCAAATTGTTCTAATTTATCACACAAATCATGGAAACGGGCGCCAGAATCCATATCATACCCGGTTTTAAACAAATCCAGAAATAATCTTAAAACATCTATACGATTTATTGATTTTATATCTTTGGTTCCAAATTTTTGTTTCAGTTTTTTATCGATAAATGTATCATAGCCGTCCTGGGCATAGATATCTCTGACTTCTTGTTGAAATTTTTTCCAATTTTCGTCTTGTGCTTCCAGGTCAATATCTTCAAAATACCCTTTTTCATTTGCGGTATATGTCAACATATCATCGGTAGAAAGCATGCGATGATTATTTGAACCATGAACATCAAAACTTACTTCTTGATTAGAAGATCTACCAAAAATTTCTTTTTGCATAACGGTAACATATTGTGGGTTCCATCCGGCCCTTATCATTAATGTTACACTGTTAACATCGGCGAATCTTTCCTGAATTATACTATTGTTTCCACTAATAAAATCTTCCCATATATCATGACCAGTTTCGTGCGCGATAACTGCGGCAAATGTTTCTAATCTGGACGCTTTTTCAATAAGCCCACGTGTTACGGCAATAACATTTTTATTATTTAATGTATTCGATTTACTTATAAACCACGCATTTGGTTGCGTATTATCGGTAACAGTAAAATAAAAATCATCTAAATTAATATCTGTTCCGTGGAATAATTTTCCAACGACAAAACGTATTTTGTCACCGACAAGTTTATTCATACGGCTATCTTGTTCAAAATAACGTCCACTTTCAAAATATTCATCATTAAATATTCTTGTCATTTAAGAATTCCTTATCTTGATATACCTTTTGAATTAGATTTTACCTGTTCAAATTTTTCATCAACAACCATTTTTATTGGATGTGCAGACAAAGGCGATAAAAAATAATATTCCCCTATTGGCTGACAAAATCTGATTTCTTTTGGCATACAATAAACCCTTTTAATTATTAAACAAGAAATGGCAAATATCGCCTTCTTGCATAACATAATCACGGCCAACAAGGCGCATTTTACCAGCCTCTTTTACTGCGACTTCACCGCCATATTTTATATAATCATCGGGTGATATAATTTCGGCCCTAATAAACCCCTTTTCGAAATCAGTATGAATTTTACCAGCAGCCTGTGGAGCGGTCATGCCACGCGTTATCGTCCACGCGTGCGCTTCTTTTGGACCAACCGTATAGAAAGTCTGCAGGCCCAGTGTTTCATAACCGGTTTTTATAACCTGCTCTAGTCCAGAATGTTTAAGGCCTAAATCTTCTAGAAACATTTTTCTTTCATCTAGGTCAACAATTTGCGCAATTTCCATTTCTATTTTCCCAGAAATTATTAACACAGGATTTTTACCACCAAATTTATCAACAACCATTTGTGAATACTTATTTCCGGTTGCCGCCGCAGATTCTTCAACATTACACACATAAATAACTGGTTTTGATGTTAATAAATTAAATGGTTTTGTATCAACATCTGTATCACGCGCCAACACAGATTTTTCAAGATTTTCTTTTATTAAATTTGCATCTGCTAATAATTTTATTGCGACCTTATCCAACCCGTGCGCTTTTTTTTCAAGATTTTTTATTTGTTTATTTAAACTCTCTAAATCTGCCAACATAAGTTCTGTTTCTATTGTTTCTATATCGGCAATTGGGTCTATACGGCCGTCCACATGGACAATATCATCATTTTCAAAGCATCTTACTACATGAATAATCGCATCTGTTTCCAGTATATTCCCCAAGAATTTATTTCCCAAACCTTCACCATTTGATGCACCACGAACAAGTCCCGCAATATCAACAATTTCCAACTGTGTTGGTATAATTTTTGCGGAATTATCAACCGCTGCCAATTTATGCAATGTTTCATCAGGAACAACAACCCGCCCGGTATTCGGCTCAATAGTACAAAATGGATAATTTTGCGCATCCGCCGCGGCGCTTTGCGTCAAAGCATTAAACAAAGTCGATTTTCCAACATTTGGCAAACCAACAATTCCACAATTGAAACCCATAACAAAATCCTTTATAATATAGATAATATGTCATACATGTGGAACGAATTCAATATAAAAACATTTCCGGCGGAAACAATTGTTTACCGCGATGGGGTTTATCAACCTGAACTTTCAACATTATCAGAATCAGAAAATTTATCTGAAAAATATAAATTGCCAATTCATATTATATATGTTGGAAAAATTACTGGTGAAAATATATTAAATATAAATTTAACTTCATCAAAACAACCGGTGTTTTTAAGTATAAATATAGAAAATAATTTACCGGCTTTTTTAAACATTTTTATCAAAAATGCCGGGAAAAATTCTGAAATTCGCGGACATATAATGTTAAAAAATTCGTCTGATTTATCTGTTAATATTATGGCCGAACATAAAAATTCGGATACTGGAATTTTACTACAGACAAAAATTATTGGTGAAAAGAACAGTTTTTCAAAAATATCTGGGACGGCAATAATAGATAAAAATTGTAAAAATACTAAATCTGATATTCGTTTTGGTGGTCTTGCCACTGACAAAAGCGCAAAAATAGTCTTTAACCCAAAACAAAGAATATCGTCTATTCCTGAATTTGCCGAACATAGTGCATATATGTTTCATACATCTGAACCCCAAGAAACATATTTACGACAATCTGGTCTTTCTGGGGCCGAAGTAAAAGATACTATGATAGAGGCATTTATTAAAGATTTTAGCCTATTTTAACATATAAAAATTACGGCATCCAACGATGAATACCGTAATAAAAAATAGAAAAACACGGGGTTTATTTTCTTTTAAAACCCTGTTTTGCCTTGAACTTTGGGTTATCAGGATCAATCAGTACAACCTGTTTACCACGACGAACCTGTTTAATGTTCCCACGTTTCTTCCATGCTTTTAAAGAACTCAAAAATTTCATATCTATATCCTTTTTGCCAAGGCATTATAAACACTTTTTAACAAAAATCAAATAATATATTAGTTTTTTGTTTTTATTGTTTATCTTGTTGAAATTGTTGAAAAAGCATTTTAAACAAAGTTTTCAACAATTTTATTCAATATTTCCGGCTTTTTTAATATTTTTGTTGAAAAATACCGGTATTTAAAACCAGTTGAAAAATATACAAATTTTCAACATTTTAAACAATTTAAGTTTTTTATTTTTTATGCTTGTTGAAAATTGTTGAAATTGTTATAATAGATACAGTCCATAGGAGGGAAATTTAGCAAAATGAAGCAACAAGTGCTAAAAGCTTTGGCGAATCCGTCGCATTTGTTCTATGTGCCATACAGTTTGGCTATCATGAATTTTTTAATTCAGTTTGCTATTTTTACCCCTTTATACATAGTCGGAATGTTTACCCTAGGTATGAAAGATGTAAATAAATATTTAAATCCTTTGTATCTTATCATAAGTATAATAGTAGTTCACAGTATTTTGGCAGCATATTCGAAACGTGATTCACAATTAGGGCAAATTTTGGTTGCAAAATTGAAATTATTCAGAAGTAAAATACCACGGAGATTATCGGCATGATTCAAAATTTTTTTAAGTATTTTGCCGGTGGTTTTTCAGAAACTATTACTTTAACCAGTATAGTAATAGGTGTTGTTATATTATTTATTATATTAATGATGTATATTCCAACAATTACCAAACATGTATTACCAAAATTTGGTTATAAACATTATTCTGAATATATACCGTTTAAAACAGTTTATACTGATGATAGCCTTGAACTAAATGATGGTACTTTGTTACGCGTATATTCCATAGATGGTATTCAAAACAGTATGAAAACAGAAGAAGAACGCGAAAAATTTCTTGATTTAAGGGCTCAGTTGTTTAATCAGATTCATGACCCAAGTGTTATTATGCGTTTCTTTACAGTTCGTGATGCCGTTATTGAAAATACAAATTATGAATTTGATCAGCCTGTATTACAGAAAATATATGACAAATGGCATTCCCAAGGTTTAAAAATTTTTTTGAATAATTATTATGTTGTTTTATCTGTCCGTGGATCTGACGCGCGTGATAAATTAAATCAATATGGAAATTATATAGAATCTATACTTGCAGCATACAAACCACATGTTTTGAGAAATAATTCACGTGATAATATGGCAAAGTTCTTTGGTCGTATTTTTTCACCAATAACAAAACCATCACCGGCTGTATGTGATGAAAAAATTACAAGTGTTTCAACAGTTGACGATGTTGAATTTATGAGAAATGGACTTGTTAAGTATACAAGTGGTAATAATGAATATTATGCTGCATTGATGTCATTTCGTGCCGCACCGGATTATTTAGATGAAGATTTTTTTGATTCTGTTAACACTATACAATCAGAAATGATTTGTATGAATTCTTTTAAAATTATGTCCGCCAGTTCATCCGAGGCTGTAATGCGTCAACGGCGCAGTGTTGCATCAAATGAAAATGATTCAACCGAAGCACAAATTTCAAGTGCAGAATCCGCAATGGATGAAAATGTTTCTGGAAATCAAACATTGGTTGATTATTATCCATTGTTTATATTATTTGGTAAAACAGAAGAAGAATTAAAAAATTACATTGACGAGTTTAAAAAAATATCTGCTTCATTTGGTGTTTCTCCGGTCCAAGAAAGTTTTGCATCAAAAGTTTCATGGTTTTCTATTGTTCCAGGATTTGATACATTTCCACGAACATTTAAAATGTTATCACGTGCCGCCGCAATAACCATTCCTTTGTCCAGTTCGCCGCGTGGTATTGCAAATTCCGATTGGGGTCCTGGACCATTGGTTGTTTTTCCAACGGCCCAGGGTACACCATACCAATTTCAATTTCATGTTTCTGATCAACCGGTTGCGGTTGGACATACATTAACAATTGGTCCAACCGGTGGTGGTAAAACAACCTTATTCTCTTTTTTAATTGCGCAATCATTACGGCATAAAAAATTAAAGGCATTTTTCTTTGATCGTAACAAAGGTGCGGAAATATTTACACTTTCTGTTGGTGGAAAATATGTAACTATGCAGGGTAAAGAAAAAAATGAAAGTAATTTTCTTACTCATTTAAATCCGTTAAAAATGCAAGATACCAAGGCCAATAGAGAATTTTTAAATCGTTGGTTTGCTATGATATCTGAACAATCTGACGCTTTTTCTGCTGAAGAAATTGGACGCGCGGTATCTGTAAACTTTGATTATTTGTCTGATAAAGACCGGATGTTAAAAAATTTATATGAAAGTTGTTTTTCATCAAGTGGAAAAATGCGCGAAGCATTAAAAAAATGGGTGGATCCACTGCAATATGGTGAAATATTTAATGAAGAAACCGATACTTTGGATTTGCAATCACGTTTAACAACATTTGATTTTACAGATGTCTTGTCAAATTCAACATTGGCACCGGCGGTTATATCATATATATTACACAGAATAAATAATACGACTGTATCTGGTGGAAATCCTTCACTTATTATGATTGACGAAACCGCACCAATGCTGGAAAATAAAATGTTCCGTGATAATTTAATAACAGGACTGCAAGAAGGTCGTAAAAATCGCCAGGCATATATGGTTGCATTCCAACGCGCAAATGTTTTAGATAAACTTGGCATAGGTGATGTTATTCGCAGTACAATTGGAACTGTTATGTTTTTCCGTAATCCTGCGGCGGATGCGGCAGATTATGAACATTGGCGTTTAAATCCACTTGAAATGGCATTTATCCAAGGTAAAGCATACCCAAATTTAAAACGTGCGGTATTATTATCAAGACCTGGAAGTAAAGAATCTGTTATTTTAAATACTGAACTTGGCGGTTTGGGCAGTTTGTTAAGATTGTTTGAATCTGGTCGTTCATCTGTATTATTGGCCGAAGAATTATACAGCCAGTTTGGTTCTGCTTTTGTTGCGGAATATCTTAAAAAGCAAGGTGCAGGTGATTTTTAATATGTTAAAAAAAATACTTTGTTTTTTATTTATCCCATTTTGTGCATTTGGTGATGATTGTATTAAATATAAAAAGACACCAGTTATAACAATCAAAAATCCAGAATGGACCAAGACGGTCGTATTATCTGAAAATCCTATGGATGAATATAATGGTAAATATATTGCTTTCAAGTTGCATGGTACCACAGAAACAAGTTTAATAAAAAAATATGATATTGATTTTGGTTTTATACCCGAAGGTGATGGATATTGTTTATTTATCAAAGGTGTTGATGTTTCAATAGGCTATGAAAATTTTTTGGTTAAAATAGATAATTCACACAAGATTGATTCTTGCGAATATAATGCAATTTTGAAACACGAAGAAAAACACATAGATGCGTACCTTTCTATTTTAAAAGATTTAGAACCAGATATAAAAAATTCTGTATTTAATGCGATAGATTCTGTAATGCCGATATATGCCAAAGATATTCAAACTGCAGATTTATTATTGGACGAACTTTATAAAAAAATTGAAAATCATCCTGAATTGGTTTTATTAGATAAAAAAATAGATGCGGCCCAAGAAATTCGTAATCGTCGCATAGACCAAGAAGAAGATAATCACGAATTAAAAGCATGTAATTTAAACTAAACCAACATTTCGAATTTTTTATGCATACGGGAAATTTCATCATCTATACGGCGGATTTCATCAGTTATATTATTTTCTCCGCTTAATCCACGCACGGTTAAATCGCGTTTCTGTTTTTCTAATGATTCAATATATTTTTGCAACTTCAAAGATATTATATATTTTTCCGCCGAATCAAAATCTAATTCAAAATCCAATTTTACATCTGAATCCAGATTAAGGTTAAACTTGCTTATAAAATCACCATATCGTTCTGCAATCTCGGGATATTTATTAACAATATAAACAAGAGTATTTTTTATAACATTATCTATTTCTGGAACTTCTATATTTAATATATCTTTTGAATTATTATAATTTCTCCACTCTTTATATTTTCTATTTTTATAATCACGTTCATATTCATATTTTAATAAATTATCTTGTATTTTATCTGTACTTTGTTTTAAAAATTTTTCTGCCTGTGTTCTGCCAGATGGGGTCGTTATTAAATAATTTTTATTTGCAATTTGCCACAAGAAATCAACCAACGGCATCGCATTGTTGATAATTTTTTCCATATCTTTTTTTCCGCCTTTGCGCAAAATTTCATCTGGGTCTTTACCGCCGGTAACAAACGCAAAACGAACATCAGAATTATCACGCAAGAACGGTAATATAATACCACATGCACGCGCCGCGGCCTTTTGCCCTGCCCCATCGCCATCAAAACAGAAAATAATATTTCTATTTGCTTTACATAAAATTGCGATATGGTCTTCGGTCAACGCGGTGCCCAATGGTGCAACCGTTTCGCCGAAACCATTACATTGCATTTGAATTGCATCAATTTGACCTTCAACAATAATTGCGCGATTTGCGCGATGAATATTTTCGCGTGCAAAGTTAAAACCAAACAGTGTTTGACGCTTATGAAACATTTCTGTATCGGTTGTATTTATATATTTTGGTTCCGAACCATCCAATGAACGCCCCGAAAAAGCAACAATTTGACCGTGTGCATTAAAAATAGGAAACATCAATTTATCACGAAAGAAATCATACAACCCATAATCCCCGTGGCGAACAAGTCCCGTTGCGATTAACTTATCTTGTTTGGTATTTACAAATTTATTCGCAATTAAATTATTTTTTGGCGCGTACCCAATTCCATATTTTTTTATCATTTCATCAGTAAAACCACGGCCGCGTATATATTCCAACGCATGCGCGCCATCTGGCGTAAATAATTTTTCCGCGTACAACTTTGCCGCCGCCGCCGTAATAGTGATATATGTTTCTTCGGCTTCGATTTGTTGTTGTGTTTTCGGTTTATATTCTGGTAACTTTAATCCAGCCATATCGGCCAATTCTGCAATCGCAGTTTTGAAATCAACATGTTCAGATTCCATTGTGAAAGAAATAATATCGCCATGTTTTCCACAACCAAAACAATGAAAGAAACCCTTCTCTTCACTGACCGAAAAAGACGGGGTTTTTTCATTATGAAACGGGCAACATCCCCAATAATTTTGACCTTTCTTGACAAGCGGTACACGGCGGGATACAACGTCTACAATCGAAAGTCGCTCACGCAATTGGTCGGTAAAATTATTGTCATATTTCGCCATTACTTTTTTGAAAATCTTTTTGTCGGTTTCTTGTTATTTATTAAATCTATCGCAGTTTCTAAATCTGGTTGTTCTGTTACACTAACATTTACACGATTAGAAGATATATATGCGCCATAGCGACCCGTTGGATAGAAATAAATCATCTTTTGTGTTGCCGGATTTACACCGATTTGTATTGGTTCGGCCTTTTTCTTGTCTTCGGATAATAATTCGGTTGCAATTTCCAATGTAATTGTATCACGCGTATATTTTCGTGCAGATGCGTTTTTCTTGCCATCTGTTACATACGGCCCAAATTTACCAACACGATAAGATATACCGTTTCCTAATTCTAACGGTTCGTTTTTGTTTTGTTTATTATCATCTGTATCACTATTATTCAACCGCATGGTATAATCACATCTAGGATAATTTTCACACCCAATAAACGGCCCAAATTTAGAAAGTTTTATTCCCAATGTTCCGCCACATTTTGGACATTTGCAATTACCATTTGGAAACAGATGTTTTTTCATAAATGTATTTATCTCGTCTATAATATCGCCGGTTTTAACATCGCGTGCGCCAGAAATCATACCCTTGGTATCGCCCCAGAACGCATTTAAAGCATCCAGTTTTTCGGTTTTACCATTTGAAACATCGTCCAGAGTATCTTCTGTATTTGCAGTGAAATTTACATCAACCAAATCGGCAAAATATTTTGCCAAATATGCTGCAATAACCCATCCGCCCGATGTAGGATGAAAACGTCGTTGTTTATCTTGTTCAACATATTTGCGGTCAACAATTGTCGACATAATCGTTGCATATGTTGATGGACGACCTATACCCAATTCTTCCAATTTTTTAACCAACGAAGCCTCGGTATACCGTGCCGGTGGCTGTGTAAAGTGTTGTTCTGGTTTTATTTCTGATACAGTGATTTTATCACCAACATTCATTGCTGGTAATTTTGTTTCGGCTTCGTCATCATTATCATCACGGTCTTCAATATAAACCTTCATAAATCCATCAAAGGTGCGTGTTCGACCAACCGCGTGGAAAGTTGCAATTTTATCATCTGTTAAAATATCTGCTGTGACCGAATCAAATTCTGCATTTGTCATTTGACATGCGATTGTCCGTTTCCATATTAAATCATAAAGTTTTTTATCATCACCGGTTAATTCCGGTGTTGCCATATCAAAATGTGTTGGACGAATTGCTTCGTGTGCTTCTTGCGCGTTTTTAGATTTGGTTACATAAATATTTGGCGATGTGGGTAAAAATTTATCACCATAGTTTTTAGAAATATATTTTCTAATTTCACTAACCGCCTCGTTTGATAAATTCGTTGCATCGGTACGCATATATGTAATAAACCCATTTTCATAAAGTTTTTGTGCAACGGACATAGTTTTTTTAGACGAGAAATAAAGTTTACGTGCGGCCTCTTGTTGAAGTGTGCTGGTTGTGAACGGTGCATACGGTTTATTTGAAACTTTTTTCTTATCTATACGTGATATACTGGCGCGTACAGGCGTTTTTAATTTTGATAAAACATTATTTACATCAGATTCATTTTTTAATGTCATCTTTTCTATTTTTTCGCCATTAAAAAATGTTAAATTCGAATCAAAAGATTGTTTTG
>JAEEGL011699107.1_pt1 | contig 21146 bp, 11 predicted proteins | sample 9134231 | NCBI WGS metagenome assembly JAEEGL01 (sample SAMN16246548, study PRJNA631951) | gut metagenome | biome: gut microbiome; feature: rumen; material: fiber-attached | host: Bos | place: Iran: Karaj | collected 2018-10 | reverse complement strand
TATAACAATCTATGGTGTATCTTTTGTCATCTTTCAAGCTGATTTTTTAGCGGACAGCCGTTAACACCTTTCTAAAGAGGCTTGTCCAACAAGAAAACGAGTGTGTTTAGGCTCTAATGCATGTTTAGCGGACAGTAATAATTAAAAACATCTAATAGTCTGGAATGAGATACCCAAATTAAGTTTGTTCTTCTTTATTTCCTTATACAATTGCTCTGACACATTAACATCGTTAATGTAAGGACGTGAGTTAAACAAATGATGTCCTTTCACCTTTTCTATACTAAAAGCAGGCTTGATTAGAGTACTTTTATCATTACGATCATAATAAACAGAATGTTCCTCATCAATGACATCATGTATTTTCAAGAAATGAAGTATATAATATTGCTTATCACCATACTCTTTACTATGAACCATAATTGGAAGAAATTCAACTGTCTAAAGTACGTCGCGAACGTACTCGAAGTTCGTTAGCCACGTACTCGCAATACGCTCGGCACGTACTATCAGTACGTACGTGAACGTACTTGGAAGTCCCGCTTGATAAGAAAGTTAATGACGAAGCAATCCCGAAGCGTCTTGATGTAAGTTGGGGCTCCTTCCCCGCACTATGCTCTAATATATCCAGCCAATTCGGCTGGGGAAGAACAATAATTACCAACTTTTCTCACTGACCAACGGGAAGTAATAATTGCCAACAATTGTCCCAATAAATTATTTTTGTCCTAACGAAAATGCTAATGAGTGTTACGGTTTGCGTAATTCAAAGATACTTTGTATCTTTGGCATCGGAAATGAAAACTAATACACAATACAATATGAAAGGAAGTATAAAATCATTGTACATGCTGTGCCTCACGATGGTGACAGCATTGTGCTTGTCATGTGGTCAGAAATCAAAACTGGAACAGTTTGTAGATGAAACATCAAAGCAATGTCCTATCGACCTCGGAGAGTTAGGCAAAATGAGTTCGATTGTGATAGAGGAGAACGGCGACGTGACAATAGAGCTGTGTCTCAACGAGGACTACATAAGCGAAGACCTGCTTGAAGCAAACGACAGCAGCAAGTACATTTACCTCGATGGAGTGACATACCAGCCTGAGTACGTGCAGAATCTTCTCAAGGAGATTGTGAACGAAAAGGTCAACTTCGTGTATCGCTACGTGGGAGACAGGTCAAAGAAGAAGGTTGAGTACAAGATAACATGGCAGGAACTGGAGAAGGCTTTCAACAGCAAACCTGTCCTCACCGCCAACGACGAGAAGCAACTGCGAGAGCAGGTAGATGAGATGAACAAGACATGCCCTATCAAGCCAAGAGAGGAATACACACTTGACAGCGTAACACTTGACAAAGGTTTCCTCACTTATCATTTCACATTGGAAGTCAACAGCAATACGCTCTCAAAGCTTGAAGAGTCAGTCATTGAGACAAAGGCAGAACTTGCAGAGAATCTGCGACAGAATCTTAGCGGCATGGAGTCACTGTTCACGACCTGCATCATGACCAACCGTACCATACGCTACCATTACAGAATCAGCAACAGCTACAAGACGTTCGACCTTGACTTCACACCTGAGAATCTAAAGGAGATAATGAAATAAAAAGCCCCCTCCCATCCTCCCCGTGGGGGAGGTGACGGTACAGAAAACACAGAGGACACAGAAAGCAGAGGTTATTCTTTCTGTTACATGAAGTTTTAACAGTTAGAATTCTCTGTTCTCTGTGCCCTCTGTGTTTATATCTATTGGAGTCATTACGCCCCCACATGACACCGGATGGCCGCCCCCTTCGGGGGCTGGGGGGCCTGGGCTGGGGGGCGTTACTTCCCCTTTTTAGCATATTCAGTAGGACTTACACCATATACGCTCTTGAAGCTGGTAGAGAAAGAACTGAGGTTCTTGAAACCAGTCTCCACACAAACTGTGGTGATGTCATAGTGCTTCTCGGAAAGGAGACGGGCAGCCTCCTTGAGACGGATGGACTTGAGGAAGTCACGCGGTGACTGTCCTGTGAGTTCCTTCATCTTACGATAGAAATGAACACGACTGATACCAACCTTATCTGCAATGACCTCTACGTTGAGGTTAGGGTCGTCGATATGTTCGTTGATAACCTTAACCACGCGTGTGAGAAGCTGGTCATCAGACGACTGTACATCACGCTTGTCGATATGCTCGTCAGTCACCGTATTTGCCTGCCACTTGCCCTGTAACTTGTTACGGTTGCTAAGGAGGTTGTTGGCTGTAGAACGAAGCACATCCATATTGAAAGGCTTTGACACGTATGCGTCAGCACCTGTGTCAAGACCATTGATGCGGTCATTATCCGTACCGAGAGCGGTAGTCATGATGACTGGTATGTGGTTCGTGTTATAATTCTTCTTCAACTTGTCACATAGCGTAAGACCGTCCATCTCTGGCATCATGATATCTGTGATGAGGAGGTCAACCTTGTCAGGATTCTGCTGTATGTAGTCCCAGCCTTCACGACCATTGGCAAACTCCGTGATGCGGAACTCATTAGACAACTCACTACGAATATACGTACGGATAGCATTGTCGTCCTCACACACCACGAGATTGCGGTGGCGTGTCACCTTCGCCTTTGCAACAGGAAGTTCAACTGTTTCTTCAACCTTGGTTACTGGTGCTACTGGAGTATCAATAACAACATCGGATTCCTTGGCATCAACGAAAGGTATGAGTACCACGAACTCAGTGCCCTTGCCCTCAGGATTGTCATTGACGGTGATTGTTCCCTTATGCATCTTGACAAGAAGCGACGTGAGGTTAAGTCCAATACCAGTACCTATGTAGCCATTCTGATGCTGAGCAGAATAGAAACGCTCGAATATCTTTGGCTTGTCAGCATCACTCACTCCAGAACCAGTGTCTGTCACCTTTATCTCTATGTTCTTACCTGTATGCTGGAGGCTAATAGTAATCTTTCCACCATCAGGCGTAAACTTAAATGCGTTGCTGAGAAGGTTCATGACTATCTTCTCAAGGTTCTCCGGGTCACCCTGCACAATGAGCTTGTCAAGTGTGTGAACAAAGCGGAAGTCGATATTGTGACTTACGGCATTGGTCTGGAACACGTCATACATTCCTTGCATGAATGACACCATATCCATAGGACGGAAGTCGAGTTCGTACTGTCCCTTCTCTATCTTACGTGCATCCATCATCTGGTTGATGAGACGCATGATACGTTTAGCATTCTGGTAGATAAGTTTGTAACTACGCTGGCGTTCGTTGTCGCCATCACTGCTTATGAGTTTCTCAAGCGGCGACATGATGAGCGTCATAGGGGTACGTATCTCGTGATTGATGTTCATGAAGAACTGTATGCGTGCCTCGTTCATCTCTTCCTCCTTGCGGTGCTTAGCAAGTGTGCGGCGTACCTTTATCTGATGTTTTGCCTGCACGGATGCTCCCCAGATGATAAGTGCAAGGATGATGAGATACACCACCCACGCCCATGGTGACAAGTACCAAGGGTTGTGCACTATGATGGTCAGTTCACGTTCCTCCGACACATCCTGATATGTGAGAGCACGTACCTTGAGTGTATGCTTGCCACGCGTGAGGTCAGAAAGGATGATGCTGTTGGAGTGTTCACTCTGTACAGCCCAGTCAGAGCCATCAAGCGAGTACTCATAAATAGCATGTCCATATCCAAGTCCGAGGGCAGCAACCTCAATGGTGATGTTATTGTCATCATGTGCAAGGTTTATCTCCGACACCTCATTGATGTTGCCATCAAGTATGTTATAGCTATTGCCAGAGAGATCACCCTGATATATCTGCTTATTGTTGATGTAGAGGTCTATGAATCGTAGTTTGAACTTCTGACTGTTATCCCTGCTCTTGAGCGTGCTGCTTGAGAACTCGTTAATACCAGAGATACCGCCAAACCAAAGCGTGCCACCAATCTTGGATGAAGCATGCACACCGAACTCGTTATCCTGTAGTCCGTCTTCAGCAAAGAAGTTGTGGAAAGCCTTCTCCTTACGGTCGTAACATGAGAGACCGAAGTCAGTTCCGAACCACACATTGTCACCATCGAACTCGATACTGTTGACCACGTTGTTGGAGAGTCCGTCAGTCATGGTGTATGTAGCTGTCTGCTTGAGGGTACGTGCACTGATGACGAATATACCTTTATTAGTACCTGCCCATATCTCATCACCATGAATACGCACGCAGTTCACGTATGCTGCATCCACAATCTTGCCGAGATGATGAAGTTCTGCACCATTGACAGTAAAGACATTGAGTCCATCGGCTCCTCCTGCAAAGAGATGCTTGCCGTTGGTTGCCACACAGCCTATGTACATATTACCATGAAGGTCACGCACGTTCTTGTCCTTACCACCACCTGCTATGTAGTGAAGGTTCTTGCCATTGTAAGGATTGTGGTAGTAGAGTCCATTACCCATCGTTGCCACCCATATTCCGTCGTCCGCACCCTTACAGATATCAAACACACGTGGTATGTCAACCTCAGGCATCACGACACGGTTGGTGTTGACATCCATGTATCGCAGTCCCGCTGCAAAGGAGCCGAGCCACACACGTGAATGTTTGGAGTCATTGTATATTGCATTGATGGTTGATGGCATCAAAGGAGTGGTAGCTGGATTCCAGTGCGTACTGGTCATTCCATTATCACTTAGACGATAGAGTCCGTCATGGTCTGTTGCAACCCAGAGAGAGTTATTATCCGAAGTTGCCATTGCGGTAACAGGGTTGTTGCCGATGGTATTCTTTGTGATGGACATCTTTCCTATATAGTCAAACTCAGACTGGTTGGCTGTCTTCTGCATCACGCCTCGCCAGTAAATGCCAACCCACACAGAGCCGAAGCTGTCACAGATGGCATCCTTGACATTGGATGTTGCGAGGTTGAAGTCGTTGACCTGAATAGGACCTTGAGAGAGATTGCCTGTATTCTCATCATACACCTTGAGTCCATTGCCGTCGGTACAGATGAATATGCGTCCTTCAGTCCACGGAGAGATGGACCACAGGTTATAGTCAAATGTGACTCCAAGCACAGGACGGAAAGACTCAGTAGCCTTATCGAACACGAGGAGTCCCTCAGATGTTGAACCTGCATATATGTTACCTGATGAACTTTCACAGATGCGGCGTATGTTGCGTGAGTCCGTCATCTGTTTCATCTTGTTTTTCTGCTTGAGATATAGGTCTGAGTGGTTGTCGAGCACCCATATACGCCCTTTGCTGTCCTCAAAAATCTGTACTGGCGTGTGTCCATTGGTATTGAATTCCCGTGTACTACGTGCAACAAGGTTGCCACTGGCATCCTTTTCTATCTTCGTAGCACCAGAATAGGCTACACATCCATACACTTCACCCGACTTGAGACGTGAAAAGTTGATGACATGTATCTTAACAGTGTCACCATTCTCAAATATGACTGGTACATCTGTGAACTTATTTGTAGCATGACTGAATGACTGCATACCCACACCCGTGCCGACGAGTATGTGTTCGCGGTCGTACTCGTAGATACAGTTGGTGAGGTCATACTTAAGTGACTGCTGGTCACCGTCCACATGACGATACGAGTTCATCTTTACGCCATCGAAGCGGTTGAGTCCGTTTCGAGTCGTAATCCAGATATTGTTACGGCTATCTTCGTAGATTGATTGCACCTGACTGTTGGACAATCCCTTCTTTGAGTCATAGGTATATACACCCTGTGCCAAAGCGGTTGTCTGTACAAGTGTGATGGTTACGAAGGTTAGTAATGACTTTGCGATGGTATATATAAGTTTCATTAAGACTTGGGTTTGTTAATGCTGCAAAGTTAGCAATAATATGCGGGGTGGCAAAAGAAATGTATGAAATTCTCTTTTGAAGAATTTCATACATCGATGGAATTATGAATTGACACAAAGAAACGTCACCTATATGTAACTCATCATAGTTACATCTGCACACATTCCATTCCTCATTACTCATTACTAATTACTAATTACTCATTCCTAATTAAAAAATTAGGGGTGGTCATCAGCACGATGACCACCCCACATACAGTCAAATTATATACTATGCGTAAAACCCGATTTACTTAACATAGATACGACGAACACTACCGTCAGAGTACTTAACGATGTTGATACCCTTAGCAAGCTTGCTCTGACGAACACCACCTACTGAGTAGATGTCTGCTACAGTAGCATCAGCATTTACATTCTCAACACCTGTCATTGCACGAGCGTAGTCATAACCCTCGATTGGAGCAACGAAGTAGATGTTTACATAGTCAACGTATGAAGTACCTGTCCAGAAATCTGTTGCCTCGTTAGTCTCATGAGAGATAGCCTTACCAGATACGTAGTTCTCCTTAGCACCGATAGTGAGCTTACCATCTGTTACCTTGATGTCCTTTACGAATGTAGTAACAAGATCGCTTGCACCTGCGTATGGAGCAACACCTTCGCTACCCTCGTCGCCCTTAGCATAGATGAACTTGTCCCAAGTACCGTTCTCATCCTGTGCGTTGTAGTAGTAAGTAACAGGTACCTCATCGATTTCCTTTGTAACGTATGGAGTACGAGTCTGGATACAGAGAGTATAGTAACCTGCAGGGAGACCTTCGATAGTCTGAGTCATGTCGTAAATATTGTTACCGTAAGAGTTAATCCGTACGTCAACAACAGGATTCTCATCTGATGGGTCAGCACTGAATCCGAGAGCAAGATCCTTATCCTCAACACCTGATGTGATTGTCCATCCTGGAACACCCTTATCTCCGTTTACACGATAGAGGTGAGAGTTGCGAACGAAACTTGAGAGGTCGATACCCTTGAACTCAACTGGGTGCTCATTCTCAGCTTCTGGATCTTCTGAAAGGAGAGCTGTGTTGAATACATCTTCCTTGAGTTCCTCGATGCTTTCCTTGTTAGCAAGCTTAGAAACGAGAGCGTAAGCAATGTCACCGTTAACAGCACTGATTGCCTTAGCATCATCATCAGAAGCATTCTTGACTGCGTCAACCTTTTCATTAGCGATACCGAACTTGTCAGCAATGAAACCAGCCTTAGTAGCACCCCATGTGAGAGCGTCAACAGCTGAACGGATGTTAGCAGCATACTTAGCAGCTGCCTCAAGCTTTGGAGTTACCTCGCTAAGTTCATCGTTAGGAAGCTTAGAAGGATCTACATCCTTATACTTCTCGTTGAGAGCGATAGCATCCTTACCGTATGTAGAGTTTCTGTACTTGTCAGTCTCATCTGCCTTAAGATCCTCAACAGCTCCGAAGAGGTCGTTTGAAGCGTTTCTGAACTTATCAATATTCTCGCCACGAGTCTTGAGAACTTCAACAGCAGCGTTGACTTCTTCGATAAGAGACTCAACCTCTGATGGAGAAGTGACATCAGCAACCTTAGCGTTAACACTTGCAAGAAGTGCCACGAGGTTATCCTTTACATCACCATTAAGGTCTTCATTTTCTGCAATAGACTTGATATACTCATCAGCATCATCAAGAGCCTTGTTAAGACGACCTGTGTAGTAAGCTGACTTAGCTGGCATTGTGATGAGGTTCACATTAGCAAGGAGGAACTCCTGCCACTGTGCCTCTGCAGAAGTGAACTTGAGGACATAGAAGTCTTCCTTATCAACAGTGAAGTCTGCCTGACACTTAACAGAACCAGTAACCTTACCTGTTGCACCATTTACGTTTGGAGCAGCTGTATAGTTAGTGAACTTAGCATATACATTACCCTGAAGGTCTTCGAGAGTAAATGTGAATGTTGGAGTACCCTTCCATGCTGCCATAAGGAATGTAATCTGGTACTTACGTGGAGAAAGCTTGAGAGCTGTCTCACGAATATCATCTGGAGTATCTGCTACAAGGTCGCCAGTCTTAGGGTCGATGTAGTCAGCAACGAGCTGTCCATATGTACAGTAACCCTCGTTTGTGCCACGAGTACCCCAGTAGAGTGCCTTAGTGAAGTCGCCAGAGAATCCTTCATAGAGACGAGTACCACCACCACCTGGAGTTCCGCCCCAGTTATAGTTGAACTGTGAAGTACGAGCTTCATCGTTGAATCCGTACTGGTGAACACCAGCTTCGTTAATTGTGTACCAACCCTTAGGCACACCACCTGTCAAATCCTTATCAAATGCAGATGCGTAGATTGTCTGTACCTCTTCTGTGTACTGGCTCTTACCAATCTCGTATGTGAGCCTGATTTCGTTATTTTCATCAATGACACCAGCAGTACTTCCTACGCCACCGATAGTGAAGATATACTCACCGTTGCTAAGCTCAGGAACCTTGATTACGAGAGTTGTTGGGTCATCACCAACATTGTAGCTCTCACGAGGCAAATCCTGTGTATGCTCACCGAAGTTATCCTTGTAACCGTATGCAACGTCAACATACGTAGCATCAATTTCCTTGTTGAACTTAACAACAATCTCCTTGAACTTGTCAGAAGTAAGGTTAAAGCTGTTGTTCTCAGGGAATGCACTAACCATCTCTGGAGCCTGCTCCTCAGAAGAGATAACATCAAACTGTGTATCTGAAGCATATACAACTTCGTTCTCGAAGCCGAGGATCGTCATCTCTGTCTCTGCGTCAGAACTTGGACGCTTGTCGCCAGCATACTTGATTGGACAATCTTCTGCTGGAGTGAAGCTTACCTTGATGTCCTTGCCTTTCAAATCCACGTTTTCGTCAAAGAAGATGTAAACAAAACCGTCTGCCTTACCTTCAACAAGGTGAGCAGCAATCTCATCACCATCAGCAACAACCTTTACACTGTTTACAGGAAGGCTCACTGTACCACGGTTAGCATTTGCAAGATCTGCAATATTTGTAGAGTAACCGAAGTCAAGACGGATAATATTTTCATCAATAGTAGCAGCATTGAATGTAACGCCTTCCTCAATCTTTACATCATCGAGGAAGTAAGATACAGGACTGTGCATATTGATTATTGCAAAGAACTGCTCAGGAATCTTATTGTCGAATACTTCCTTATACTTCTTTGTACCGTCACCACCAAGGTTTTCAGGACAAACAGCATCACCTACCCAAGACTGGTTCTCCTGAACATACTTGTTCATCACATCAGCTGAAGTGTAGTAAGAAACGAATGAGAAACGCTGCCATCCATTGCAGAAGCCACCATCCTTCTCAATACCATAGTTGGCACCAGAAGCAGTACAGAGACTCTTGTCGTAATTCTCTATACCTTTAGAGAGCCATGCACGGAGACCTGTACCCTTTGAATCGCCAGACTCAGGATCATTGAATGTGCTCTCGTCAACCTTGAGCCAGAAGCTTACACGATAAGGAGTATTCTCCTTGAGGGTAAGATTACCAATCTTGAATCCGCGGTCCCAGTTCTGACCGTTTGTTCCACGACTATTGTTTGCGAAAAGGCAGTACTCACCACTCTTTGGCTCCTCTGTACACTTTTCGTTCCATTCATCACCATCCTTTGGGTTTACCCAGTCACCATATGTACCGAGACCTGATAGTGAACCAGCAGTATGATACTTGCTGTCTGCGTCTTCAAAACCTAAAGACACGAGTGTAGTCTGTGCTTGTATTGACATTGAGAATGCCATGAAGCCGAGACCCATCATGAGGTTCTTGTTTTTCATAAGCGAAAAAATATTAAATATTAGTACTGTTTTGATTAATTCCGCCGCAAATGTAGGAAAAACAATATTCACGATGTTTACTCTATGTTACACATATTTTACGCCACGTTTCAACGTTTGGAGTTCAGCAACTTAGCAGATGGATTTTCATAATTAGATATACCGAGACGTATCTTCTTGACCTCGTTGAGCGAGTGAACTGGCGGTTCGGTTGTATCTGATATAGGCTGTTTACTGAATGTTTGGAAGTAATTCAGACAAGCATCTTTCCACCATTCTGCATCACGAACCTGTATGTACATCTTCTCTTGTATATCATTGAAGAGCCTTGAGTCAATATTTCCTTCTGTACTGTTCCACATACGGAGCATCTGACGTGCGCCATTTAGTCCGTTTTGGTAACGGTAGCACATCTCGTTCCAGAGTGTACGTCCAGTCTGGCACTTATGGTTCCAGTCTGCATGATGAAACCAGAGAAGATACTTGTCAGGACATGTATTGATATTCTCAACCATATTGCCAAATGATGCTGGATACTGTGCCGTAGCACCACTACCTGTCTTGACCGTACGGTCAAAGCCCACACCCTTGGCATCAGCACGATGATAATACACGCATTGCCAGTCAGCTCTCTGTCCCGGATTGTTCTGCCAAGGCTGAGGTCCATAGTGGTGACCTTCGGCAAAGATATGATGGAAACCGAGCGGCATCATGTAATCAACCACCGTCTCACGACTCATAAGGAGAATATTCTCCAAGGTACGTGCCGACTTGTTGTCCTTGCCAATTTCCTGTGCCACCCACTCACGTGCTATCTCCTTACTTGTTAGGTTTGAGTTCCACGCAAGTCGTCCGAAAGCGTACCAGTTGGACTGTGCCACAGTGTTACCACAGAAGTTGGCATCATCACCAACGTTTGCCACACCTGCTATGGCACGATACTTGTAACCACGGAGGTTATTTGTGTAGTTGGCATATTTCTTAATATCATTGAGAAACTCTTCCCACATTGTTCCGAGGAAACAGATGTGGTTGCTGTGTCCAAGATATTCCTGAGTAATCTGAAGTTCTGCCATCTCCTGCGTCTCAGGCATAGCACCAAAGAGAGGACTGTATGGCTCACGAGGCTGGAAGTCGATAGGACCGTTCTTAATCTGTATGATTACGTTATCCATGAACTTGCCGTCCAAATCCTTGAACTCAATATAAGCCTGCTTTGCACGGTCAGGGTCGCTTGGGCTATAGACAAACGCACGCCACATGACGATTCCGCCAAATGGTTTGAGTGCCTTGGCAAGCATATTTGCTCCGTCGGCATGAGTGCGACCGAAATCCATCGGACCTGGCTGTCCCTCACTATTAGCCTTGACAAGGAAACCGCCGAAGTCTGGTATCATGGAGTAAATCTTCTTTGCTTTTGCTGTCCACCACTTCTGTACATCCTTGTCGAGAGGGTCAGACGTTTTCAGTCCGTCAAGTACGGCTGGACTTGAAAAGTTGACAGCAAGATACACCTTTATATTATATGGGCGAAGGATATCGGCATACTGTTTCACCATCGTGAGTACGCTATCCGAAAGCATCTTAGGCGAAGCGTTCACATTGTTGAGCACAGTTCCGTTGATGCCAACTGAAGCGTTGGCACGAGCGTAGAGTGTAAGCGTTGATAGCTGAGAGTCTGATGTTGAGAGATTTTTGCCTTTCACGGCAGAAGCGTCAGGAACTGGCTTGTTCCAGAATATGCTTCGTCCTGCATATCCACGTTCCACAGTTCCATTAAGGTTGTCCCAATGGTTGAGCATACGTATGTTGTGCTCTGGTGTCTCTGTGAAAAGTGTGTCACGATAGGCATCCTTGCCGAGTGTCTGTTCAAGTCGGAGCAGATGATATGCACCATACATAAGTCCCGCATCACTTGGCGAAATGATGGTTACGTTACCACCCTTCTGCGATACGGTAAAAGATTCACGTGTCAAGCCCTTGGCTGACTTTCGTTCGAGCGTCACCTGTCCACCATGCCATGCGTCACGAAGTTCGTTGACAGCAATATCCGTTGTACTGGTAGCCTTGGACTTTACTACGACCTTGGCATTTGCTTTGGTGTTATTCACAAACCATAGTTTGCTTCCGTCATTGTCTGCATGAGCAATAGCGGCGAAAGCTGAAAGAGTTAAAAGTGCTAAAAGATGCTTGTTAGTCATAATTACATTATTGTCTTTTTTCGGGTGACTAAGTAATTCTTAGTCCTGAATTTGTATTAGTATTATGCTGCAAATATACTGCTTTTGTTCCGTAATCAGTTCAATTCACGTTTCTTTTTGTGGTTCTATGATATTGTTTTCTCTGAGTTCTCTGCCCTCCGTGTTTCAAAAACGTTTGTTAGCTGGCGCCTTAAATGCACATCTTTCCGCAAGAACTCAAAAACTCAAGAACTCAAAAACTCAAGAACTCAAAAACTTAAAAACTCAAGAACTTAAAAACTCAAGAACACAAAAACTCAAGACAAAATGTCAGTTCATGTTCCTCCGTCAATCCTTCGATAAGGGTTCGTTAACCCTTCGTAATTTTCTCGCGACATCGCAAGTGACAAAAAGAAAGCAGATATTCGTTAGCAAGTATCATTATGATAAAGCTAATATACGAAGAAGAAAAATCCACCTCACGTAGAAAAAATATTTTGTACGCGTACAAAAAAATTTTTCTACGCGTACAAAAAAACACCCATTTTCTACTACGAAAATGGCCATTTGCCACAAAGAAAGCATATTGCCACAAAAAGCAGCATTATGTCACAACGAAGTAAACACAAAAGTGTCATCATGTCAAAACACACGAGCCGAAGGAAAAGCGAAGGATTCCCGAACAAAACCCGATGTATTCCCGATGTATCAATATGTAAATAACCTCTCAACTGAAATTTGTGAAAGTTGAGTTACGTACATATCAAGCCTAATTTTGAATTCTCATAGATTCCTGTGCACCAAGATAAGTGCGTGCTCTTCCGCCAAAATCAAGTTCAAGCTTTTCGAGAACAATAGCAGGATGAAGCGGACGGAGAGTGAGCGTGTGGATATTATCCTGTGTAGCATCCACATGAACAGTCACCTTCTGCACATTCACACGATTTGACTCCCACTCGTAATTCTGGTCTCCCTTGTGACGATTGACATCAAGCACCTTTGCGGAAGCACCATCAACGCTGAACGACATCTGCTGAGTGCCATTAAATGGGAACGTAGGTGCAAATGTCAAGTAAAGTGTGTAGTCACCCTTCTTGTCAGTCTTGAACTTGTACGTGAGACTTGCCCCATCTGTTCCTGCCGTGTAAGGCATAAGTGCCACAGCACCATTGGTCTTGCCGAAGTCGTCGATGATAGTCCATTTGGCAGCAGATGCTGGAGTACTTGAGCAGAAATGTGGAGCCTCAATACTTACTACACCGTTACTCTCCACAAAGATATTAGAAGGTGCAACAGCCTTGGCTTCATCCACAGTCTTAGGCTGAGGGAAGTAGCGGAAACGTGGTTCCTGCCATGAGCGGTAACCGATATGTAACTGGTCCATCATGTGGTTCCACTTACCATCTGCTATCTTGTGGTTGTACTCATAGCAGAGAACAGAGTCACGGTCATAGCATTGGCGTGCCTTCTGTGCCCAGACGTTTGCCTCAGCATCATTCTTTGACGCAAGATAATCATTCATTGCGTAAGCATAGTGCAATGAATAGATATTGGAAAGACCACGAACTGGGAAAAGGATGAGCTGGTTGTAGACATCCTTATATTCATCTGGAAGTGAGAGATACTGATTGAGAGCATCAGCTTCGAGAGCCTTATACTCGTTCAAGACCTTATCCCACTCACCCGTCTGGAGATTATATGTATTCTTATTGAGAAGTTCTGGAGTAATGCGGTGAGCATATTTACCCTGAAGATTAAGTATTCGTGCTGCCTCCTTTGCCTGTGAAGCACCAAACTGCTGTGCACAGAAACGCTCTGTATATTCCATGAGTGGTGAAGAGTGCTTGATGTCCGCATCACTCTGTTCGGTGAACTGATTAGGATTCCATGCCATCTTGAACCAGAAGTCGATTGGAAACTCCATAGGCTTGAGGTCGCCCACATTGAGAATCCACAACTTGTCAACGCCCGACTGGTAAGTGAGAAGCATCTGCTCCCATATACGTTGTATCTGACTCACGTTAATCCACTTGTAGTTACGTGGTCCACCAACGTAATCCACATGATAGTACATTCCATAGCCACCCTTGTGAGGAGCAATACTACCGTCAGTCTTCTTGCCCGTAAGCGAAGGGAGAATACGTACATTACCCCAGTTGTCATCGCAAAGAAGGAGGATGACATCATCAGGCACACGCATACCTTTCTCGTAGTACTCCTGTACCTCCTTATATAACGCCCACATCTGCGGAGTCTTGCTTGCAGGCTTGCCTGTAGCTTCAGCAATGAGTTTGCGCTGATGCTCCACGATGCGCTCAAGCAGATTAACGTCAGCCTTTTCGCCCATAGGTTCGTCACCATTGCCACGCATACCAATGGTAAGAACGTCTTCCGTGTCCTTCATACGTTCCACGCCACCTTTCCAGAAGTCAACAAGCTCCTGACGGTTTGTGTCGTAGTTCCATGCTCCACGTGTGCTTACTCTTGTCCATTCCTTCTGTGCGCGAGCAAGCGGTTCATGATGACTTGTACCCATACAAATACCCATATCGTCGGCAGTTTTCATGTTCTCTGGGTCATCAGCATAGAATGCAGCATTCCACATCGCCGGCCACATATAGTTTCCACGAAGACGAAGAACAAGTTCAAACACTTTTTCATACATCTTATGATTGAAGCCGCCGAACTTTTCCGTAACCCAGTTGCCCATTGCAGGCCACTCGTCGTTGAGGAAGATACCACGGTACTTGACAGCAGGTTCGCCATCAGTATATATTCCGTCATTGGCATACACCTTAGCATGTTTCTCTACTGGTACATCTGCCCACCAGTACCAAGGCGACACACCCATCTGCTCGGAGAGTTCATACACTCCGTAGATTGTACCACGCTTGTCCGAGCCTGCGATAAGAAGTGACTTACCCTCCTTGGTATCAATGGTAGTTATGACATATTTCTCTGTCTTGCCCTTGAGTTCACGGTTGAGAAGCTTAGCTATGCTCTTATCCGACTTCATAAGGTTGCTTATGACCTTACTCTTATCCAAAGAACCGATGATTACTGGTGCATCGCTGCGTCCCATCACCTTCTGCATATCAGATTTCAGATTCTCTATAGCAAGTATTATACCTTTGTGGTCATCGACATCAAAGGTTATCTTGCCACTGGAAGATAGCTCCAGTAGTGCCTTATTGTTGTTGTTGAACGTGATAAAACGCTCGGCTGCCTGCATCGAGCATGCTGCAAGGAGCATCATCAGCGATATAAACGACTTCTTCATTATATAGTTTTTAAGTTCGTAAGTTCTTAAGTTTGTAAGTTTGTAAGTTTTTAAGTTCGTAGGTTTTTAAGTTTTTAAGTTTGTAAGTTCGTAAGTTCTTAAGTTTGTAAGTTTTTGCAGATTTTGAGTTTGTAAGTTTTTAGGTTTTTGAGTTTTTAAGTTCTTAAGTTCTTGCTTTTGATATGTAATGTCAAATGCCTACTCATATACGTTTTCATCATCCCATACAGATGCCAACATCCGTGAGAACATAAAAACTTAAAAACTCAAAAAACTAAAAACTTAAAAACTCACCTACACACTTACAACTGCAAAAATACGAACACTTCATTTATATGCCTTTGCGCTATGTGCCTTGTTTTTTATGTAATGTTACATAACCCCGAAATGTAACATAGAAGTATCTATTAGGGATAAATATGGCAGTCTCAAAGCAAGAATATATGATATTTATGCGAATTATGTTGGTTGCAAAGAAAATTTCCGTATTTTTGCATTCATCATTTACACGTCTAAAGTTAAAAGTTCTATGTGTGTCGCTTTTAAACGAATTCACTATATAAAGAAATAGAAAGGGTGAATTGTTCTATGGTTGTCGCTTTTAAACGAATTTACTTTAGCTCGAACTGTGAATTTTTGAAAAGTTCTACACGTGTCGCTTTTAAACGAAAATATATCTAAAAGAATTGCGGGCGAGAATATTCTAAGGATGTCGCTTTTAAACGAAGTTACTAACAATTGACAAATAAACCAAAAAGAAGATATATGAAATTAAGGAATCTCATTACATTATACTCTTTTCTCATTGCATTGTCCACCAACGCACAGCTAAGACCTGCGCTACATGTTGATGGCAACCAATTGCGCGACGAAGCGGGGAATAAGGTGGTACTTCACGGAGTGATGGATTCGCCTAATCCGAATGCAAACAGAAGTCGCTGGGGAATCCTGACCATTGACGACTCAATCCCAGCATGTTTCAAGTATTTCGACAAAATGCTTGATGCCGTTACGGATAAAAGTCAAGGAGCATGTGCCAACGTACTGCGTTTCCACATCGACCCTGCATGGACAAACCGCACAGACATCGCACCAGACCCGAACCAATACGGTGAGGCTGACATATCACGATTCAGTGCAAACAAGCTGAAAAGCTATTTCAAGAAACTATATTGGCCTCTCATATCCAAGGCACTTAACCACGGAATGTACGTCATCATGCGTCCACCAGGCGTATGCCAAAGCAGCGTGGCTGTTGGTGGTGACTATCAGGAATATCTCACCGACGTATGGGAACAGTTGTCACGCAACGACTCCGTTCTCAAATATTCAGGACAGATAAGTATTGAACTCGCAAGCGACCCTATCCGTGTCACAAACAAATCAGGACAGGTGACAAAGAGTGCACTCCATGATTTCTTCCAGCCAATCATTGACATCATACGCGCCAATGGCTTTAAAGGAATAATATGGGCACCAGGCACACATTGGCAGTCAGAGTTTGCCGATTACACACAGTACCCTCTCATCGATGAGAATCTCGGATATGCTGTACACGCATATCAAGGTCGCTTTGAGTTAGATGAAGACAAGTGCGAACCGAACTACGCAGTTTACCGTTTCGCCAAGAGCGTACCAATGCTCTACACCAATCCAATAATGATTACCGAAACCGACTGGAGTCCTATCAATCCAGACACATACAGCGAGGACGAAGAAGGCAACATATCATACACCAACTACGGCACATGGTCAACAGCCACAACATCTAAATGGGGTGTAGCGTTGAAAGCCATCCTTGACGGCTACGACAACGTTGGTACAATAATCAGCGCACCAGATTTCTATGTTGACATAGACGAATACCTCCACAATGGTACAATACGACCAGGACTCTACGGAATGGAGGAAGCATGTGGCGAACCAATGTTCAAATGGTATCAGGAATGGGACAAGGAGAACTATCCAAGCAACGAAAGATATTGCAAGATACAACAGGTGCCAGATAATCCGTTTGAGTTCGACTCTGAATGTTTCGTAAACAAAATTCTCTACGAAAACACATACTACAAGTCTGAAGACGGCAACAACTGCATACGACTCGTAAACAACGGTAGCGCAGGATGGCGATATGAAGACGCAGGTATTGACATCTCCATGCACGACAGTCTCATCATCGAACTTGCCAATCCTGTACGATATGATGCAAAACTGAAAATATACGACACATCAAACTTCTGGGCTGATGCATACACCATCAACCTGCACAATGACTCAACACGCTTCGCAATTCCACTTCATAGTATGACTACAGAAAACGAGAAGACAATTGACGAGTCACACATCCGTATGGTGGCATTCATAACCGAAATGCCACAGGAGATACAAGTCAAGGGAACATCATTCGCACAGACATACTACGATGGTATTACACCTCCAGAAGTCAATAAAAATGACAACATGATGTACGACATCACAGGCAGAAGAATTGACAAGACAAAAGCCACAAAAGGTGTATATATTATAAATGGTAAAAAAGTGATTAAATAAGTCAGTCTTTAGACTGACCTCATATTGGAGGATGTCGCAAAAGCATGCGGATAAAATCATAATTCCTAAATATGGATTAATGAAACAAATACTATTATATATATACATAACACTAAACACATTGGACATCTCAGCACAATCCGTGCCAGAGATGTCCAATTGGGTTGCACGCACAATAGTATGCGACTCACTCGTAAAAGCATACGGACTTGACAGCTGTTTCGTCGCAGAACCAATAAGCGACCGTATCTTCGCACGAATGAAAGGGAAAAGCTGGAAAAAAGATTGTACACTTAGACGTGATGAACTCAGACACATCCGTCTGCTCCACCGAAATGCAAGAGGAGAGAACCAGATGGGTGAAATGATTGTAAATAGAAAAGTTGCAGCAGATGTAGTGTATATCTTCCGTAAACTATACGAAGCAAAATACCCTATCGAACTCATTACACTCATTGACGAGTTTGACGCTGACGATGAAACATCAATGGAAGCCAACAACACCAGTTGCTTCAATTTCCGCTTCATAACAGGAAGTCATAGTCAGATTTCGAACCATGGAAAAGGATGTGCCATTGACCTAAACCCATTGTACAATCCTTACGTCAAAGGCAACAAGGTTTCGCCAGCCAATGGTGTTATGTACGCACATAACAGGGACGCATCAACACCATATATCATAACACGTTCTGACCTTGCATATCGACTTTTCCGTGAACGTGGATGGCGATGGGGTGGCAGCTACCAAAGCCTTAAAGATTATCAACATTTCGAGAAATAACTCAGAAAAACGTACTTCAATATAAAAAGCTGACGTAGCGTCAACAAAAATTTGACGCTACGTCAGTTTTATAATGACGGAACGTGGCCACTTTTCTGTTGTGCCCCGTCATAGATACAAAAGTCTTCAACTTTGTGAACAGTATTGGCAACTTTTTCACAAAAGTTCTCAACCTTTACTATTTCATTCGAGCCTCAACCTCTTCCCAGTTGATAAGACTCCAAAAGTCATTGATATAGTCAGCACGTCTGTTCTGATAATCCAAATAGTAAGCATGCTCCCAAACATCAATGCAAAGCAGAGGATTGTTACCACGACGGAGCGGATTCTCCGCATTTGCCTCCTTGGTGATAACAAGCTTACCATCTGATGTCTGTGAGAGCCATGCCCATCCTGAACCGAAAAGAGTGGCAGCTGCCTGACCAAACTGTGTCTTGAACTCATCAAAACTACCGAAAGAGTCATCTATCGCCTTGGCAACACGACCATTTGGTTTGTTCGTATCCTTTGCAGAATTATGCCAATCAACTTTCAACTTAATTGCATCAAGTATGCTCAGCTTCAACTCCTTTCCAAGAGGACGCAACTGAGTGAAGTACAAAGTGTGATTGAGAACCTGACCCGCATTATTAAAGATAGGTCCGTCTGGCGCTTTACAAACAATGTCTTCTACACTCATTCCCTCGTATTCTGTGCCTTTGACAAGCGATGCGAGTGCATTGACATAGTTCTGAAGGTGCTTTCCGTAGTGGAAGCCAATTGTTTCTTCACTGATTACTGGCTCTAATGCATCATTAGCATAAGGAAGCCTTGGCATTTCAATGTTCATAGTTCTGATTTTGTTTTTAACGGTTAATACTTTATTTGATTAAATCGTTTCACTCCCTTTGCATAGTACTGCCAGATGATACTGATGTCATAGCGTTCGGGAACGTGTCCTGTCTTGCGCTTTTGAAGAAGTTCCTTGCGGATAGGCTTGTAAATACTCTTCATTTTGTAGAATGAGCGACGAGCCTTGAATACAGCCTTGAAGTTACCCAGGTCAAACTTGGCAAGGAACTGGAAGGCTGCCACATAGTCGAGTATGGCACGTACAAACATCACGTTATGCAGTTCCTCCTGTGGCAGATTCTTATATAGCATGAGGAGGTTGTTACGGAAGTTGAGGAATGTCTTTCGCGGATTACCTTGATTGAGAGTTGCACCTCCAAGGTGGTAAGCGGTACTCTGTGGGATGCAAACGATGTCCTTGCCCATTGTGCGTAGTCGCCAACACAGGTCTATCTCTTCCATGTGGGCAAAGAAACGCTCGTCAAGTCCACCACTCTCCCTCCAGTCACTTGCCCTCACAAAGAGAGCAGCTCCTGTTGCCCATAGTACGGAACAGATATCATCATATTGTCCTTTGTCTTCTTCAACAGTACCAAGTATTCGTCCTCTGCAGAATGGATAGCCGTACTGGTCAAGAAAACCACCAGATGCTCCAGCGTACTCAAAGTAATCACCATGACCTGAGTTTTGATTATCTTCTGATGTAAGGTGACACTTTTTAAGGTCAAGCAACTTTGGCTGACATGCTGCACATTCAGGATGAACATCCATGTAATCTGTCAACACCTTGTCCCAATCCTTTTGAGCGATGAGCACGTCGGAGTTGAGAAGCACGTAGTATTCATATTCTGGAAGTTGTGCAAGAGCCTTATTGTAACCACCTGCAAAACCATAGTTGTCGTCAAGTATGATTGTGCGGACGGATGGAAAATCTGTCCTTAGCATCTCGATGGAGTCGTCCGTTGAGGCATTGTCAGCCACGATGACATCACCATAACTATTTTCTATAACCGAAGGAAGGTACTTGCGCATCATGGCAGAACCATTCCAATTGAGTATGACAATGGCTACTTTGCGCATAGGGCATCTCCTTCCTTGTTGAAGTCACCAAGTGTGACGGTAATAATCTTGTTGTCCAGTTCCGGATTATTCGGAATCTCCACCTTCACGTAATTGTCCGTAAAGCCATGCATAGGCTTTGACTTAGGAGCATGTTCAAAGAGAACGGGACGCACATGTCCTATTTGTGAGGTGTAGAACTCTTTCAGTTTCTCCTCCGAGAGAGCGAGCAGTCGCTGACTGCGTTCCTTCTTGACCTGAGGAGTCACAATGTATGGTATCTCAAGAGCCTTTGTACCAGGACGCTCCGAGTATGAGAATACGTGAAGCTGACTTATCGGAAGACTCTTTATAAAGTTGTAGGCATCCTCAAAGTATTCGGGTGTCTCGCCACGTGTACCAACAATTACATCCACCCCGATAAAGCAATGTGGCATGAGCGACTTGATAAGTTCTATCTTGTGACGGAAAAGAGCTGTGTCGTACTTGCGCTTCATGAGTCGGAGCACATCATCGGAACCCGATTGCAGAGGAATATGGAAATGTGGCATGAATTTCTTTGAAGTGGCGCAATATTCGATAATCTCGTCTGTAAGGAGGTTTGGCTCGATACTTGATATGCGGTAGCGTTCAATTCCCTCCACGTTGTCGAGCGCCTTGACGAGGTCAAAGAATGTCTCGCCTGTTGTATGGCCGAAGTCACCTATATTTACACCCGTAATGACAATCTCCTTGCCACTATGCTTAGCCTCCGGTTCCGCCCGCTTCACGAAAGAATCTATGTTTCCGTTCTGATGCCGTCCGCG
>JAEEGL010875243.1_pt1 | contig 21146 bp, 17 predicted proteins | sample 9134231 | NCBI WGS metagenome assembly JAEEGL01 (sample SAMN16246548, study PRJNA631951) | gut metagenome | biome: gut microbiome; feature: rumen; material: fiber-attached | host: Bos | place: Iran: Karaj | collected 2018-10 | reverse complement strand
GTTATTGGTAAGAATGAAACAGTTGATTTAAATAAAAATGTTGTATGTGAAGATATAACAAGTAATATAAGTTCTTGTACACATGCACCAACTAGTGTTGATACATCAAAAGCAGGCGTAACTAATGTTGTTTATACAGCAGTTGATGAAGCAGGTAATACTAAGGAAGTAACAAGAAAAATAATAGTAGAAACAGATGCACCAAATGTAGCATACACAGTACCAGCAGGAACATTGAATAGCAATGGCTGGGCTAAAAATAATTTCTATGTAACAATAAATGTAACAGATAATTCAGGACATGGTATTAAAGAATTCAAAGTATGTACAGCAACAACAGATACTTGTAATCCAACAAACGGATCAGTAATAACAGGAAAAACTACGGCAACACGTTTAATAAGTACAGAAAGTAGTAATAATAGAATCTGTGTACAAGCTAAAGATAATTATGATCAAACAAGTGAAGTAATATGTAGTGATGCATATAAACTAGATAAAACAAAACCAACAGCTGGTACAATCAGTGTATCAGGAACAAAAGGAACAAATGATTGGTATACAACTAATGTTACGATAACTCCAATTAATGGAACAGATACATTAGCTGGCCCAACGGATACTAGTGTTGATATAACATCAATAACAAGTAATACTGCTGGTACAAAAGTAACAGTTACAACTGTAGATAAAGCAGGAAATAGTAGTACAAGAGAATATACAATTAAAGTAGATAAGACGGTTCCAACAGTTAATATAACTAAAACTGTAGTAGATAACAAAAATATTTTAACAGCTTCTATAACAGCTCCAACTATTACATCGGGATATACATATAAATGGTATAAGGATGATGTTGAAATGATTAATCAAACATCACAATCATTGGAAACTATAGAAGCAGGAACATATAAATTTAAAGTTATAACAGGAGCTGGTAAAGAAGCTGTAAGTAATGCCATAACAATAAATAGTTATACAATTACTTATAATGTAAATGGCGGAACAGGTACAATAAATAGTACTACAAAGATACAAGATTTAAGCACTAATATTACAAGTGATGTACCAACAAGACCAAATTATACATTTATGGGTTGGGGTACTAGTTCAACAGATACAAGTGTTGATTATGCAAGTGGTGCAGAATATACAGCAAATAATGGTACGACTTTATATGCAATATGGAGGAAAACAGTAACTATAACATATGCTGCTAATGGGGCAACTGGTTCTATGACAGCAAGTACATGTAATATGTATAATGCTGATACAAGTTGTTCAATTACATTAAAAGTTAACGAATTTACAAGACCAAATTATAATTTCTTAGGATATGGAACAGGAACAAGTTCAGTAACACATAATGCTGGAACAGCTTATACTTTTTCAAATAGTATAGTATTAAATGCAATTTGGGAACAAGCTTATGAAGGTGTTGCTAATAAGACATATACCGTTGGTGAAACAGTAACATATCAAGGAATTGAATTCTTGGTAGTAGCTGATAATGGTGAAACAGTGACATTAGTTACTAAAAATAATGTTTCAACTGGAGCCTTCGGATCTAATACAACATTTGCTGGTTCAACAGCATATAATTATTTAAATACTACATGGGTAAATAACAATAGCGATATTAAAAATGAAATAACTAAAGGTGGTATTATCACAGATAGTTATTCAAATAGTTATGTAAGATTATTAAAGAATACTGAATTATCAGCATCATTACCAAATGGTAGTGAAACAAACTTCTGGACAATGACAGCAAATGGAAGTAATATTTATTATGGTTTACCAGATGGTACAAATACATATACAAGATATACGACATCAAGTAATGTAACAGGAACATGTTATTCTGGTTCAACTACAAGCCTTGAAGGCATATCAAGTATTTATAATAAAAATACTGTAAGTTCATCTGCTGTAAATGGCTTGGCTACACCTTCTGCTACAAGTGCTGCATCAAGTACATCATATATAGTATCATCAAGTGGTTCATGTAAAGCTGATTATAGTACATCAGAACGTACTGTAACACAAACATGTCATTGTACAGGTACAAGCTGCGAAAATACATATGCATGTACTAAGCCAACAACATATATGACTACTAGACCTACAGGAAGTGCTGCTGCAGGATCAACATGTACTGGTGGAATGTCATGTACAGGATATGTAACAGATTCTGATTGGTATTGGGATTCATGGTGTACAGGTTATAGTTATGTTACATATTCTAGTCCATATAGTTCATCATCATATTGTGCTAAAGATTTAACAAATTATTTTGTAACTTCTTGGGTTTCAGGCGGTAAAACCACATGGTCAACATATCCTTCTATAATGGGATGTGCATATAGTAGGACAACATGGTATTACACACCAACAGCAACAAGAAGAGAATGTGCTGGATATTCATCAGATCGCTATTATTATCCTGTTGCTACAAGATGTGCTGGTGAAGTATGCAAGGGATATTCAACATCATATAATTACTATTACACAACAGAAAATATTTCTACAACTTATACAGCAACATGTGGTACGCAATCAGCAACATGTTCATCATGTGAATCATGTGATGTAGAAGAAACAGTATATACAGCATCTGGAGCCGATGCATCATGGAATAGATATGTTGTAAGTGATAATAATACAGTATTAGGATATAGAGCAGTTATCACAGTAAAAAAAAGATAGTGTTATAAATTAAAAGTAGACATCAAAAAAAGATATCTACTTTTCTATTTATTATTTTAAAATAATCATGTATAATATTTATTAGGTGATATAAATGACTGATATAGAAATTGCAAATAGTATTGAAAAGAAAAATATTAAAGAAATAGCTAAAAAACTTAATATTGAAGATAAGATTGAATATTATGGTAATTACAAAGCTAAGATTAACAAAATAGAAGGCAACGAAAAAGGTAAACTAGTATTAGTTACAGCTATTAATCCAACACCACTAGGTGAAGGTAAAACTACTGTAACTATATCATTAACCGATGCTTTAAATAGTTTAGGTCATAATACTATTGCTGATTTAAGAGAACCTTCTTTAGGACCTGTATTTGGTCTAAAAGGTGGCGCTACTGGTGGCGGTTATGCACAAATTGTACCTATGGAAGATATTAATTTACATTTTACTGGTGATTTGCATGCCATTACATCTGCTAACAACTTATTATCAGCAATGATATATAATCATATTTATTTTGGTAATGAATTAAATATTGATAATGTTGTCTTTAAAAGATGTATGGATTTAAATGATAGATCACTAAGAGACATAAGTTTTGATATTAAAGGTAATACATATCATAATTCTTTTGATATAACAGCTGCAAGTGAAGTTATGACTATTGTATGCTTAAGTAAGAATATTGATGATTTGAAAGAAAGATTAGGTAATATCTTAATTGGATATAGTAAAGATAAACCAATTTATGCTAAAGACTTAAAAGCTGAAGGAGCTATGGCTACTTTATTGAAAGATGCTATTAAACCTAATTTAGTTCAAACTTTGGAAGGTAATCCTGCTATTGTTCATACGGGACCTTTCGCAAATATATCTATTGGATGCAGTAGTGTTATATCAACTAGTACATCTTTAAAATTAGCTGATTATGTTATAACAGAAGCTGGTTTTGGAGCAGATTTAGGAGCTGAAAAATTCTTCGATGTTAAATGTAGAGGTAGATTCAGTCCATGTGCTGTTGTCCTAGTCGCTACTTTAAAATCTTTAAAATATCATGGTAATTGTCCTATTGATGAATGTTTAAAAGAAAATAATGAATATTTGGATAAAGGATTACATAATTTATATGTTCATGTTGAAAATATGAAGAAAGTATTTAACGTTAATGTTGTAGTGGCTATAAATAAGTATAATACTGATACTGATAGTGAATTAAACTATTTATGTAGCAAATTGGATGAAAACAATATTGATTATGCAATAACAGATGGTTATAGTAAAGGATCGAAAGGAAGCATTGAATTAGCTAACAAGTTATTATCTTTAAGTAGTTCTAATTATACATGTGCATATGAATTAGAAGATGATATTAAAACTAAGATATATAAAGTATGTACTAAAGTATATCGCGCTAAAGATGTTGTATACACAGATGAAGTATTAAAGAAAATTGAAGCGTTAGAAGAATATAAATTACCTATAGTTATAGCTAAAACACAATATTCTTTGTCAGATGATGATAAGAATTTAAGTTGTGATAATGATTACGTCATTAATGTTAAAGATGTTGAATTGAAACTTGGATCTGGATACATTGTAGTGTTTACAGGTAAGATACTTACTATGCCAGGTTTACCAAAGATTCCTAATGCTGTTAATATTGATATCAATGATGATATCATTACAGGAATATTTTAAGTTGAAGAAAATTCAACTTTTTTTGTCTATAAAAAGGAAATCGCAAACTTTTGTCGTATACAGCTAGTAGGAGGTTATACTATGACAAATGAAATTGCAATATTTGAAGATCAAAGAATCAAGTTAGAGGTAAATTTTAAAGATGAAATTGTTTGATTAGCATTTAAGACATTATCACAAATTAATCATAGTAAGTCTTTGAAAAACTTGACTATATGCTTGATGATATATATAATAAAATGAGGAAGGTGGTAATATGAAGGAAATATTTAAGTCAAGATTGTTTGTATGTTTATTAACCGCAATAGTCTTTACTGGCGTTGGTGTATATGCGGCAGAATTAATAAATTCAATTGGTGGATTATATACTGAATCATGTACATATTCTAATTTAAGCGGAACGACAAATTTTACGGCTAATGATTTGTTACAGGGAAAGACAGCGTATAACTCTAATTGTGAATTAATAACAGGTACTCTTGTTATTGAAATTAATTATGTACCACCACAAGCAGGTGATACGCACAAAGGAATAGTATATTTAGACCCGGCAGATTTAAGCAAAAAATGTAATGCATCAAGTTCTGTAAGTGTACCTGGTATAAGGACAGGATGTATGAAATTTTATATCTATGATGATACTGGTGATACATATAAAATGATACTAGATCATAACATAACGGCAAAAGTAGCATACGAAACTTCAGGAACATATAAAGAATATGAACAAGCATCAATAAAAGCAGTATTGCAAGCAGCTACACAAGGTTGGGTAGGAAGTCCAAGATTAATAACAGCTAATGAAGTGGCAGCAATAACAAATACTACGACATTTACTGGTGCTTTAGACACAATGTTCTATTTCGATGGAACAGGTTCAAAAAAGCAAAAACCAACAGCTACATCACAAGGAGCAAGTGCTTATGCGTGGTTATATGATTATACGTATGAATGTACATCATATGGATGCAATAATGCAGCAGTTAGTATTTACGGGTACTGGACAAGTTCACCTGTCTCTGATAATTCAAGCTTCGCTTGGATGGTGTCTAGAAATGGTGACTTGAGTCATGGCTATGTGAACTATGCCACAGGCGTACGCCCAGTTATAGAATTGCCTAAAAACTTATTTAATAATTAGATACTAAGCATTGATTAATCAATGCTTTTTGTATATTTATGATGAATTTTTTAATAGATAAATAGTTTTTATGATAAAATGTTTATATGGAAGTGAAGTTATGAGTAGAATTAAAGTAATGGATGAAATACTAGCTAACAAAATAGCAGCTGGAGAAGTTGTTGAAAGATGTGCATCTGTTGTTAAAGAGTTAGTCGAAAATAGTATAGATGCTGAAAGTAGTGAAATTAAAATTGAATTAAAAGAAGCAGGTACAGCCTTAATAAGAGTAACTGATAATGGTGTTGGTATGGATGAAAGTGATGCTGAAACAGCCTTTTATAGACATGCTACAAGTAAAATTAAAGATGAAGATGATTTATATAGAATAAACACTTTAGGGTTTAGAGGTGAAGCATTAGCTTCTATAGCCAGTGTTAGTAATGTTGTTTTAAAAACCTCACAAGGTGATATAGGTACTTTAGTTCATATTAAAGGTGGTAAAATAATAGAAAAGTCATCTTGTGAAGCAAGAAAAGGTACATCTATCGAAGTTACAGAATTATTTTATAATACACCAGCTAGACTTAAACATTTAAAAAGTTTATATACAGAGTTAGCAAGTATTACAGAATATGTTAACAAGATAGCGTTATCTAATCCACAAATAAGATTCACTTTAATCAATAATGATAATATTATATTGAAAACTGATGGCGCTAGTAATTTATTAAAGACCATTAGCAGTATTTATGGTATGGATGTAACACGAAAAATGTTAGAGATAAATGGTAGTGATGATGATTATGATATAAATGGTTACATCAGCTTACCAGAGGTCCAAAGATCTAGTAGAAACCATATGATCACATTGGTTAATGGACGTGTTGTTAAGAATATGGATTTGAATCGAGTAATAAATGATGCTTATCATTCTTTTAAACCTGATAATAGATATCCTATTGTAGTTATTAATATTGAAGTTGATCCTACATTGATTGATGTTAATATACATCCTACTAAAATGGATATTAAGTTCAGTAAATTAGAAGAATTATTATCTTTAATTGATAAAATAATAAAGGAAAAATTAAAAAAACAAGTTTTGATACCTGAAGTAGAGAGTTTTACTTATAATACTTTTGAAGAAAATACAGAAGAAGAAATAAATATAGCTCTTGACACTGTATTAGAAGTGAAAGAAGAAAAAAGCAAAGAAGAAAAGCCTAAATATGAAGAAATAACTTTAGATTTCACACCTGTTCAAGAGGAAGAAAAGACATATATTAAAGAGGAAAAAGAAGAAGAAAAACGTTTACCTATGATGTATCCTGTGGGTTTAGTTCATGGTACTTATATCATCACACAAAATGAAGATGGTATGTTTATGATTGACCAACACGCAGCTAAAGAAAGAGTAAATTATGAACTTTTTAAGGAAAAACTAAATAATCCTAAGGGTGAAAGTATACCAATGTTGTTACCAGAAACTTTGGAATTTACAAATAATGAGTATATAGTTTTAAAAGAAAACTTTGATTTTTTAAAAACAATGGGTTTTGAGATAGATGAGTTTGGTATTAATTCTATTATTATTAAAGCTCATCCTGTTTGGTTAACAAAAGGTTTTGAAGATGAACAAATTAAGAGAATTATTGAATTAGTAATCAACAAAGAAAAAAATTTTGATATTTCTAAATTCAATGACCATATGGCAGCTACTTTGGCTTGTAAAGCAAGTATTAAAGCTAATACAGATATAAGTTTGGATGAGATGGAGGCATTAATAAATGACTTAAGAAAATGTCATAATCCATTTAATTGCCCACATGGTAGACCAACAGTTATATATTATTCAAAATATGATTTAGAAAAACTATTCAAAAGAAGTGGTTTCGATATATTGAAATAACCTTAAAAAGGTTATTTTTTAAATACTTTATTAAAATATATGGTATAATTATTGTGTTGAGGTGTTTATATGAAACTAAGTGAACAGTTTTTTTATACTAAAAGAGAAGATGTAAAAGACGAGGAAACCGTAAGTGGAAATCTTTTGGTTAAAAGCGGTATGATAAAGAAAATAGGTAATGGTATTTATATGTATATGCCATTAGGCTTAAAGGTACTAAGAAATGTGGAAGCTATCATTAGAGAAGAAATGAATAAAGCTGGTGCTAGCGAGTTATTGATGCCTAATTTATTACCAGAAGAAGTATATGTAAATAGTGGTAGAAGAGCTAATTTTGGTCATGATATGTTCAGTTTAAAAGATAGATATAATCGTGATTTAGTTTTAGGTCCAACACACGAAGAATTTTTTGTTGAAGCTGCTAAGATGAAAGTTAAATCATACAAAGATTTACCTTTCAATATTTATCAAATCGGTAACAAATATAGAGATGAACCAAGACCTAGATTTGGACTTATAAGAGTAAGAGAATTTTTTATGAAAGATGCATATAGTTTTGATAGAGATTTAGAAGGATTAGATATTTCTTATCAAAAAATGTTTAATGCATATAAAAATATTTTTGATAGAATTGGTATTGATTATCGTATCGTAACTGCTGATACAGGTGTTATGGGTGGATTATTATCCGAAGAATTTCAAGCTGTAACAGGTATAGGTGAGGATACATTAGTGTTATGTGATTGTGGATATTCTTCAAATATCGAGGTAAGTAAATGTGTAACACATGAATGTGAAGAAGAGACAAAAAAGGAAAAAGAATTAGTACATACACCTAATGCAAAGACAATTGAAGAAGTTGCTAGTTATTTAAATAAAAAGCCAAGCGATTTTGTTAAAACATTAATTTATAAAATTGATGATGAATTATATGCTTGCTTGGTAAGTGGCGATAGAGAAATTAATGAAACAAAATTATTAAAAGTTTTAAAGGCTAGAAATATTGAATTAGCGTCTTTTGAAGATGTTGAAAAAGTAACAAATGCTAAAGTTGGTTTTGCTGGACCTATTGGTTTAGACATTAAAATAGTTATTGACAATGATTTGTTACATAAATATAACTATGTTGTAGGTGCTAATAAGACGGATTATCATTATACAAATGTTAATACATCCGATTTTGAATACCATTTAGCTGCTGATATTAAAAACGTTAAGGAAAATGATGCGTGCCCAGTATGTGGCAAGCCATTATATTTCAAACATGGAATTGAAGTAGGTAATACATTTAAATTAGGTACTAAGTATTCTGAAGCTTTAGATTTGAATTACTTAGATGAAAATAATACTTTAAAACCTGTTGTTATGGGATGCTATGGTATTGGCTTGGGCCGTATTATGGCTGCTATAGTTGAACAAAAAAGTGATGATAAAGGTATTGTTTGGCCTTTAAATATCGCACCTTTTAAAGTTGGTATTGTTTTAATTGATAAGAAAGATGAAAAACAAGTTGCTTTAGCTAATGAATTATACAATACTTTAAGTAAAACTATGGATGTTATATTGGATGACAGAGATGAAAGAGCTGGCGTTAAATTCAATGATATGGATTTAATAGGTATACCATATAGAATTACAATTGGTAAAAAGATTAATGATGGTTTAGTAGAATTAAAAGATAGAAACACACAAGAAACACAAGATATTAAAGTAGAAGATGTTATTAATAAAATAAATGAATTAATATAATTCGACATTTTTTGACTGACTGATATAGTAAGATAATAATGGTGATAGAATGAAAAAATATTTATTAACTATTGTTATGGCTTTATTAGTCGGTTTTTTATTGTCCAATTATATGCTTAAGCAATATGATAAACCAATTAGTTTTCCTGTTTTTGGTGAGACAAAAGCTTATTTGATTCAACAAGGTGTATATTCATCATATGAAAGTATGATTAAGAATACTTCTAATTTATCGGATTATATTTATAGTACTGTTGATAATATGTACTATGTGTATGTAGCAATGACATTAGATAGTGATAATATATCTAAATTGCAAAAGTATTATAGAGATAAAAATATTGTAACAATTGTTAAAACAACAAGTTTAAATGATAGCAATTTAATAAATAGTTTATATGAATATGATAGTTTTTTGAAACAAACTAATGATGTAACAACAATTAAAGAAATAATAAGTCAAACATTAAGTAAATATAAAGGAGCGTGAAAAAATTAGTATTAAAGATATACCAATAAAAGAAAGACCTAGAGAAAGATTAATCAATCTAGGTGTTGATAAATTGAGTAATGAAGAATTACTATCTATTATATTTAAATCAGGAACAAGAGATAATTCGGTTAAAACTTTAGCTTATAATGTACTGAATAGACTAGATTCCATTAAAGAATTAAAGGATATTAACTATGAAACTTTAATAAGTATCAAAGGTATCAAAACAGCTAAAGCATGTGATTTGTTAGCGTCTATCGAATTAGGAAAAAGAATAAATCAAAAATATACAAGTATCAATGAGATTAAAATAGTGGATGCCTATAGTGTTTTTGAGTATTATAAAGATATATTAAGCGATAAAAAACAAGAATATTTTTATTGTTTATATTTAGATACTAAAAATAAAATAATCAAAGATAAACTATTGTTTATGGGAACGATTAATCAAAGTTTAGTTCATCCACGTGAGGTGTTTAAAGAGGCTTATTTAGTAAGTGCCTCATCTATTATATGTGTTCATAACCATCCAACAGGGGTAACGACACCATCACAAAACGATATTGTTATCACTGAACAGTTAAAAAAAGTAGGCAATATATTAGGAATTAAGCTTTTAGATCACATAATTATAGGTTATAATGAGTACTATAGTTTTAACGAGAATAGTAAGATATAAACTTGTTAATAATTATAAATTGTGATATGATTAAAATAGGTGGTCATGATGAAAAAAGGTTTTACATTAGTTGAATTAATAGCTGTTGTTATTTTGATAGCTGCTATATCAGTATTGGGTATAACTTTGATTAATAAAAATGTTAATAGAAAGAAAGCTGAAATAAGTGATGCAATGATGAAAATAATTAATTCATCAGCAGAGGTTTATATGAGTTATAATCCAAGTAATTATAAGAAGACAAATGGAAATATTTATTGTATTAAGTTATCTACGTTAGTTGAATTAGAAATTTTACAAAGTCCTATTCAAGATCCTGTTACAAAGAATAATATTGATGAAAACAAATATGTTAAAGTAGAAGTTAATAATTCACAGTATAAATATAATATCGAAGATGAATGTACAGAAAAAAGATAGTTACCTATCTTTTTTTAATTTGTATATCTAATGTTTTGGTTTGAAATATTGAATATAATACCAATCATCATCATATAGCTTAGTAGCGATGATCCACCATAACTAATAAATGGTAACGTTATACCGGTTATGGGCATTAAACCAAAAGTCATACCTATATTTTGTAATTGTTGATATATAAGCATACCAACTATTCCTGAAATTATATATTTATTTATAAGATTGGAATTCTTAATAGCTAAGTTAATTAGTTTAATATCAAATATAGCAAGTATAGTAATCAATATAACAGAACCAATATAACCAAAATTATTAGCGTAAACAGCAAAAATGAAATCAGTTTGTGGTTCTGGAAAATAGATAGGTGTGTTATTTAAACCCATACCAAGTAATCCACCAGATCCTATAGATACTAAACCATTTTCTAATTGGTAACCACTGCTATTTGACCAATCCAATAATCTATCTACTCTTAGGAAAAATGATGTTCCAAATATTTTAACAAATGTGTCAGTATTAATAAAATAAATACCTAAGACGATGCCAACAAAAATTATTATAATGGAAAAAAGAATAATAAACCAACGATATCTAATTCCTGATATAAACAGCATAACGATAGTTATTAATAAATATATTAGGACAACACCTGTATCTGGTTGTAAGAAAGTTAAGATGGCAGGTATTGCAAAGACGATACCAACTTTAATTAAAAATCTAAATTCATCGCCAACGGTAGGATTATAATAATTATTATTGAATTCATTTATCATATTAGCTAGGACAATTATGTATATTATTTTCATAAATTCACTAGGCTGAATTGTTCCAATACCTGGTATTTGAAACCAACATTTAGCGTTATTTATTTCTTTGGCAAATAATAGTAAGGCTAGTAGCGATACAACACCTATTACATACCATATCCAATAATTCCTGAGGATATAGTCGTTACCTACGGACATAATTACATATATAAATCCAAAACCAATCACATACCACAGTATTTGTTTTAAAACTAAAGTGTTTGAAGCAATTAGATTTTGTGCACTATAAATTGTAACCAGGCTTATACCGATAAGTAAGAATAAGATAATAAGAAGTGCTTTATCAACTTTATATTTAGATATTCTTTTCATATGTTTTCACCCTCATTATAATCTTACACCAAAATATAATTTTATACAATTAAAGATGACAAAAAAAACAAATTATAGTATAATTAAAAAAGGTGATATAAATGGGTAATGTTATATGGCAGTATGTAGCTATAATAGTTGTTTTAACAATTATAGCATTTGCTATAATCAGATCTAAAAGAGAAGATTTTAAATTAGAAGCCAATAAATTAGTAGAGTATTTAGGTGGTAAGGACAATATTATTAGTTATGAAACAAACAAATCACGTTTTGTTGTTGAATTAAAAGATGTTGAAAAAGTTAATAAAGATGGTATCCAAAAAATGGGTGCTCAAGGTATTGTTGAATTGGATAACAAATTAAAAATTATCTTAGGTGAATCTGCTAGTAAGATTGAAAAATTTATTGATCAATTAAAGTGATATGTCACTTTTTTTGTTTATTCGACAAGGTTCGACAAAATCGGACTTTTTTTATAGTATAATGCACTTATGAGGTGAAGAAAATGCAGATTATTAATGTCTTACTTATTGATGTAATTATTTTGTTGTATCCACTCATAGTTCGTTTTATACATATTGCACATAGCAAAAATATTGATAAATACGATAATTCATTATTGGATTTTTCTTTGATGTCATCTTTGTACTTGTTTTATGAACATAGCATATTGTCTAATGAAACAATTTTAATTTTATTAATCAATATACCTTTACTTATGGCCTTTATTGATAAGAGAAACTTAGTAAGTGTATTGATGGGAATAGTTTTGATTCATATATATTATTTAACTTATCATATACCTTATGTTTTATTAATAATTGAGTATTTAATATATTACATAATATATGTTGCAACTTACTATTATAAATTTAGAAAACATTATTTAACGATTTCATTTATTATTAATAAAATTGTTATGACTTATATTATGCTTTCATACGTTAATTTCAATGTTGTTGTAGAAGCGTTTTTATTAATAATTTTTGTTCTTATATCCAATCTTATTTTATATGTATTTAGAATTAGTGATGATGCTTTAAATTTAAACATTACTATTAAAGAAATGGAAAAAGAAAAACGTATAAGTGAATCATTATTTAAAATAACACATGAAATTAAAAATCCAATTGCTGTATGTAAAACTTATTTAGATATGTTTGATTTTTCTAATAAGGATCATGAAAGATATATTCCTATAATTAAAGAAGAAATCGATAAAACATTATACTTATTACAGGATTTTTTATCTATTAATAAAATAAAAATTAATAAAGAATTATTAGATGTAAATATATTGTTGAATGATGTAGCTAGTCAATTTGATATGGTTATGAAAAGTAAAGATATAAGCTTTATATATGAAATAGATGATGAGGAAATTTTTATTGAAGGCGATTATAATCGTTTAAATCAGGTTATGACAAATATCATAAAGAATGCTTTGGAAGCTATAGATGAACATAAATCACCATGTATTTTATTATCTACGGAATTAAATGATAAAAATATTAAAATTATAGTATCTGATAATGGTGTTGGTATGAATGAAGAACAATTATCAAAAATAAAAGAACCATTTTATACAACAAAGAAAAATGGTTCTGGATTAGGCGTATCTTTATCTTATAATATAATTGAAGCACATGGCGGTAGTATCACATATGATTCGAAGGAATTCATTGGTACTAAGGCTATAATAACTCTTCCTATCGTTAATATATAGTGCTTGCTTCGCTATATACCGTTTCATCGAAATCATGATATCCGGTATTAAATGATTTTAATTTTTTGTTATTTATAAGAAGATAATTATCTAAAAGAAGATCTCTATCATTAGTTGTCATTGGATCATCCCAGGTTAAATCGACATGATACCATTTGCCATCTAAATATACAAGATTCCATATATGATTTTCAGATGAAACACGATAGTTTGGAAGATTAAGCATATTTAGAAATAATGACATAGAATGTGCATATCCTCCGCATAAAGCTTTATTATATAATAATGCTCCTGTAGCTCTATGCGAATTATTGGTAAGATCACTCAGATTATTAGTGATATATTCTTGATCGTATTTAGTGTTATTGATGATGTAATCATGAAAAGTTTTAATTTTTTCTGTATCAGTCATATCATCAGTTATGATGTGTGATACTATTTCATCCATTTTTTCACTAACTAGAGTAATTTCATTATTAGTGTATGCTTTTTCTAATGTTATTTCAATTTTTCCCCAATTGGAAATTGCTATATTTAAACGATTATATGTGTTAAAAGGTGCAACAAAGTTATTAATATTTGTAAATGTGTTATCTGTTGTCATTTTACTAATATCGTTTTTGCATTCTGGATAGTCACAATAAAAATAAAATTCACTAGAGCCACTATTTAAATATGTATAAAAAATATCTAATATTTGTTGTTTGTTTTTAGCACGGTAATCATTAGTTAAACTAACATAATTAAATTCATATGGAATGGCGTATTTATTATCGACGTATTCATAAGGAGATTTTCCATATATGATGTTATCTAAAATGAATTCTTTGATGTTATTTTGATATATTAATGTTAGTGATAGTATAAATAAAAGAAATAATAGTCTTAATATACTTTTCATAGTCTCACCTAATTTAAATTATACTAAAAACAAAATAAAAAGTAAATGTTAATCCATAGCATTTACTTTTTTAGTTAAACGAGATTTATTTCTAGCAGCTTTGTTACTTGTTATAACACCTGCGCTTTTAGCTTTGTCAATTTTTTTAACAGCAACTTTTAATTTGTCATTAGCAGCTTCTTTATTTTTTTCGTTAATAGCTTTTTCTACATTTTTACAAGCAGTTTTCATACTTGCTGCATAGTTATTATTACGTTCAGTTTCTTTAGCGATTACTTTAATTTTTTTCTTTGCATTTTTCATATTGGCCATGATATTCACCTCCAAGTCATTTAAATCATACCCATTTTACCATTTTATAATTAAAAATGCAACACTTTTTGTATAAATTGGAGAATATAACTAACAATAGTATTGGTGATGTTATGGGACATAATATTGATTTATCCAAATATAAAATACGTACGGATTTAGCTATTGAAGCTATGAATGATGAAGAAAAGACTATGGTCACATATGAAAATGGTATCAAAATAACTAATGTCGATATAGATGCTGAAACCAGCAAAAAAATAGGTAAAAAAAGTGGTAAATATATAACCATTGAGTTTGATGATATTACTGATCATGATAGTTTTAAAAAAGTTGAGGATGTCTTTATTAAGCAGTTGAAAAGTATGGTTAATGGTGAAAACATTTTGGTTGTTGGCTTAGGTAACGAACATTCAACGCCTGATTCTTTAGGACCTAAAGTTGCTTCTAAAGTGTTAGTAACAAGGCATTTATTTATGTTAGGTGATGTTGATAGCGGATATAGGTGTGTATCTTCTTTAGAACCTGGCGTTTTAGGCCAAACAGGTTTGGAAACAAGTGAAATTATTAAAGCTATTGTTGATATGTTCAAGCCGGATTTGGTAATTGTTATTGATGCTTTAGCTAGTCAATCTATCGATAGGGTTAACAAAACTATTCAAATGACGGATACAGGTATACATCCTGGTAGTGGTGTGGGTAATAGTAGAAAAGAGATAAGTAGTGAGGTTTTGAATGTACCTTGTATAGCTATTGGCGTACCTACAGTTGTAGATGCTGTTACAATTGTTAGTGATACTATAGATTATATGTATAAACATTATGTATATTCTAAAGATAAGAATCCTTTACATAAATTTATCTTAAAGCCTAATTATAAGGATATAAAAATCGATGATGTTGATAAGCAACAATTACTAGGAATGGTAGGTAAACTTAATAATAGTGAAATTAAACAATTAATTTTTGAAGTGCTATCGCCTATAGGGTATAACTTAATGGTTACAGTTAAGGAGGTAGACTTTATTATCGACAAGCTTAGCTTACTTATAGCCAATGGAATTAATGCTACTTTACATGAAAATATCAAATAACTATTGACAAATATCAAAAAAAAGTATATAACTTAATTATTTGGAGGCAAGTAGTATGAATACGATTTATGTTTTTGGACATAAAAAACCTGATACTGATTCAATATGCGCTAGTATTAGTTTATCTTATTTAAAAAATAAATTAGGATTTAATACTGAACCAGTTACTTTAGGTGAAATTAATAAAGAAACAAAATATGCATTAGATTATTTTAATTTGGTTGAGCCAAAATATTTAAATGATGTTAAATTACAAATAAAAGATGTAGATTATATCGAAGGATGTTATGTTAATGAAAAGACATCAGTTAATAATGTATATAACTATATGAAAGAAAATGGATTATCAGGATTACCTATTGTTGATGACAATGATATTGTTAAAGGTATGGTAACATTAAAAGAATTAGCTAAGGAATTAATAGAAGGTGATTTTGAAAATCTAAATACTTCATATGATAATATTATCAAAACTTTGAAAGGTAAAGAAGTTTTAAGGTTTGATAATGAGATAAGTGGTAGAATTATTGCAGCTTCATTTAGAAGTACTACCTTTGTTGAAAATATTAAACTTAGTAGAGATAATATTTTAATTGTTGGTGATAGAAATAATATTTTAAAATATGCTATTGATAGCAAGGTTAAATTAATTATTATCGTCAGCGATTTGGAATTAAGTGAAGAAAACTATAAATTAGCGCAAGAGAATAAAGTAAATATTATTAAAACTGAATATGATACATATCATACAACTAAGTTGATTAATTTGAGTAATTATATTATTTCAGCTGTTCATTGTAGTATGCCATTATGTATTGAGCAAAATGATTATTATAGTAAATTTGAGGAAATAGCTGCTAGAACTAAATTTTCTAATTATCCTGTTGTTAATAAACAAGGTGAATGTTTAGGACTTTTACCTTTGAGTTTATCAATTAATAGTCATCCTAAAAAAGTTATTTTGGTTGACCACAACGAGAAAGATCAAAGTGTTGATGGTTTAGATGAGGCTAATATTGTTGAAGTCGTTGACCATCATAAACTTGGGACTTTAGCTACAACTCTTCCTATTAACTTCAGAAATATGGCAGTAGGAAGTTCAAATACTATTATTTATAATATGTATAAAGAAAATAAAGTAGAAGTACCAAAAGAAATGGCTGGTGCGATGTTATCAGGTATATTGTCAGATACATTGATATTAAAATCGCCAACAACAACTTTATATGACAAGATAGCTGTTTTAGAACTTGAAAAATTAGCTGGTGTTAATCATCAAGAATATGGTATGAATATGCTTAATGCTGGATCATCATTAGATGGTATGACTAAAGAAGATATTCTATATCACGATTTTAAAAAGTTTAAATATGCTGATGACAATATTGGTATAGGTCAAATATTAACTAGTAATGTAGCTGATGTTTTAGACTACCAAGATGAATATATCCAACTTATTAATCAAATATCTAAAAACGAAGATTACAAAATCTTGTGTTTATTTGTTACAGATATAATTAATAATGGTGCATATGTTATTTATAACGATAGTGCCGCTAGTATTTTGGAAGAAAGCTATGGCCTAAATCACATTGAACAAGGTACATATCTTGAAGGTATTGTATCACGTAAGAAACAAATTATACCACCTATATTAGAAACATTAGAAAAGTACAATTAAGTACTTTTTTTTGACATTTTATTTATTCATATGCTGTTATACTGAATAGTATAGTAAAGTAAGGTGATATAAGTGAAGACTTTTTTTAAATTATGTGTACTTGGTGTTTTATTATATTTTGGATATCAACAGTATTATAAAAATATTACTTTAAATTATAATGATAAACTTGTTTCATCGTTTTTATCTACTTCTAATTATCATTTATCACAGGAAAATTATCTATTAACTGAGATGACTAATTTCGTTGTTGATATGAATAATCCTGAGCTAATACTATATAAGCCAAGCAATGTGAAACAAGCATTTTATTATCACAAGAATGTTTTTTTGCATAACGTATATATTTATAACACACATCCTACAGAGGCTTATAAGGAAGATTTTGATGTTATTGATGCATCTATGTTATTACAAGAGAAACTTGAAAATATTGGCATTCATACGATAGTTGAAAAGAGGAGTGCTTCCACATATATTAAAGAACATGATCTTCCATATGAGGATAGTTATTTGGCTACACGCGAGTTTTTGAAAGATGCTTTGAAGGAAGATAACTATGACTTGATTATTGACCTCCATCGTGATGTTGTTCCTAAAGGTGTTATACCATATGTTTCTATTAACGATAATAATTATGCTAAGATAATGTTTGTTATGAACAAAAATTATGATGATAATATGTCTTTGGCTATGGCATTTGATAGCTTTTTAGCGCAACATTATCCAGGTGTATCAAGAGGTATATATGATAAATATCGTGATGATTTTAATCAAGATTTAAGTCCTAACAATCTTCTTATAGAACTTGGTATGTCTAGCAATACAAAGGAAGAAATTATTAATAGTATCGATGCATTAGTTGAGGCTATAAAGGTGATATTAGATGAAAGGTAACAAGATATTTAATAATATACTTTTTGTGTTGTTAATCATTTTTTTGACTATCTTTGTCAGCAATAAATATGGTTATTTTGAACACGAAAAACATAGGCAAGTTGCGTTAACACAGGAACAAATTGAACGATTTGAGGAGGATATTAAAAATGGCAAGGATATATCTTTAGAAAATTATAAGGTTACTATTAATTATCAGACTAAGTTATCACAAGCGGGATTAAATATATCTAATTACATATCCACAGTAATACGAAAAGGTGTTAACAGTATATTTAAAAATGTTGAAAAAGTAGTAAATCAAAAATAAATATCGATAAAGGATATTTTTTTTTATTTTCTTGCAGGATTTTATAATACTTTTGTCGTATATAGTTTATAGGAGGTGTTTTATAATGCAGTATGTGCAAAAATATAGTTTTATTGTAATCATATGTTTAATTGTTTTTGATGTTTATATCTTTAATAAATTACCTAAGGAGGTAGATGAAATAGTTAGTCCTATAACTATTGAAGAAGAACCTAAGAAAGAAGAAGAACGTATTATAGTTGATATAAAAGGAGCTATTAGATATCCCGGTGTCTATGCGATGAATCATGATGATCGCATAATTGATGTCATTGAACTTAGTGGTGGCTTAGTGGAAGATGCTGATACATCAAATCTTAATTTAAGCAAAAAAGTGACTGATGAAATGACTATAGTAGTTTCTTATGTTAAAAAGAACGATGAAACCGTTGATGCAATAGAAAAAATTGAGGAAATTGATAGTACCATTTCTGATGGTAAGGTGTCTTTAAATAAAGCGTCATTGGAACAATTGATGAGTTTATCAGGTATAGGCGAATCTAAAGCAATGGCTATCATAGAATATCGTAATACAAAACTATTTGACAGTATAGAAGAACTAACTAGCGTTAAAGGCATAAGTGCATCGTTGTATGAAAAAGTTAAAGATTTCATCACTATATAAAGTATTAGTTCTAGTTTTAATATACGTTTATATTGTCGTCAGCAATGGCTTGTATTTTAAAAAGTATGAAGTTGGTTATGGCAAAGTAGAAGGAACTATTATTGATGTAAGCTATATTGATGATAAAGTAACAATTATTTTATCTGGTAAGGAAAAAATAAGAATAACCAAGTATAAAAATAATTCCACATATGAGATAGGTGATGTTATAAGTGCTAGTGGCGAGATAACTGTACCTGTTGGTAATAGCATTTTTAACATGTTTAATTACCGTAATTATCTTTATAGCAACAAAATACACGTGATTATGTCAGCTGATAGTATTGAAAAAATTTCATTATCCACAGGTCTATATAAAATTAAAAGTTTAATATATAAAAGAATAGAACAATTGGAAAGTAAGAGCTATGTTAAAACATTTATTTTAGGAGACAAAAGTGAACTTGATGATAACATAAAGCAGGTATATCAAGAAAATGGGATAAGTCATTTACTTGCTATTTCGGGTATGCATATTTCATTATTGGCTGCTATTTTGACTTTTGTGTTTAAAAAAATTAAGTGTCACCATCTTATTATAAGTTTGTTTTTGATATTTTATGCTTTTTTAACTAGTTTTACGCCATCTGTTATAAGAGCAACTTTGTTTTTTATATTTTCTAAAAGTATTGATATTAAAAAATTAGTTATCATAGTTGTTAGTTGTATGCTTATATATAATCCATATTACATATTTAATGTTGGTTTTTTATTTAGCTTTACCATTAGTTTTTATTTGATTATGTTCAGCAAACTAATTAATCGATTCAATAATTATTTTGTGAAAGTACTCATAGTTTCACTTATTAGTTTTTTAGCAGGCTTACCAATTGTTATAAATAATTTTTATAGCATTAATTTGAGTAGTGTATTTTTAAATATCATCTTTGTTCCTTTTGTGTCTTTCATTGTTTTTCCATTTTCGTTACTTACGCTCATTTTTCCTTTTCTTGACAAAATTTTAGTCATTATAACCAATATTTTAGAAAATCTATCTATGTTTTTAAATTCTTTTAATATAGTAATTACAATGTGTCATGTGCCATTTTATATTGTTTTGCTGTATTACATTTTTATAACGTTAACTTTACATAATTTTAAGTGCGGCATATGGCTTGTTTTACTTCTTTTCTTACATGCTAATGTGAAAAGTTTTAATTCCAATTATTATGTAACTAGTATTGATGTTGGACAAGGTGATAGTATTCTTATGGAACTTAAAAGCAAAACTATTTTACTTGATACAGGTGGTATAACAGGAAGTGACTATAGTATTGCTTTAAACAAAACTATACCATATTTAAAATCACGAGGTATTAAAAAAATTGATTATCTTATACTTAGTCATGGCGACTTTGACCATATGGGAGAAGCGATTAATTTAGTAAATAATTTTAAAGTAGAGAAAGTAATCTTTAATTGTGGTGGATTTAATAATCTAGAACAGCAATTGATGAAGCTATTAGATAAAAAGAAGATACATTATTATTCTTGTGTTAATGAATTAAATATAGATAATAATAAATTATATTTTTTACATACAAGAGATTTTGATAATGAAAATGATAATAGTAATGTTATTTATACAGAGATAAATGG
>JAEEGL016771663.1_pt1 | contig 21147 bp, 22 predicted proteins | sample 9134231 | NCBI WGS metagenome assembly JAEEGL01 (sample SAMN16246548, study PRJNA631951) | gut metagenome | biome: gut microbiome; feature: rumen; material: fiber-attached | host: Bos | place: Iran: Karaj | collected 2018-10 | reverse complement strand
TTCTGCGCCATTAAGACGACCAGCAACTTCGATACGAACACCTTTTGCCCCAGCGTTCATGGTCGACTGTAAAGCCATTTTCACCGCTCGGCGGAAATTCATACGTTTACCAAGTTGAAAACCAATATTTTCTGCTACTAGTTTTGCGTTTAATTCTGGTTTTTTCACTTCTTCAACGTTGATTCGAATTGGACCACCAACAATTTTTTCAAGCTCTTTCTTTAATTCATTAATACCTGCACCCTGCTTACCAATCACTGCCCCAGCCTTAGCGGTTGAAATCGTGATGGTAGTAAGGTTTGCCGAACGCTCAATATTTACCCGTGCAATCGTCGGACGAGCCTTAAAGCGTTCTTCAATTAACTTACGAATTTCATCGTCCTCAACTAGCCAACGACGAAAATCTGCTTTCCTCGTGAACCATTTCGAGGACCAGTCTTTGCTGACTTGGAGACGATAAGAAATTGGATTAACTTTCTGACCCATTACTTTTTCTCCTTTTCTACTTTTTTAGCCTTTTCTTCACCAGCGACCTCAACGAAAATATTACTGCTAATCTTTTCGTACGGCAAAGCCCGACCACGAGAAGCCGGTTTGTATCGACGCATCCTTGTTCCGCTCGTGACAAAAATTCTTGCAATTCTTATAGTTTTCGGATCGATTGAAACTTTCGAATTATTTAGAAGATTTGCATTCGCAGATTCTACAGCTTTTAGAACCGCTCTCGCTGCTCGCCTAGGTGTATGCTCTAAAATCACAACTGCATCCGCAACGTAACGATCGCGTACTAATGCTGCAACAACATTAGTCTTTCGCGGTTGCGAATCGATTCCTTTTTCATATGCATGCGCAAAATGAGTAGCCATTAGTTATCTCCTTTCGCTGCAGCTGCTTCAGCAGCTTTCTTACCACCATGACGGCGGAATTTACGAGTTGGCGCAAATTCACCCAACTTATGTCCAACCATATTTTCCGAAATGAACACTGGTACGTGTACTTTACCGTTATGCACAGCAATCGTTCGTCCAACCATTTCCGGAGAAATAATTGATTGTCTCGCCCAAGTCTTAATCACCGTACGGTCTTCAGAAGAAAGTGCGGCAACTTTCTTAGCGAGTTTATAGTCTACAAACGGACCTTTTTTAAGACTCCTAGACATTATTTCCTCTTTCCTTCGTGACGACTACGCACGATCATTTTATTAGTTTTCTTATTATGGCGAGTACGATAACCTAGGGTTAATTGACCCCAAGGCGTTCTTGGTGCCTTACCAGAACCATGTCGACCGCCATCACCACCACCGTGAGGGTGATCGGTTGCATTCATTACGACACCACGTACTGTCGGGCGAATACCTTTACGACGACGACGTCCAGCCGCACCAATTTTAATGTTTTGGTGCTGCATGTTGGAAACTGTGCCAATCGACGCTTCACAAGTCGCAAGAACTTTGCGAACTTCGCCAGAAGGCATCTTTAATGTCGCGTAACCATTTTCTTTTGCCATGAGTTGCGCCGAGGCTCCAGCTGCACGTACCATTTGTGCGCCTCTACCCGGAGTTAACTCAACCGCGTATACGAAAGTACCAACTGGGATATTTTCGAGCGGCATTCTTGATGAATCTTCGACATCAATTTCCTTGCCGGTCTTAAAGGTCGAGCCCTTAGTCATCTTCGTATCCGCAAGTACATAATAATATGTACCGTTTTGATCTTTTACACGAGCGATTCTTGCGCTACGATTCGGATCATATTCAATTTCTTCAACCGTAAATACCGAGTCTTTCGGTAAATTATAGGTCATAATTCGGTAGTGTCGTTTTACGCCACCACCACGGTGTCTAACCGTAATTCGACCTTGGTTATTTTTACCGGCCTGTTGTTTCTTCGCCTTCGTTAACGATTTTAACGGCTTTTTTGTCGTAATCTGATCATAATCTTCGGTCGTCTTTTGACGTTGTGCCGGAGTGATCGGACGGTAAGCTTTAATAGCCATTATTTATTCTCCTTACCTGCATTCTTGTCAGCTTTAGCAGCTTTTTTGTCTGCTTTAGCTTCCTTTGCGCTGGTTTTAGTATCTTCTTCAGGCGTATCAAATACCTTGATAAAATCGCCTTCTTTCAAAGTAACGTAAGCAAATTTCTTGTCCTGGCGATGAGTGATGCCTGGGTAAGCATGTTTGCCTTTACTAAATTTAGTCTTCTTACCGTTACGGATAAGAGTACGTACATCGGTAACCGTCACGTTAAATTCTTTTTCTACCATAGCGGCAACTTCTTGTTTTGAAGTAGTGCGCTTAACTGGGAAAATATAAGTACGCTTGGTTTGCTCGAGATAGCTTTTTTCGGTTGCTCTTGGTTCAAGGATATTCATAATTATTTCTCCTCTCCTAGTAGCCAGTCTTTAATCATTGGCAAAGCTTTCTCAGTAATTACAATCTTGTCTGCATTCATGATGTCGAATACATTAAGATAGGTTGGGCGAACTGCCTTAAGATTTGCAACGTTGTTGGTTGCACGAACGACAAATTCGTCTTTTACTGAAACGACCAATAGAACATTTTCGTTTTCGCTAATTTTGTTAGCTTTTAGCATGTCGATAGTTTCTTTGGTTTTGCCTTTTGGACAAGCAAAAGTTTCGATAGTTACGATTGCTTTGTCGGCATTCTTCATAGAGAGTGCTTGACGGATAGCAACGCGCTTTGCAGACTTGCTGATCTTCTTAGTGAAGTTTTCTTCACCAGTACGACCAAATGCTACACCACCATGGCGCCAGATAGGGTTACGGGTTGAGCCGAAACGGGCACGACCTGTACCTTTTTGTTTCCATGGTTTCTTGCCACCACCACTTACTTCACCACGCTTCAAAGTTTTTGCGTGAGAAGAGCGAGAGTTTGCAAGATATGCATCGTAAGCGAGTTTTACGAGTTCGTGGTTTTCTACGGTTAGACCGAAGATGTCTTTGTTCAAAGTAGCCATATTACTCCTTTCCCTCCACTGCTACGATACCTTTCTTAGGGCCAGGCACAGCGCCTTTTAGACCGATAAGATTGTTTGCAGCATCGATATAAGCAACTACCAAGTTCTTTACAGTAACTTGATCGTGGCCCATACGTCCAGGCATTTTCTTGCCTTTCCAAACTTTTTGTGGATACATAGAGCCGATAGAACCGACTTTACGAATATCACCCTTAAAACCGTGGGTGTTGCGGGACTCGTTAAAGTTCCAGCGTTTTACAGTACCAGCGTAGCCTTTGCCTTTGCTCGTACCAGTTACAGCTACCTTGTCACCTAGCTTGAAAGCTTCTACGGTGATAGTATCGCCGAGCTTCATACCTTCAGGGATTTCATTTACACGAAATTCCTTGAGTACTTTAGGATTGATATTTTCACCAGCCTTTTTTGCGTGGCCAGTAACCGACTTGCTCAGATTCTTACCCTGACCAAAACCAAATTGCACAGCATTATAACCGTCAGTTTCGACAGTTTTTATCTGAGTCACTGTGATTGGCCCGGCTTGAAGGATAGTTACTGGAGTAACTACACCATCGTCACCGATGATCTGGGTCATACCAATTTTGGTGCCGAGAATGACTTGCATTCTATTCCTTTCCTTTATATTGCCTATTCCGCCTCTGTACAACAGGCAGAATAATTCTCGCAATTTTTTAATATTTTTTACATGTAAATAACTAGACTTTTAGGCTGGTTTCCGCTCGTGAGTTTTACGGACCTCTCCTTATGTCTAGATAACAGTACTATTTTATCACACTTTTTCTCTAATGACAAGAGGTTTTTTAGATAAAAAAAGCCCTGGTCTAAGCCAGGGCACCTTTATTTCTTTTCGCGTGGTTTTACAAAGACAACATGTCCGTCTTTGTAATGACGATATCGTCCAGGACCACCCCAAGCAGGATGATCTGATTTCGTTTTTATTACTTCCAACAGTTCTTCTTTTTTACTTTCATCAACCGTGAGTTGCTTTACTTTGTTGTTTTTGACCATTACGCTGTAAATAGCTTTAGGCCTATACCACTGAGCAAACTGGATTGAAAGATACATCATTATTGCTTTTCTAATAATAGCCATGACGTCTCTGTAGGCGTTTTTGCCCATACCGTCAGGTAGCTTATTAGTCAAAACAATCAAAAGCTGAGCCGTATCTTCAGTTTCAGCCAAAACATATCTTGCATCAGCAACTGTTTTCTTTTTAAATTTGTCATTGTCGTAACGCACAAAGATGCGCGCAATCTCGGTTATTACAATCTTTTTTCTATCAAGATAGAGATTATATGACTCATTCTGGCGAACAAAACAAAACGTCGGCTTCGTCTTTGGAAACAAAGCCTCTAAACTGAAAGTAACACTCGATAAAACCGGGTTCAATGCCAAATAAAAAGCATCTATATTTGACAGTTTAGGAACCGAAATAAATTTTTCGATTTCTTTGCGGGACAAACCTGACAGATCTACATTGTCGTAATCATCGTAATGAGAAAAATTCTTCCAGTATTTGGTTTTATAATACTTTGCTCTGATATTTTCCTCTATTGGTAGATAGCGATCAACATGATAAGCAGACTCCCAAAGTGATTCAGAAATAGTCATTTTTTTACCCCCTTTTAAAAGTACTTTGATTTCATTAACAACTATTGCTATTATAGCATTTTTATTAAATTTTGTCAAAAAGAGCCCCGGACGTGCCGGGGCATAAGTTGGGGTTATTTCAAATCATCTAAATGCTTAGCTATATAGGCTTGTCTCCTATCTGAATACTTTTGGCATTTTACACCAAGCTGAATCCAGTATGCGTATTCTTTGTCATGCATCCGGTAAAAAACATTTTCTTCTTCAATGTCATCAAGGATTTTTTCAATTCTGTCTGCTCCAAATCCATATGTCTTGTTTAAATAAGTACAAACATCAAGCATCTTATCCATATAGACAGACATATTGTTCTTTACTATTCTGAGAGTCTCGAGCATGATAGCATCCTTAATCAGTTCATTAATCTCATTTTCGCTCTTAAAAAGGTTTAGCACTTCTAAAACAATTGTTTCTTTTACACTATTATTCAATTCCTCTATTGCGATTTTCCTTCGTGAATCAGCCATATCGTCCCTCCTTTTTCTAACCCCAACTTTTTAAAAAAGTACGAGCACCAATAATGATGCCCTATCTGTAGGATATAATACCGCCCTACATCTTGTCAATGATTTCCCAGGCTTCTGTCGTTGTGTGTGTTTCCATCAGTTTGGCACGGACATCGGACGCACCTGGGAAATTGTTGATATAAATCTTGAAAAAATGTTTCAGCGGTTCATATGGGAGCTCGCGTGGGTACTCTTTGTAGAGTTTTAGGTGGAATTTTAGAAGTTCAGTTAGCTCTTCTCTGGTTGGTTCATGATCAGTGAAGCAATATGGATTCTGAAAAACGCCACGGCCAATCATAAAACCGTCGATTTCAGGGTATTTTTCATGTAGTTCTAGGGCCTGCTTGCGATTTTTGATATCACCATTGATGATAAGTTTTGTTTCTAGGCTAATCTCATTGCGGAGCTTAATTACCTCTGGAATTAGCTCATAGTGAGCGTCTACTTTGCTCATTTCTTTTTTAGTGCGAAGATGAACGGTAAGGGCAGCAGGGTGTTCATTTAAAAGCTTTGGCAGCCACTCTTTAAATTCCTCAATTTTACTCCAGCCAAGCCTAGTTTTTACAGATACCGGAAGGTCGGTATTAGCTTTAGCGGCTCTCAAGCATTCTATGGCAAGTTCTGGAGTTTTAATCATCGCTGCGCCACCACCAGTACGGTTCACATTTTTGTCTGGGCAACCAAAATTTAGGTCTACGCCAGAGAAACCAAGATCTTTTAGGGCCCTCACGGTTTCAGCAAAATGTTCTGGTTCTTTTCCCCAGATTTGAGCGATAATTGGCTTATCAGAAGGCACTACTTGGAGTCTTTCCAAGGCATTGGCACGCCCTTTTTCAGACGCATAAGACGAAACATTGGTAAATTCAGTATAGAATAGATCTGGACGGCCAGCTTTTGCTACCACCTGGCGAAAAATCACATCAGTTACGCCTTCCATCGGCGCCAAGATGAGAAATGGGGTTTCAAGCTCTTGCCAAATATTCATTTTTATATTATAACACAGCCAATAAAAAAGTCCCAGACTTAAGCTGGGAGCTTTCTTAAGCGCTATAAAACTCTTTGAGTTTTTCGAGGATTTCCTGTTTGGATTTTTCTCCAATGCCACGAATCTTTTCGAGCTCGGGCATAGTCAGATTTGCCAAATCCGAAACCTTGTTGATTCTGGCAAATTTTAGAGCATGATATGTCCTAACACTAAAACCAACTTCATCGATAGTTCTTTGGTCCGAGTCTTCCGACAACGCTGTTTCCAGCTTTTTTAGAGCGAAATATTCAATACTGTTCACTCTTGCCTCAGAAACGCCCGCATACATTGCCGTTTCGGCAATATCATGGTTTTTGCCATCAATTAAACCATAGCGATAAGAAATCACCATAGTTTCTTTTTCATCCAGATTGTCCTTTATTAACTGAGTAAGGTTCTCTGGATTTTCTTTGATGAATTTTGATAAATCCATCTACCTCACCTCCTTTTTTTGGGCAAAAATAGCACTCAAATAAAAAGTGCTATACGTAAATATCTCTTATAGTTATAGCACAAACACCTAAAAAAGTCAATGCTTAAGCAATGTTTTCCAGATAAGAGCCAATAAAATCATCTAGATGGCCGTCGAGGACGTCATCTGGGTCAGTGGATTCACACCCTGTGCGGGTATCTTTTACAAGCTTATAAGGCTGAAGTACGTAGTTTCTAATCTGTTGGCCCCAACCGGCAGATTCTCCAGCGCGGAGTTCCCCAATCGTCGCAGCATGCTGCTCTAGCTGCATTTGCGCCAATTTACCACGCAATATTTCCATTGCTTTCTCTTTGTTTTGGAGTTGCGAGCGCTCATTTTGAATCGCTACTACAGTATTTGTAGGTAAATGCGTTATACGCACTGCGGAATTTGTAGTATTTACAGACTGACCACCATGCCCACCAGAGTGATAAACGTCAATTCTTAAGTCTTTTTCATCAATCAAAACCTCTGTATCCGCCTTTATCACTGGCAAAACTTCCACCAGTGCAAAAGAAGTCTGACGAAGATTATTGGCATTAAATGGCGATAAGCGCACCAATCTATGTACCCCGTGCTCGGATTTTAAAAGCCCATAGGCATTTGTGCCAGAAACTTCGTAAACGGCAGTTTTAATCCCAGCTTCTTCCCCTTCAACACGCTCTAGAAGCGAAGTTTTAAACCCTTTTTTCTCAAAAAATCTCAAATACATACGCTCAAGCATCGAGGCCCAATCCATCGCCTCTGTGCCACCAGCACCAGAAGTGATACGAATAATCGCATCTTTTGCATCGTAAGGGCCAGTAAATCTTAGAGATTTCTTGAGTTCGGCCAAATTCTGCTCCATCGCAGATATTTGTTCATCGAATTCGTCTCTAAGTGAGTCATCGGACATCGAAATTAATTCATTCAAATCTTTTATCTGTGTACCAAGCAGCTGCCACGGTTGGATTTCGTCGCTAAGTTTTGCAAGCTCCTGGTTTTTTTGCGTTGCAAGCTCCACATCGTGCCAGATCTCCGGGTTCGCTACTTCTTTTTCAAGTTCAGATACTTTTGTAATTTTATCGGCAATATCCAACTTTTCATAAACCTTCAAAAACTCAGCCTCGAGATCGTCCAATTTCTTCTGTAAATCTTGCATAATTCATATTATATCACACGGATTTTATGCTATTATTGGTTATATGTAGGAGGGGGTGATAACATGAGCACATTAAAGGACGTCGTTAAAAGAATGCCGTATAAGGAATTCAAAGCCAAAGTTGAAGAAAACATTGTGCCGACCGTAGAATTTAAAAAATGCTACAAAGGCGCTGCCTCTTCTTTGACGGAAAGCGAGAAAAGAAGATTAATTAGTCTTATCGTTTTTAATCTAGGTATGGAAATGTCCATATCCAAGATTACGAACGACGACCTCAATTCTTTCGTCATCGCCACAAGCTGGAGAGCGACCTTCCACAAATAAAATAATCCCCCTGAGACAGGGGGATCATTTTTTTAGATTAGAGACCAGGAAAGGTCACGCGAGTTAAACTCGAGTGTCATTTTTTCCCGACCTACGAGCACGTCAAAGATGTGGAATGCAATTCCACCCGCAAAACGAATTTGCGTACGGAGAAGCTCCGTGATTTCGGTTTCGGATTCACCGCGACGCCTAAAAGTAAGCGGTTGGCACGGTGTCATCTCGTAACCAAAGAGGGCCATTACTTCGACCTGCTCGATTTTTTTGTTATTAAAGTTTTTCATAAAGACTCCTTAAATAAATTATTTTTAGAGTCATTTATGTGAGCCTAATGTGTGCTCGGCTCTTGGCTAAGGGCATAAATGACAATACCACATAGCTTTTAACTTTTCTCTACACCAGTGACCGAAGTATGGCGTGAGCACCTTTATTATACCACAAACGGCAAATCGCCATATCCAGGGAGCTTATGAGTGTAAGCCCATCTTAATTCAGTGGTGCTAGCGATACATTCAAACGGCTTCATTACGCCATCTACCCCTAGAAGCCCCTTAAAAATCCGAGTTAGTTCTGGATCTTCAAATAAATCATGCCCGAATAATTTCTTTTGCTCCGCGCAAGGCACAAACGGCGCAAATAACAGATAAGAATTGGCGCATTTCGCACATTTTCCACACCATTTTAAAGTGCGATTATCGGCATCTTGCTTGTAATTTGCTACGTTACAAGAAGAAAACTCCGTACCGTATTTTTCCCAGCATTTCTTGGCAAACATTTCGGCAATTTCAAGCTCACTATACCTAGATAGCATCGAGCCAACCGACAAATTAGATGCAACAAATCTCTTTACATATTGATGTATCAAATCTTGCGCCTCTGGAGTCTTAGACCACTGATGGTTTACCGGTAAATCGCCGATAAACGCATGCGGCTCAATGCCTTCCTCACCAATACCAAATTCTACATGGTTTGCATTGATCAAAATCGCTTGCACGAGAGAAATAGCCTCATTTATAATCGTCACTGGCACGTGACCATTCATGCCACCAATCTTTTTTAGGCCCTCTTTGTCGATAAATCTACGTACAATAATTGGTTTGCCAAACTTATCAATAATAGATGGATATGACTCCTGCGCGGTAATATACATCGCGCGCCACTCTGCATCACCCTCAGAAATAATCTCTGCCGAAAGCAAGGAATCCTTGCCACCGCTAATTGTTACTAGGCTCTTTTCGGCAAGTTTAGCTGGACCTACCGGCCTAGATTCGCTCCTTTTCGCTTCAAATCTTGCCAAATTGTCGCGTGTCAGCCCATTTTCAAAGGCAAATTGGCTCATTCCTTCTTGATACATTTTGGTAAAGAAATTCGCCTGCTCTTTTGTAAGTTCTGCATCTAACTCTACTTCTTGCCCAGCTCTTGCCTTGTAATAAGAGGTGCCAATTGCAATAAATGCAAGGAACATCGCACGGTTTAATGCTTCTTCATCAATTTCACCAGGCTCAACTTCAAACTGAACTTTTTCAGTTAGTTTGTCGTCTTCGCTCTGATAATTAAAACTTGCTAATCCGGTTTTTTTGTCTAGTTCGTACCCTAAGAACTTAAAACTCATTTTAATCCTTCCACCAAGGCTTTAAATTGATCTCCACGATCATAAAAATCACGGAACATATCAAAACTAGCCGCGCCAGGGCTAAGCAAAACCACCGGGTGCTGATTCACCACTGTTTCAGCGAGCTCTTTGGCATTATTTACGGCCTCTTCTAAGCTATTTACCAAAACATACTTAGATTCATCTTCACCCTCAGCTAACATCTCTTTGGTTTCACCCATAAGCATCACTTTGAGGAGATTTGGCGCATCAAAGATCGCTCTTTTTGCTGGAGCAAGATCAAGCCCACGATCTTTACCGCCCGCAATTAGAACTACTGGGCGCCCACTAAAGGCCTTCACGGCTACTTCAAGAGATGGGTAAGAAGCAGAAAAGCTATCGTCGTAGTAATCTACACCATTTACGTTTTTGACAAACTCAATATGGTGCGGAAGGCCTCCATACTCATTTAAGGCTTTAGAAATTGTCTCAAAGTTTTCAGAAATCAGAGTCTCAGCATCGGTACCAAGATATGCTGCTACAGCACGGATTGCCGCTTCAGCATCTTCTCTGTTATGCTCGCCTGGGACCACCAAACTATCTAGTGCCTTCACAAATGATTCAGACTTTTCTTCTGGATAAGAAAGCTTGGTAGTAGCTGCGCTTTTATCCGCAATTTTTCTAGACCATTCGTTGTCTTTAAAGTAGACTAGTTTATCTTCTGGCTTTTGATACTCAGCAATATGCCCCTTAGCGTTCACATAATCAGAAAATCCATCGTGGACATTTAAATGGTCCGCTTCAATTCTAAGCACCACCGCTACTTGCGGAGATTTAGTTAAATCCCACAGCTGAAAACTGCTCATTTCGAATACTACAACGTCGTCAGGTTTTAAGTCGTCCAAAATATCAATTACCGGCTTTCCGATGTTCCCCACCAGATACACATTTTTACCAAGCGCGGTTAGAATTGCCGTAATCATCGAGCAAGTTGTACCCTTACCCTTAGTACCAGTTACACCAATAATCGGCGCCGGACAGTGATCAAAGAAATAACGCGTCATACTAGTAAATCTAGCGTCTGGATGCACGGATGGACTCCTAAGAACCATATCAAAAGAAGAAAAATCAGTGTTTTTCAGAGTATCATTATCGAATTTATCAAAAATCTGCACCTCGTCGCCATGACGAGTAAAGTAGCTTTCAGCGGAGTGGCCTTCTTTGCCGTACCCCAAAATTGCAATTTTCATAATTCTATTATATCACTAAAACTGATTGCTACCCGGAGTGATGAACGGATTTGGCTTTTGTACGGGGGTAGATTCCTCTACTTTTGGAGTGGTTGGCTTCTTTCCGCGAAGAAAGATTACCAGCCAAACAACATTCGTAATAACTAGAAGTACCGCCTCCACAATTGCTACTATCATCCAAACATCCACACTGCTCTTTTCGGGTTCATCAGTTCCGGTCGTTTCAGCCCCTAAAGCATCCGTGTCATCAGCTTCTTCTTTTTCATCCTCTTCCGCTGTATCTGGTACTACTTCTTCAGGAGTTTCCGCTTCAACAGCTGGCTGCTCGGGCACAGTTGTAGTCGCAGCAGGAGTGCTCGTTGTTGCCGGTTTTGGCTGAGACGGGGTCGGGGTCTGAGTTGGAGTTGGAGTCTGAGTTGGAGCAGGCGCAGGATCGCTTACCGACACTGAGATTGTGCGCACAGTTCCCGTTAAATCTTCACTATCGAAAGTAGCCATATTCGTAGCTCTCACTGTAATCGTGGCCGTTCCTGCCGCAGCACCCCTTACCGTTACAGATACGGAACTGTTCTCTACCCAAGCATTTGAAAGAGAAACAGTAGCTACGCCTGTATTGGACGAAGAAACATCAACGCGACCAGCCGCGTTGCTGGCCGTTATGGTAAAGGAAGAGGACCCACCAGTAGTAAGACTTATAGCTCCAGTAGACACACTTAACCCACCTGTGGCAAACACATTACCAGAAAACGAGAACAATCCCATTACTAAAGTAGTTAATATTGCTTTTATTTTTTTCATAGATCCCTTTCTCCCATGATGTAATTCTTAATTCTTACGTAATCTAGAGCCATAATTCTATCATCCATGTCTACATCGGCAGCATAATAATATGCCCCCTTCCCGATTGTTTTTACATCCATAATATGGTTCTTGATTCCAACATAATCTAGGGCCATAATCTGCCCGTCTCCGTCAATATCTCCAGGCACTACAATTGCATATTTATACTTCACTTTGTCGGAGAGATTTACCACTAAATAGTCACCAGTTCTAAGTAGACCATCCGTGGCTAGACTCATATTTTTGTTATAGTGCAAGTATTCTGGTGTGCCGCTAGTAGCTGTAATACTGTTAGTGAGTTTTTCAAAATCAGCATTTTTTACCAACAAATATTTTTCATCTTTTTCTGAAGCGACGGTACTATTAAAACTTACTGTCATAGAAGATGGTAAACTAATTTTCGATTCAAAACGATTATTTCCATAATGCGCCACGAGCGTATATTCACCATATTCTGCATCCTTATCAATCGTAATCTTAACATTTACGTTATTAATCGCAACCGTGCTATTCATGTACGAAAGATAGCTAGAAACATCTTCCCCGTCCTTTTCCAGAGTATAGGTAATTACTGTGCCTGAAGGGATATTCTTAGTATCTGAATATACCGTTCTTACAAAATCACTGCTTTCTAGTGCGTCCACACCACCATCAATATCAGCTGTTTTCATTTCTGGAGTCTTAGAGACATTAGAAGTAAACACTGAAATAGTCTTACCAAGTACCGAGTCCCTCTCATTGCTACCAGTAACCGTCACGGTAAACTCATCGTCAGGCAGAATAATACCTAAGCTAGAAATATCAATCGTATGTATGCCAGGCCAAGCCGCATGCATAGTGATCGTACCATCATAGCCACTAATCGAGACTGTAAAATCCCCGTTCATCGAAAGCGTCATAAACTTGATGCTTTCGATTTTTTCGTCACTAGAAATCTTCTTTGTAAAGGTTGACGACGCATAATTTCCGTCTGTAATGTTGTCAATATCCTCGTAAACATTCTCGTGATAATTATTGTCCCAACTTCTGCCCTCCATCGCCGCTACGCCAGTTACAAAATCCACATCGATAGTTAGCGAATCATAAGTTAAATAAATATACTTATAAGTGGCATTCTCTCCCCAAGAATTTCTCACCAGCCACGCGCCCGTGCCATCTACCCTCGTACCACTCGTACAAGAACCATTTTTTAGGCTCTGATGTGTCTTGTTGCTGAGTTTGCAATATGAATAACTATAGTCATCATTCCAACCCACAATTTGCATTGCGTGCCCGCCATAGCCATTGTCTTCATCTGTATTTTGAATACAAAGAGCTTCTTCTTCAACAAACACCGTACCATCACCATTTTTGGCCGCACAAGCGCCTTGTGGTGAACCCGTGCCAACATACGCACTACCGTTTTCAATTAGAAAGCTTTTTACCGCCTCCACAAATAGACTACGGTTTGTGATATTTGGGATCATCACAGTCTCTGTTACCTCGTATACAGAATTGTTGTAATTAAATACATCGGCTAAATTCTTTTTGTCCGTACGCTCATTAAACGGAAAGTCGCTTTCACGCATGAGTGTAACGCCATTTGCCATGGCAAGAGACGACATATAGAAATTACCACCTTGAGTTAGCTCGCGGTAGCCATTTCCATTTTCATAATCGAAAATTCCATCAGTAGAAATAGCATAGTCCATTTGTCTAGGCGACAAAATAACAGTATTACTATTAAACGGAGTATTTGTGGCCGTCATTACCAAACTTTCAACTGCTTCCACGCTAGCAAACGCCCAGCAAATCCCCATGCCACCTTGATCTTTCATTGGCGTAATATAACTTCCGCCATTTAGATTCGAGACATTATATTGTGCCGGATAACTTAGCTCCACCGTATCGGTAATATCATTACTTACACCTTTAAGTTCAGACACATCGTTCACTACGAGTACGTATTTTTTTGGAATCAAATCGACTTTTGCCTTTTCTTCTTCACTCAAGGCCTCATATCTTACATAACTTTCATTGATTTCGGGCGTTGCGTTTGTTGTGGCTACGGTTTCTTCAATAATAGTCCTAGCACCACCGTCTAGTCTCGGCAAATTACTGCTTTTAGAGTCCATCAAAGACGTCGTAAAGACAGCACCAAAAACTAAAACTAAAATACCTCCAAAGAAAATTTTTGCTACTTTAAGCATTACCTTTATTGTAGCTCAAATTAGAAGTTTAGTCTAGTTTCAAGATCCGTAATAAAGGCTTTTTCTGTCGAGGAAACCGCCGCAAAACCTTTGATGCCAGAACCAGCAAATTCGCGAGCTAGCTCAATCATTTTTTGTTTATCAATTCCCTTAATCAAATTCGGCATATTGTCGTATTTTTCTACAGTTTCATTAGTAAAGTAGTTCTCAGCATAATAATCTGCAATTTGCCCTACCGTCTGGGCACCCATCTGGAAACGCCCCAAGGCGTAAGATTTTGCCGCCTCAAAGTCTTTATCGGAAATGTCACCGTTCAGTGCTTTAGTTAGTTCAGCCTGAATCAAATCAAATAGTTTTTCAGCGTTTTCTACGTTTACTTCGCCATCAAAATCCCAATAAGCATTCTTGGCGTTAGACGCAATCGAGCTTCCCATTCCATATACCAAACCCTGTTTTCTTGCAGTACCAAAGATACGAGAATTGGTTGTACCGTTCAAAATATGATTTAGACAATTCATCGCAAATACTTCGTTTGACTCTAAGTGTCTTGGTGTGACAAGTGAAAAACCAAAAGTAATGTTTGAGGCATCCTTACGACGAATTGAAACCGCCTCGGAAGAATGTAAATCTACCATTGGGATTTCAAACTTCTCACCTTCACGAAGGTTCCATTCCTCGAGCGCCTTAATAATCTTGTGCTTGCGACCATGAATCTTGCCAGCAATGATAAATAGCATATTCTTGGCAGTATGCGTACGGCGGTAATGCTCGCGAATATCTTTTAGCTCGATATTTGCAATCGTCTCGCGGCGTTCCGAAAGATCCAAAATATCTTCACCTACAGCCTGCTGCACGCGTGGCCAAAGTAGTCTATAGTAATCGTTCATATATCCAGTAAGTTCGGACTTTACGTTGGCCTTTTCAGACTTCAATTCTTCTTCGTTAAATCTCGGCTCGCAAATAGAAACTCTTTGGAGCTCCATAATTCTATCCCACTCAAAATCCGCACATTCAGTTTCATAGCAAACTGAAATATCAGAGGTCCAAGCATTGTGATAAGCCCCGTTTTTAGTAAAATCAGCCTCGAATGCCTGCTCATCTTTGTATTTAGAGTTTGCGCCAAATGCGAGGTGCTCCACCACGTGTGGAATTTCATACACATAGTGATTTTTAGCATACATCATGCCAGCTCTAAATTGCACTCTAGTAGACATCACAGAAGCACCAGGGATGTCGATTAAAAGCCCTTTTGCCCCATTTTTCAAGGTTATTTCTTCTACGGAATGTTTCATAAAGTCAGACTATTTGCGTTTTTTGGATTTACCGGATTTTTTACGTTTTGAAGATGCTTTTTTGGTAGCAGATTTTTTGCCACCACTAGATTTCTTCTTAAATTCTTCGTCAAGGTTTTTGTCGCCTGCAGAGATTTCGTTTACACCCTTTTCGGTTTGGCCTTCGGCCATCTTGGTAAGTTCAGATTCGTATTCTTCACCATCAGTTACATTATCAGCAGCAGCTTCAGCTGGAGTGATAGATAGAAGGATGCGAAGTACTTCCTCACGGAGGTTCCTTTGCAAACCGTCAAAGAGTTTTTGAGATTCAGAGCGATATTCAACCAAAGGGTCGCGCTGGCCGACAGAACGCCAGTGAATGCCCTCGCGAAGGTGTTGCATATTCTCAAGATGTTGCATCCAGAGCATATCAAGAACCTTGAGGTATACTTCACGCTCAACTTTGCGCATTACGTCTTCACCAAATTCAAGTTCTTTATTGTGATAGGCTTCTTCTACGGCTTCTAATGCTAGTTTTTCGCGTTCTTTTTCCTTGCGCATAAGACCAATACCATGGATAAGGTCATCATCAAAGTCAAACACAGCCTTAAACTCTTCGTCGAACTTCTTGTTTACACGAGCAGAAAACTCTGTTAGCATCTTTACTTCGTCTACCATGAGACGTTTAATCTCTTGGAAGATATCATCACCAACCAAAATCTTACGACGAATCATATAAACAACTTTACGGTGACGATTGATTACGTTATCGTATTGCACCACGTTTTTACGTGAATCGAAGTTAAATCCTTCGATGCGCTTCTGAGCAGCCTCGAGAGTTCTAGAAATTGCACGAGTTTGGATTGGCATATCATCAGCTACACCGAGTCTGGTCATGAGCATCTTTACTCTGTCACCCTGGAAAATACGCATTAGGTCGTCTTCACAAGAGACAAAGAACTGAGTAGTACCAGGATCACCCTGACGGCCACCACGACCACGGAGCTGGTTGTCTACGCGGCGAGAATCATGACGTTCAGAACCAATTACGACGAGACCACCTAGTTCACGCACACCTTCGCCGAGCTTAATATCGGTACCACGACCTGCCATGTTAGTAGCAAGGGTGATTGCGCCTTTTTCACCGGCTTTGGCGATAATTGCAGCCTCACGCTCGTTGTTCTTTGCGTTAAGTAGTTCGTATGGAAGTTTAAATTGATCTAGATATCTAGCGATTTCCTCGTTGTTTGCGATAGAACCAGAACCCACGAGTACCGGCTGGCCCTTGGCATGATACTCTTTTACAGCCTCAGCAATTGCCTTTAGCTTGGCAGCCTTGGTTTTGTAAATCAAATCGTCCTTATCCACACGAGCGATTGGCTTGTTTGGTGGAATTTGGATTACATCAAGTGCGTAAATCTGTTGGAATTCCTCTGCTTCAGTAAATGCCGTACCGGTCATACCAGAAAGTTTCTTATAAAGTCTAAAGAAGTTCTGGAATGAAATTGTCGCAAGAGTCATAGACTCTTCTTTTACGGCTACGCCTTCTTTAGCTTCAATAGCTTGGTGAAGACCTTCGTTATAGCGGCGACCTTGCATAAGACGACCAGTATGCTCATCTACAATGATTACTTCGCCAGAATTGGTTACTACGTAATCTTTATCACGTTTAAATACTACTTCTGCGCGAAGAGCCTGCTCAAGGTGATAAACTAGACGAGTATTCTTAGTAGAATAAAGATTATCTACGCCAAGAATATTCTGGATTTTTTCAATACCCTCGTCTGTCAAGGTAACAGAACGGCGTTTTTCGTCAAAGATATAATCATCTGGGGTAAGCCTAGAGCAAACCTTTGCAAATTGATAGTAGGATTCTGGGTTGTCCGCCGCTGGAGCAGAGATAATAAGTGGGGTTCTAGCCTCATCGATAAGAATTGAATCCACCTCATCTACGATCGCAAAGTTTAATTCTCTTTGGCGAAGATATTGAACCTCAGAAGTCATATTATCACGGAGGTAATCGAAACCAAACTCGTTATTGGTACCGTAAGTAATGTCGGCATTGTAGGCCTCTTTACGAGTACATGGCTTTAAATGGCGGAATCTCTCATCATCGTGTTCTTCGTTTTCGTATTCTTTATCATAAATAAATGAAGCATTGTTGATAATTACACCTACAGAAAGGCCTAGGAAATCATAAATTGGACCATTCCAACCAGCATCACGTTGTGCAAGGTAATCGTTCACGGTAACTACATGCACGCCGCGACCAGTAAGACCATTGAGGTATGCTGGGAGCATAGCCACGAGAGTTTTACCTTCACCAGTTTTCATCTCGGCTACGGCACCTTCGTTTAGCACCATACCACCGATTAGCTGTACATCGTATGGACGAAGTCCTAAAATACGCTTTGAAGCTTCTCTTGCTACAGCAAATACTTCTGGCAAGATATCATTTAGAATTTTAGTATCATCAATCTGTTTGGTTTTCTTGGCTTTTTTGCCCTTTTTGGCATTATTTTCTTCGGTTTTGGCGGTTTTTAAGGCTTTTTCAATTTTTTTCTTGAAAATTTCTGTCTGGGAAGCGAGTTCTTTGTCGCTCATCTTCTCATATTTTGGCTCGAGTTTAGTAATTTCCTGGGCACGCTTCCAAAGGCGCTTTAGTACCTTTTTTTGCGCGTCACCAAACACGCCTTGCAAAAACTTTGTAAGAGCGGTTTTGTCCGCCAACTTATCAGTTGGTTTCTTTTCTTTTTTCACAGTTTTAATGCGAGCGGCCTTAACACCACCGTCAGATTTTTTAGCCATAAACCTCCAAACAGAATTATTTCCCCCTATTTTATCATACTATTTTCTCTTAATAAAGAGATTTTTGAGACTTCTCTTTTGGCGATGTGGTTGCATTTCTAGCTTGTAGCGACGGATTTGTCCAACTAGCTTTGCTTCAACTAGGTCAACGCCAGCAAATAGGTTTGAGCATTCATCACGAGCAGCAATTACCTTGCCACCAGGAATATCCATAGCAACAGAAATCTCATACTTATCACCCTTGTTCTTACCAATTTCAGAAATGATTGCCTTTACGACGATATCCTTTTTGGATCCGCGTGGAAGATATTTATCAAGACGACCAAATTTCTTTTCGGCGTATCTTTTAAATGTTTCCTCGATCTTTACATCGTTGCCGGTAAGTTCGGTTTTATCAATCATTAGATTTCCTCCTTATTGTTTAGATATGGGCGAAGAGCCTCTGGCACCTTAAGTTTGCCACCCTCTACTGCGTAATTTTCAAGCACCGCAACCATTGTACGAGCAAGAGAAATTGCCGTACCGTTCAAAGTGTGAACATATTCCACCGTGCCGTCTTTTCTACGAACTCTAGCGTTCACAGAACGAGCCTGGAAGTCTGTACAGTTAGAACAGCTAGTAATCTCCTGGTACTTTTGGTTTACCGGAGACCAGTATTCTACGTCATATTTCTTGGCAGCTGGAGCACCAAGATCGCCAGCAGCGATATTGATTACATGGTATGGGATACCAAGAGTCTGCCAAATGTCTTCCTCAATGGCGAGAATCTTTTCGTGAATCTCTTTGGATTGTTCCGGAAGACAGAAAACATACATTTCAAGCTTATTAAACTGATGTACGCGGAAGAGACCGCGGGTATATTTACCGGCAGCACCGGCTTCTTTTCTAAAACAAGCTGAATAGCCAGCATAAAAGAGTGGGAGTTTGTCCTCGTCGATAATTTCATCCATGTGGTAACCAGTAAGTGGCATCTCAGCAGTTGCAATCATAGCGAGGTCTTCGCCTTCGATATAATATTCATCAGATTGGTCGGAAGTGCGTGGACAGAAACCGCAGCCTTCGAGAACACGAGATGACACCATGTCTGGTACAGTCATAAAAGTAAAGCCATGTTCTAGAACTTTGGATAGGCCGAATTGAAGAAGGGCATTTTCTAGGAGTGCAAGACCGCCTTTTAGATAGTAAAACTTTGCCCCGGCTACCTTAGCGCCACGTTCAAAGTCTACCCAGTCACGACTCATCGCATAGTCCAAATGGTCTACGCCAGAAGCCTTGTTTTCTCCCCACCTCTTTACTTCTACCGAGCACTCTTCGCCACCTAGTGGCACATCATCAAAGATGATGTTTGGTACGGTCTTAATTAGGGCGTTTACCTTTTCTGTTGCTTCAGACAAAATCGCTTCTTCTTTTGCTAGCTCGTCCTTAACGGATTTGCCTTCTTTAATCAAATCTTCTGAAGGTTTGCCACCCTTCATCTTGGCGGCGATTTCGTTGCGTTTCTTTCTAAGCTCTTCTACTACTGCTAGAGCGGACTTACGGTCGTCGTCGAGTTTGATTATTTCTTTGATATCGACTTTATAACCCTTTTCTTTGGCAGATTTTTCGACCAAATCAAGGTTTTCACGGATGAATTTTATATCTAACATGTTTATATTATAACACTATTTTTTGAAAAAGCCTGGAGTAATCAATTAGATGTAGATCCGCTGGACGCGAATCTTTGCTAATCCCAATTTCTTCAAAGATTTTCACAAGTTCTTCTTTTGACTTCAAAGGTAAAAGATTATGTAATAGCTTCTTTCTAGGGGAAGAAAAGGCAAGTCTAATAATCTTAAATAATTCCTCGTCATATTTTGGCGCATGTGGATTTAAAATTATTACCTGGCTATCCACTTTTGGAGGCGGCGTAAACTCTTCTCTTGGTACATACACACCAAGCTCCGCGTCAGCACGGTTCTTCACGAATAGAGATAACATCGACTCTTTTTCATCCACAATTCTCTCTACAACCTCTTTTTGAATAAGTAATACTACTCTTTTTGGTAAGTTTTTAGAGGTTAAAATCTTCTCGATAATTGGGCTAGTAATGTAGTAAGGGATATTTCCCGCTATTACATAAGGCCCTTCAATGGCCTCAAGGTCGAATTTCAAGAAATCTTCGTTTATTACGGTTAGATTCTTGCCCGGGAATGATTTTGGCAAGTTAGCAGCAAGTCTTTCGTCAAATTCCACCGCCGTTACGCTGTCGAATCTTTTTAGTAAACTTGAGGTCAACGTGCCTAGCCCCGGCCCAATTTCGATACATTTACCGGCAAAATCCACCGCGCTCTCATCGGCAATTTCCTCTAGAATTTCACGATTTTTGAGCCAGTGTTGACCAAGAGATTTGTTGTTTTTAGCGACCATTTCTATTGGTCCAATCTGTTGCAATATCAAATTGTTCTGGGTTAGAGAGTGCGAACGAACCAGTATCATACACCTTACCCTGACCGAGGCTAGTCTCTACAATCGAGCACCTTGGATAGCGACTTAGATCTGCGGCCACAAGTACATAGCCATCTTGATCTACCTTTACGCCATCTTCACGTACGTGGTAAGAAGTCCCACAGAATCTAATCACCTTAGACATATCAAGATCATAAAAAGTTTCCTGGCGCTCGATAATAGTACCATCGGCCTTGGTGACAGTGTATCTATTGCGGCCCATACCAGCAGTTAATGGATGCCTTTCAATCTGGCTTGCGCCCACCGCCACGATCTTTTCTACTGGTTGCTTTACAACCTTTTCCGATACCAAAGTTTTCTTTACCTCTTTACCATCAACATAAAGCACATTATAAGTAGATACCTTTTTACCGAGCTCACCAAGTTGGCGTACCTCTTTAGTGCCTGGGGCAAGATTATAATCTTTTACAGTTCTCTCTGGGAAAACAATCTCAGTTTCCTCAGTTACGTCACGACCACCATTTCTAGTAATCTCATAAACACTGGCGGCTCCTGCCTCTAAGAAATTATGATTTACTACCTGCTTTACCTCGTCGCCATCATACACTGTAAATCCAGCCTCTTTTGCAACAGTCTTCATGTCG
>JAEEGL015367869.1_pt1 | contig 21147 bp, 17 predicted proteins | sample 9134231 | NCBI WGS metagenome assembly JAEEGL01 (sample SAMN16246548, study PRJNA631951) | gut metagenome | biome: gut microbiome; feature: rumen; material: fiber-attached | host: Bos | place: Iran: Karaj | collected 2018-10 | reverse complement strand
GTTTCTTATCTTCTTCAGCATTTGCTTCAGCTTCTTTAACCATTCTGTCGATATCGCTTTCAGAGAGGTTAGAAGAATTTGTAATTGTAATCTTTTGTTCTTTGTTTGTAGCTTTATCTTTAGCTGAAACATTAACGATACCGTTAGCATCGATATCAAATGTAACTTCGATTTGCGGCATACCTCTCATAGCAGCCGGAATACCGTCAAGTCTGAACATACCGAGTGACTTATTATCTTTTGCCATCGGTCTTTCACCCTGAAGAACGTGAACATCTACTGCTGTCTGGTTATTTTCAGCCGTTGAGAATACCTGTGATTTTGAAACAGGAATTGTAGTGTTTCTCGGAACTAACGGTGTCATTACGCCGCCCAATGTTTCAATACCCAAAGTCAACGGAGTAACATCGAGAAGTACGATATCTTTAACTTCACCTGCCAGAACACCTGCCTGAACAGCTGCACCAACTGCAACTACTTCATCAGGGTTAACTGACTGATTGGGTTCTTTTCCTGTATATTCTTTTACCAAAGCTTGAACTGCAGGGATTCTTGTTGAACCACCTACCAATACGACTTCATTCAAATCACCTTTTGATAAACCTGCCTGTTGAAGTGCATCTGATACAGGTTTTTTGCATCTTTCGAGCAAGTCATAAGATAATTCTTCAAATTTAGCTCTTGTTAATGAAATGTCTAAGTGTTTAGGTCCGTTAGCATCAGCTGTGATAAACGGAAGGTTGATGTTTGTTTCAACAACGCTTGAAAGTTCGCATTTAGCTTTTTCTGCAGCTTCCTTTAATCTCTGCATAGCTTGTTTATCGCCTCTGAGGTCGATACCTTCCTGTTTTTTGAATTCATCAGCTAACCAATCAATGATTTTCTGGTCGAAGTCATCACCACCTAAGTGAGTATCACCTGATGTTGAAAGAACTTCGTGAACACCGTCTCCGATTTCAAGAACAGATACATCGAAAGTACCACCGCCAAGGTCGAATACCAAAACTTTTTCGCTTTTTTCTTTTTCTAAGCCATATGCAAGAGCTGCAGCTGTCGGCTCATTGACGATACGAAGAACGTCAAGACCTGCGATTTTACCTGCATCTTTTGTTGCCTGTCTTTGAGCATCGTTGAAGTATGCAGGAACTGTGATAACTGCTGATGTAACTTTTTCACCGAGGTAATTTGAAGCATCATCAGCAAGTTTTCTCAAAATCATAGCTGAAATTTCTTGCGGTGTATAGTCTTTACCGTCTATATTTTTCTTATAGTTTTCACCCATGTGACGTTTGATTGAAAGAACTGTTTTGTCAGGGTTCAAAATAGCTTGTCTTTTTGCTAATTGACCGACTAATTTTTCGCCTGTTTTTGAAAAACCGACGATTGAAGGAGTTGTTCTTGAACCTTCTGCATTAGCAATAACAGTAGGTTTTCCGCCTTCCATAACCGCAACAACAGAGTTTGTTGTTCCAAGGTCTATACCAATTGTTTTAGCCATATTATTTCTCACTTTCTTTTTTACTTTTTCACTTAATTTATATATAACACTGTTTTTTTCAAATTTTTAAAATATAAACAAAAAATTAATAATTCAAAATTATTGGAAAAAATTCGGGGCAATTTTTTTCCTTTATAAGTTTTAAAAAAGCAAAACTATGATTAACGGAATAACAAATTTTAAATACCCTATAAATGTTCTGCCCCCAAAAAACAGCAGGATTATATCAAAGTATAATCTTGAGAAAGACACTGTTTCTTTTTCGGGGAAAATGGAATTAACTCCTGTTGCTGAAGAAGCATTGAGCATTCAATCAAAACTGCATAAATTATACCGTTCAAATAACCTATCTATTCAGACGATTCAGGAGGTTTTTAATTCTAAAAGTCCGGTTCCGGTTGAAATTAAACCAATAAGCCAAATCCCAAATGCTTTAAAATATAAGGATTGCTTAGCATATATGCAGCCTTGTTATGAGAATGATTTAAGTATGAAAAAGGCAATAATTTATTTAAATGACAATTTTTCAGATAAAAGAAATGCTTCAAACATCATTGCTGACTGCATTCACGAATATACTCATGTTCTTCAGAGACATAAAGACGGTGATTATTTAAGACTTTCAAAGGTTACAAATAATCTTGAAGAAGCAAGATTTTTGAACTTCATTGGTGCACAGGCAATGGGAGACACCGAAAAATCACTGTTTAACATACTTAATTCTAATGCTCAATATACAAATTTAATAAACAAAAAATTTAAAACAAATACTCCTGTCACAAAAAATGATATTAAACCCTATCTTCCTTCAAAAGAAGAATTGGATAAATCTTTAAATAATCTTTTAGATATACGATTTAAAAAATTAACCGAAAAGTTAAGTATTCCTCAGCAAGACTTGGGCGAATATGAGGATTTTTATAATAAAGCAAAACCAACTCTGAAAGAATCAGTCATAAGACAATTTGAAATGGAAGCGGAAGCAAAATCTGCGGATATTGAAGCACGCAAAAGAGGTTTGGTTTTTGACAGTCGGACAATTTTTGCTCACAGCATAAATAAAAGTCTTTATGAAGCATATCTTGAAATTATGAAATAAACTGCTCTGTTGTTTATGCCTGAAAGACCGAGGGAAGGAAAAACCGTTTTTCTTATCTTTGAAATGCAAAGTTTTTAAGGTAAGGAATAATTTTGTTTAACGATATTCTGAAAAAGAAATACAAAGGAACAACAGAAGAAAAGTTAGTTATTTTGGCACAAAAAAATGACTATGAAGCGCTTGAAGAATTAATAAGGCGTGTTCAGAAAAATATCTATTCTTCATTCTATTACCTGAATGCCGAAAAAGAAAACCTCTCTGATTTAACTCAGGAGGCACTTCTTCGAATGTCTAAGAACATTAAAAACCTCAAAAACCCTAAGCTCTTTCGCTCATGGCTCGGTCATATTGTCTCAAACCTTTTCTATGATGAACAAAGAAAGAAACAAAAACAGTATTCTTATGTTTCACTTGAACATTTTTGGGCAGAGAACGAGGACAACAAAGAATACGGATTTGAAATTTGCGACAACACTCATATCCCGGAAGAAACAACCAATACAAAAGAATTGAACAGGGTGATTAAGCACCACATCTGCGCCCTGCCTGAAAATTTCAGGGTAGTCATTATTTTAAGGGAAATTCAGGGGTTGAGCTATGATGAAATAGCAAAAATAACCAAAACGAATATCGGAACGGTCAAATCACGAATTTCAAGAGCAAGAATCAAGCTTCAGGAACATCTGAAACCATATTTAAATTAAGGGGGAAAAGTGTCAGATTGCAGAAAAATCAGTGCATTACTTGAACTTTATGTCGAAAACAAACTAAGCAGCATTGAAAAAGACTTGGTTGAAGAACATCTTGCCTCATGCCCTGATTGCAGGGATAAATATGTCAAAATGAAAGATGCCATAAAAAATCTTCGCACCTCATATGAACACTTGCTTCAGGAATTTGAGGAAATTGAGAGAAACAAAATTTTTAAAGTTAAAGAAAATGAGATTTTTTATGCAAACATTTCCTCATATATAGATAATGAGCTTTCATATAATGAAGCAGTGGATTTTAGGAAATATCTTCTTAAGTCAAAGCCGGCAAGAAAAAGCCTTGAAAAAGCTTATTCGCTTGAAAACACTCTTAAAAAGACCTTCCGAAACTATTCGGATAATTTAAGAATAAACTATGCAAAGAAAATCACGGATACACTAAAAGCAGAAAGAAAGGAGCCGACAGGTATGATTTTTAAACGAATGATGATAACCCTCGGAGTATTACTATTATTTATGACAGCGTTTTTTCTTTATGTTACGACAACTTATAATAAGCAGGTTTCAGACAATGTCAAAATTGAAGCGGAAGATATTGTTCCACCGCCAGAAACTTGGGAAGAACAACCTGTAATATCAGAAGAAACACAAGAAGTCAGCGAAGAGACAGAAGAAACTCTTGCAGAAGTTCAATAAATTTAAAAATGGTGTGCCATCTGGCGCACCATACTTTTTGGTAGACTAAAGTCTACCCTACTTTCTAAAGTCTACCCTACTTTCTTTTATATCGTCCAATTAAAAATTATCAACAAGGAAAAGTAGTAGGGTGTGTCGTTTGACGCACCAAATTAATTTTCATTCAATGATTTAATCAAATGAGAGAGCCTGTCCGATGTTTCAAATCTGAATATACCTTTTTCTTTTGCCTTATTTTCGGCATATCTAATCAGGTTGAGAACGGAGTCATCGTGGTTTTCCCTGAATTTCATAAACCAGCTGTTTTCAACGTCAATAACAAGTGATTCAATCTTGTTAGCCTTGTTGAAATCAATCCACCTGTCAATTTGTTCTTCGGTGTCATTCATTCCGGGAATAACAATATACTTGTTTACAACAAACCCAAATGAATTTTGTGCCTGAGCATATTTGATTAAATTCTCGCAAACCTTGTCATAGGCATCAATTTGTTTGATTTTTTTGTAGGTTTCCCTGTCAGAGCTATCCATTGAAACAACAACTGTGACCTGCCCCAAAGAAATCCCTTTTGCGATAATAGGAGAAAATTTTATTCCCGAAGAATTGATTCTGATATTATTAAACTTATGGTCTAAAAGAAGCTCAACCAATTCTTCAAACTCCTCCAAAATAGTCGGCTCACCGCCTCCAAATCCGATTGCACCTCCGGGGATAAGAATTTTATATTTGAGCATATCCTTAATTATAGGAAGAATATTATAGGTTTTGAGATTGTTATATGCCTGTTTGTCTTCTTCCGTATAACAATAAATACAGTTGCAGTTGCATCTTGTGAAGTGGTCAACAATTATACTGTCTATATAGTCCTTGTTTGTCCACTCTTTTGTCTCAAAGAAAATACAGCCTCTGCACTGTTCGACGGTTTGTCCGCTCTGTTGGACTTTTCTGTATTGGTTTTTAATCGCAAAAAACTTTCGCCAGTTGATTTTTTCGCCGTGATAATCAGTGAAAATCATAGCGTTTCCGCCTCCGGGGGCACTTAAATAACAGCAAAGTTTGACATTAGAACCCGACGTTCCGTTGTCAAAACACACTCCCGATTCAAGCCATGAACAGCTTGTATATCTCTTTGTTTCAAGTTTTTTTCTTCTGTTAAAAAAGAAGAAAATTCGGTTGTCTATTTCTGTTATGAGGTCATTAAAAAACATACCATGTATTATACTATAATATATATAATTATATACATTTAAAAATTCTACAAAGACCTTAAATAAACATCTGCAGGTGTCAACCCCTGAGAAACGAGATTTTCAAGAGGTTCAAGGTATTTTTTATCGTTCTCGTCAAGAGTATATTTTGAAATGCTGATAAGTTCTTTCGCTATATCATTAACCCAAACTTTTTCAAGTTTATAGTCCATACCATATCGGGGAGTTTTTTCTCTTAGTTCATAAAAATCTTCAACGCTAAAGCGCTTCAGCATACCTCTGACTTCTTCCATAGCATCATCAGAGTATAAAATTCCTTTCCATAAAGCAGGAACACTCATAGTCATTTCTTCTGTCTGGTTATCGTGGTTTCTGATTTCAATATGGTCTTTTAACCTGACTTCAGGGAAATAGAGTGATAAATGAGTTTCCCAATCCTTTATGCTCGGAAGTCCTCTAAACATATATTCTCTAAAGGTCATATCGGATAAATGTGTTTTACCGTCAATTTCAGCGAAAATTACGGGCACATCAAGCAGAATTTCCATATAGTCCGAAAACGAGAAATTAACATCATATTCAAGCAATTTCGGGCTGACAAAACCGCACCTGTCCTCATCAACATTTAGCCATGCGTTTGCCCTAATTGATTTATACCCTGTCAACTCGCCGTTCCTTAACGGTGAATTAGAATACATTGCAGAGACAATCGGACTTAATTTCATTGCTAAAGAGAGTTTTCTGACTGCATCTTCTTCGCTGTTATAATCGATATTGACCTGAACTCCTGCCGTTTCTCTCATCATTCTGAATGGTTCAAGTCCTTTTGTGGGAAGATATTCCGTCATAAATTTATATCTTGATTTCGGAATAACATCAATTTTATCCCAGGTTGTCTTAGGCTGAGCACCAATATCCAAAACCTTTAACTCGTTTTTCTCTGCCAATTTATGAAGTTCAGATAGAAAACTTTTGAGAGCAGTCTGAATTTCATTAAGCGTTGAAAAAGGGTTAGAAGAAAATTCAACCTGTGAACCGGGTTCAAGTGAAATATTGCCGTTTTTTCCCTTTAATCCGAGCAACTTGCCGTCTTCAAGATAGGGCTCAAAATCTTCAAAACCTTCAAGAACTTTGACTATCTCCTGATATTTTGCAGCTTCGCCCTTTAAATTAACAAGAAGTTTTTCGTTTTCAATTCCTATTTTCTCCTCTTGTTTAATCCCTGAAAAGAAAATTTCAAGCAGTTGTTCTTTAGTAAGGACAGAATTAATTAACAGTGGCATAAGCCCCCTTTGACAAAATCAGGTGTTCAATTTTATCCATTAATTTATCCTGAAAACGAATACCGTTATTTTGATTAATTTCTCTAATAAAATAGCAGGGACTTGTTACATTGATTTCAATAATTTTATTTGCCATCATATCAAGCCCGACAAGATAAAGCCCTCGCTTATTTAATTCTTTTGCAACAGAAGATGCGATATATCTTTCTTCTTCACTCAACGATGTTGAAGTGAAAAATCTGTCTGCGTGCTCTGAAAACTTAAAGGAATTTTCCTTTGGAAGTTTCAAAATACACTCATCAAGCACTTCATCTCCGACAAGCAGAACTCTTTTATCCTCTCCTCTTGCACTTTTAAGGAATTTTTGTACCATAACATGAACTGTTTCTTTCTTTGTGACATTATCGATTATTGTCAAAAGATTTCTGTCCTGAGCATTCAAATAATAAACCCCCGAGCCGAAGCATTCGTTGAGAGGCTTAATGACAGCTTCATTATTCTCCAAGACAAAGTCATGAATAAGCTCTCTTGAAGATGTAACAATATTTTCTGGCACAAAATCGGGAAAAAGATTAACGTGCAATTTTTCGTTAAAATCTCTTATACTCTTTGGATTATTAATTAAAAGAGTTTTTTTATCATCTACAAAATCAAAAATTGAGCAGGCACTCAGATAATCAACATCAACCGGAGGATCAGGGCGAAAAAATACAACATCATAATCGTTAATCAGTTCTTCTTTTGTTTCTTTTTCAAGAAAAATATTTTCATCTTTGAAAAAAGATTTTTGTGTAATTGCAAACGCTTTTGCTGATTTTATAAAAAGATTTTTGTTGATTGTGACATCAACTCTGTGTCCTCTTTGAAGAAATTCTTTTATAAACCAAAAATTTGTAACCAAATCATTAAACTCAAAATATTTGAGTTCGAGTTTATCTATAACAAATAAAATATTCATAAAAAAGCCTTCGGATTTTCCCTAACATACAATATAATTTAGCACTTCAAGATTTTTTGACAACGAGTTTCAATTATACAAACGATAGACATGATATTATATATAATATATTATAATATATAACATGAGTACGGATTTAGAATTTAACAACAAAATATATCAAGCTTGGCTAAACTCAACAACAGAGTTGGTTTACTTTAAAGACCTTGAAGGAAGATATACTGCCGTTTCAAAAGCAACTTTGGAGCTTGCAGGACTTGACCGTTATGAAGATATGGTTGGGAAATTTGATTTTGAACTCTACCCGCCTGAAAGTGCAATGTCTTTCATTGCTCAGGATAAAATTGTTATGACAACTGGAAGAACTGTCATTGATACCGACTGGGTTGAACACCCTACAAAAGGAAAAATTTTAATCGACTGCGTTAAGTCACCTCTTTATGATGTTGACGGAAAAATAATCGGTATGCAGGGTGTTTCAAGAGATATAACGGAAAGATTTAAAATCCACGAAGAATTAAACGAACATACCTCAAAACTTCAGATTATTTTAGATAATATTCCCTGCGCAATCTGGATTAAATCAAAAAATAATACCTATGTAATGGTCAACAGCGAATATGAAAAATTCTATGACGTTTCAAGAAAAAATATCATAGGAACAAATGTTAATGCTCTGATGGATAAACACCATTTGTTTGAAACGGAAGATATTGAAAAGCTGAATTATATGGATAATGATGTTTTTGAAAGCAAAGAAACAAAAGAGACAGATGTAACAACACGTCCTCATTATGCAAATAACAAGAAAAAACATTTAAAAATTATCAAATCACCTATTATTTCAGCTTCAGGTGAATGTATTGGTTTGATAGGAATTTCCTACGAATTAGAAAACAATAATTAATATATCGGACAAAAAATGACAGAATTATTTTTAACTCCAAAAGAAAAAAGAGATTTCATAAATTCCCTTTTTATATATTACAAATCAGGAATTCCTTTAATAGACTCTATTAAAAAAATCTCCGAAAAATCGGTTTCTCCAAACATTAAAACAATTGCAAGAGGAATGTATCATGATTTGAACAAAGGACAACCATTCAATGAAGTTATGGTGAGATATGAAAAATATTTCGGAAAAATTATATCAGGTCTTTTAATTTCAGGAGATGAATCAGGGAAGTTAGTTGTTGTTCTTTCAAGAATTCAAAAACTTCTTCAAAAAGAAAATTATATTAAAAACAAAATCAAAGATGCAATGGTTATGCCAACCCTTCTTGTTATGCTAATGATTTTTGTTTTATGTCTGTTCTTCTTCTTCATTTTCCCTATGCTTGAAGGAAGAGGCCAAGTTAATGTAGTTACACAGGCAATTTCTGCCATAATAAAAATAGCTATCGTCTTTGGGATAATATTTGCATTTATAGTATTTGCAAAGAAAAATCATTTTGCCGAAAAGAAAGTTTTACCCGTTTTGTCCAATATTCCTAAAATAAAACGCATAATTGACAACGCAAATTGGTCTAATTTTTTCCTCGTTTTATATGTAGCCTATGAAGGCGGACTTCCGATAACATCAATGCTTGATCTTGCTTCAGAAACCATACAGCAATTTAATTTAAAAAGAAAAATTAAAGATGCCATTAAAAATATTATGAAAGGAAGCGACCTTTCAGGTGCCTTGTCAAAAGTTGATGAGATACCGGAAGACTATCTTGCGGCAATAGCTTCTGGCGAAGTCAGCGGAGAATTAAACAAGTCATTAGAAGAAATAATAACGGAAATAGATGAAACAACAGACCTCGAACTCAGCGCACTAAGTAAAATGATTGAGCCTATGATGACAATAATTTGTGCTATCGGAGTTCTTTTTATTGCGGTCAATTTCTATAAAAAACTTTTGGGCGGAATGTCAATTTAATACACTTTTTTAGAGATATACCATTAATATCAATTTATTAACATTTTTGTAACGTTTTGTAAATATATCCAAAACATGTGAAATTACATGGTTTTGCATGTTTTTATATATACAAGAGTATATACCAAATATATAAAAGTATATATAAATAAAAAATATAAATACGAGGACATAAAATATGGCAGTTACATTAAATCTTAGCTTACTATACAAATTGTACCAACATGATTCTTCGAGAGGCGGTACATTAGGCGGCTTAATTGACGCTAATGATTTTGCTGAAACATCTTACAAAATAGTTAACGGCAAAGTTATAATTACAGAAGCTGATGGTGACACATTTACTTATGATTTATCACAATTAACCGAAGCTAATGCAGAAGAATTCTTTGCAGCAGGATTAAATTCTGATAATCTTATCGGTGAAGTTGGAGCTCCGCAAGCAACAGGCACAGATGGCACAACGGGCACTGACGGTACTACGGGTAATGACAACGCAGAAAATAACAACAGAACAAACAGAACCACAGCTCAAATTCAAGCAGATTTAGACAAACTCAGAGAACGCAGAGAAGCTCTTGAACAAGAAATAAAAGATAACAACGGCAGAATAGAAGCTCTTAAAGACAAAATCGATGCATTATATAAAGATATTGAAGACACCATTGATGAATATATCGGTCAGGCCGAGGATATTGCAGAAAATATCAAAGAACAAGTAAAAGAAGCAACAAGAAAACATATTGAAAAATATAAAAATGGCGAATATGATTCAACAAAAAGTTTACATAACGCATTAGCAGCAGAATTACAAGGTATTTTATCTGCAAGTGCAATGGGACACCTTATGGCAGAACTTGAAAGAGTTTTAGGCGATAAAAGAGCAGAAATCGAGCCTTATATTGCAGAAATAGAAGATATAGAAGGCGAGAACGAAACAGTAGAACATGAAATTGATAATATAGATGCTGAAGAAGCAGATTTAACTCAAGAACTTGAACAAGCGGAAGAAGCAAAGAAAAGTGATCCTCAAGGCTTTGCAATTCAAGGAGCAGATGGTTCAATCACACAATTTGATTTCTTTGTTGACAGAGACGGCAACGGTGATTTAACAGATGCATCAGAATTCTTAGGAGCTCAAGGCTACGAAGCAGGTGGTCAAGAAGGTTCATGGGCAGAAATGACAAATCTTGATACTAACGGTGACGGAGTCGTTGATGCAGGTGAATTAGATGCCGGAAATGTTAAAGTCATTAAAACGACAATAGATGCAAACGGAAACAAAATTCAAGAAGCAATGAGCGCATCTGAAGCATTTGGCAAAGATTCAGACTTTAAGATTAATACAACTCAAAATGAAACAATTTCAGAAGACGACGTACCGGCTAACTTCGGTGATTACGCAGACAACACTGTATTAGGTAACTTTGATGTAACTTATAACGGTGAAACATATACAGGTTATCAAACAGCTGATACAAATGATTACCTCAACGATAATTATAATTTCACTTCAGGTTCAGCAGAAGGTGAAGTTGAAACCACTGAAGCAGGTTCAATGATCAAAGGTTCACACCGTGGACATATGGAATTCAAATATGATATTGATTCAGTTGTTAAGAGTGCGGATAAATCAGAATCAGAAAATGAATTGATGGAATATGCAGAAGAAATATGCCACAGAGAAGGTATTAATTTCACAAATGATGACGGTAACCAAAGAACAGAAGCTACAAAAGCAAACGCTGCTCAGGCAACAATACCGGATGAACTGAAAAAATTACAAGAAGAATTTGATATAGAAATAGCAGTATAAGATTTAATGTAAAAATATAAACCTAAAGTCATCTTACAAAAAGTAAGGTGACTTTCTTTTTATTAAGAAATATTAAGTGCCAATAAAAACATGAGTAAATTCATGTTTAAAGACTGTTTTTATTAATATATAACTACGGGGATTATTTACCACTTAGTGTTGATAAAAAACGAGGAGTGATTTTATGGCAGTAAATTTTAATCTTGACCTGCTTTACAAATTATATCGCCACGATTCATCAAAAGGCGGTACTAAAGGCGGGCTTATTGAAACTGAGAACTTCGGTTCAGATTCTTATGTTGTTAATGGTAACAATATCATTATTACAGAAGCTGACGGTGATGTTTTCACTTATAACCTTGATATATTAAATCAGGGAAACAATCCAGCAACTCTTGAACAATTTTTAGGTTCAGATGATCCGGTTGGAACTGTAACAAACAACAAAAATTCAGCAACGCCTACTCCTGTTGGTGCAAATGATTCTACCGGAGGTAAGGAAACAACCAGAACAAGAGCTGAAATTCAAGAAGAATTAGATAAACTCAAAGAACGCAGAGAAGCTCTTGAAGCAGAAATCAAAGAAAATAACGGCAAAATCGAGGGTCTTAAAGAAAAAATTGATGCCCTCTATAAAGAAATTGAAAACACAATCGGAGATTATGTAGATCAGGCTGAAGATATTGCAGACGATATCAAACAAAAAGTTAAAGAAGCAACAGAAAAACACATTGAAAAATATAAAAACGGCGAATATGATTCGACAAAAAGTTTACATAACGCATTAGCAGCAGAATTACAAGGTATTTTATCCGCAAGTGCAATGCAACACCTTATGGATGAACTTGAAAGAGTTTTGGGTGATAAAACAGCAGAAATTGAACCTTATATTGCAGAAATCGACACTATCGAAGGTGAAAACGAAGTTATTGAAGGCGAAATCACAACAATTCAACAAGAAGAAGCTGAATTAGAAGCCGAAATATTAACAGCTCCAGAAGAAAAACCTTGCGATCCACCTCCGACAGAACCTCAAGGCTTTGCAATTGAAAATGCAGATGGTTCAACAACTCAATTTGATTTCTTTGTTGACAGAGACGGCAACGGTGATTTAACAGATGCATCAGAATTCTTAGGAGCTCAAGGTTATGTAACAGGCGGTAAAGACGGAGCTTGGGCTGAAATGCAAGCTCTTGATACAAACGGTGACGGTTCTGTTGATATTAACGAATTAGCAGCAGGAAATGTTCAAGTAGTTAAAACAACTGTTGATGCAAACGGAAACAGAATTCAGGAAGCAATGAGTGCCGCTGAAGCATTTGGCAGCAATTCAGATATCAAAATCAGCACAACTCAAAACGCAACAACATCATCAAGCGATGTTCCGATGGGCTTTAACCAATTTGCTAACAACGAACTTTTAGGCAACTTTGATGTCACAATGAATGGAGAAACTTATACCGGTTACCAGACAGCTGACTCAGCAGACTACTTAAATGCTAACTATAACTTCACATCAGGCTCAGCTGAAGGTCAAGCAACTCAACAAACAAGTCAAGTAGATTCAGCAATAGGAACTTGGTCTCCCCGTTCAAAGACAGATCTTAAATATGATGTTCAACAAGTTGTTAATAAAGCAGATAAATCAGAATCAGATAGCGAATTAATGGCATACGCTGAAGACCTTTGCAGAAAAGCAGGAATTAATTTCAATACTTCTGATAAAGAAGAAAAAATGATAGTTAAAGAAATTCTTGAACTGCAAGACAAAAACAAAAGATTTGACTTTGCTGCTTAATTTAATCCCTATAAACACGATTTAATTTTATATTAAGAAAAGACAAAAGATTTTTGAAAAACTAAAACAATAAAAACGCAAAAAAGCGGGTAGTACTTTGTATTACCTGCTTTTTGACGTATTTTAATATGGTTTATGAACTGTATAAATTACTATTGCCAAAATTATAATACTCAAATATGATTGTAATGTTCGAAAAATTAGAGAATTATTTTATGAATATATTTGAAAATTTATTTCCAAAATACATTACAACCAAAAATATGGTATTTTTTATCTTAGCTTTAGTTTTTATAGTTTTTATTTTGAGAAATACAGATATAATGATACTGTTTTTTGCATCATTTGTTATTGCTTGTTCTCTCAACCCGATTGTAGATAAACTTTCAAATAAATTCAAAAGAAACACAGCTGCCATAATTGTTTTAGTAGGATTAATTCTTTTTGTGGCATTATTTCTTATTCCGGCAATCATTCTTTCAGCAAATGAAATTAAAACTTTTGCAGTTTCTTTTCCGGAATACATATATAAACTTACCGATTTTATCAATGCTCAACCGTATGCTGAAAAATTAGGCATAAATCATTTTAATCTGGATATGATAGTAACCTATTTTGCCAATTCTTCATCCGACATTCTTTCAAATATGGCAAATTTTGGAAAATATATAGGAACTGCATGCATTTATACAATAATCAGTTTAATGATTATTTATTATTTTATGGCCGATAAAGAGCTTTTGAAAAAGACTTTTTTAAGTTTCTTCCCCGAATCAATGAAAAAACGCTCAAGTGAAATCCACGACATTATCACTAAAAAAGTTGGCGGTTATATGGCAGCTCAAGTAGTTACAATGGCAAGTGTCGGCATTGTTATGACAATAGGGCTTTTAATTTCAGGTATTGAATATGCATTCCTGCTTGGTTTATTAACCGGTATTTTAGATTTAATCCCCGTTGTCGGTCCGGGTATTGCACTTATTATAGGACTTATTACTACCTACCAATTAGGTGTAGGAGCAGTAATTGCAGTTATTATATCTTTTACAGTAGCTCAGGTAGTTGAAAACCAGTTTGTCAGACCTTATATCTTTGGTAAATTCCTTGATTTACACCCTCTGATGATATATCTGTTCTTGTTTATTATGGCAAAATATGCAGGTATAATAGGTGTTGTCTTTGCTCCCGCAGTTGCAGCTATCGTCGTTGTTTTAATTCAGGAACTCTATATTAAAAATCTGCAAAAATTATAAAATTATTCTATAGATTTCAGTGCCAACTTAATTGCACTAACCATACTATGTGGACTTGCAATATTTTTTCCCGCAATATCAAATGCGGTACCATGAGCAGGAGAAGTCCTTAAAACATCAAGTCCGATTGTGGCATTTACTAAATCATCAAAACCCAAAAGTTTCAAGGGAATTAACCCTTGGTCATGGTACATGGCAACAATGCAATCTGTTTTGATTTTACCGGAAAGAACATTCTGAAAAAGAGTGTCTGAGGGCATAGGTTCTGAAACATAAAAACCTTCTTTTCTGAGTTCTAAAACAGCAGGCATGATTTCCTTTTGTTCCTCAAGACCAAACAGTCCGTTTTCACCAGCATGAGGATTTAAAGCACAAAGTGCAATTTTAGGATTTTTAATACCAAACTGTTTTTGAAGTGATGAATTAAGTTTTTGAATTTTTTCTATAATAAACTCTTTCTTAACCGATTTTACAACGTTAGCTAAAGACAAATGGCGGGTTAAAAGCATAACTTTAATTTTTGATGAAACGAAAAGCATTTCTGCCTTTTGGTTATCATGAGAAAGATACTCTTCCAAAATCTCTGTCTGACCGGAGAAATAGTATCCTGCAAGGTTTATTGCGTTTTTTGAAATCGGAGCAGTAACAATTGCTTGGGCTTTCCCCTGTTTTACATAATCAATTGCAGCTTTTAAAGACTGAAAAGAAAACTCACCTGATTCTTTAGTGTCTTTTCCCATTGTTATATCAGCTTTCTGCAAGGGAATTTCAACAATTTCATAATTTTTATCCAAAGAAAGTCCTAAATAGGTTTTATAATAGTCAAAAATAACTTTTGAGCCGAAAAGCACAACTTTTTCAGGCTCAATATCAATTAAATTAAGTGCCTTAATTGTAATTTCAGGAGAAATTCCGTTAATATCACCTAATGAAATTGCAATTTTATTCATTTTTATATTGCTCAAAATATTTTAAAATATCGACCAAAGTTTTTTGGTTGCCAAGATTCCCTGATTTTGTAACAATCCATTGTCCGTTAGGATCTAACCCTAAAGGAATAGCGGGAGCAACCGTATCAATAAGCTGAATGCTCTCAATGTTTAAACATTTACAGCATTTATAAGATGTTTCACCGCCAACGGTAATTAAAATAACTTCACCTGCAGCTACAATTCTCTTTGTAAGTCCTCCTAAAAAGTCACAAATCATTGATGAAAACTTTTTCTTGGTAATTTCTTTTTCAAACAGTAAATTTGAGAGTTCATCATTTGACTCAAAAAGTTGAGAAGTATTAATAACAACAGTGTTGTTGTGTTTTAGATTATTAACGGCACGATCAATAATATCTTCCGTATTTTCTTCTAAAATATCACTACCCTTAATATCTATAAAATACAAATTCTCAAAATCATCATCATTTCTGAGAGAATTGAGCTGTGAAGCACTTAATTCCGTTGCGCTGCCTGAGACAATAAGTTTTGGCAAAGATGGAATTGTTTTTGCAATATGCTGATGTTTTGCATTTGTAAGCCAAATATCACTCAGAGCAAGTGCTGCACCTGCACTTCCACAAGGAAGGATTTTTTTTGAACATTTTTCTGCAGCAAGAATAACCTGCTCAATATCTGTTGTTGAAACGGAATCAGCGACGATAAGCTTTTTTCCCTGAGCTATCAGTTCATTTATTTTGAATAAAATCGGAGCTGCACCTTTCATAACAACATCAATAGGAACTAAGCCGACAATGTCACCTTCATAAATACCCTCAATTTGTGATTTTAAAAGAGTTACAATATTTGATTCATTAATCGGTGCAACAGGATCACGAGCTACTTCAGTCAACTGAATCGGAAGTCCTTTTAAAAGCTGATATCCACCGATTGTTGTTCTTCCTTCATTCGGAAAAGCAGGAAGAATTAAAGCTGCGTCCCAACCGAGGACTTCAAGCATTTTTAATGTTTCAAGGGCTATATTTCCTCTCAAAGTTGAGTCGATTTTCTTATAGAAATGCTCAATCTTATAGTTATCAATAAAATTCTTCGTAGCTATTTCAACACGCTCAACGGCGGCTTCTGGAACAATATTTCTTGATTCCGTTGAAAGCGCCCATGCCTGCGTAATACTACTTTCTGAAGCCATTTTTGAATAATCAAGAATGACTTGAGTATTACAGCCTTTAAAATGGAACTGAAGCGCTGTATCATTTGCACCTGTCAAATCATCAGCTATAATTCCGATTGAACTTGATATAAACATCATTAAATTCCGTTACTGTGAATCACTCTTTGAGCCTAAAAGCCTGAGGTTATTGCATCTTACGACAAATCTTGTTTTTTGCTCTCCGTCGCTTCCCTGCCATTTATTAACGCAAAGTCTTCCGTCAAGGCAAACCTGCTTGCCTTTTTTGACATATTCACTGGCAAATTCTGCCTGTTTATCCCAAACTTCAACATTAAACCAATCTGTTGTTTCGCTTTTTGTTTTTGAATCCCAACGTCCTACCGCAAGAGAAAAAGTTGTTTTAATTTTTCCCGATTCAAAATATTTAATCTCGGAATCTTGTCCTGCTCTGCCAACTAATACAACTGAATTCATAAATATATTACCTTATTTTTCTGCATAGGTATTATATTAAAAAATCGGGACGTTTTCAAAAAAAAGAGCATTTTGTATTAAGTTTTGATACTTTTTTATTTTAAAAAACTTCTGAAAATATTGCTACAAAACCTCTTGTCATTATATACTTTTACCAAGAGAGACTCATAACATAAAAGGAAATAAGATGATAGCACAGGTAATAACGGCAACGGTTATCGGGCTTGACGTTTATAAAATAACGGTCGAGGTTGACACAAATATGTCTCTGCCGTCAGTTTCCATTGTCGGCTTACCTGATATCGCTGTCAGCGAAGCAAAAGAGCGTGTCAGAGCTGCTATAAAAAATTCGGGATATACTTTTCCCCAGACAAAAGTCGTTGTAAATCTTGCTCCTGCCGATATAAAAAAAGAAGGAAGTCTCTATGACCTGCCGATTGCCGTCGGCATTTTAGTTAAAAGCGGAATTTTGGTTCAGGATGAGTTTAAAGATACTGCTTTCATCGGTGAACTCTCACTTGACGGCTCTTTAAGGGCAGTAAAAGGCATTCTTCCGATTACTCAGGGCTTAAAGGAAAACGGAATCAAGACTGTTGTTGTGCCGTTTGATAATGCAAAAGAGGCAGCATTAATTCCAGATATAAAAGTAATCGGTGCAAAAGATTTAAAGCAAATTGTAAACCACTTTTCGACAACAACAGAAACTCATCAGGAGATCACTCCGACTGTTATCAATATTGAGGAATATCTCAAAGAAAATGCCCAAACTGAAGATGTTTATGACTTTAAAGACATTAAAGGTCAGACAAAGGCAAAGAAAGCACTTGAAATTGCGGCAGCAGGAGGACATAATGTTTTGATGTCTGGGCCTCCGGGGTCAGGGAAAACTCTTTTATCAAAATGCTTTGCATCAATTCTTCCTCCGCTTGAATTTGAAGAAGCAATTGAGCTGACAAAAATTTATTCCGTTGCAGGACTTATTGATAACAAAAAACCACTGGTTACTAAACGTCCGTTCAGAGCAGTTCACCATACGGCATCTGCTATTGGTATTATAGGGGGTGGCGGGAATCCGAAACCGGGAGAAATCACACTTGCTCACAGAGGTGTTTTGTTTCTTGATGAACTTGTTGAATTTCCGAGAAACGTGCTTGAAGTTTTAAGACAACCTCTCGAAGATAAAGAAATTGTGATTTCAAGAGCGCAGACGAGAGTTTGTTTTCCCTCTGATTTTATGCTGCTTGCAGCTATGAACCCTTGCCCTTGCGGATATTTGGGAGATTATGAAAAACAATGCACCTGCTCGGATTTTCAAATTTCAAGATACCGCTCAAAACTCTCAGGCCCGCTTCTTGACAGAATTGATATTCAAATTGAAGTACCGAGACTCAAAGTTGATGATTTATTAGACAAAAATTTTCAGGCAGAGGACTCAAAAACAATCAGAGAGAGAGTTATTAAGGCCCGCAAAATTCAATATAAGAGGTATAAAGGGCTGAATATTTATACCAATTCAATGCTTAATGCAAAACTGATTAAGAAATTCTGTAAGGTCGATGAACAATCCGAAAATCTTTTGAGAGAAGCAGCAAAGAACTTCAACATTTCAGGAAGAGCCTATGACAGAATTTTAAAGCTTTCAAGAACAATTGCAGACCTTGAAGGCTCTGAGGATATTAAACTCTCACATGTCGCACAGGCAATACAGTTTAGGAATTTTATCGAGCCGGTTGCTGTTTAAAGATTCTATTCTTCTGTATTTTGTTCTTCAAGCATACATATGTAGTAAATATCATTGATGTTATCACAATTTGGAATATCAAAATATTTTTTAATATCCAATACATCAACATATTGAACAGGTACAATATAATATGCTTTTTGACCTGAGGGAACATAGATATCTTCGGGACGTAAATAGTAATCCTGATAAATTCTCTCAAAAGCTTTTAATGACGGGATTTTATAACCATACTGAGTTCTTAAATCATAATCATTTTTTAAATCATGAACAGCCATTGCACCATAGTCAGTTACCAGATATATTCTTGAATCTTTTGGAATAATGTTTTTAATAATATTTGAAGATTCTTTATAATCCATTTCTTCTATAAACCAAAAGTCCGGACTTCTAAAAGGAATAAGGTAGATAATTGTAAGTAAAGTTATAAATCCTGTCGTTGTATAATAATTAATCTTATTTTGAACAAATTCTTCAGAATTATCCAAAAGAAGCCAATAAATAACAATAAAATAAATATATAAGAAATAAAGGTGATGTGGTCTTCCGGGAGCAACAACGAGATAGAATATCAAAAACACATTTAATATATATGCGGCAAAAAGCAAGAACCATTTATTTTTCATATTTGCAAATTGAATAAAAGCTGCTATTTGCAATAAAGGGAAAAAGACAATAAGTGTAAATAAAATATAAAATTTTGAGCTGTATGCCGGAATAAAGAATTCCCGAAAACAATTTACGGTACCAAAATATTTAATATGTATAGGGGTATGAACCGGAATCCATTCAATTGCAAACATAAGGAAAGCAGAACTAATAATAAACACGGGAACAAGAAATTTACTTGAAACTAAATTTGATTTATTTTCCTTATAGAGTTCATAAATAAAAGATACCCCTAAAAACAAAGTTCCTACTAAACCATTAAAACATGTATGCGCCAATAAAAACAAAAGAATCGAATAAACAAGGGGCTGTTTTAAACGATTTTTGTACTGTATAACAATAATAAACAGTAATAAAATAAGTAATCCGTATGGTCTGGCAAGTGAAGGAAATGTCACGGCAAATGGTGAAGTAACGGATATAAGAGTTTTCAGGAATATATTAATTGGAGATTTAAACCATAAAAGAAACATTGCAAGTCCAAAGAATGCAATATTTATATATTTTAAAGTCATAGGAAACAGTACGGGTATTTTATCCGCAAGGAGTGTAAAAGGTTTTAAAATCACATACCATAAGAAAGAATGTCCTTCATAATGCATCAACTGAACGATTTCATTAAAATTCAAATCGTGAGCAATTTCCCAAGCCAATATCTCATCATTATTAAACATGGTAAAAATAGCATTACGATAAACCAGATAGCACCATAACAAAAATCCTAGAAACAAAAAAAGTTTATATATTAGCGTATTACAGTTTAATTTTTTATCTAACATTTTCTTTTTTCACGATTTTTTATAAAATCTTCTATGCTGTCTCTTCCATCTTTAAAAATTATAAATTAAATTATAGATTTGTACAAGATTAATCAATATTGCTTATTACTGAGAGAGACATAACTTACCCAAAAACCAACCAAAAATAAACATCAAAACAATACCGCCAGTAACATATCTTTTAATCGGAAGCAAAACTCTCGGAATAATTAAAGAGGCAATAAAAGAAACAGGCAAAATTCCAAAAAGAGCAATTGCACCCGTACCAATTGTAAAAGCTTCAAAATATTCATGGAGATTGAGATTATCCGCTAATTGGAAATAAATAAAATTGTTAAAAGGAATCATAAACGCAGTCATAACCATTCTGACTATATAGTTTTTGATTTTTTTAAACAGAAGATAGAGGATAAAAATGGCAGGGAGAAAAACCAAAACAGCAAGAAAAGGAGTCATTAGAGGATAGAAGAAGATTCCCTGCAACCATTCGGTTATCTTCGAAAAAGACATATCATTGAAAATATATTCCGCTCGGAAAAAGACTGCTAAACCATAAAGAATACTTGTTAAATACCATATTCCCGCTATTTTTAAAATGTTTTTCATGTTATCCTTTAAATTCTAAAAATATAAACATTATACCAACTAAAATAAACACAAAAATACTATTAAATAGAATTGTCATAAGAGTTGTTTTCACAACTGTCCATTTACACGGCAAAATTGATTTGGGAACACAAACTGCAGTTATAAGAGTTGAAAAAGCCGAAACAATCAGAAGAAAGTCAATCATACTACAAATAAAAAAAGCTAAAAAGCTGTCATCTGAAGGGAAAATGGCATCAAATAACCAAAGACTACCAATCATAATAAGGAATAAAGAAACTGCAATAATCAAAGAAGCAGGAATTACTTTATAGGATTTATTACGTTTCTTGATTAAATAATACAATATAGCAACAGCCGGCGACAAACAAAAGCAGGTAACCAAAAAAATAACTATCGGTATTGAAAATGAAATCGCAAACAATTCTGTATAACTTCCGTGTTCTTCAAAAACAGTCCAATACCCCCAATAAAGAACCAAGCAAAAGTTTATCAGATACCATATTCCTGCTAT
>JAEEGL015201034.1_pt1 | contig 21147 bp, 8 predicted proteins | sample 9134231 | NCBI WGS metagenome assembly JAEEGL01 (sample SAMN16246548, study PRJNA631951) | gut metagenome | biome: gut microbiome; feature: rumen; material: fiber-attached | host: Bos | place: Iran: Karaj | collected 2018-10 | reverse complement strand
TTCCGCAGTATTAAAATATAGGACACCCCTTGCGATTACATCCCATCCTACAGATGTAATTGTGTATACCGGATTGGCAGCAGTATTTTGTGTAAAGGCAACAGGAGATGGTCTTACATATCAGTGGCAATATAAGAGTGCTGGAGCATCAGAATGGTACAATTATATCGGCATGACTAGTGATACATTAAATGTTCCATACTTGGAATCCCAAAACGGGATGAATGTAAGGTGCGTGATTACGGATTCTGAAGGAAATCAGGTGGTTTCCGATGTGGCAACACTTACATATACTATATCATATACGTATACTCCGACTGCTTCTGATGAAATTGAGAGAACAGGAGACATAGATGGTGATGGAAGTATTACAGCTAAGGATGTTACTATACTCAGACGATACCTTGCAGGCGGCTGGGGCGTAACGATTGATGCGACGGATGCAGATATTAACGGTGATAGCGAGATCAATGCTAAGGATGTTACTATGCTCAGACGATATCTTGCAGGCGGCTGGGGCGTAGAACTGGCAGAGAAAGATAATATGTTAACATAAACGTGAGAAGAATTATTGAGAAATTATACGGATTTTGAATGATAATTTGCTCAAAAGAGCTTAAGGAGGAAAACTATGAATCTCAAAAAGAAAGTTACCATAATGCTTTTGTATGTGTTGTTTGTATGCTGCTTAGGCTGTTGGCCGGTAAAAGCAGCGGATATTGTAAGCAATGATATTAACCCTTGGGATGTTATAGCGTTTGGAAGTTATGAGCAAGATAATGACTTAACCAACGGACCGGAACCAATAGAGTGGTATGTTCTGTCAGTAGATAATGATGAGGCACTGCTTTTAAGTAAATACTGCTTAGATTATAAACCATATAATGATAAATATGAGCCGGTCACCTGGGAAAAGAGCAGCTTGAGAGAGTGGTTGAATAACGAGTTTTATAATAAAGCCTTTAATGATATTGAAAAAAATATAATAGTAGAGAGTTTGATTTATAACTCTTCAGGCGACGTGTCGACTGATTCTGGATACAGATGGTTCGTCGAAGGGGGAAATAATACATTAGATAAGGTATTCCTTCTTTCAAAAGATGAAATAACAGAATCAGATTTTGGATTTCAACCCAACTATGATGTTGATTACTCACGTAATGCCCAGGCATCTCAATTGGCTATAGAACATGGAGCTTCGTGGAATGTAGATGATGAGGGTGTATGTGACTGGTGGTTAAGAACCCCGGGGAGACAAAGTACGTATGCTATAGAAGTCTCTGATGGATGTGTCTCTTTGTGGGGGGATGATGTTAGTTTTGAAGCTGGTGTAAGACCGGCATTATATATTAAAATTGAAAAGAATGACCGGAAATATAAAGGTGATATAAATATAGACGGAGAAATAAACGCAAAAGATGTAACACAGTTAAGAAGATATCTTGCAGGTGGATGGAATGTTAATGTCGATAAAAGCGAAGCAGACTTAAATGAGGATAAAGAAATAAATGCAAAAGATGTCACTTTACTTAGACGTTATCTCGCAGGTGGGTGGGGTGTAGTCCTTCCTCAAAGAGGTGTTGCTTCCGAAGGTGATGTTGCTATTAATAGGAATAATTTCCCCGACAGGACATTTAGAAAATACTTAGCTGATACCTTTGATACTAATGAAGATGGTGTACTTGATGTAAACGAAATAAAGGATATCGAAGAAATTGACGTAACAGAAATGAAAATAAACGATGTATCAGGGATACAATATTTCTCTTCTCTTACGAAACTTTACTGTTCCAATAATTATTTGAAGAATATAGATGTAAGTAATAATTATGCATTAGAGAAAATGAACTGTTCATATAATCAGTTGAAAAGTTTGGATGTTAGCAACAATGAAAATCTGATGGAAATGGATTGCGGTGTCAATCCGTTAACGAACTTGGATGTAAGCAGTAACAGCAATCTGACAAAACTTAGTTGCTCCAGTAATCAGCTAACAAGTCTGGATGTAGGCAGCAACATCAATCTGACGGAATTGTATTGCTCCAGTAATCAGCTAACAAGCTTGGATGTAAGCAGAAACAGCAATCTGACAAAACTTAGTTGTTCCAGTAATCAGCTAACAAGTCTGGATGTAGGCAGCAACATCAATCTGACGGAATTGTATTGCTCCAGTAATCAGCTAACAAGCTTGGATGTAAGCAGCAACATCAATCTGACGGAACTCAGTTGTTCAAAAAATCAGTTGACGAGCTTGGATGTGAGCAATAACCTGAAATTAAATACACTATTTTGTTACCGCAACCTATTAAATAGACTGGATTTGCGACATAATACTGCACTTTGTGAATTTGAATGTTATGATAATAATATTACATATGTTGATATTCCCTTCAATTTATATATGTTGACCGGATCGAACTATTATTGCGACGAAGATACGATTATTCGCTATAATTTAGGGATTATGGAATTATCTGATATTTTGTTAAAAGATTCTGTTAAGGAGTATTGTGAAAATAATTTCAATTTAGACAGCAATGTGAACATACAGTGGAAGATTAATGAAAATGGAACTGTTATGTTATACTATACAAAAGTTCGTGAAAATGGCTCCTTGGAAATGGATGAGGAGATTGACGTAGCTGATTCATTAAAGATAGTTACAATAAACTATTATGATGATAAGGAAAGAAAAGTTAAATCTATAAACAAAGATGAGCAATATGTGTTTGAGTACGAATATGATAACAACGACAGGATAGTAAAAAAGACTGAGAGTTATAGTGACAGAGGTATATATGAGTATGAATATTCATATTATTCTGATGACACTATAAAGACCGTTGCGGAAAAACATACAGACAATACAGGAAGTATTACTTGGGATCATAAAAGTTATGACTTGGACGGTAATTTGATAAATGGGTACCAGGAGGATTCTTCCGGAAAAATCTGTGAATATTCAACAGAGTTTTATGAAAACGGTAAGGTAAAAAAGATTGTTGATGACCATTATTACAGATGGAATAATGCTACTATCATATTTGAATTTGATGAAAACGGCGATATGGTTCGACGTACAACGAAAGAGGATACAGGTTCCGGGAGTGAGAGAGTAATTGTCAGGGATGTAGTGTATGATGAACAGAATAGGGTTATCACCGGGTTTGAAAAAATTGATGACAGGCGTTTTGGAATTGATTGGTTTTATGTGGAGAATACATATGATAAATCAGATAGGCTTATTAAGAAATACTATAGCTGGGATGATACGTTAGATTATATCCGAGATTACCAATATACGTATGACGAATTAAACAGATTAATATTTGAAAAAGTTTACATTCATAATTGGGATACAGGATATTCATACAACACTGAGTACATATACGAGGGAAATTCTGATTTAGCCCAAAAAGTTATTTTTACGGATTCGCGTTATCGGGGATATGATGTGGTAACTATTACGGAGTATAATAATGGTGTTGTTGTCCGAAAGACGGTTACACATGTTGATTATGATGGAAATGATACAGGTTATCTATATGTTGAGGAATATACAAATGGGGTGATAACAGAATCCAGATTGAGAGAAACTGCGGAAGGAGAAACTATTATCCTGAATTATGATGCGGAAGGTAAGCCTGTAGGGGGCAATATTGATGATGAAACTATATCGGAGGTGTATGATGCCGAAGGCAGATTGATTCAAAACTATAGATATACATTCAGTTATTATGATGAAGGGGATGTATCCTATGTGGAGATGGAGGATAGTTTATATGATAGTACCAGAAAGTATTCTTTTAATAAAGGAAAAGGAATAATAATAAACAGTTATTTAAAGAACGGGTTAGAAAACAAAAAGGAATTATTCTTTGATACAGATTTTAATATTTTGCTTACTCATACTTCCAATACAGATGCTGATGGGTTTACTGAGGAATTTTGGAATGATAAAGATGGAGTAGTTCTCAAAGAAAGAAATCGAAAATGGTCGAGTGATGTAACATATGAATCTGTTTATGAGTATTTTGTTGATGAAAACGGACAAGATTGCAGAAAAATATTATCACATTATTCGGATGGCTCAGTGATCTACAGGTTACAGCAACGCTATTTTAATGGATATGATTTTGTGTATTATGATTATGAGTATTATGAGCTTAAAAGTGACGGATCGTATATAAAGAGGATTATCAGACGTAATGATCAGGGAGGTATTTTAGAACCATATATTGATATCAAAATTGACAAGGATGGAAATGCCTTTGTATATGATGAAAGAGAGGAAGAATACTGCGAGGTAGATAATCGAATTGAAATCATGTAAGATATTGTTTAAAACACTTTGTATAATGTAAATAGCTGCAAATCTATAATAATTGACTATACAAAGCGCCGACGGTTATGTGACAGTAACACGGGATGAATATAGTTTGACGAAAGTAAGCTTTGATGATATAAAGTTCATATAAAGAAAAATGATATTCCTAAATAGATGAAGAAGGGTGGAGTATGAACAGAAGATCAAAGCTTACTGTTTTTTATTGCTGAGGGAAAAGCAAAAGCAGCAGAGGAAAAAGAGGGTAAAAGTAAGAAGGATAAAGAAGCCCAGATTAAAGAGAAAATTGCTTTGGTTAAACCCAAGATTAGGAAGGGCTTTTATTTCTCAACAAACAGAAATGGTAACGGGATTGGATTGTCATCGATAACAGCAACCGCAAAGCGGTATGGTGGTACAGCCAGATTCTATAATGATGAAGACAAATTTTATTCGGAGGTAATGTTGTAAGGACTTTTGTATACATGACGGTTAACCTTGACTAACTATGGAGCGGGATGGTATAATGCTCCCATCTACCTAGACTAGTGGAAATCTGAAATTGTAAGGAGAACGTGCGTATGAGTAAGAACTATAGAAAAAAAGCAGTGGGTCTTGTGGCCGGATTTATTAGTTGTGCGATGATAGTTTGCACACTGCCTGTTGCAAATGTCAGGGCAGTTGATGGGCAGGAAACTGGGACAGATAAAATAATATATGTTGGTGATGTTGACGGTGATGGTGCTGTTACACCCAAAGATGTCACCAAAATGAGACGTTTCCTTGCCGGTGGCTGGGATGTAGAGGTAGCCACGGAAGACGGAGATGTGGACGGTGACGGAAGCATCACGCCAAAGGATGTCACTAAACTCAGACGATATCTTGCCGGTGGTTGGGGAGTAGAGCTGCCGGAAAAAATTATTACAAAACCTGTGGCTACGACTATAACGGCTGCGAATTTCCCTGATGATATCTTCAGAAAGTTTGTTTCTGATAATTTTGATAAAGACGGAGATGGGATTCTGAGTGTCGCAGAGATAGTGGATGTAAAAGAGATTAACTGTAGACCGCACAGATATACTAACTTTGGTAATGATTTGGATGATGGTGAGATTTGGGAAGCTGAGAAGAATTTCAGTAGTGAAGGGAATGGCATTAAGAGCATACAGGGAATTGAATTCTTTACGGAATTGGAATTGATCAATTGCCATAATAATCGAATAGAAAAAGTAGACTTGAGTAAGAACAAGAAATTAAGAGAATTTTATTCGGATGGTAACTGTATTTCTAAATTAATAGCCGGAGATAGTAGGACATTGACCATAATAGGTTGCGAGAATAATAATTTGACAGAAATCGATGTCAGCGGATTAAAGAATCTTAAAGGTTTAGATTGCAGAAATAATCAGATAGCCAGCATTAATTGCGGAACTAAACCTAATTTGATATTTATTGATTGTGGTGGCAACAATATCACAACAATTGATATAAGTAACTGTCCTTTATTAAAGGAACTGAAAATTGGATCTAATGAGCTAAAGTCACTTGATGTCAGCAGGAATACAGACCTGGAACTATTGTGGTGTGATTATAACCAGATTGAATCATTGGATGTTTCCAATAACACAAAACTATGGTTCTTGGGATGTCATGATAATCCATTCAAGACAGGGCTTGACGTAAGCAAGAATACTGCTTTGACACAGCTTGAGTGTCAGGACAATAAGTTAAAGGATTTAAATATCAGCAATAATACTGCACTTGAGATACTTGATTGCGGTGGAAACGAGCTTACTACCTTAGATGTAGGTAACAACACTTCCTTAAAGGAACTGAAAATTGGATCTAATGAGCTAAAGTCACTTGATGTCAGCAGGAATACAGATCTGGAACTTTTGTGGTGTGATTATAACCAGATTGAATCATTGGATGTTTCCAATAACACAAAACTATGGTTTTTGGGATGCCATGATAATCCATTCAAGACAGGGCTTGACGTAAGCAAGAATACTGCTTTGACACAGCTTGAGTGTCAGGACAATCAGTTAAAGGATTTAAATATCAGCAATAATACTTTACTTGAGATACTTGATTGTGGTGGAAACGAGCTCACTACCTTTGAAGCAGGCAATAACACCTCTTTAAAGGAACTTAAAATAGGATACAACAAGTTGTCTTCTCTTGATTTGAGTAAAAATACAGCTTTAGAGTTATTATGGTGCGATGGTAATCCGTTAACTTCCATAGATTTAAGTAAAACAAAGGTTACCGGATTAAAACTTAGGAAAAATGAAGATGTTGTTGTAACCTGGCAGCATAGTTGATAAAGGGGATTATAATGAAAATTTTTATAGGAAAACGGTATAAAATATCAAAGACCGTAAGGAGCTTCCTGTATAATTAAAAAGTGGATGTTGAGAATTGAAAATACCTCAGCGTAAAATAAGACTACTGACTGGCAAGGTTGGTAAATCTTATTAAACAGAGAGGTATCTAAAATGAATTCTAACACACAAAACAAAAAAATTGAATCCTTATGTTTATTTTCGTCATAATAATGCTCTTGGCCTTCACTCGAAGGCTGAGAGCATTTTTATAGACATTTATTCGGAGATAATGTTTTTAAGGGGTTTTGTCTACAAGACAGTTAAACTTGACTAACTAAGGACTGGGATGGTATAATATATGCATCTATCTTGACTGGATGAAATCTGTGAATTGTAAGGAGAAAAGCGTATGGGCAGAAACTATAGGAAATTGATAGGTGTGATTTTATGTATTGCGATGTTCTTGGGGATTTTACCGAATACAAGCATGCAGGCTGAACAGGTGTTTACTGATGATACAGCCGTTTCAGACGATACTGTTTTTGTAGGTGATGTTGACGGAGACGGAACTGTTACTCCGAAGGATGTCACAAAAATGAGAAGATTCCTGGCAGGCGGCTGGGATGTAGAAGTAGCAACAGAGGATGGTGACGTTGATGAAGATGGCAGTATTACTCCTAAAGATGTCACAAAATTAAGACGTTATCTGGCAGGCGGCTGGGGAGTAGAGTTACCTAAAAAAAGTGACCCTGTGCTTACATTGCCTCCTTTAGATGAACTGATTGCACCGGATACTGAAAGTCCTCTGGGAAAAGGCAAGTGGTCTGTTTTAGATGTGAACAGTATCAGTGATGGCTGGTCAAAAAGTGTATACTATAAAAGTGTTTATGAAGTTGAGACAACTAATGGTAAAATACTGATCTTTGAGACAGAAGAAGGAGATGGAGATTTAATTTCCTGGACAGATAGAGTTGAATATGATGATGCAGGTAAAATCATTTCAGAAAGATTTCGTGTAAACAGTAATCCGTCATATAGGGATTTTATAACTTCGGAGGCTTGGCAGTTTGGTATCAACGAAATGTGGCTGTTTTATACATATGACGAAGAAGGCAAATTGATAGAACGTACTCATGCGGATAATTATAGAAGGATCATATGGAAAGAAAGTTATGAGTATGATCAAAACGGCAAGCTTGATAAAAAGACAAGAAAAACTATGGATGACGAAGAAGAGCCGTTAGTTTTTTCATTCAACTATAATGAGACAGACCAACTTGTAAAAGAAGAGATCAGAGAAGGAAATGAACTGAAATCTATAATTTTTTACGATGAAGATGGTACTGTCAATAAAACAGTTTCCATGTATTTGGAGACAAATTATGAGTTTTCAAGTGATAAATCAGAAGTTGTAGTCAATGATACATATAGAAATGACCGGTATTCCGGTAATGGTAGAAAATATGCATTGAGTTACAAAGATGGATATATTTACTACGATGTTTATGATGAAAATGGCAATAGATCCACGAAGGCATTTACTGAATACAACAGTCTGGGTCAGATGAATTCGTTTAAAGAATTCATAACAGATTATAAGGGAGAAACCTATGAATATACCCGTGAGGTTTATCGTCAGCATGATAATGACGGGGCTCTTATAAAAGAAGTTATGCTGACCAAAGGAAGAAGCGGTTATTATTCAGCATATACTTACGAGAAAAACGATAAAGTCCTATCAGAGAAATATTATAGTGAGGAGAAACTTTCCGAAGAAAGTAACTATACATTAGATGATGCCGACAGGTTAATAGAAAAAAATGGGGATAGCAGATATAGATACGTCTATGAATATGATGAGCATGGAAATATGATAAAAATGCTGTGTTACTTCAAGTCTCCGGATGAGCTCTATTATACTTATGATTATAAATATGATGCTAACGGACGGCTTATCTGGACACATAGCAGTTTTGGATCAACTTATGCCTACGAATATGAGGAAAATGGATGCTGTATGGAAAGGATAGCACCGGTGGACAGAGAAACATCAGCAGCTTCCGGCGATGGTTCATCAATTGAGACGGAAACATATGATAATGAAAGTGTTTATACATACTATTACGATATGGACGGAGCAATCGTAAAAATATCTATGTTGAGGGAAAACGGATCTGAAATAGTATTTGAGCGTGAGTGTGATAGTAATGGCAATGTTATCAAGCAGCCGGTAAAGAAGGATGTGTTATGTCATCGCAGTTATTATTATCCTGATATAGAGCTCCAGGATTCCGAAGGTAACATGATCAAGAAAGCAAGAAATACCGGATATGTATATGAATTATCTAAATCGGATGATAACTCTGAACTGTTGACAACATATTATGATTCAAGAAAAGAAAAGGAAAAATATTATAATGAGGAAAAGCAGCTGATAGAATATATAGAATATTACTCTTATGATAATAGCAAATACGATTATAAATATTTTTATGATGAGGGAAGAAAGATTAAGGAATTGTGGACATATACCCGTGATGATTATACTGAACTGGGGGGATCAACATATGAACCAGATGATTATGGGTTCCTGGTACCTTATGATATAAACCGGGTAAATGAGCAGACAGTACCTGACAGCAACTTTAGGCAATTCCTTTATGATAATTATGATTTAGACAAGGATGGCTACTTATCACACAAAGAAATCACCGATATCACTAATTTAGAAATTGGCAATAAGGATATTGCTGATCTTACCGGTATAGAGATTCTTACGGAGCTCAAAAGTATAGATTGTGAAGGAAATCCGCTTAAGGTTATCGATGTTAGTTATAAAATTGATGCAGATATAGCTATTACCTGTAACGAAGACGTATCTATTATTTATGCGGTTCCGGTTGATGAGACTCATTTCCCGGACAATAACTTCAGAATGCTTGTTTCAAGTAAATATGATAGAAATAATAATGGATATCTTCAGGGAAATGAGTTAAATATCGATTATATGAGTGTCTCGAGAGGATGGTACAGTGATATCGATTCATCATACAGTAACTTATATGGCATTAGCTATTTTTGGAATTTAAAAGAACTTTATGGTGATGATTGCTATGTTGATAACCTTGATCTTAGTGGATGCGATAGTCTTGAAACTATTAATTTTGAGGATTATGTGATCCGGCAGATAGATTTGTCATCTTGTAAAAAATTAAAGAATGCAAAGTTTACGGATGGAAATATAAAGTGTGAAACAATATCGTTTAGTGCCAACACCGAGCTGGAAGAGTTAAATCTTTGGGAGACCGGAGTAGTAAGAAACATCGATATAAGCGGATGTACAAAACTTGAAAAGCTTGATATTTCATATACCGGTATATTAAAGATTGATGTAAGCAATAATCCGTTACTTACACCTGAAAACATCATCTGTGACAAAGAGGACGAAGATGACCCGGATGTTGAAATAATCTGGAGTTAACAAATAATAACCCTGAGTTGAGTTCTTTGTACTGTGATAAAACTGTTACGATTATCAGAGCAGAAGAAAATGACTGATAATGGAGATATCGTCAACGTGTATAACTGAGTTTTGGAATAAAGCCAGCCCTGTACGTTTGGGGTTGGCTTTTCCTCATTTTTATTAACATTATTAGTGTATTTTTCTGTTATTTGTGATATTATAACATGGGACTTCTGAAAAGAAGGATTATGATATTTTACATTTGGAAATGGAGGCAGGGATAAATGAACAGAAAAATGATGAGAGGATTAAGCCTTATAGCATTGGTGCTGGTTTTTACTTGTGCAGTTTTTCTGCACTTGGATACTGCTGCTGTGAAGGCAGCTATAGGAGATACTTTTTTTCTGGAGAATGATAAACGGTTCAACTATACGATCTTGTCGGATACTACAGTATCACTTTGGTCATATTCTACTCAAGGCTTGGATGAAAAGGATGTAAGCAGTGAGGTGACGGTGCCGGGCAAAGTTACATATGAAGGAAAAACTTATGAGGTTGTAGGAATAGGATGGGGAGCCTTTAATGGGGATCATGTTGAGAAAATAAAAAAGATTGTACTTCCTGATAGCATAACTTTTATAGGAGAGTTAGCCTTTTTTGGGTGTTCGGGTCTGGAAGAGATAAACATTCCTGTATCTGTTATAAGAATAGATAACAGTGCTTTCGAAAATTGTTATCAGCTTAAGAGTGTTTCTTTGCCTGCTTCTCTACAGGAAATAGGGGACAGGGCTTTTAATAACTGCATTAATCTGTCTTGTGACATTACATTCCCTGAAGGATTAAATAAAATCGGTGAATTTGCTTTTGGCAATACCAGGTTAGGCGATGTAACAATTCCGGGTAGTGTGACAGATATAGGAGCTTGTGCTTTTGCTTCAAAGTATCTGCCGGCTAGCATTACCAATAATTCAGAAGTGGAAATTGATGTATCAGACGAATACCACACTGGCAGCAAGTTCTATAAGTATCAGAATGCTTCCAGCAATCCGGTGACAAAGATCAGAAAGACGGACGGTACAGTTACAAGAACGCTTGATCTAACAGGTACCGGATGTTATGTGAGGGAAGGATTTATATTTGAGCCTTTAACACCTGATACGGCAGGTATCGCGGGAGTCATGGCGGAGAAATCCTGCGAAAATCTGACTGTACCTCAATATTTGACAGACTCGATAGAGCATAAATATGCAATCACAAAAATATGTGGAAATGCATTAAATTATACAAATCTTTCAGGTACCGTTATTCTGCCGGATACCCTGACAGATATAGAAGGCGGTGCGTTTCAGGGTTGTGCAGGGATTACAGGTGTGAAGTTACCTTCATCGTTGACTAATGTAGGGATTAACATCTTTGCTGACTGTGTGAATCTGGAGGAGGCTACTTTGCCGACAGCCATAACAAAAATTCCTGACCGCATGTTTTCCGGTTGTACCGGCCTAAAGAAGGTAGTGTTTTCTTCAAATACGACGGATATAGGAGAGGACGCTTTTAGGTATTGCGTCTCTCTTAAAAGCATAAATATGCCTGATACTGTAAAAAAAATAGGAAACAGCGCTTTTGCGGGTTGCTATAAATTAGAAAGTATCAGTATGCCTTCAAGCCTTGAAAGTATCGGTGATAATGCGTTTTCTTGCTGCCACAGACTTGATTGTGACCTCGTTTTCCCTGATTCACTAAAAACTATAGGTTCACAGGCGTTTGAGTATATATCAAAGGACATTGATCCGGTGAAGCATACCATAGAGCTTCCCGGCAGTATTAAAAGCGTAGGTTATGGCGCATTCATGTGTGCCTCCGCAGAATGGAGCCTTATAGTGGACGAGGGCTTTGCTCCTACTACAGCGATAGATTCAAATACCTTTGGAGGTTTCACGCCTAAGTTCATTGATAACAGGTCGGATACTGATTTGATTATACATGTTACCGATGATGGATATTCACCCTATTACGTCAGGGAAACAGAGGCAGGGGGCGTTAAGAAATATATAAAGGCAGAAAACTATGCCAAGGGAAAGTATTATCGTACAACAAATCTGTCCGGCTTTTCTTGCAGACTGAAGGATGAGAGTGCCGTATTTACTTATAAAATCGACGGTTCACCTGTAGAACCGGAAATAGTAGTATACAAAGACGACGAAAGCACACCTCTTAGGGCAGGAGTCGATTATATAGTTGAGTACAATAATAATAAGGAATATATTTCTGAATATGAAAAACCTGTGTATAATGTTAAAGGTATTAATCTGTATTTTGGTGAGATAACCAATAATTATTTTGATATATACCTTGACATAAGCAATAAGGCATTTTTTGAAATAGGAAATATTGAAGATTGTACGTATTTGGGTGAGATGATAGAACCTGGTATTTATGGTCTTATAAAGTATAAAAAGATAGATAACTGGGTTTTTGATACCGGTATGGTCGATGTTGAATATAATGACAATTTAAATGCAGGAACAGCTACAGTAAAAATTGAGGGAAATGGGAGTGGCATTTTAACCGGAAAGGTTACTGTTACCTTTAATATCCTGAAAGCGACTCCCGGATATAATTTACCTGACGATCCGGTTTTAAAATGTAGCGATACTGTATCTGCTATATCGAAATATCTGGAATCGCTTGACTCGTCAGAAGGTAAATTTACTCTTATGAATCCTAAACTGGAATTGGAAGTCGGAAATAATGATGTATATTTGAAATATACTCCTAAAGATACAGCCAACTATAATGTAATGACTGATATTTGGTGGTATGTAAGCGTTTCCGATCATTTAAGAGAATCATTAATAGAAAATGAAGTAGCACCCACGTGCACTGAAGATGGATCATATGATAGTGTGACCGTATGTTCTGTATGCGGAAAAGAAATATCTCGATATACTGTAATTGATGCAGCTTCAGGCCATATTGAAGGAGAATGGGAAACGGAAACTGAGCCTACAACAACTTCTGATGGGAAAAAGGTTAAAAAGTGTACTGTGTGTGGTGAAGTCCTTGATAGTGAGGTTATTCCTGCTGAGACACCGTCAGATAATGACATAGAAAACACCTCGGGTGGTAACTCAGGTGAAAACAGCGGGGATTCTGTCAAGATTGGTGATATTAACGGAGACGGAGCGATAAATGCCAAGGATGTCACCCTGCTGAGACGTCATCTGGCAGGTGGCTGGAATGTAAAGATAAATGCTGCTAATGCAGATGTAAATAAAGACGGTGCTATCAATGCTAAAGACGTTACGATGCTGCGAAGATTTCTGGCCGGCGGCTGGGGTATTTCTCTTGGATAGAGCATTATGTACTTTTAAGCGAGAGTGTAAAAGATTGGATTTTTTGAAAAAAGTACTGGAAAAATAAGAGAAAGTATGGTAAACTATGTCTTGTAAGGTTTCTGCTGCATTTTGAGACATAAAGATAACAGAGACGTTAAAAGTATTGAAAGGATGTGGAGATTATGTGCTTTAAGTGTAAGGAGTTTACAGACAAAACAAAGAAAAAGTTAGATGACCTGATTTCTGAGTCAAAGATCGGTGAGATCTTGAAGAAGAAAGAAAAGGAAAAGCTTGAGAAGAAAAAGAATAAGGCAGTTATCATTTTAGCTATCATTGCTTCCGTAGCTGCTATCTGTGTTATCGCATACTTCGTATACAAGCTTGTAAAGCCTGATTATCTTAAGGATTACGAAGAAGATGATGATTTTGATGATTTTGACGATATCGATGATTTAGACGATTTTGACGACGTTGATTCAGAAGATGAGAAGAAAGAGGAGATAGCTGAAGAATAATCTTTGGCTTAGGTGCATGGTATGGCCGGTTCAGATGTGAAAAGTATTACTCAGGCTATGACGAAGAGCTTAAAGCAGATGCTGAGCGAAGATGATACATATATGGTTTCTATTCTTAAAAAGATGAAGTCTACCACATATGTTCAGCCCGGCGAAGTACCTAATATTGATCTTTATATGGATCAGGTTACTAAGTTTATGGATGAGCGTCTGGAAAGCTCTAAGCGTCGGAGTGATGATAAGCTTTTGACCAAAACCATGATAAACAATTATACTAAAAATAATTTACTGCCTTCTCCATATAAGAAAAAGTATACTAAGGATCATATGTATACACTGCTCTTTATTTATTATCTGAAGAATGTCATGCCTATGGATGATACGCAAAGCGTATTACAGCCCTTGACCGATATGTTCTTTGGTGAGAAGGGTTCCATAGATATGGAGGGTATTTATAAAGAAATATTTGACATAGAGTATGGACAGTCATTCTCACTTACCAGGGATGTTGTCAGAAAATATAACAAGTCCAAGGAAAGTTTTGCTGACGTTAAGGATGAGAAGGAAAGGGATTTCTTACAGGCGTTTACCTTTATTGCCATGCTGTGTTTTGATGTATATATGAAGAAAACTATGATTGAAAAGATCATAGATGATAACTTCTCTATCTCGTCCATAATGAAAACAGACAGTGTAAATGCGGAAAAAGAAGATAAAGACTGATAAGAAAAACAAAAAACAGTTAAAGTTTTAGTATAATACTGCCGATATAAGAATTGGTGATATGTATTTAAAGGATTTACAGTGCAGATGCACCGTAAATCCTTTTTTAGAAAATGGAAGATGAGGACTGGGGGTAATAAAGATGGACAAGAAAAAACGCAACCGGGTATATAAGTTGTTTTTGGGTATGCTGTTTGTGGTTGCTTTCCTTGTTATTATGGGATTAGCAAATTGGAATGGTAAGATAGGAAGTAATATCATAAATGTACATGCGGATCCGGCTCTTGGCCCTTTTGAGATCAAAGTGGATGGGAATGTGGTAGGCGATGAAGATCCGCCGGTAAGATTTGTTAATGATACCATGAGTATTACCATAAAGTTCGATAACCCGGAGGATAAACCTGACGGAGCTGAATTTGAATGGGAACTTTTAGGAGATGATCCAGCTATTCCTGATATAGTGGAGATTACGTATAATGATACAGACGGCCTTGCTACCATAAAAAGAAAGTCTCCCGGATTTGCTAATCTGGCTCTAAAGGTTACTCTTCCCGGTGGTACTCCGTCTGTTTTAAAAACAATTTCTGTATGTGTGCCATTGGAGTGGTCTGATAACGTTACTTTTGGAACCTCTTTTCGTAACAATATTCTCGGATCTGAAAGCAATGGCTATTATGGACTTATTAATGTAAATGGTACCGATCCTGAGCGAACTTTACAGCTTTATATGGAGGATTCTTTGTCACATCCTTCCAAGTATCATTACCTGAGAAAACTGAAATATGTTACCTATAAATATAGTGACAATCGAGGTAGTGCAAGCGTACCGAGTGATATAGATGAAGATGACCTCGGGGATATTGATACATATCTGATATGGTCCAGTTCGGATACAACTATAGTCGATGTAGATGAAAACACAGGCTTTATCACAGCAAAAGGGGTAGGTATTGCTACTGTTTCTGTGGAGACCAGAAGTGAAGATCTAAATGGTAACAGAGAGAAAATTGGATTTGATGTAGTAGTGGTTCCTGAAGCGGTGGTAGTAGGTACAAACAGGATAAATATGAGTTGGGCCGACAGACCGGAATATTTTGCTCCTGATGGAGACAGGATTGTAATAGATACTAATGTTCAACGCCCTCATTATGCAAGTGATCTTGAGTGGAGAGTCTTCAGAGGAGAAGCTCCCGGAACTAATAATGATATTACTGATGAATTGAGTGAAAATATTATTATTGGTGAAAATGGCAGTACTTTGACTTTGGAGAACCTGAAAGCCGGTGCATATACAGTGACGGCTGTTCCGAAGAAAGAAGGAAGTGACAGCTTTTATGATGTTGTCAGAACAAGTCCGGAATATAATTATCTGGGTTATAGGATAATAGTACCGATGGAATTTCCTCCTTCGAATGTAATCCTGACCTATGATGATAATAATGTTTACGATTCCTATGATCTGTTGTCAAATTCAAATTTACCATCTGATTTATTTGTATTCTCTTCTGAAAATTTATCCATTGTAAAGGCAGGATTGGAAACAGGCATAATTGATGCAAGAGGCGAAGGAAGAGTAAACGTTAATCTTAGACTTACTTCACAGGACGCTATTCAGAAGTATTATGGAGCTTACTATAATGATACGAGGATAGGATATGACTTTGTAGGAAATGAAGTTAAAGTTATAGATGTTACTGTTTGCCAGATAGCATTAAATGCATATAACAAGAAAATCAGAACAGGGGAAACTTTCCAGCTTAATCTTACAGCTCCTACCCAGTATATGAACGGAGTAAGCTGGAGTTCAACCAATGAGGCTGTATGTACCGTTGACGAATCCGGTCTGGTTACGGGGGTAAGTGAGGGGACGGCATCGGTAACAGCCATTATATTGTTGGAGAACGGCGTAACAAAACGTGTAAAATGCGATATTAAGGTTGTAAATGATGTTATATCGGTTACACTTAGTCCTGAGGTGGGATTTATCAGCATTGGAGATTCAATTCTGATTGAAGCTGTAGTTAACCCGGAGTCGGGATCTGTGGCGTTGACTTGGCAATCTTCAAATACCGCTGTTGCTGATATAGTAGGAACAGACACAGGTACCAGATGGGTAATGGTTAAGGGTTTAAGCAGAGGAAGTACTATAATAACTGCTAAGGATTCAGAAAATGAGATAGTTGAATCCATTGTAGTTACAGTTTCTCCTGTTATTTCCCGTATAGAACTTTCTGAAACTCAGGTGTCGGTTTCGCAAGCGCTAAACTTTTATCAGCTTTCTGCCAGCTGCGATCCTGAATTACCGGCTAATGAGAAGTTGAGATGGACAAGCAGCAATCCTGATGTTGCTAAGGTAGAAGAATATGGTAACGGAAAGGTAGAAATAGTTGCTCCTGGCAGTACTACGATCCGTGTAACATCGACATCAACTTTAAGTGATGCATTTGCTGAATGTTCTTTTACCGTACTTCAGGAAATGGAAGGAGTAGCACTAACTGAATCCAGTCTGACACTACATACCGGAGACACATACAGGTTGTCATATACAGTCAATCCTTCAAATACTTCTAACAGTACTTTAAAATGGAGTTCGACGGATTCAAATATAGCTTCTGTTGACGAAAGCACAGGGATAATAACTGCTAAAAACCCGGGAATGTGTGTAATTAAAGCAAACGCCCAGGATAATTCAGGAGTTTTAGCAACCTGTACTGTCACTGTTTTAAAGGATGCGTCAAATATCAAATTAAAGTCGAGTTCCATAGGAATATATGTGGGTGAAAGCTATTATCTTGATGTAGAAATAGATCCTGAAGACTCAACGGATAAAATAACCTTTGAATCGAGCAACACAAAGATTGCAACGGTTGCAAAAAACGGAAAAGTAACCGGCGTAGCAGCCGGAAATTGTATTATTATGGTTAGAAGTACTTCAGGTGCATATACATATTGCAACGTATATGTTTACCAAAAAGTAATCGGTTTAACGCTTGACTATGAATCTGCAAAGCTACACATTGGTGAGAAATTAAGATTAACAGCTAAGGTTACTCCTGAAAACGCTTCGAATGGTTCTATTGAATGGACATCCAGTGATTCCAATATTGCAACAGTTGATGAAAATGGAGTAATTACTCCTAAAAATGCGGGAACTTGTATTATTACCGCTAAAACAACGGATGGGTCAGGAGCATTTGCTACATGTTTTGTTACTGTTTTAAAGAATGCACTAGATATTAAACTTGATGTGGCATCTCTTGATTTAAATGTAGGAGACACTTATCAGCTTGATGCGAAGGTTGAACCGGCAGATGCTACAGATGAACTTTTTTATGAATCCAGTAATACTAAGGTTGCTATAGTATCTGCAAACGGAAAGATTACGGCAAAGGGGAAAGGAAATTGTGTTGTCTTTGTTAAGAGCTCTACAGGCAATAAATATGCATATTGCTATGTGTATGTTTCACAGCAGGTTGAGGGTCTTGAACTTACTCCGGAAGAGATAGAGATAAAAGTTGGAGAATTGATAGAGCTTGAAGCTGAAATTTCTCCTGATGGTGCTTCTGATACTGAACTTGAGTGGACAAGCAAAAATGAACAAATAGCTACTGTAAGCCAGAAAGGTGTTGTAAAGGGTGTGTCAAAGGGAGCAACTATTATAAGTTGCAGTACTTTAGATGGTGAGTATGTGGCTATCTGCCTGGTTACTGTCGTAGAGGGTAACAGGGAGGTTACCATTACGGTTAATAAATCCGCTATAGTCGGTGTTGGTAAGACTTACCAGTTAACAGCGACAGTGGACGGAGAAGAAGTGCCTGCAAACACATTAAAATGGAAAAGCAGTAACAAAAAGATATGTAAGGTGACTAAAAACGGTGTAATAAAAGGTGTTAAGACCGGTAAGTGTAAGATTACCGTGAAGATGAAGGATGGAAGCATAGGTTACGCTAAGTGTACGGTAAAGGTTATCACAGCTACTAATGACATAGAGTTAAATAAATCTTATGTAGAGATAGTTCAGGGAAGAACATTAAAACTTAGTGCCACAACTTCACCTAAAAAGACAACTTACTCACCTCTTTGGGAGAGTAGTGACGAAACTATAGCGACAGTCAGCAAAAAGGGAACTATCACAGCAATAAAGCCCGGTGACTGTACTATAAAGTGCGTGGCTAAGGATAATCCTGAGGTATATGCTACATGCCGTGTACATGTCACAGCACCGGTAAATATAACCAGTTTCAACTTTTCTGAGGAAGCGTTGGTCATGGTACCAGGTGAGACCTCAAACATACAGTACACAGTATCTCCTTCTAATTATACTGAAGGATATACCTGGTCTTCTGATAATCCTGTGGCAGCAACCGTAGACAGTAACGGTAAGGTGACTGCCAGAGCTGTAGGAACTGCTAAGATTACAGCACTTTCCAACTCGGGAAAGAAGAATACTATGAATGTATATGTGGTGGGACTCAGTAAGACCAAGATCACACTCCACCAGTACGAGAGCACTAAGATAAATCTGGAAGTGGACGGAGTTAAGGCTGGTGAACTTGATATAAGGTGGGATACGGATAACCAGAGTATCGCAGAAATGTCAAAGGGTAAAGTAACCGGAAAGGCTCTTGGTACCACAACAGTTTACTGTGTAGTAAACGGCAGGTATCTGGCATGTACTGTAAAGGTAATTAAAAACTAAAACGGAGTTGAAAATGTTAAAAATCCAAATATTTTAGGAAACGTTACAGTTAAAAAATTAACCGTCAGGCTTGAGTTTAGTCTGACGGTTTTGTTTTATGGTTATTTCTCTTACAGAATGTGAGAAAAATGGTTTTATTCACCAAAATGTTTATTATAAAAATCATCGAGGAGACTGTCTACATAGTCTTCGTTAAGCTGACCGAAACAGGTTTCAAGTGCTTTTTTCATGGCATCAGTACGCTTTAAATAAAGTATTTCTTCGGGAGTACCATCACTGCCGTCAAGGCCTTGCTGAGTCATGATATAAGCATGTTTTTCAATCCATTCATTGATTTCGTCTGTACGCTTTTCTTCATCTGCTACCATTGACTTTGCTTTTTTTGAACGCTTAAAGGCTCCTATGCCTACACCGATACCTGCGATAGATAAGGCGAACAGAATGCCCAGAGTCATATAGTTGCCTTTAAAAAGATCGATAATACCTACAAGGTTTAAAAGTGTGAAGATAAACATTAAACATCCGACTATGGTAAAAGTGTAACCTGTAGATGAGAATTCGTTTGCTTTTTCAGCTTGGGACTCGTATACTCCGGCAGGTTTGTACTGGGGGGCGGAGATTTTTAAAAGTTTTGCCAGATCCTGATCTGAGATACCGGCTTTTCTTAGTTTATCCAGATCTTCCATATTTTCTATTTTTATGGATTCTTTTACACCACCGTCTTCGTCGGATAGTTCGAGACTAAGTCCGTCTTGATTCTCAAAATCTTTCAACTTTTCAGCTTCGACAGTCATGAATGCTTTATATTCTACAGCAGCTTTCTTACCGTCAGACTCTGCTACGGTAACAAGATAAGCTTCTTCCTCGTCTATATACTCAGCTTCTGACTCGATACCGGCATATTTCAGATAAGCCTTAAGTTTTGCAACGGTATCTGCATTTTGAAGCAGGGTTATCTGGGCTCGTTCGGCTTCTTCCTTGAGTTCTGCTATGAGTGCTGCACCACAGTCTGCACAAACCTTTATTCCTTCACGGTATTCTGTTTTACAATTAGGACACCAGGGCATAAAAAATATCTCCTTTATAAGTTTTTTCGATTGTTAACTATACCATAATGAGGCAAATAATTCAAGGAGAAATACTATAGTTGACCAATTGAATAAAAAATAGTAACAATTTTTGAATAAAAAGTAAATTTTTGCTTTTATTTATCCATAATTTATGTTATCATATAGAAAGAGTATCTGTATATTTTTGCGGGATTCTCTTTTGGTGAAGATGACATTTTGATATTTATATAGATGGAATGGATCGGAGGGTGCAGGATGAAACTTAAAACCAGGCTGCTGTTTAATTCTATCGGCCCGATGCTGCTTGTTATAGTTATCGTTATGGCTATACTTGCTTTTGAATTACCTCTGCTTAATACCCGTACCACGGAAAAAGGTATGAAGTCAGCCGCATACACTGTGGCTAATATGCTGGACCTGATCGAAGGTGATTATAAAATAAATAACGGAAACCTGGTTAAAGGCGATAAGATCCTTACAGACGAGTCCGGAATATTTGAGTCCATGAAAGAAAAGACTGGCATGGAGATAGCTGTTTTTTACAGCAACATCGGCTATGTGACCACTCTGAAGGATGATGCAGGAAATTACCTGAAGCTGTTTACCGTGGATGAAAATATCGCTGACTCGGTAATAAGTCTTAACGAGGTGTATTATGACAGAAATGCCACCTTTAACGGTGTAGATTACT
>JAEEGL014818947.1_pt1 | contig 21147 bp, 19 predicted proteins | sample 9134231 | NCBI WGS metagenome assembly JAEEGL01 (sample SAMN16246548, study PRJNA631951) | gut metagenome | biome: gut microbiome; feature: rumen; material: fiber-attached | host: Bos | place: Iran: Karaj | collected 2018-10 | reverse complement strand
CGACTCACTTGAAGACCGGCATCGGTCGTCTGTCCGCTTACTGCGGAGCTGTATCCGCAGGCTGCGGATCAGCAGCTGGACTGGTGTTCATGAAAGGTGGCAGATATGAAGCCATCGCCCACACGGTGGTAAACGCATTAGCCGTGGATTCCGGCATCATCTGCGACGGAGCCAAGGCCTCCTGCGCAGCCAAGATCGCCACTGCTGTCGAAGCAGGACAGCTGGGCATGGCAATGTATGAGGATGGTAATCAGTTCTTCGGAGGCGACGGCATCGTCAAGAAGGGTGTAGAGAACACCATCAGAAGCGTGGGCTATCTGGCACGCCGCGGCATGGAACAGACCGATAAAGAGATCATCAGGATAATGATGGAAAGCTGATCATAGACAATAAAAAACCGCCCGCGGGCGGTTTTTTGAATGTCGATTATTAATAATTCTCACAGTTGACTTCGAAGTAAGCCTGAGGGTGATCACAGGTAGGGCATACATCAGGAGCCTTGGTGCCTACCACGATATGTCCGCAGTTTCTGCACTCCCAGACCTTGACTTCGCTCTTCTCGAAAACGGTCTTGGTCTCAACGTTCTGAAGCAGTGCTCTGTATCTTTCTTCGTGGTGCTTCTCGATGGCAGCTACCTTTCTGAACTTGTCAGCAAGTTCAGGGAACCCTTCTTCTTCTGCTGTCTTGGCGAAGCCTTCATACATGTCTGTCCACTCGAAGTTCTCACCGTCAGCAGCTGCTTTCAGGTTAGCAGCAGTGTCGCCGATACCTTCGAGTTCTTTGAACCACATTTTAGCGTGCTCTTTTTCGTTCTCAGCGGTTTTCAGGAATAAAGCGGAAATCTGCTCATATCCTTCCTTCTTTGCCTTAGAAGCGAAATATGTGTATTTATTACGAGCCTGTGATTCTCCTGCAAATGCTTCCCATAAATTCTTCTCGGTCTGTGTTCCTGCGTATTTGCTCATTTTATTACCTCCTGATTGATTGAATAGAAACCTTATATATATTATATCACAGAAAGAATATAATTAACATAAAACAAAAATATTTTTGCCGCTGTGTTCTCAGTCGTCTTTCCTGGATGCGATATAGTAGGGCAGGGTCGTGAAGACGATGCCGCCGATCATATTGCCCAGAGTTACAAAGAACAGGTTGTAGAAATATCCTCCGATACTTACCGCCTGATCCATGGGGTTCAGAAGTGCAAGAGTCAGGAGTGTCATATTGGCTACGCTATGCTCGAAGCCGGTGGTCATGAAGGCGAAGATACACCAGAAGATCATGATGAGCTTGCCTGAATCTGAAGTGGCTCTTCCGGCGCTCCAGACTGCCAGACAGACCAGGAAATTACAAAGTATGCCTCTGGAGATGAGCGGAATGATACCGGCGCTCATTTTCGCAGCTGCAGCCTGAGCCATGAATGTGCCTACCGCGCCAACGCCCAGCCCTGTCAGATGATAAAGGCAGGCGAGGATCACTGAACCGACGAGATTTCCTATCCAGCAGACCACCCAGAGCTTGATGGTCTCCGAGAGCTTGACCTTATTGTCCAGGATTCCCATGGTCATGACCATGTTGTTGCCTGTGAACAGCTCGGCTCCCGCCATTACCACAAGACTCAGAGCCACACCGAAGGACAGACCCATGACGACTTTGAAGTAGGGCTGACCGTCCAGCATTCCGCCTATGGTGAAGGACAGAAGCACTCCGACTCCGACGAAAGCTCCTGCCAGCATGGCAAGGACGAAATAACCCAGAGGGTCACGGCTGAGCATGGAAGCTTTGTTTACGGCACCTTGAGCGTTTTTGTTGAAATCAGCTTTGAACATAGCAGCTTTCTCCTTTGATTTCTTAAAACAACAATATATTAATATAAAGTATATCATACAAAAACTGCAGGTACAAATGAAAAAAATATTATAATAATGTTTGAAATTCCGTACAAACAGTAGTATAATAACACTCTGACAAAATTTGAGGAGGAAGCGCGGAAACTGCGCAAATAATATCATGCTGACAGGAAAACAGAGAAGTTATCTGAAGAGCCTCGCCAACGGCCTTGACGCCACCGTCTTCATCGGCCGCGAGGGTCTGACAGACAATGTTTTGAAAGAAATGGAAAACTATCTCGAAGCACACGAGATGGTCAAAGTGAAGATCCAGGAAGGCTCAGAGCTGGATCCCAAGGAAACCGCCAACGAACTTTTGGAACCCCTTGGAGCTGAGTTTGTACAGGCCATAGGCCGCAAGTTCACCCTTTACAGAAGAGCCAAAGATAAGGAGAAGAGACAGATAGTACTGCCCAGGTAAGTATGTCGTCAAACATTGAAGTAAAAGATAAAACTAAAAAATACGAAATGGATATGACCAGCGGCCCCATTATGAGGAAGATGCTGAGATTTGCCGTGCCCGTGATCTTCTCGGGTCTGCTTCAGCTTCTTTTCAACGCCGCTGATATCATCGTAGTGGGACGATTCGCGGGAGACGAAGCACTGGCTGCAGTAGGTGCATCCAGCGCGCCTTTGAACCTGGTGGTGACTCTTCTCATCGGTATATCCATGGGCGTCAACGTCACCGTTGCCCGTGCTTACGGAGCCGGAAGGGAAAGGGAAATAAGCGAGGCTGTGCATACAGCCATAACCCTGGCCCTAATTGGAGGAGTGATCCTCGCCATAGTGGGTCTGACTGTCTGTACCTCGCTTCTTAAGATCACCGGAACTCCCGATGAGATCCTGCCTCTTTCCAGGAAATATATGAATATCCTTTTCGCCGGGATACCCATCATGGCCCTTTACAATTTCGGAGCAGGCATATTCAGGGCAAGAGGAGACACCAAGAGGCCTCTTTATTACCTCATGGCTGCAGGCGTGATCAATGTCTGCCTCAACCTGTTTTTTGTAATAGTCGTCAAACTGGCCGTGGTCGGAGTAGCTCTGGCTACAGTGCTCTCTCAGATCCTGAGCATGAGTCTCATCATCGGGACCCTGATGAGAGAGAAGGGGCCTTTCAAACTGGAGATCAGGAAGCTGAGACTCTATAAGAGCAAGGTGAAGCCCATCATAATCATCGGCGTTCCCACGGGAATACAGGGCATGCTTTTCTCCGTGTCCAACATGGTCATCCAGTCATCCATAAACTCCTTCGGTAAGATCGTTATGGCAGGCTCATCGGCATCCGCCAGCATCGAGGGCTTCACTTTCGTTGCCATGGACGCATGCTCTCAGACAGCCGTGACCTTTACTTCCCAGAACATGGGAGCCGGCAAGCTGGACAGGATCCCTCTTGTCTTCAGAAATGCTGTGACCATGGTGGCCGTAGCCGGTTTCGTATTAGGAAATCTCACATATACCTTCGGCAGGCCTCTTCTGGGCATATACACCCAGAATCCGGCTGTCGTGGATCAGGGCATGATCAGACTCCTGTTCATGTGCGTTCCTTATTTCATCTGCGGAATCATGAACACCATTCCCGGCGTCATCCGCGGTATGGGCTACAGCATAGTGACCACCGTAGTCACCATCATCGGAGTCTGCGGCCTCAGGATCCTCTGGATCGGCACCGTATGCCAGATGCCCCAGTTCTCCACCATAGAGTGGGTATATGCATCCTACGCCATGAGCTGGGTCATCACTGCCATAGCTCACTATATTTACTACAAGATCGTTTACAGAAAGACAGTAAAGACATACGCTAAAGAAGCCGCCTCAGCCTGAGAAGCAGGGGCAGCTTTTGATTTTTAAGAAATGAGAGACTTTATAGACAAATACAAAAGCTACATACTTTACGTTCTCATCTACTTCCCCATGGGAGCCATCTGCCCCCTCATAGGCCAGTATCTGAGTTCCATAGGTTTCACCGGGACCCAGGTCGGTGTGGTCACCGCCTTCGGAACAGGCGCCGCAGTCATAGGAGGCATGTTCTGGGGAAGGGTATACGCCAATTCCAGACGCAAAAGACTGGTGGTCGCAACTATGTTCATACTGGCAGCGGCTTCATCTCTTGTGAGCCTTACCGTGACCAGTTTTATGCTGTACACCCTGATCTACGGCATGCTTTACTTCAACCAGGGACCTTCCCACGGCCTTTGTGATTCCATGATCATGGACAAGAACGAGAACTTCCCGGCCATCCGCGCCATGGGCGCCATCGGATACGCTGTGGCAGTCTTCATCTGCGGCCAGCTGGCCAAGTTCATGGGCCTCAGGATCAACTTCATGATCCATGCGGCAGTATTTATTCTGGCAGCCCTCATGATGAAAACTTTCTCTGAGCCTGCTAATTACTCCCAAAAACATGAGACCGGAGAGGCTATAAAGATCTCCGAACTCTTCAAAGATAAGGACTTTAAACAGCTTCTGGTATTTTCGTTCTTTGCTTTGGGGCCGACCATGGCAAACAATACTTACTTCAGCTATTTATATATCGATGCCGGCGGAGATGTGGCAGGGGTAGGCCTGGCCTTCCTTCTTATGGCAGGAGCAGAAGCTCCCTTCATGTGGCTGGTTCCATGGCTCAATAAGAGGATCACCACGGAGAAACTTATAGTGGCAGGCTGCGCAGCCGGCCTTATCAGGTTCCTCATTTACAGTTTCGGACCGTCCAGAGCTGTGCTTCTCGGGACCTTCTTCCTTCAGGGCATACTGAACGGCATCCTGCTGGTGGAGGTGGTGAAGTACTTCGGAAAGATAGTGCCCCCGAGACTGGCAAGCCTGTCTGTTGCCACCTATTATGCCTTGGGAAATTCTTTTTCATCCATCATCTGCAACCTTCTGGGAGGCGTCATAATGGATGCGGCCGGGATCAAAGCCACCTATGGATTTTTTGCAGCTCTTTATGTCATTTCCCTGATGCTTTATTTACTCCTCGGCTTGCATAAGGAGAGATAGTTGTGATATAATAACAAAGATGGAGTTCCGTCGTCTCATGAGAAACGCCGGAGCAAAAAATCATCCTAGGAGGTCTTATGAAACCTATATATAAGCGCGTTCTTCTGAAGATCAGCGGAGAAGTCCTGGCAGGAGATAAGGGCTTCGGAATCGATGCAGACGTAACGAGAAATGTATGTGAACAGATAAAAGAGATCCACGACATGGGCGTGGAAGTTGCTGTAGTCGTAGGCGGCGGAAACTTCTGGAGAGGAAGATCCTCCGGCGACATGGACAGAGCAACTGCAGACTATATGGGCATGCTGGCAACGGTCATGAATGCCATGGCCCTTCAGGATACATTCAGATCCATGGGAGTTCAGGTCAGAGCACAGACCGCCCTTGAGATCAAGGAAGTAGCTGAGCCCTATGCCAGACTGAGAGCCCTGACCCATCTGGAGCACGGAGATATCGTCATCTTCGGAGGAGGCACAGGTTCTCCCTTCTTTACGACGGATACTGCAGCAGCTCTCAGAGCTACTGAGATGAATGCTGAAGTCATTCTTCTCGCCAAGAATGTTGACGCAGTTTATGATTCGGATCCCGCAGTGAATCCCAACGCCAGGAAGTTCGATGAGATGACTCACATGGACGTCATCGAGAAGGACCTTAAGGTAATGGACCTCACAGCCGCGACCCTTTGCAAAGATAATAATATCAAGATACATGTTTTTGCTCTTGCAGAAGGCGGCAATATCAAGAGAGCTGTATGCGGAGAGAAGATAGGTACTTTGATCAGATAAGGAGGAATTGAAAATGGAAACCATTATGAACAACCTGGAAGAGAAAAGCTTAAAGACCATCTCCGTTCTTAAAGAGGATCTTAATACTGTCAGAGCAGGAAGAGCTAATCCGGCCCTCCTTGATAAGATCATGGTAAACTATTATGGAATGCCTACTCCTCTTAAGAACATATCCAACATTTCAGTGCCCGATCCCAGGACACTGATGATCAGCCCCTTCGATCCTAAGTCCATCAACGAGATCGAGAAGGCTATCAACATCGCCAACATCGGAATCAATCCTTCCAATGACGGCAAGTGCATCAGACTGGTGATCCCTCAGGTAACAGAGGAGAGACGTAAAGAACTCACCAAGACCGTCAAGAAGATGGGTGAGGAAGCTAAGGTAGCTATCAGAAACCTTAGAAGAGATGCCAACGACAGACTGAAGAAGCTTGAGAAAGACCATGAGATCACTGAGGATGACCTTAAGAAAGCCCTTGATAAGGTGCAGAAGGCCGTTGAGAAGACTGAGAAGTCCATCGACGAGGTGATCGCTCTCAAGGATAAGGAGATCATGGAAGTATAAAGAGCAACACAGATATGTAATATTGGACCGCTCTCGCTTAGTCCTCGTGCAGCGGTTCTAAGTTCCGGCGGCGCCGGGGCTTGCCGCTCACTAAGAACCGGCACTGCGGAAGACCAATATTACATATCTGTGTTTTGTCGTGAATAAAAAGGTTGGCCACCTCCGGTGGCCATAAGTATATTTTGGAAGGTTAACAAAAATGGGAAAGAAGAAACCCATGCCCACCCATGTTGCTGTCATCATGGACGGCAACGGCAGATGGGCTGAACTGAATAAAGTGCCGAAACTGCAGGGACACAATCAGGGAATGTGGGCCATGAAGGAGATCATCAAACGATCAGATGTCCTGGGCGTCAAGTACCTGACGGTGTATGCTTTTTCCACTGAAAACTGGAAGAGATCCCAGGAGGAAGTAGGGGGCATATTCAAACTTCTGGTCAAGTTCGTCAAGTCTGAACTACAGGAACTCAATGACAGGAACGTCAAGGTAAACATCCTGGGAGACTGGCATGACAAACTGCCGGAGGATGCCAAGGCTTCCATACAGCAGGCACTGGATACTACCGCAGAGAACACAGGTCTGGTATTCAACATCGCTCTTAACTACGGTTCAAGGGCAGAGATCGTAAGGGCCGTAAACTTCATACTTCATCATTACGACCGGGATATGGAGATCGAAGAAGAGGATATTTCCGCAGCTCTTTATACAGGCAATGAAAACGGCAATATCCCCGATCCCGACCTCATAATCAGGACTTCGGGGGAGGAGAGGCTTTCCAACTTCCTCATGTGGCAGGCAGCTTATTCTGAGTTTGCTTTCACTGACACTCTGTGGCCCGATTTCACCCCTGACGAATACGAGGCTATCATAGAAGAGTACAGAACCAGAGAAAGACGTTACGGAGGCAGGCTATGAAGACAAGAATAATATCGGCTGTAATAATGCTGCCGCTTCTGATTTTCGTATATTTAGGCGGAATGTGGCTGAAGGTGGCGGTCGTCATAATATCCTTCATAGGCCTGGATGAATTCTATAAAGGATTCAAGGCGGAGGGAGTCGATCCCTGTATGCCTGTTGGCTTCGGATCCATACCCCTTCTTTACATTTTCCACACCATAAACACGAGCCAGCCCCAGGGTGGACCTGACGGATCGGTCCTTTACCTGCTCTGGCTGTTCATCGTGGTCATAAGTTCCATGATCTATGGCTTCAAGGTGGAGGAGAGAAAGACAGAAGACATGGCGGCTACGGTGCTGGGCATCGTTTACGTGGTGTTCTTCTTCCACTTTGCGGTCTTGATAGACGAGTGTGAATACGCCCACAACTATATCTGGCTGGTATTCATAATAGCTTTCGGCACAGATATTTTTGCATATTTTACGGGAATGCTTCTCGGCAAGCATAAACTCTGCCCGACCTTAAGCCCTAAGAAGACCATAGAGGGAGCTGTAGGCGGCATGGTGGGTGCAATGGTATTCAGCCTGCTTTTCGGAAACTTCTTCCTGGAGCCCGGCCATGCATTCAACATTCACTTCATTCTGATGACCCTCATCGGATCGGTCATCTCCCAGCTGGGCGATCTTTCGGCATCTGCCTTCAAGCGCCAGATGGGAATCAAGGACTACGGGAAGCTCATCCCCGGCCACGGCGGCATTCTGGACAGATTCGATTCAGTGCTTTTCGTTGCTCCATACCTGTATTTCTATATCGCACTGATCCTTCCCGGTATAGCGAAAGGATGATATCATGAGAAGAATAGTTATCCTGGGGTCCACAGGTTCCATCGGAACTCAGACCCTGGATGTAGTAAGAAATAACCCGGACAGATTCAAGGTAGTAGGTCTGACCTGCGCCAGAAGAAGGGAACAGATGATGGAGCAGGCTGCTGAATTCGGAGTACCCGAAGAGCACTGCTACGTATGTGACGGAACCTACGAAGAGAATGTCCGCAAATTAATAGAAGCAGCCACCCTGGACTGCGACATGGTGGTCAACTCCCTCATGGGTATGAGAGGGCTGGAACCTACTTACCACGCTCTCATGTCCGGCCACGACGTGGCCCTGGCAAACAAGGAGACCCTGGTGGCGGGCGGAGAGATCATTATGAAGCTGGCAGCCGACAAGGGGCTTAAGCTTCTTCCCATAGATTCAGAGCATTCAGCCATCTTCCAGTGCCTGGAAGGAAACGCCGGAAGAGAGATCAAAAAGATCCTTCTCACTTGTTCCGGGGGACCTTTCAGAGGCAAGAAGAGGGAGGATATGGCAGGAGTCACCGCAAGGGAAGCTCTGAAGCACCCTAAGTGGAACATGGGACCGAAGATCACCATCGATTCGGCCACCCTCATGAACAAGGGTCTGGAAGTCATCGAGGCCAAGTGGCTTTTCGGAGTGGAGCCTGATAAGATCCAGGTACTGATCCATCCTCAGAGCATCGTCCATTCCGGCGTGGAGTTCATGGACAATTCCATTCTTTGCCAGCTGGGAGTTCCCGATATGAGGATACCCATCAGCCTGGCTCTGGGCTATCCCGACAGACTCGCTAATCCCGATGAAGAGCTGGACCTCTTCGGCATGGGCTCCAATCTGACCTTCATGAAGCCGGATCTGGAGACCTTCGCCTGTCTGAAGCTGGCATACTATGCCATAAAAGAAGGCGGGTCCTGTCCTGTAGTCATGAACGCTGCCAACGAAGTGCTGGTGGAGAGATTCCTTAAGGACGAGATCGGCTTCCTGGACATCCAGGACAGACTTTGTGAGTATGTATATGCTCACAAGAAAATAAACAATCTTTCTCTTGAAGACATCATTGCCATTGACAGAGAGACAAGAGAGAAAATCTGATAGGAAAATAAGATGAAAACAGCTATACTTGCCATATTTTTGTTCTTGGTCATGATTTTTCCTCATGAGCTGGGACATTTTATAGCAGCAAAAAAATTAAACGTACAAGTCAACGAGTTTGCCTTTGGAATGGGCCCCGTCATCTGGAAAAAACAGCGCGGCGAGACCCTTCATTCCATCAGACTCTTCCCCATAGGCGGATTCTGCGCCATGGAAGGGGAGGACGGCTCCGAGGATGACGATTCTGAGGAGGATCCTGAAACCGGGGAGGTCAGGCCCAAGGAGTACAATCCAAGGGCTTTCAACAACAAGAAACCCTGGCAAAAGATCATAATCCTGGCAGCCGGTTCCTTCATGAACGTAGTCTGCGCCTTCCTCATCATGACCATCCTCGTAACAAGCCTGGGCTTCAGCACCACCGTGATCGGAGATATCACACCGGATTCACCTGCCTGCGAAGCAGGCGTCCAGGTGGGGGATAAGGTACTTTCAGTAAATGACACGAAGATCAGCGTATGGAACGATCTGGGTCCTGCAGTGCAGGAAAGCAAGGGCGAAGCCATAAGTCTCAAGGTGGAGAGATCCGGCCAAGAGATGGAACTCAGGGTGACTCCCGTCTATGAAGAGGAGACTGAGCGCTACATCATCGGCACCTACTGTAAGGTGAGCCATAACCCCTTCAAGGGTATCAAAGCAGGCTTTGTCGGGACCGGAAGGCTCTTCGGAGTAATGTTCCAGTCTCTCAAGCTCCTCATAACAGGCCAGGCAAGTGTCGACGACATTTCAGGACCTGTAGGCATCGTTCAGATGGTAGGTGAGACCTCAAGAGAAGGAGTCTGGTCCTATGGCTTCCTCATGGCTCTCATCTGCGTCAATCTGGCTGTCATCAACATGCTGCCGCTTCCCGCCCTTGACGGGGGCAGGATCCTGGTAGTGCTTTTCAGCTGGATCACAGGCAAGTCAGTATCACCTAAAGTAGAAGGTATCATCCATGCAGTCGGGCTGGTGCTCCTTCTGGTATTGGCAGTTTTCGTAACATTCAATGATATAGGAAGACTGGCAGGTTAAGGTAATAAAATGAGCAAAGAAGTAAGAATCGGAAAAGTTAAAATAGGCGGGGGAAACCCCATAGCAATACAGTCCATGGCCAACGTGGATCCCCACGATGAGAAGGCTCTGGTGGATCAGGTGGTCAGATTAAGCGACGCAGGCTGTGATATCATGAGACTCACCGTGCCTGATATGGAGGCTGCAGAGACCTTCGGTCAGGTCAAGAAGAGCCTTATCAGGTCCGGCTACGACATACCCCTTGTTGCAGACATCCACTTCGATTACCGCATGGCTATAGAAGCCATGAGAAACGGAGCTGACAAGATCAGGATCAATCCGGGGAACATCGGAAGTCTGGAGAGAGTAAAGAAGGTCGTGGATGCAGCCAGGGAAAGAGAGATACCCATCAGGGTGGGAGTGAATTCCGGCTCTCTTGAGAAACATCTGGTAGAAAAATACCATGGCGTGACTGCAGAAGGTCTGGCTGAATCTGCTTTGGAAAACCTGAAGATCATAGAGGACATGGACTATGATAACCTTGTTGTGTCCATCAAATCCTCCAACGTAAGGATGAACTATGAGGCTCACAAGATACTTGTGAGATCAACGGACCATGCCATCCACGTGGGAATAACAGAAGCCGGTACTCTGAGAAGAGGCCAGGTCAAATCAGCCATAGGCATCGGAGCCCTTCTTCTGGAAGGCATCGGAGATACCATGAGAGTTTCTCTCACAGCGGATCCTGTGGAGGAGATCATCTTTGCGAAGGAGATTCTGAAGACTCTGGGAATGAGAGCTTCTGCCATCGATCTGGTATCATGTCCCACCTGCGGCAGGACCAGGATCGATCTGGAAGGTCTGGCCAACACCATCGATGACAGGCTGAGACCTTTGGAGGAGAGGCTCTTAAGAGAGGGCAAGCCCGGCATCAAGGTCGCCGTCATGGGCTGCGCCGTAAACGGCCCCGGAGAAGCCAGAGAGGCAGATTTCGGAGTTGCCGGGGGAGACGGCGAAGGTCTGATCTTCAGAAAAGGCGAGATCATCCGCAAGGTGCCTGAAGACAGACTTGCAGAGGAATTACTTGAAATCATAGAACAAAACATTCAGTGAGGCAGTGATGAGAAAGCTCATCGAAAACACCATAGACTGGCAGGCCCTGACCGGCGGCCGGTTAGACAAAGAAAACTTCATAATTGAGCTTGGTCAAGGCGTAATGCATAAAGAAACAGGGGTCCTGGTAATTCCAATGACCCTTAATTTCGTATTGCCTTATGATGACCTTCTCAGGGTCAAAGCTCTGGTCAAATCCAAGCTGGATTTCGTCGAAGACGTCAAATTCAGATTCAGATATAAAGATGTGATCCTTTCAGAAAAAGAGATCATAAGGAATTATATGCCTTATCTCATAAGGATCCTGGAAGGCAACGGCTCAGGTTTTGCCAACGCCATCGACGAAAAGTTTTTTGCAATAGAAGAGGGAGAGAAGCGCACTCTGGTGCTTCACTGCTTCGGCAAGACCTGCGAAGAGCAGCTCAACGCCACCATCGCAAGTCATTTCGAGAGGATACTCCTCAAAAATTTCGGCCTGAGATTCAGAGTCGAATTCAGGAATGACGAAGAAACCTACAATGAGAAAGCTGACGGCTTCATTCAGGACCTGAGGGAAGAGATGGCGAGGACCATTGAGGAGAATAACGCCAAGGCTAAGGAGGCCGAGGCGAGACCTAAGGAAGCTCCTGCCGGTGATTTCACCAAGCCTGCGTCCCAGGGTGACAACGGCGGCTTCAGAGGCAGAAGCTGGAAGAGAAAAGAAGCTCCCATCAAGGATAATTTCATCATGGGAAAGGGCTTCACGGGAGAGGCTGATCACAACCTCATAGACCTGGATCCTTCCATGGGAACGGTCATCGTGGAGGGCATCCTCTATAAAATGGAATCGAAGCCCATCAGATCCGGAAGTCATATTGCATCTATCCTCATCACCGACGAGCGCACTACCATCTGCTGCAAGTCTTTTGTATCAGAGGAGAAATGGAATGAGATCTCTGAATTCCTGAAGCCCGGGGACAGACTGAAGGTCCAGGGCGAGGTCCAGTTCGATACCTTCGAGAACCTCAATGTTCTCATGTTCAAGGATATCGAGAAGCTGAGCCGCAGCATGGACAGAGAGGACACTTCTCAGATCGGCAAGCGCGTAGAGCTCCATCTCCACACCAAGATGTCGCAGATGGACGGACTCAACGAGCCCAAGGACGCGGTGAAGCAGGCGGCCCTTTGGGGACAGCCGGCCATAGCCATCACGGACCACGGCGTTGTCCAGGCCTTCCCGGACGCTGCGGATGAGGCTGCCAAACAGTCCAAGTCCGGCAGGCCCATCAAGGTTATTTACGGCGTTGAAGGCTATTCCTTTGACGACAGTGACTGCATCAATGACGACGGTACCATAGATTACCGCAAAAAACCCGTAAACCACATCATCCTCCTGGCCAGAACTCAGGAAGGACTGAAGAACATATACAAATTGGTGTCCATTTCTCACCTGGATTACTTCTACAGGAAACCCAGACTTCCCTGGTCCGTAATAAACGCTCACAGGGAGGGCATAATCGTAGGCTCTGCCTGCTGTTACGGAGAGGTCTTCCAGTCCCTGGTGACCCACGTATACGAAGAGAGAAGGACCCATATCCAGAGAAGGATCGAGGCTCTGAGCCACGAAGAGCAGGAGAGGATCGCCTCCAGATATGACTATCTGGAGATCCAGCCTGTCATCAACAACCGCTTCATGCTGGAGGACGAATACTATTTCGAAGGAAAGCGTGTAGAGAACGAAGATGACATCAGAGCCATCAATCTGAGGATAATAGAGATCGCGGACAAGCTGGGGAAGCCCGTAGTTGCAACCTGCGACGCTCACTATGACAAACCGGAATCCGCCATCTACAGAAACATTCTCATGGCCGGCATGGGCTTCGAGGATGCCGAGAGCGGCGAAGGCCTCTATATGAGGACCACCGACGAGATGATGGAAGAGTTTGCATACCTGGGCGACAGGGCGGCTGAGATCGTCATCGGAAACACCAACCTCATCGCAGACATGGTGGACGGATCCATACTTCCCGTGCCTCTGGAGAAATATCCTCCCAAGATTCCCGGCGCAGAGGAGACTCTGAGAAGGACCTGCGTAGAAAAACTTCATGACATGTACGGAGATGATCCCGATCCGACCATCGTGGAACGTTTTGAAAAAGAACTCAACTCCATCATAGATAACGGTTATGCCGTCATGTACGTCAGCGCCCAGATGCTGGTCAAGAAATCGCTTTCAGACGGCTATCTGGTAGGATCCCGAGGTTCCGTAGGATCGTCCTTTGCGGCTACCATGGCGGGTATCACGGAGGTAAATCCTCTGGAGCCCCATTATCTCTGCCCGGAGTGCAAACACCTGGAGTGGGGAGATAAGAGCCTTTATGACTGCGGTATAGACATGCCTCCTAAGAAGTGTCCTGTCTGCGGAGCGGACATGAAGAGGGACGGATTCACCATTCCTTTCGCCACCTTCCTCGGCTTCGACGGAGACAAGGAGCCTGATATCGACCTTAATTTCGCAGGAGAATATCAGCCCGTGGCTCACAGATACGTAGGCGAGATCTTCGGTGAAAAGAACGTCTTCAAGGCAGGGACCGTAGGTACGGTAGCGGATAAGACTGCCTTCGGCTACGTTATGAAGTTTTTTGAAGAGAGGGGAATACCCGTAAACAAATATGAGGCTGACAGACTTACGTCTCACTGCACCGGAGTCAAGCGCACCACAGGCCAGCATCCCGGTGGTATCGTAATCTGTCCCGACGATCACGAGATCTTCGAGTTCTGCCCCATACAGCATCCTGCCAACGATGCTTCATCGGGCGTCATCACAACTCACTTCGATTATCATAAGATAGACAAGAACCTGCTGAAGCTGGATATTCTGGGCCACGATGTGCCTTCCATGATAAGACAGCTTCAGGATATGACGGGAATAGACCCTCTTAAGGTAGACCTGACGGACAGAAAGGTCCTCAGCATCTTTAACGGGATCGAAGCCCTGAACATAAAGGATCCGGACTATAAGTTCAGACACGGATCCTATGCGATCCCCGAATTCGGCACGCCTTTCGTAAGGCAGATGCTGGACGATACCCAGCCCGACAAGTTCGCGGATCTGGTCAGGATTTCAGGTTTCTCTCACGGAACTGACGTATGGCTCAACAACGCACAGGAGTATATCAGATCCAAACAGGCTACCATGAGAGAGGTCATATCCACCCGAGACGACATTATGAACTACCTGATCTTAAAGGGCGTACCCAACGGTCACGCCTTCAAGATCATGGAGATCGTCCGTAAGGGAAAGAAAGACCTTTCAGAAGATCAGGTGGCTGAGATGAAGGAGCACGGAGTTCCCGACTGGTACATAGATTCCTGTAACAAGATCAAGTATATGTTCCCCAGAGCCCATGCTGTAGCCTATACCATGATGAGCTTCCGTATGGCCTGGTACAAGGTGTACTATCCTCAGGAATTCTATGCCACTTACTTCACCACCAAAGTCGATGACTTTGACGATCAGACCATCCTGAAGGGCAAGGATGCGATCCTGGCCCAGATGGATCTCATCGATATGAAGGGAAACAACGCCACTCCCAAGGAAAAGTCTCAGTACACGGTGCTTGAGGTAGCCTATGAGATGTATTCCAGAGGTTTCGAATTCATGGCGCCGGTCCTTGAGAAATCCAAAGCATTGAAGTTCTGGGTAGAGGACGGCAAAGTACTTCTTCCCTTCGTTGCGCTGGACGGAGTAGGGGCTTCAGCCGCTCAGTCATTCTATGACGCATATCACGAGAAACCTTTTGATACGGTGGAAGAGGTCATGAAGCGCACCAAGCTCAACAAGACCTCGATCCAGGCCCTGAGAGACTACGGAGTCTTCGAGGGTCTGCCGGAGACCGATCAATTATGCATGTTCTGATAAAAAACAAGGCTGCCGCAGTTGCGACAGCCTTGTTCTTGAGGTTTCGATATATATCATTGTCTTGTTTGTCTGATTATCATGGAAAGCACTTCCTGAGGCTTGATCTTGAGAGCATAGCCTATTTCATTGAACAGCATGCGCTCCGCTTCTCTCAGGAATCTCTCGTCTGAAGCGTGAAGCTTCTTGCCTATGGCCAGCTGAGCTTTCTGCTTATGGTAAAGGGTGCTTACCATGCTGAAAACTTCCTCGGGTTTACCGCAGAGGATGATGTTCTTATAGACGGCCTGACGCTCGCGGTCATTGGGTATCCATTCCATGGGTTCCATGGGAAGGGAGGCAATGAGCTGATTGGCTTCTTCCGCTGATAATATCTTGCGCATGCGCTGCAGGACTCTCTCGTTGTTTTTAGGCACGTAAACAGTATTCTCTTCCTTCTCTACAGGAGCGAGAATATAATACTCCGATTTCTCACCGCCGAATTTCATCTCGGTGATACCGGTAACCTTACAGATACCTTCGGTGCCATATACGACGACGTCGTTGATATTGAACATCATTACCTCACTGGGATACGTTACCGACGATTCATTACACCTGACTATGAGTAATTATAGCACAATGTGAAAAAAATATCCAACATTTTTTGGGTTTTAAACAAAAAAATTTTTGATTTTTGGTATAATATGATATATTATAAATGTTTAAGCTGTATAATAGTAAAAAGAGGTTTGGCAAATGATGCAGATTGAACTGAAAAACGTCACTTTGGGCTATGAAGGCATGGCCGTAGCAGAGGGCGTGGATCTTGTAATAAATGAAGGAGATTATCTGGCCATCGTAGGTCAGAACGGCTCAGGCAAGTCTACTCTCATGAAGACCATCCTGGGGCTCACGGCGCCTCTTTCGGGGGAGATCGTCTTCGGAGAAGGCTTCAGCAGGAAGGACATAGGCTATCTTCCTCAGATCTCGCCCATACAGAAAGACTTCCCCGCAAGCGTCAGAGAGATCGTATACTCCGGCTTCCTCAACAGACTGGGCAAGCGTCCTTTCTATACAAAGGAAATGAAGGAGAAGGCTGAGGAGAACATGGAGCTTCTGGGCCTTGAGGATCTGAAGGATGCCTGCTACAGGGACCTTTCAGGCGGCCAGCAGCAGAGGGTGCTTCTGGCCAGAGCCCTTTGCGCCACATCCAAAATGCTTTTGGTGGATGAGCCCGTATCCGGTCTGGATCCGGAGGCTCAGTACGAAATGTACGGCATCCTCCACCATCTGAACCACAACCTGGGAGTGACTATCATCATGATCTCCCACGACCTGGTAGCGGTGGACAAATATGCAGGCCACGTCCTGACCATGGGCAGGGAAGTGACCTATAAATAGCCTTCAAAAAAATTTTTTGAGAAATTTTCTTTTTAGGTGTTGACAGTGTACTATTACAAGTGGTACAATATGCATCGAGAAGGGGATTTGAAATATAAATCAAAACATTCAACGGACCCGGATCAACCGGGTCCGAATTTTTTAGAAAGGGGGAGGGCAAATGTTTGAACTTGATCTTCGGTCCAGAAAGTCGATCTATGAACAAGTGATAGACAACTTAAAGGAAATGATCATGACAGACGAGCTGCCTTTCGAGTCCAAACTTCCCTCAGTGAGGGATCTGTCGAAGCAGATATCCGTTAATCCCAACACGGTCCAGAAAGCCTACAGGGAGCTGGAGCGCCAGGGATACATTTACACCCAGACGGGGCTGGGTACCTTTGTTGCGGATAAGGGGAGCATCATTGCAGATTCAAGCGCAGTAAACAAGGCTGAACAGGGGATAAGCGAAGCTTTTAAACAACTGCTGTTTCTGGGTATGGATTTCGATAAGGCTAAGAATCGCGCTCTTGAAATCATTGAGAGTATCAGAAAGGAGGGTGTCGGTAAATGATCAAGGTTACAGACGTTACTAAGCGTTTCGGTGATCATAAGGCACTGGACGGCCTGACCATGACTGTTCCCAAAGGTTCCATCTACGGACTCATGGGTGTCAACGGCGCAGGCAAGACTACAATTATCAAGCATCTCGGAGGCTTTCTCATCCAGGATGAAGGGGAGATCCTGATGGACGGAGAACCGGTACTTGACAACGAAGAACTTAAGAAGAGGGTGGCTATCATCCCTGATGAGCTTTTCTTCTTCAAAGGATATACAATGAGGGAAACTGCCAGATATTACAGCAACATCTATCCCAACTGGGATGAGATGAGATTTCTGGATATGGCAAAAGATTTCGAGCTGAACATTAACAGCAACATCGGTAAGTTCAGTAAAGGAATGAAGAAGCAGGCGGCTTTCTGCCTGGCAATGGCCATTCGTCCCGAATATCTGATCCTGGATGAGCCTGTGGACGGCCTGGATCCCATCGTGAGACATAAACTCTGGCACTACATAATGGCAGACGTTGCAGACAGAGAGATGACAGTGCTCATTTCCTCTCATAACGCTAAGGAAATGGAGAACGTATGCAACTATATCGGCATCATGTCTCACGGAAAGATGGTCTTCGAAGGCGATCTGCTGGAGATGGAGGACGTATCCATCGAGGAGCTTTTTATAGAAAAGCTCACCGGCAAGTATGAAGGAGGTGAGTCTCATGAAGAATAAGGGAACATTCATGGGAGGAGTTTCCACAGCTCTCATGAAGGAGAACTTCAGACGCCAGTGGTATCTTCCGGTACTGATCTTCGTGCTTTACTTCCTGTCAGGGATCTTCCCGCTGCTGTTCTTAAAGGGTGCCGCAGGGGAGTATGCTGTAGTAAGCCTTAACAACGCAAACTTCATTTACAACTCGTTCATAACATATATTCCCATGGTAGTAGCCTGTGTGGTAATGTGGTATCTCCACAAACCGGAGAAAGCCTTCGCCATGCACGCGCAGCCCTATTCCAGAGGTAAGCTCTTCAACACCCACATTCTCATGGGATGGATCATGATGGTGATACCTGTGATCCTTGTAGGGATCATCTACATGGGATTCTCCGGAAGCCTCACAGTCACTGACATGGTAACGAATGCACCGGAGCAGGCTTTCACACCGAAGGACGCGGTGATCTGGATGCTCAACAGCATCTCGCTGTACACCTTCTGTTATGGAATAGCAGTTCTGGCAGGTTCCATCGTAGGAAACACCGTGACCCAGGTCCTGGGCACTTTGGTGTTCTACAATCTGGTGCCGGCGCTCATCGGAACTGAAATGCTGTATTCAGGGATCTGCCTTCCGGGATATGAAGAACCATCACAGACCACCATGGAGATCCTGCTCAACAGCGATCCCATGCTTGGAGGCATCCTTTCATTCTTAGTAGTCGGCATTTCCGGAGATATACACGCTGAAGGTCTTGGCTACCACATGATAGCCCATGGATGGTATTTCCTCTTCGGACTGATCTTCATCGCCATAGCCAAGTATGCCGTATATAAAGGCAAGCTTGAGAAGGTGGGGGACTCCATGATCTTCAGAACTGTGGAGAGCATTGTGACAGTAGTCATCACTTTCATCGGAGGAGCGCTCCTGGGAGCCTTCTTCGGACTCCTCAATGACAATGCTGTTTTCATCTTCCTCGGAGCGATCCTGGGAGCATGCCTGTCATTCTTCCTGGTAAAACTCATACTGGAGAGATCTGTAAGGATCTTCAACGGAAGGAATCTCAAGATCCTGGCAGTATCTGTCGTGATACTTCTGATCTGGCTGGCAGCCTTCGTATTTGATCTTACAGGCTACGCTAAGAGAGTGCCGGATATGAATGACATAAAGACTGTTGATGCAGCAAAGGTCCTCTCCATCGCTGAAGAGGGATATGCCACCGACCAGGAGGAGATCTACTTCAAGAATTCCAACGAGACAGAAGACGAAAGCTTCATCAACAAGGTCACGGAACTCCACAAATATATGACTGAGAATAAGCTCTACATCTACGACGAGGAGTCCGGCAAAACAGAGACCTGCAACCTTAAATTCGTCTATGCGCTGAAGAACGGAAAGACCATGTCCAGGACCTTTACCATAGCTCCTGACGACAAAGCTAAAGAAATGATCTCCGGCATCCTCAATGATGAAGTGATCAAGGAGGGCAGAAAGATACCTGAAGAGTTCAAGCAGGTCATCAAGAAAGCGGATATCAGTCAGGACATTTATAAGGCTGACGGATATACCAACAAATATGCAACTGTATCCGGTGCAGGAAGCAAAGAAGAGATCATCAGATTCATCGATGCTTACAATAAGGACAAGGAGCAGGAGAAACTGGGACTTGACACTGTCGTCCACGTTATCTACACCGACAGCGCAGACGGTTACGTTTACGAGCCTGAAGAAGTGGAGTACAGTGACTACCTTGAAATCACCATCTACTATGATAATAAGGATGCAGAGCCGAGATATGAAGGCTATGAACCTTATATATCGGTCCGCGTTGCACAGACTGACAAAAATTCAAGGGAAGTTCTCGGTGAACTGATGGATAAATACCTTGTAAATGAGGAAGAGATCAAAAATTAAAAGATCTTACTGCAAATGAACGTATAAAAAGGGGACTATTGATTTTTTACTGAATTTGTTTTATAGTAAAAAACAGCAGTCCCCAATTGATTTTTGGGGCAATGACGTAACTTAGGAGGAAATGATTTTGGATAATTTTGAAAACAAGACTCCCGATCAGGAACCGAACAGAGAACCTGAAAAGGAACAGAAAGGATCTAGGGAACCTCAGGGCGCACCTAAGGTAGAACCTCAGAAAGTATATTACAGACCGTCACAGCAGTATCAGGATCAGAGCGGCCAGGGACAGAACCAGGGTCAGCAGTACCGTCAGTATCAGCAGGATCCCAGATATGTACCTCAGGGCAACTATCAGCAGCCGGTACAGAGAAGAGGCATGCCTTCATGGTTAAGAGTTCTTCTCATCATCGTGCTGATCTTCGTGCTTCTGATCTACCTCATGTCATCTTGCGTAACTTCCATCGGCAAGGCCTTCAATACCACCGTGGAACAGACAGGACTGGTGGATAAGGGAGTTGACGTAACTACAGCTGATGCTAAGGGCGAGTACATCGGAGTCCTTCACATCGAAGGAACCATCAGTGAGTCCGGCACTTCATCCGGATATAACCACAAGTATCTTCTGAGATCCCTGGAAGACATGGCCAAGGATGACAACAATAAAGGCATCATCCTTTATCTGAACACACCGGGCGGATCGGTATACGCTTCCGACGAACTGTATTTTGCCATCAAGGACTATCAGGAGAAGACCAAGAGACCGGTTTACTCAGCCATGCAGTCCATGGCTGCTTCCGGCGGATACTATATCTCCGCTCCCTGCGATAAGATCTATGCCAACAGAAACTGCTTCACCGGCTCCATCGGAGTAACCATGGGTGAGTACTATGACGTATCTGAACTCCTTGAAAAGTATGGAGTCAAGGTACATGCCATAACATCCGGACGCAACAAGGCCATGGGATCATATACTCAGGAGATGACCGAAGAGCAGAAGGAGATCCTTCAGAGTCTGGTGGACGAAGCTTATGATCAGTTCACAGGACTTGTGGCTGAAGGCAGAAACATGGACATCAAGAAGGTCAGAGAACTGGCTGACGGCAGGATCTATACCGCAAGACAAGCCAAGGAAAACGGCCTCATAGATGAGATCGGCACCTATGAAGAGTGCATAGACGCCATGAAAAAAGATCTGGCCTTAAGCGCAGACGTCCAGATCCTTGACTTCTGGCCCGCAGAGAATTATGACCTGATGAGTTATCTTGGGATCATGTCCGAGAACCTTGAAAAGAACTCTTCAGTTCTTACGGCTGACCAGATCCAGGAGCTTGTGGATCTCAACGGAGACATGAGACTCATGTGCCTGTACAGAGGTTAAAGCGGCGAAAATAAATATTTTTGGAGGTCAAGAAAAAATACTTGACCTCCTATTTTATTTGTGTTATAGTATAGCGGTGGTAAAGT
>JAEEGL014177570.1_pt1 | contig 21147 bp, 15 predicted proteins | sample 9134231 | NCBI WGS metagenome assembly JAEEGL01 (sample SAMN16246548, study PRJNA631951) | gut metagenome | biome: gut microbiome; feature: rumen; material: fiber-attached | host: Bos | place: Iran: Karaj | collected 2018-10 | reverse complement strand
GGGATGCCCCGGCCGTTGTCGGTGACCCGGATGGAGTTGCCCGGCTCGATGACCACTTCTATATGAGAACAAAACCCGGCCAGGGCCTCGTCGATGGAGTTGTCCACGATCTCATAGACCAGGTGGTGCAGACCGCTGGAGCTGGTGGAGCCGATGTACATGCCCGGCCGCTTGCGCACCGCCTCCAGTCCCTCCAGGACCTGGATCTGACTGGCGTCGTATTCGTTGGTTTCTGCAATGTTATCCGGCATTGGATTTCCTCCGTGAGAATCATTCATATATTTCGTTCTCCGCCCGGCGCTGCAGCGTAGCGGCGCTGAGACCGGAGAGATAGATGCTTCCGTCGGCGCAGAGGATGAAGGAGCGGGGCAGGTCCTCCGCGGCATTGAATACCCGGCCCTCCTCTTCCGCTGTGCGCAGCGTCGCACGGGTGAGATAGGACCAGGTGGCGTTGTCCATATCGCAGATGCACACGACCTCCTCTGCGCGCAGGTCGATCTCTCCGCCTATGTGCAGATAGCTCACGCCCTCACCCGCCCTTTCTCCACGGTGAGCACCCGGCCCTTCAGCAGCCGGGAGACGCTTTCCGCCTCACAGCTCGTCACCAGGGTCTGCCCGCCGCCGATGCGGTTCAAAACAAATTCCTGCCGACCGGCGTCCAGCTCAGAGAGGACGTCGTCCAGCAGCAGCACGGGGACCTCCCCCGTCTCGGCCAGAAATATCTCCCGCTCTGCCAGCTTTACGGACAGGGCCGCCGTCCTGGCCTGGCCCTGGGAGGCGTAGCTTCTGGCGTCGGCGCCATTGATGGTGAAAACAAGGTCGTCCTTATGGGCTCCCACAAGACACTGTCCCGCGTCGAGCTCCGCCTGGCGCAGCTGCCGCTGTCGCTCCGCCACGGCTTCATAGATCTCCCTCTCAGGGGCGAGAGGGTCCTCCACCGTGGAGACGGTGGCATAGGCGATCCCCAGCTCCTCCAGTCCGCCGGAGAATTCCCGCTGCACCGGCGCGGCCTTTTCACACAGCCGCGCCGCGAAGGAGGCCCGGTAACGGATGATCCTGGCCGAGCAGCGGCAGAGGTTTTCCGAAAAATCATCCAGCGCGTCCAGCAAAGAGGGCTTATCCCGCCAGTCCTTCAGGATACGGGTCTTGTTTTCGTACAGGCGGTTGTGATCGGATATGAGCGCGGCATACCCCGGACGCAGCTGGGAGATGGCCGTGTCCATGAGCTTTCTCCTGGACGCCGCAGGTCCGCGCACCATTCCCAGATCGTCCGGGGAAAAGAGGATCGCTTTCAGGTTTTCTCTCATCTCTCCGGGAGAGAGGCGGGCGCCGTTGCGCCGGAACTGCCGGGAGCGGCCCCGGCCCAGCCGGAGCTCCAGCTTCTGTTCCCGGCCCGCGGCCTCCACAAGTCCGGAGATCCTGGCCTCCTCCTCACCGAAGGCCACCAGCTCCCTGTCATAAAAGGTGCGGAAGCTCTTCATCCCGGTGAGGAGATACACCGCCTCCAGCAGAGTGGTCTTGCCCTGGGCGTTGGCGCCTGTGATGACGTTCACGCCCTCCGAGAGCTCCACTCTGCCGGTCTCCAGGAGACGGAAATTCTCCGTCTCCACCCAGCGGACCAGCATCAGTCCCCGGCGCGCAGCCGCACGGGCAGGACCATGTACAGGAATCTGTCGGTGCCGTCCTCTGCGGTGAGCACACAGGGCGAGGACCCGCTGATCAGATTGACAGTGAGAGTGTCTGCCGGAGCCGCCTTCAGGGCGTCCAGCAGGTAGATGTTGTTGAAGCCCACCACCATATCGCCGCCGTTGCCCTCCAGAGGGCAGGTATCCTCTGCGCTGCCCAGAGGCGTGGCGCAGCTGATGACCATCTGACCGTCGCCGAAGCGGCAGCGCAGGGGGTTTTTGCTCCGGTCGTCGATGATGAGGCTCACCCGGTCTGCGCAGCGGATCATGTCTGTGCGCTGGACCTTGAGCTGGATCGGGAATTCAAAGGGAACTGTCTTGCGGTAGTTGAGGAACTCTCCCTCCAGCCGCCGGGAGATCAGCACCGTATCCCCTACGGAGAAGGAGACGTGCTTGCTGTCCACGGAGACGGTAACGTTTTCCTCCGGGCTGATGCATATCTTTTCCACGTCGGAGAGAGCGCTTCCGGGGACGATGAAGCGCATGTTGTCCACATCGCAGGATTCCACCTTTTCCTTGCGCAGGGCCAGGCGGTAACCGTCCACCGCCACCATGGTGAGTATCCCGTCCTCCACCTCCAGCAGCGCTCCGGTGTACACAGGACGGCTCTCCATGGTGGAGATGGCGAAGCTGGTCTGGGCGATCATGCCCGAGAGCGTCTCCTGGGTGACGGTAAGGGTACTCCCGTGCTCCATGGAGGGGAGCTCGGGGTAATCCTCGGCGGATGTGCCGATCAGATTGTAGTCGGCCCGGCCGCAGACGATATTGACCGCGCTGTATTCGTCGGCGGACACGGTGACAATGCCGTCGGGAAGCTTGCGCACGATCTCCCCGAGAAGTCTCGCGGGAATCACCACGCTGCCCGTCTCCGCCACATCGGCGGCAAAGCTGTTGTAGATGCCTTTTTTCAGATCGAAGCCGGTGATGCGCACGCCGTTCTCCTCCGCCTCCACCAGCAGGCCCTCCAGGGCAGGGATGGAGCTCTTGGAGGCCGCGGCGCGGCCGGCGGTGGAGACCGCCAGGCTGAGCAGATATTTCTCACAGGTAAATCTCATTTCTTTTTCTCCTTTGTCAGTCTTATAGATAGAAAGAAAGTATTATTTATTTAGCAATAACAGTATTAGGGAAAAAACTTGTGGAAAAGAGCGGGAATCCCTTGATGCGGCGGGATTTTTGATGTGCAAAGCTCTGTGGACGGTTTTCAACGTTTTCCACAGGAAAAAGGGGGCGGAAAATGTCAACAGGGAGTTAACAGACTTTTCACAGAGAAAATGTGGAAAAAGGCCGTCAGTTTTTGGAGTTGATATTGGAGGTGATATCCCGGATGGTGCCGGACATGTCGGGGCTGGTCTTCATCATGTCCTCGATCTTTCTTACGGAGGAGAGTACGGTGGCATGGTTTCTGTCTTCAAACTGATGTCCTATGTCCGTAAGGGCCATGTTTGTCAGCGTCCGGCACAGGTACATGGCCACCTGACGGGCGGTGGCTGTGTTTTTCTGGCGGCTCTGGCCCCGGATCGCCTCTTCGGAGAGGCCGTAGTAGCGGGCGGTCTCGGAAATGATGATATCCGCGGTGGGGACATAGGGGCCGATCTTGAGGATGTCCTTGATGGCGCGCTTGACGGCTTCGATGGTGATCTCGTCGTTGAGAAGGTCCCGGTAGGCGGTGAGCTTTTTCACCACGCCCTCCAGCTGACGGATGTTGTTGGTGACGTTCTCGCCGATGAACTCCACCACCTCGTTCGGCAGTACCATGCCCAGCTGGGCGGCCTTGTTCCGGGTGATGGCCATGCGGGTCTCCAGATCCGGGGGCTGGACGTCCGCCATCAGACCCCATTCCAGTCTGGTGCGGATACGGTCCTCCAGCTTGTTCATCTCCATGGGCGGCCGGTCGGAGGTCACGACGATCTGCTTGTTTGCCTCATACAGAGAGTTGAAGGTGTGGAAAAACTCCTCCTGAGTCTGCGGTTTGCCGGCGATGAACTGGATATCGTCCATCAGCAGCAGGTCTGCACTGCGGTATTTGGCCCGAAAATCCCCGGTGGCGCCGGTCTGGATGGCATGGACCAGCTCGTTGGTGAAATCGTCGCCCTTCACATAAACGATCTTTGCCGCCGGAAGACGGGAGTGGATGCTCTGGCCGATGGCCAGCAGCAGATGAGTCTTTCCCAGGCCGGAGTTGCCGTAGATGAACAGGGGGTTGTAGACCTTTCCCATATTCTCCGACACAGCCACGGCGGCGGCGTGAGCGTATTTGTTGGAGGGCCCGACCACAAAATCGTCAAAGGTAAAGCCCGCCACCTCGGGCAGGGTGTCGTCCGATTTCGTCTCGGAGATATAGCTCTCCAGCTCGTCCCCGGCCAGGACCACCAGGCGCATCTCCGCGCTGAACAGATCGCTCAGCGCCTCGCAGATCTTGGGGGCGTAGCGGGTCTGGATGATATCTCGCTTGAATTCTGTGGGCGTGTGGATCACCAGGCGGTTTTTCACCAGCTCCACCGGCGTGCAGTCGCCGAACCAGGTGGCCCGGGAGGTGGCTGTCAGCCCCTCTCCCAGACTGTCCAGAACACTGTTCCAGATATCGTTCAGGGAGTTCAAGAGGGAATGCCTCCTTTGTTTGTCTAATGGGCATATTAATCAATTCAGTATACCAAAATTTTACCCGGATGTAAAGATAAATATAAGATATATATTTAATATTGTATACTTTAAAATATGTCGCATATGGCAAAAAGCCCTGCGGCTGCCGCCCGGGGCGCCGATGTCCTTCCCCTCGCCAGCGAGAAATCCGCCGTTGATTTATGGAAAAACATGTTCTATACTTATTGAATACAGAAAGAACAACAGGAAGGAGACCGCCTATGCTCTCGCTGATCGTTCCGTGCTACAACGAGCAGGAGGCCCTGCCGTTTTTCTACAGGGAGACGACCGCTGTGCTGGCCGAAATGGGCTGCGATTACGAGCTCCTCTTCGTCAACGACGGCTCCCGGGACGGCACCCTGGGTATCATAAAGGAATATGCGGAGAAGGATCCCCATGTGATCTATCTTTCCTTCTCGCGGAACTTCGGCAAGGAAGCCGCCATGTATGCGGGGTTCTGCAGCGCCCGGGGAGACTATGTGGCCGTGATGGACGCGGATCTCCAGGACCCGCCCTCCCTCCTGCCGGAGATGCTCGCGGCGCTGGAGTCCGGGGAGTATGACAGCGTGGCTACCCGCCGATATACCCGGCAGGGAGAGCCGCCCCTGCGCAGTTGGTTCGCCCGGCGGTTCTACGGTCTCATCAACCGGATCTCCGATGCGGACATCGTGGACGGGGCCCGGGATTTCCGGCTCATGCGCCGGGAGATGGTGGACGCTATCGTGGCCATGGGAGAGTACAACCGCTTTTCCAAAGGGATCTTCGGCTGGGTGGGCTTCCGGACAAAATGGCTTCCCTATGAAAACAGGGAGCGGGTGGCCGGACAGACCAAATGGAGCTTCTGGAAGCTGTTCAAATACGCCGTGGACGGCATCATCAACTTTTCCCAGGCGCCTCTGACGGCCATGTTCGTGCTGGGAATGCTCATGACGGTGATCGCCGTGGTGATGCTGATCTTCATCGTGGTGCGCAAGCTGGCCTTCGGGGACCCCGTGGCGGGCTGGGCCTCCACCATCTGCGCCATCATCTTTATCGGCGGGTTGCAGAGCTGCTTTCTGGGCCTCATGGGCCAGTATATCGCCAAGATGTATCTGGAGATGAAGCACCGTCCCCACTTCATAGTTGCCGAGACCAACGGCGAAAACGTGCCCAGGATCAGGTGACATGAGAGCGTTTATCAAAAGGATCGACGAAAAACCTCTGCTGCGCCTGCCGGTGCTGCTTCTGCTGAGCCTGCTGTTCATGCTGGCGGCCTCGGTGTACACCACGCCGCTGAATCATTACTACGGCTTTGATTCCTCGGTGTTCATGGCCTTCGGCAAGGGGATCGCCCACGGTCTGCGGCCCTATCTTGACCTGTACGACAACAAGGGCCCCATGATCTTCTACATAAACGCCCTGGGCTGGCTCATGGGCGGACGGAACGGCGTCTTCGTCCTGCAGGTGCTGTCCATGACCGGGGTTTTCGAGCTCATCTGGCGCATGGCCCGGCTGTACGCCGGCCCCGCGGGGGCCCTCTGGAGCCTGCTGCTGTTTGCCGTGCTCTACTGCGGCACCGTGGGCGAGGGGAACATGACGGAGGAGTGGTCATTGCTCTATGCCCTGCTGCCTGTGTGGCTGGGCCTGCGGTATATGGCCTCGGACCGGCCTCTGGCGGAGCACCCTCTGCGGTACAGCCGGATCTACGGCCTGTGCCTGGGGGTACAGCTCATGTTCCGGGTGACCAACGCCGCCATGAACTGCGGCATGCTGCTGGCCTTCGCCGTGCTGCTGTGCCGGGAAAAGAAATACGCGGCGCTCCTGAAAAACATGCTGGCCGTGCTTTTCGGTACTGCGCTGATCATCCTCCCGTTTGCGGTCAGCTTCCGCGTGATGGGAGCCTGGGACTATTTCATCTACGCCAGCCTGCTGCACAACTTCAGCTACGCCGCCGGCGGCGCCGCGGAAAAGACCGCCCTGGACTGGCTGTACTGGCTGGCCCGGGTGTCCATGGTGCCCATGAGCATCGCGGTGCTGCCCTCTCTGGCGAAAAAGGACCGGCTGCCCCGGGGCGCCGCGCTCTCGGCGTGCTGCATGGGCGTGATCGGCGCTCTGGCGGCCAGTCTGGGCTACAGCTACAAGCACTACTTTCTGCTGCTTGCGCCGGTGATCCTGGCGGTCTTCGCCATGCTGTGGGGAGCGCTGGAGGGCTCGGAGCGGGAGAAGCGGCAGAGGCGCGCCCTGGGGGCTGCGCTGCTCGTCTTCGCTGCGGCGCCCTATATCCCCCAGGCCGCCATCCATGCGGGGAAGAGCATCCTCTTCAACGGTATGCATTCCCTGGATTCCGAGGCCGCCTCCATGGCGGAGATCAACACCTACATTACCGACCACCGGGACAGCGTCCTGGGCTACAACACCCGCTGCCGGGTGTATCTGTACCTGGATGTGGACCCCTGCTTCCGCCACTGCATGACCCAGGAGTGGATGATGAGGGACTCCCCCTTTATCGCGGAGGAGGTGGACGCCTTTCTCCGGGATACGCCGCCGGTTTGGGTAGTGACCACCGGGAGCGATGAGGCGGAGGAGACGCTGCTGACGGAGAGGTACGGTTATGAAAAAGTTGCCGGGCTGGAATACGGGCTGTGGCCCAGGCTGTTCCGCCATGGCGGAGAGGGCTGAAAAATGACCAGAAAAACCAAGACAAAAAGCCGCGGCGGCCTTGTGCTCGCCCTGGTGCTGGTGGTGCTCCTGGCCGCCGGGGCGGCGGGCGCATGGTGGTTTTTTGACAATTACGCCATTTACAGGGGACAGGTCGTACCGAAAAACGTGACTGAGCTGGATCTCCGGGGAGAGGAGATTTCCGCCGAGGAGCTGGCCCAGGCGGAGGAGACCTTTGCCGACGCCCACATCCTGAGGGACGTGGTCATCGCGGGGAAGACATATTCCTCTGATGAGACAGATATCTCCGTGGGGGACTTCACCGCGGCCGAGATCCCCCTTTTCCGGGAATTTGAGGGCCTGAAGAGCGTGGACGCCACCGGGTGCGCAGACCTGGCCGCGATCCTGGCGCTGCGGGAGGCCATGCCGGGCTTGTCCGTGACCTGGACCGTGCCCCTGGGAGAGAGGGCTCTGGACGGGGATACTGCGGAGATCGTGGAAAAGGACATCTCCGCCGATGCACTGGCCGCAGCCCTGCGGCGGCTGCCCTTCGCGGAGAGCGTGACTCTGACGGAGAGCACCCTGACGCCAGCCGAGCAGATCGCTCTGAAGGAGGAATTCCCCGGCGTCAGCTTCGGCTGGGACGTGCTGCTGGCGGGAAAGCGCTTTTCCCTGGGCACGGAGCTGCTGGACTTTGAGGACACGCCGCTCACCGAGGCGCAGCTTGCCGAGATCGGCGAATACCTGCCTCTGCTGGAGACGGCCGCAGAGCTGAGGCTGGGGGATTCCGGCCTGCCGGAGGAGGCGGTCCGCGCCTTTGCCGACGCCCACCCGGAGCTCCACATGGCGTGGAACACCGCCCTCTTCGGGGTGGCCTTCTCCACCGAGGCCCAGGAGCTCTGCTTTGACGACATGGCCCTGACCGTGGAGGACGCGGCGAAGATCGAAGCGCTGGTGCCCTATATGCACAACCTGACCCGGGTGAGCATGCAGCGCTGCGGCATCGACAACGATGACATGGAGGCCATCTACAAGCGCCACATCGACTCCGACGGAGTGAAATTCGTGTGGATGGTCCAGGTCACCAACCGGGGCGTGCCCACGGACCAGACCTTTTACCACAGCTACCGGTGGTCAAACCCGGACGTCGATTATTATTACAACAGCAGCAACCAGACCTTTGAGCAGCTTCGTTACTGTCACGACATGATCGCCATCGATCTGGGACACAAGAGGTATTACGGCGATCCGGACATGTTCGCCAACATGCCCCATCTGCGGTATCTGACGGTCCCCGACTGCGCCTACACGGCGCTGCCCGCTCTGGGCGGCCTGCAGGAGCTGGAGTATCTGGAGATGTACTGGAGCTGCGGCAAGGGGATGGATATCTCCTACCTGAAGGACTGCCCCAATCTCAAGCACCTGAACATCGCATACAAGCGCATCAAGGACGACAACGAGCGGGCCACGGACCTGGCCACCCTCAAGTCGATGAAGCAGCTCAAGCGGCTGTGGATCAGCGCCAACATGTACTCCGCCGAGGACGTCCGGGCTCTGCGGGAAGCCCTGCCGGATACCCAGATCGAGGTAATGGACACTCTTAACTGCGTGGCCAAGGGCTGGCGGGAGGGAGACCAGGCCTATTATGATTACCGGGACGCCCTGCACATGTACTATATGAGCGACGAGAGCAACACCGTCCTCATCAACCCCTATACCGGCGAGCGCAGCCAGTACGAGTGGACGAATCCGTTCCGCTGAATCCGAAAATAAAAAATGAGAGCCGGACCGATTCGGTCCGGCTCTCTCTCGTTATATCGGTTATCTTGTGTAGTCCGATTTCTTTTTCAGGGCCATGGCGGCGGCGCAGGAGCGGTCCGCCAGCTCCCCCAGGGTCTCTCCGCAGGGGACCACGGTGCTCTCGCTCATCTCCAGCTCCCGCTGGAGCAGATAGGCCTCGGCTACGGCGTCCTCATCGGTCTGGCGCAGGATGGCCACGCTCCGGGAGGTGTAAAGCAAGGCCGTGTCCGGCGGGACCCGTCCGCAGAACACCAGCCGGGCGGTGGAGCACAGAGCCTCAAGGTCTGCCAGGGAATCGGTGAGGCCGGGAGCCATCACCGGCTCGATCCCCGCCATCCGGGCGATGGCCATGGCGGCGCCCGCTCCGGCGCCGGAGGTGCCGTGGTCGGCGGCCAGCGCGGGCAGGTCCCCTCTGGCGCAGCTGCCCCCCGCCTGACAGAGGCGGTCCATGTCCTCTTTGGTGAGCCCGGCCTTCAGGCGGCCGTCCACCACGCCGATGCAGCAGGGGACGCAGGCCCGGCGGGCGAATGCCTGCTCGCATTCCGCCAGTGCGTCACGGTTTTTGGGATAGGGAAGGCGCATGAAAAAGCCCGTCTCGATGGCGACGATCAGGGCGTTGGTGTTCAGAGCCCGTGCCACAGGCGCGGAAATATCCAGAAATCTGCTGGCCATGGCAGAACCTCCCGGTCATAATGATCATTCCTTATCATAAAGGATTCCCCCGGGAAAGGCAAGAGGAAAAGGCGGGCGCCGGGAAAGGGAAAGCATTTTACCTTGCCAATTCCCGCCAATCCTGCTATGATACAAGCAGGGAAAATGCTTGGGCCCGACCCGGGCTTAAGGAGGTAATACGATGAAAAGAAACTGGATCCTGCGCCTGGCACTGTGTCTGGTGCTGGCAGTCGCCCTGGTCCCCGTCACGGCACGGGCTGCCGGGAACGTTGCCATCAATGAAAAAAGCTTTCCGGATCAGATCTTCCGTGAATACGTCAGCGCGAATTTCGATGCCGACGGCGACGGGGAGCTGAGCGCCGAGGAGCTGGAAAACGCTGTGGAGATCGACCTCTCCGGCATTGAGGCCGCGGACCTCACCGGTCTGGCCACGTTCACCGGCCTGAAGGTCCTGAACGTGAGCGGCACCAAGGTCACCGCGGTGAACCCCGCCAAGAACACGGCGCTGGAGGTGCTGAACATCAGCGGCTGCGCGGTCAAGTCCCTGGACGTGGCCAAAAACACCGCCCTGAAGGAGCTGGCCGCCGGCGACACCCTGCTGACGTCCGTCAACGTCAGCAAGAACACGGCCCTTGAGCTGCTGGACGTGAGAGGCTGCACGCTGAAGTCCCTAGACGTGTCCAAAAACGCCGCCCTGAAGACCCTGGACTGCACCGGGACCGGGCTCAAGGAGCTGAAGGTGATCGACAATAAGGAGCTGGAGGTCCTGGCCTGCGGCGGCAACAAGCTGTCAACGCTGGACGTCACCGGGAACCTGGCCCTTAAGGAGCTTTACTGCCAGGAGAACAAGATCACCTTCCTGGACGTCACCTTCAACGAAGCCCTGGAGATCCTTTCCTGCGGCAAGAACGGCATGTCCTGGCTCAATGTGGCCAGCAACAGAGCCCTTAAGGAGCTCTATTGCGAGGGCAACACCCTCAACGCCATGTATCTGGATGAGAATACCGCCCTGGTCCGGCTCAACTGCAGCGGCAACCTTCTCTATGAGCTGCCCGTGAAGCAGAACGCCGCTCTGGAATGGCTGGATTGCGGCAATAACTACATCAGCTCTCTGAACCTGACCGGCAACCGGAGGCTGAAGTACCTCAGCTGCATAAACAACGACCTGCATAAGCTTACGCTCAACAAGAACCCCGAGCTGAGCGTGCTGGAGTGCTGGGGCAACGATATCCGGGCCCTGGATATCAGCTACAGCAACAAGCTGATGGATGCGTACAAATACGGCACCGCCGGAGGGAGCAAGGGCCATACCGTCATCTCCTACAGCAAGGGAGAGGAGACCTATGAGATCGGCATGGACGCCAAAGTGGTGATCCAGGACGGCTCCGTAGCCGCGCCGCTTATCACCGTCCAGCCCAGGAGCGTTTCTTCTCTGGAGGGCAAGGCGGTATCCTTCACCACGAATGCCGTAGGCGAGGGGCTGTTCTATCAGTGGTATTACCGCCAGCCCGGCTCTGACAAATGGTACCCCATTTCCGGGGAGACCGGCCGCACGCTCAGAGTCACCGCGGAAAAGAAGGTCGACGGCTACCGCTATATGTGCGAGATCGTCAACAGAGGAGGCACCGAGCAGACGGAGAGAGTCAAGCTGACGGTCATCTACAAGCCCACCATCACCAAGCAGCCCACCAACCAGGTGGGGGCCGACGGAGACAAGCTGACCTTCATGGTGGTGGCCAACGGACAGGACCTGAGCTACCAGTGGTACCGCAAGACCCCGACCGACACGGAATGGGTCAAGGTGAACAGCGGCACCTCCGCCAAGTACAGCTTTACTGCCAAGAGCGAGCGGGACGGGACCAGGTATCGCTGCGTCGTGTCCAACGCCGCGGGCAAGGTCACCTCGGAGGAGGCGAAGGTGTCCGTGGTCGTCAGGCCCAGCATCACCTCTCAGCCCCAGGACGCCACGGTTGCCAAGAACAAGAAGGCCACCTTCACTGTCAAGGCCACCGGCGGACACCTGAAATACCAGTGGTACGTAAAGTACAAGGGAGAAAGCAGCTGGACGCTCATGAAGGGCGAGACCGACCGGACCCTGCAGGTAAAGGGCACGAGCAAGGTGGACAAGGCGGAATTCCGCTGCAAGGTCACCAACGCCGCGGGCCACGTATACTCCAAGACGGTCAAGCTGCGGCTGAAATAAATCCGACTGTATTTCGCGCCGGAGAGGATATCCTCTCCGGCGTTTCTTTTCCGTTGGCAAAAAGCGTCGATTGTTCATGCAAATTTCACATCTGTCGGTTAAAATGGGAAAAAACCGAAGAGGAGACGCGTTTCCATGGCAGCAGCACCCCAACAGGAAAATACCCCGCGCCGCAGGGCGGAGATCCTGGATGCGGACTACGTCCTCACGGGTGAGGCGCCCAATACCCCCCGGGTGACGGGGGATCGCCGGAGCCGGGGCGCATCCCCGGTGGCGGCGGTCACCGCCTGCATCGTGCTGCTGGCGCTGGCCCTGGCGGTGAGCCGGGGAGACGGGACTCTCCGCACAGGCGAGCCCGAACCGGGACCGGAGCTCCGCACGGAAGCGCGCTGGAGGGCGGCTGTTATCGACGACGACGCCGGCACCCCCGCGGAGGAGGCGCTGGGCGCCGCGCTGGAGACCCTGTCCGCACCGGTGGCGGCCTATTACAGCATGAAGGACTGTCCGCGGGTGCCCGGAGCCCAGATCTGCGCCGTGGAGCCGGAAGGCGCCGCCGCTGCGGCGGGGCTCGTCCCCGGTGACGTGATCACCGCCGTCAACGGGAACGCAGTCCTCTCCGCGGAGGAGCTGTCCGACGCCTTCTGCCCCTGGGCCGGAGAAGCGGTGGTCTTCACCGTTTTTCGGGACGGAGAGATCCTGGAGCTCACGGCGGTCGGCGGCTGATCGGTATCTGCCGGGCGAAGAGAGTTCTCCGCCCGGTTTTTCTTGCAATCTCCCCGGAACGGGGTTATTCTTGTCACTATGGATGCGATTTTAAAAGCGTTGACGGAAACACCCTCCCTGAACACCCTCCCCCTGAGGGCAGAGGAGGGCTGTTTGCCTGCCCTGATCACCCAGGTGGGGGGCGCCATGCGGGCCGTATGCGCGGCCATGCTGCGCAAAAGCACGGGCCGGCCTCTGGCGGTGATCTGCCCAGACGACGCCTCCGCCCGGACCCTGGCCGGAGATCTGACGGCCCTGCTGGGCCGGGCGCCGGTGATGCTCACGGGCCGGGACATGGTACTCAACGACACGGAGGCGGTATCCCGTCAGGACGAGCAGCGGCGGCTCACCGCTCTGGACGCCCTCCTGCAGGGGGCCGACGCCGCAGTGATCACTGTGGCGGGGCTGCTGCAGCGGACGCTGCCCCCCGAGAGCCTGGAGAGTGCCGCCTTCACCATGCGGATGGGGGAGGGCGCCGGGCCCGAGGCCCTGGAGCCGGCGCTGCTTCGCAGCGGCTACCGCAGAAGCGAGATGGTGGAGGGGCCCGGCCAGTTTTCCCGCCGGGGCGGCATTCTGGACATATATTCCCCCGGAGCCGAGCGGCCCGTCCGGGCCGAGTTCTGGGGCGACGAGATCGACTCCATGGGCTTTTTCGACACGGACACCCAGCGCCGCAGCGAGCCCATCGACGCCTTTCGGGTGCTGCCGGGCCGGGAGGCTCTGGCGGCCGACCCCGGCGCCCTGGCCGCCGTGCTGGAGAGCCGGGTGAGGTCGGTCCGCCGCCGCAGCAACGGGGAGGACGCCGTCCGGCGGCTGCGCCGGGACGCGGAGCGGCTCACGGAGGGCGCGGAGCTCCCCTGGGCGGACCGGTACCTGCCCTGGATGTTTGAGGAATACGTGACCGCCCTGGACTACCTTCCCCCGGACGCTCTTGTGTTCATGGACGCCCCCAACCGCTGTGCCGAGCGGGCCCGGGAGCTGGCCGACACGCTCCGGGACGATGTGCGCCTTCTCACCGAGGCCGCAGTTCCCGTGGGCGAGGCAGAGGCCTATCTGCTTCCCTGGAAGGACGCCTGCTCCCGACTGGAGGATTTCGCGGTGGTGATGGCGGACGCTTTTACCGCCGGGCGCTATCCCCTGGAGCCCAGGAGCGTCCTCAGCACAGATGTCCGGCAGCTCCCCTCCTACGGGGGCAGTCTGGAGACGGCGCTCGGCGACGTGCGGCATTATCTGTCCCAGGACTACCGGGTGGCGGTCCTCTCGGCCGATCAGCGGCGGGCGGACGTGCTGCTCTCCGCGCTGGAAAAAAACGCTCTGGCGCCGATCCGGGGCTTCCCCGACGGGGCGCTGCCGCCCGCCGGGCGCTGCTGCGTGGCGGTGGGGAGCCTCTCTGCTGGACTGGAGAGCCCCGAGGCAAGGCTGGCGGTACTCACTGATACCCAGATCATGGCGCCGGCCATCCGCTCGGGAAAGCGCCGGAAGGCCATGGCCGACCGGCAGCGCATCGGCTCGTGCGCGGACCTGACCGTAGGGGACCTGGTGGTCCACGAGCACCACGGCATCGGCCGGTTTGCCGGTATCTTCAAGATCCCGGTGGACGGGGCGGAGAAGGACTATATCAAGATCTGTTATGCGGGCACGGACAGCCTCTACGTCCCCGCCACGCAGCTGGATCTGGTGTCCAAATACATCGGCGGGGGAGAGGATCACACCGTCCGCCTGTCGAAAATGGGCGGCGGCGAATGGCAGCGGACCCGCTCCAGGGCCAAGGCCGCGGCCAAGGAGCTGGCCGGGGAGCTCATAAAGCTCTATGCCCAGCGCGCCCGGACCCCGGGCTACGCCTTCTCCCCGGACAGCCCCTGGCAGACGGAATTCGAGGAGGCCTTCGGCTACGCCGAGACGGACGATCAGCTCCGGTGCACCGCGGAGATCAAGCACGACATGGAGCAGAGCGTGCCCATGGACCGCCTGCTGTGCGGAGACGTGGGCTACGGCAAGACGGAAGTAGCCCTCCGGGCGGCCATGAAGTGTATCCTGGACGGTAAGCAGTGCGCCATCCTGGTGCCCACCACCGTGCTGGCCCGGCAGCACTACCAGACTGCCGCGCGGCGCTTTTTCGGCTACCCTGTGGAGATCGCCATGCTCAGCCGCTACAACACGCCCGCTCAGCGCCGGGAGGTGCTGCAGAAGCTTCGGGCGGGGAGCGTGGATCTGCTCATCGGCACCCACGCGCTGCTGCAGAAGACCGTAGAGTTCAAGGACCTGGGCCTGCTGGTGGTGGACGAAGAGCAGCGCTTCGGCGTGACCCACAAGGAAAAGCTCAAGGAGCTGAGCCGGGGCGTGGACGTATTGACCCTGTCCGCCACCCCCATTCCCCGCACGCTGAACATGGCCCTGTCCGGCCTGCGCAGCATGTCCACCCTGGAGGAGCCCCCTCTGGACCGGCAGCCGGTGCAGACCTATGTGATCGAGCACAGCTGGGAAGCCGTCTGTGAGGCCATTCGCCGGGAACTGCTGCGGGGCGGCCAGGTCTATTACATCCACAACCGCATCGAGAACATCGAGCGCACAGCCATCCGGCTGCAGAAGCTGCTGGAGGGCGTCACTGTCGCCGTGGCCCACGGCCGCATGGACGAGGAGCAGATCTCCCGGGTCATGGACGACATGGTGGAGGGCAAGATCCAGGTGCTGGTATGCACCACCATCATCGAGACAGGCATCGACATACCCAATGTGAACACCCTTATTATCGAGGACGCGGACAGACTGGGTCTGGCCCAGCTCCACCAGCTCCGGGGCCGGGTGGGCCGGTCCTCCCGGCGGGCCAGCGCCTACCTGACCTATAAGCCCGAGAAGGTCCTCTCCGAGATCGCGGAAAAGCGGCTCACCGCCATCCGGGAATTTGCCGAGTTCAACGCCGGCTTCCAGATCGCCATGCGGGACCTGGAGATCCGGGGCGCGGGCAACCTGCTGGGGGCGGAGCAGTCGGGCCATATGATGGACGTGGGCTACGATATGTATCTCAAGCTCCTGGAGGAGGCCGTTCTGGAGGAAAAGGGGGAGACGCCCCCGGTGCGCACCGAGTGCAGCGCCGACCTGTCCGTGACGGCCAACATCCCGGAGAAGTACGTGCCCTCCCCCGAGCAGAGGATGGACCTCTACAGGCGCATCGCCCTGATCCGCACCGAGGCGGACGCGGACGACCTGACCGACGAGCTCATCGACCGCTTCGGGGACCCGCCCGGGAGCGTCAACGCCCTGATCCATGTGGCGCTGCTCCGGGGCGAGGCCGGCCGGGCGGGGATCTCGGACATCGCCCAGAAGGGCGGCATGCTGTATTTCAAGGTGGAGGAATTCACCATGGAACGGCTCTCGGCGCTGTACGCCGCCCCCGCGTACAAGGGCCGGGTGAAGCTGGAGGCCGGGCGGGAGCCCCGGCTGGGACTGAAGCTGCGCACCGGAGAGCGGCCGCTGAACGCCGCCCGCGCTCTGGTGCAGGCCTGGGCCGCCACGGCCCCGGATAAACAAGAAAGCGAGGAAACGACCGAATGAACATGAAGAAATGGCTTGCGCTGCTGCTCTGCCTGCTGCTGACCCTCTCTCTCGCCGGCTGCTCCGGCGGCGCCCCCGCCCAGACCGAGGAGCCCGAGATCACGGGAGAGGAGACCGAGAGCTCCGAACAGACCGAGACCGGCCAGGAGCCGGACTATCAGGCGCTGTATGACGCCGCTCTGGCGGCGGTGCAGAACGTCCGCGGCAGCTTCGACCCCGACATGGTCGTGTGCACCATCGACGGCGTGGACATCACCTGGGGGATGTACTATTACTTCATCGCCGAGGATCTCCAGGATGTGCTCTACTACATCGGCGATCTGCCCACGGACTTCAACGAGAAGCTGACCGAAACCTCCACCATGAGCGAGTATTTCAACAAATCCGCCCTGTCCAAGGCCACGTACTATGCCGTGGCCAACGCCATGCCCGAGCGGCTGGGCGTCCCCTTCGCCGACCAGGCGGAGACGGCCATCAATGAGCAGTGGAACCGGCTCCTGGAGCGGTACGGCAGCGAGGAAGCGCTGACGGCGGCCATGGGCGACGCGGGGCTGGACAAGGATCTGCTGTTCTTCTTCCTGCGCTCCAACGAGGGGCTCAACGCCGTGCAGAAGGCGACATACGGCGAGGAGGCCTTCCCCGACGAAGACGTGCTCTCCTGGGCGGGAGAGAAGGGCTATGTGCGCACCAAGCACATCCTCTACTCCTTCTACAATGAAGACGGAAGCGCCATGGACGACGAGGGCAAGGCAGCCCAGAAAGCCCGGGCGGACGAGGTCTGGGCGGAGCTGGACGCGCTGAAGGAGGACACCGCCGCCCTGGAGGCCCGCTTTGACGAGCTCATGAACGCCGAGAGCGGAGACGCCGGCGGACTGTCCAACTTCCCGGCGGGCTACACCTTCGCCTCCGGCACCATGGTCCCCGCGTATGAGGAGGCCGCCTTCGAGCTGGAGGATTACGGCCTGTCCGGGGTGGTGGAGACCGATTACGGCTACCACATCCTGCTGCGGCTGCCCCTGGATGCCGCCGGGCTGACCATGGATCAGAACTCCTCCACCGGTGAGTACATGACGCTGCGGGAGACCGCCGCCAATGACAAGTTCAACGAAGACCTGGCCAAATGGATCGAGGAGGCCACGGTGGAGTGGCGTGTTCCCGAGCTGGAGAACATCGATTTCAACGCCCTGTTCGGCATCGTTCCCGAGACCAAGCCCGACGACGGAGAGTAAGAAAGCCAACAGAATACAACAGCGCTCAGCGCCCCGGAGCCTTCCGGGGCGCTGAACATATTTATACGCCTTTCCGCAGCTTTCCCAGGGCCAGACACAGGGGCAAAAGGCCGAAGACGAGCCCGCCGGTGACCGGAGGGATGACGCGCAGCCCCAGCTCCCGCAGGGCGAAAGCCGAATCGGCGCAGAGCCTGCCGCACAAAAACATCCCTCCGGCGCACAGGAGCACGGCGCCCTTTCCCGGTGCGGCCCCCGGTCCCCGCAGGGCCAGCGCCAGACAGCGTCCCGCCGCGTGCAGCAGCGTTCCCAGCAGCAGGAAGTCGGCGCCGGCCCACTGTACGACGATCAGCGCCTCCACCCGCTCCAGCAGGTCGAAAACGCGGACGCCACGGAGCATGACAAAGAAGGGATAGCGCAGCTCGCCGGTGAGCGCCGCCCCGAAGGTCCCCACCGTGGCGGCGCACAGAGCGGCGCCCAGCGCTGCCAGCGTCATCAGCGGCGCAGAAAAAGTCCGTGCAAGGGGCCCCGGCTCCGTCTCCCCCGCCAGGAACGCGCACAGGGCGCCGGCGCTCAGCGTCCACAGAAGGGGGATGCCGCCCCGGAGCACGCCGGCGGCGGACGGGGCCGCCGAAGGCCGCAGCTCGGAAAAGTCTACGTTGGGCAGACAGAACAGGAAGACCAGCAGAAAAACGCCAAAGAACACCGGGGCCACGATCTGGGCGCAGCGGGCCAGCGCCTTGAGCCGCCCGGCTCCGGCGAGCAGCGCCAGCAGACCCATCACCGCCATGAACGGCCAGTCCCGGCTGTCCGGGTACATGGCGGAGACGAAGCGATCCGCCCCCGCCCGCAGGACGAAGCCTGCGTAAAAAACAGCCCAAACCCCGAAGACCCCGGCCGTCAGCCGTCCCGGGAACGGCCCGGCGGTGCGGCACAGCACCTCACCCAGACCTTCCCCAGGGGACCTGGAGCGAAGGGTCCCCGCGAGGAAAAGCCCCAGCAGTCCCGCCGCCGGCACGAAAAGCAGCCCCGACAGCCAGGCGGCTCCCCCGGCAAAATCCGTCATCGCCCCGGGGGCCTGGCGGATCAGAGGCGAAACCATCCCCGTCCACAGCAGGAGCCCGAGCTGCCGGCGGGTCAGGAGACCGCCGTGTTCATCAACCATACGCTCCGCCCCCGTCCAGGTCGTAGGATCGCTCGAGCAGGGCCTCCACCCGCACCTGCCAGCGCAGGGTGCGCAGGAAGTCCGGCGCCGCGGCTTCGGGAGCCCGTCCGCCGACGGCCCGCCGCAGCTCCAGGAAATCCGCGTCCAGCTCCCGGCAGGCGGTCAGGGCGGCCGCCTCCTGGGCTGCCGCGGCCCGGGCCAGGGAGTTTTCCAGGGCCCGCCGCACCTCCGGGTCGGCGATGTCGGAGCCGCGGTCGGAGAGGACCCCCGCCCGAAGACGGGTGGACACCAGCACCGTAAGCGCGCCGCGGCTGTCCCGAAGGGGGACGAGCTCCGTCTCGCTTTTCAGCAGGGACACCGTGACGGAGCCCTCGGCGCAGGGCAGAACATAGTTCGCCTGGCCCGCCAGATCCAGGATGAGATCCGCCCCCAAAGCCGCCTCTGTGTCCAAAAAGGCCGCCAGAGCGGCGTTTTTCAGCACAGCATACCCCGCGCAGAGCACGGAAGGCGCGTCCTCCGCGTCCGGGGCGTTCTCCCCCGGCTGCCGCCGCTCCACGGCGCAGCAAAGGGCGGCGCCGCTGCGCCGCAGCCGCCGAATGATCTCCCGCAGGGTAAAGCAGCGGGCGGTCCCGGTCTGCTCCGCGTCCCGCTGCATGGAGGCCAGCAGGGCTGTGATCTCCCGCTCCTGCCCGGCGGGAGCGGTGACCAGCTCCTGCGCCTCTCCGCCCCGCACCACCAGCAGGGGGATCTCCAGGGTGGTCTGGGTGCTGCGGGAGAAGTAGTCCATCAGCTCGTCCAGCCCCAAACGGGCTCCGGCCTCACCGGCCAGCACATAGCGCACATGGGCGAAAAACAGCTCCTGGGCGTCGGACCAGCCCCGAAGGTTTTCCATGGCCTGGGGGATGCTGCCGCCCCGGGCGGCCACGGCCATGGGCTTGCCGGCGCCGGAGGCGGCGGACACCGTCACCGCGGCGCCGTCGAAGTCGTAGCCCATGGTCTCCACCGGACGCAGCTGCTCCACCGCCCGGCTCCGGGCGGCGAGACCGCAGCCGCCCAGCAGCACCGGACACAGGAGAAGCCAGATCAGCGCTTTTTTCATCGTGTCTCCTCTCCCGCCGGCGGCCGCAGAACGGACCGGAGCGCAGCTCCGCCCGAGGCGTCGCACAGCGGATACAGGAAGCAGACCCCCAGCGTCTCCGTCCCGCACAGCCGCCACAGCAGGGCCAGCAGCCCCGCCGCCAGCCCGAAGAGCCCCAGCGCGGCCGCGCACAATACCAGAGCAAACCGCCAGAGCCGCACGGCGGCCCCCAGCTCCTGGCTGGGCTGGGCGTAGCCGCCGATGCCAGCCACGGCGACCACGATGATGACGACGGGGCTCAGGAGCTTCGCCTCCACCGCCGACTGGCCCACGATCAGCGCGCCGATGATGGAGACCGTCTGCCCCGCCGGATCGGGCAGACGGACGCCCGCCTCCTGGAGCAGCTCAAAGGAAAAGAGCATCCCCAGCACCTCCGCGGCCGTGGAGAACGGCACCTCCTCCTTGGCCCGGATCACCGAGAGCAGCAGCTTTTGAGGGATCATCTCCTGATGGAACATGGAGGCCGCCGTATAGACCGCCGGCAGCGTCAGCGAGAGCCACAGGGCGATCCAGCGAAGGGCGGTCAGCGCCCCGGCCACCGCGGCGTGGCGGCTGGCATCCTCCCGGGTGCGCAGCATTTCCGGCAGAGTCCCCGGCAGAAGAAAGCCCACCGGCAGCCCGTCGGTCAGGACGCCGACCTTGCCCTCCAGGAGCCCCCGGGCGAAGCTGTCGGGGCGCTCGGTGCGGAGCACCCGCGGAAACACACAGCGGCGTCGGCCCGCCAGCGCGCGCTCCAGGGCCCCCGTGTCGACAAGAGCGGGGAGGTCGGCCTGCTCCAACCGGACAGCGACAGCCTCCGCCCGGCCCGCCGGGGCGGCACCTTCCATATATAATAAAGCGGCGGTGCCGGGCGCGGCAGCGCCCACGGTGAACTCCCGGATCTTCAGGGCGGCCGTGGGGAGCCGCCGCCGTACCAGGGCGGTGTTCGTACGCAGCGTCTCCACAAAGGCCTCCTTGGGCCCCAGGATGCTTTTTTCCACCGTGGGAGCCTCCACGCCGCGGGTTTGGGCGCTGCGCACCTCGAAGGTCAGCGCGACGCCGAGCTCCGGCAGGAGCACCGCAGCCGCCCCGGCGGAGATGTCCGCCGCGGTCTCCCGGACCGTCAGCCGCTCCTTGACCGCGCAGCGCCATACGCCCCCTGCAAGAGCCGCCCGGAGCAGCTGGGTCTGGGTGCGGCAGCGCAGGGCGTACAGAGGGGCGATGATCTCCTCCGAAACCGCCCGGGCTTCGGTCAGACCGTCCAGCCACAGGACGCAGGTCTTCGCCTGCCCGCCCCCCGCCGCCGCGGCTCGCTCGGTGAGATCGGCGCAGCGGGCAAAAAGGGCCTTCACCGCCTCGGGCGAGACAGAGCCTCTTTTAGGGATTTTCACGGAAAACACACCAGACAAATCAAACATATAGATAGTGTTTCCAAAGGAAAGCACAATATTTAGAGCCCTAAAAATTTCCCGAAAAAAACGCAAAAAAACCCTTGACAAAGCCGGAATCATGATGGTATATTAGCAAAGCGCCGCGCGGGAAGGACCCTTTCGGCCCCCCTGTCGGAGCATGTGCACCTTGTAAATTGAACAAAGTAAAGCTTATGCAAATAAGCACCAGAAAGGGTTCTTTGCGAGCTCTGGAAAGAGCATCGCATTTAATTTCTTTGAGAGCTAGTAATAGCGATC
>JAEEGL013761511.1_pt1 | contig 21147 bp, 18 predicted proteins | sample 9134231 | NCBI WGS metagenome assembly JAEEGL01 (sample SAMN16246548, study PRJNA631951) | gut metagenome | biome: gut microbiome; feature: rumen; material: fiber-attached | host: Bos | place: Iran: Karaj | collected 2018-10 | reverse complement strand
GTACAAATCGCAAGGCTTAACAAAAATAAAAATTGCAAACACACTAGTCAAAATCCTTAAATAATTACGGTCAGTTTTTGAATATTTTGGACAATGACCGTAAATAATAATAGTGATTACGGTCAAATTAAAGATATTTTGAACAATGACCGTAATCCATGACCGGTCCCTTTTAGCAACTACCCCTTTCTTGACTAAAATCCGATTATGTGTTAATTTTTTACTGAAGTATCAAACACAGGGGGAACCAAACAAAAATGGAAAAATTATTGCTGATATATAATCCTAATTCCGGCACCAGGAAATCTGCCCGCTCACTTTCTCAGGTGGCTGAGATCTTCACAGCCAGCGGCTATCTGGTCACTTCCCTTCCGACTTTAAGGAGGGGCGATGCTACTGAGTACGTGGAGCGATTCGGCAAGGATTACAACATCGTCGTTGTCATGGGCGGCGACGGTACGTATAACGAAGTGGTGTCCGGTTACATCAATTCAGGACTTAAGATCCCTTGCGGATATATTCCCGCCGGGTCCACGAATGACTTTGCGCAGGGTCTCAAACTTTCAAAGAGCATTTCCGGCGCAGCTGAAGATATAGTAAGGGGCTTCCCTTCAGGCATCGACGTGGGGCTTTTCAATGGCAGAGTCTTCACCTATGTCGCAAGCTTCGGAGCTTTCACCAAGGCTTCGTACGATACGCCTCAAACTATCAAAAACACTTTGGGTCACTTCGCCTACATCCTCTCAGGGGCTACTTCAATTCCGGACATCCGGCCCATACACGCAAGGATCGTTGCGGACGGAACCGTATTTGAGGGAGATTATCTCTTTGGCGCGATCTCCAATTCCACCTCAATGGGCGGCGTTCTCAAGCTTCGGCCTGAAGATGTGGATATGAGTGACGGACTTTTTGAGATGCTTCTCTTAAGGACATCCGACGACCTCCTGGAGATCGGCGATCTGGTCCGTGCTGTCACAGAGCAAAAGTATGACAGCACCCCCATGCTTACCTTCATCACAGCCAAGCACTTCGACATAGAGATCCCTGAAGCTGTGGACTGGTCGCTGGATGGGGAGTATCAGAAAGGCGTACAGCACATCGTGATCGAAAACAAACCAAAGGCGATAAATCTCATCCGTAACCCGAAAAAATAACAAACAGCTCAAAACGGAGCCTTAGCCCTGATATAACGTCAGGCTGCGGCTCCGTTTTTATTTATCATATTTCCCCTATTTGAACAGTAAGTCTATTTGATTTCCCCTTGATCATTGTTTCCTTTTTTGTTTTTCATCTCAGCTTTGATGCGCTTTTTCTCTGTGCGTGCTGCTCTTCTGGCTTCCGACCCTTCGCCGATCTTCGCGAGCACTCTGCTTTTTACGACTGCCACAACGATCACTGCCAGAATGATAAGCTGGATGAGGTGGTATCCGATCCAGTTGATGAGATCTTCGAGCCAATAACCGAAATCAGCCGCGCCGCTTGTAAAGCTTCTAATAAGTCTCTGCCCAAAGGTCAGCTGTTCCTCGATGCCAGTTGAATACTGGCTTACCTTTTCTATATATACGTATACGGTAGAGTAATTTACAAGGCTGTCGTATCTGTTGAGTTCCGAAGTGTACTGCTCAAGTTCATATTCAGTGTCCGAAAGCGCGGATTCCAGCTCGATTATATCCTTCATCTTATCCGCTTTCTTAAGGAGTTCCTCCAGACGGTCATGTTTATTCTTAAGAGTTTCTACCCTTCTCTCGGTCTCAAAATATACCTGACCTATATCCTCAGCATTCTGATTGAGATTGACTACGTGCATGCCCTCGCTAACCGAGTTTATGAACTTCTGGTATTTATCGGACGGTATTCTTACAGTATAACTGCCATATCTATATGAATCATCCGCAAAGTATCCTCCATTGTCAGTTGAGATCGCCTCGAAATATCCTCCGAACTTGCTCACAAGATCGTTCAAACCCTTTACGGCTTCATCGAAATCCAGAGTCTGAATGTTCATGTTTGCTGTGTAGATCAGCTTGACCCTGTCTTTATTCACGGAGGAAGGCAACCCTAATCCTACAGTACCTCCGGACACATCTTCTGACGATTTCATATCCGCATCGCTTCCATATTCTGCAGAAGCCGGAGCCTCTGCGTAATTGGCTTCAGTGTCATACTCCGCAAACCCGTCATAGCTACTGTTACTTCTGCTCTCCTCAGCTGCAGCTTCATCCGACTTGGAGCTGCTTCCCCCGCAGGCTGCCATAACAAGCGTCATGGCCAGTATCAAAATGACGATCAGTATCTTTTTCATTTCCTTCCTCCTGTATATTTCGTATATCTTTGACCCTTTTGAACATATTACAGTTGACAGGACGGAAATGTTGCAAAATATTTTTTGCATGAAAAAACCGGGAGTCCGAAGCTCCCGGTCCGAAAAAGATCTTTCACTCTTTATTTATGAAGTACAATCCCACAAGGACGATCACGACCCCTATCACCTTGCTCCAGGTGATAGATTCCTTATAAAGAAGGAATCCCACGACTATCAGCGTGATGGCCAGGAATGCGCTCTGTACGATCGACAGAGTGCTCACCTGCCAGCCAGCCCTGTAGGCGAAGATAAAGCCCACTTCAAGTCCGACGAGCACCAAACCGAAAACAAATGACGCCCAGTTAAGTTTGCCTAATTCAGTTAAAACATTCACGTCTCTTGACATGGTGAAGAAGAGCACCGCGCTTCCCAAAGCCGCCATCAAATAAGTTATGATCAGCGACAGGTAAGGGTCGATGTTCTGGGGTACGGACTTGGCGCAGATCTGATAGGCCGTGTTGGCTGTAACTATCAGGATCAAGGGCCAGAGATATGCAAGCATTTTACTACCTCTATTCTTCAATTACTACCTCAGGGTTTTCCTTATTTGCGATAAACTTGGTAACGGTGCCGCCAAGCTCCTTTTCGATCATGGCTTTGAGCTCGTCAAGAGCAGCTTCAAGCTCGTCGTGCCTCTTGTTGTTGACCTGCTCGATGATCATGAATGCGTTGGTTACTTCCTCAGTAAGCATTGTCCTTACAGATTCACGCCAGTTCCAGCAGCGGCAGATGGCTCCTGTGTTGTCCTTGTATACAACTTCTCCGGGAAGAGCGGGCTCGTCCTTATCGGATCCGTATGTTACGAAGTATTCTCCGCCATCGGCTACAGCAAGTCTGATGTCGCCGTCGAAAGCGTCGATGTTCTCGCCGCCCACGGGCATTCCATACTTGAGTGAAATTCCGTTATAGATGTCTACTAAAGGATTGATGCAGCCGATCTCTCCTCCGTTGGATACGCGCTTGAGAAGTGCTTCGATGGAGCAGCGAACACCCTTCTTTGTCTTGAACTCACGGAAAGCGTCACGCCATACTCTGACTACGGGATTTTCGGTCCATTCCTCTGCCTTGAAATATTTTGCAGCAACCTTCTCGTTTTCTCTGAGCCAGGGAGCGTATTTCTCTTCGTCCGTGGGCTGGTTGTTGATGCCGTTGCAGACAAGGATGCCGATCTCACAATCAGGGAAGATCTCCAGGAAAGGTTTCTCCATTACGAATTTTTTCATTGTTTTTTCCTCCATTTAATGATATTCCGAAAACTTGCGCTGACGCTTTCTCCGGATATAATAAAAGCGCCCGTATCTGCATCTTCTAAGGCCTAACGATACAGATCTGCGCTGATTTACTTACCCGGCGGCAAGTCATTATTTACATTTCACGCAAATTATACAAAAACCCACTCTCCCTGTCAAGAAAAATATGCTATAATCAATATATTAAAAAACCATGGAAAGGATAATATATGGAATATCTTCTCGAATTGCAAAGTATCAGAGATTCCGCCCCTGCGATGCTTAACTATTTCATGCTGGGCATCTCTGAATTCATCACAGTAGGCGGCATCCTTATCGCTGCCTATATATACTGGTGTCTCAGCAAGCGTGCCGGAGCATATATATTAGCTAGCTTCTCAGGCGGTTACATGCTCAATCAGATCATCAAAAATTCTGCCTGCGTCTACAGACCCTGGGTAAGCGATCCCAGGATCCACCTTGCAGATGCTGCAGCAGGATCCGCTACAGGCTATTCGTTTCCAAGCGGACATACTCTGAGCGCCACGACGGTATATGGTGGAACAGGCATATACTACAGCAAGAATAAACTTTTCGTTGCATTCATGGCTCTGATGGTGGTCCTGACCGCATTTGCCAGAAACTGGCTGGGAGCCCACACCCTCGCAGACGTTATGGTCGGAGCATTGGAAGGAATAGTCGTTCTTATCATCAACGCGCTCATTATCAACTGGCTTGTAAAGAAAGACGAATATTACGGCGGAGACCCATACAAGGATAAGCACTCCTTAAGGAATCGCACAGTCATCATGGTCATCGGTCTGGTCATCATAATCGCATCGATGATCTATCTGGAGTTAAAGCCCTACCCCATCGATTACGATGCCTCAGGAAACATTCTCGTGGAACCATATGACATGATCACCGACTGCTACACCGGAGCAGGAATGTTCAGCGGCTTCCTTATCGGCTGGTTCATCGAAAGGCGATTCATCGACTATCACCTTCCCTACGAAAAATCACAGCGCGGATACCGTTTCGTTTTCGGCGCGCTTGGGCTGATAATCATATACCTCGTGATCGCTCCTCTGATAACAATGCCTTTTGATGAACACGTAGAGCACCTGATCAAATACTTTGCAGTGTTCTTCTGGGTATCCGGTGGTTATCCCGCCCTTGTAAAATGGCAAAGAAAGCGTCTCCAGAGATTTAAGCGCGAAGATCCGGAATATACCGGATATGTCAGCGGCAACTGGCAGCACGTTCCCGGCGAAGATACCAAAAAACAATAAAAGAAACGCGCTTTATGCGCGTTCTTTTTTACATCCATGGGCTCCAGAATCTGGTACCGCGGCTTACGTTTGAGTATATGGACAGTGCCAGGAGCAAGGCACAAAATACCATGCTCAGTATGTCCCATTTAGTAAAAGGTCTGGCCATGTACCAGGTCCTTTTTCTGTTCTTGCCGAAGCCTCTGAGTTCCATGGCGTTTGAGATGGTCTCTATCTTATCCATGCTCATGATGATCAGTGGGATAAGAATGGTAGAAGCTGACTTGAGCCGCTTCACCATGGAAACTTTTTTGCTCATTTCCACGCCTCTGGCCTGCTGTGCTTTGGAGATATCGTTATACTCCGACTGGATGTCTGGAATGTACCTCAGTGCCAGTGATACTGAATACGCTATGGTATACTTTACGCCGATCCTGTTAAGTGAGGCTGCGAATTCGCTGGGTTGAGTCGTGCACACGAAGAGCAGGATCATCGGAATGGAGCTGAGATACTTCAGCACCAGATTGAGATGATACCAAAGCTGTTCAGCAGTGAGATACTTCCCTCCCCAAAGCGGTACAAGCTGATGACAGGTGCCATACAGTCCAACACCATGTTCTGGGCTGAAAAGGAATACGAGCACATTATTCAGCACCATGAATACCAGTGTGAAGCCTATCATGAAACTCACGTCTTTGAGTTTTATCTTTGATATCCAGAACAATATGAACGCTATTACCGGAAGTGCGATCAGGATCCTGGTATCATAAGTGATCATGGTGGCAAACGTCCACAGAAGTACGCAGACAAGCTTGGTAGCTCCGGTCAGTTCGTGTATAGGAGATTGCCGCGAAATGTAGTTAAAGAGGTTCTGCATGGCGTTCAGACCTCCTTTCATGATCGATGAACCGGCTTACGAAGTCCGTCCCCTCATCTATTCCGCAGATCTTTGCCAGACCGTAAAGAGACGTCTCCTTGAGGCTTGCTCTTCTTATTATATCCTCATCCGTCAGTATGTTGGCCGCAGTATCGCATGCTATTATGCGTCCGTCGGAGAAAACGACTGATCTCTCAGCGTATTCCAGCATGAGGTGCATATCGTGAGTTATAAGTATGACAGTGGTGCCCAGTTCATTCAGCTTCCTGAGGAACTCCATTATCTCCGTGTAATGCCTGTAATCCTGACCTGCGGTAGGCTCATCCAGGATCATTATCTCAGGTTTCATGGACATGATGGCGGCTATCGTCACTCGCTTCTTCTGACCATAGCTCAGCGCACTGATAGGCCAGTTTCTGAAGGGCCAGAGTCCGCATACTTTGAGGGTATCGTTTACCCTTTCATTTACCTCGTCCTCAGGCACGTTGCTGTTTCTCAGTCCCATTACCACTTCGTCAAAGATCATGGTCTTAGAGATCATCTGGTTGGGGTTCTGCATGATGTATCCGATATGATCAGCCCTCTCCTTGATCGACAGTTCTGAAAGATCATTACCGTTCATGATCATGCTGCCGCTGTCCGGATTCTCAAAACCGCAGATCACCTTCGAAAACGTCGATTTTCCTGCTCCGTTCCTACCCACCACGGCCATCATCTCGCCTTTATAAAGGTCGAAGTCTATGTCTATCAAGGCATGATGATCCTCGGCATCCGATCTGTCGCTCCTATAGGTGAAATTCAGGTCTCTGATCTCAAGGATGCTCTCTTTTGGTCTGCCGGCAGTCGTATTCTCTGCGCTGTTGAACCATTCCCTTACTTTATTTTTTTGCTCCTCAGTGAGCACTATGGTGTCAAGGGAGGATGCCTTCATTTCAGGAGTGATCTCAACGCCTGCGTATTTAAGCGCCGTAACGTATAAAGGTTCTCTCACGCCGGTGATCTTAAGAAGGTCTCCTGAAAGCAGTTCATCAGGAGTGCTGTCTGAAACGATCCTGCCCTTATCCATCAGGATCACCCTGTCCACAGGCCTCCAAAGAACGTCTTCCAGCCTGTGCTCAACGATAATGATGGTGTCGCCTGTCCTTTTGTGGATATCGTCTATCAGTTCGATGGCCTTCTTGCCGGTCTCGGGGTCTAGATTTGCAAGCGGTTCATCAAAAAGCAGCCCTCCTACGTTGTCCACCATTACGCCGCCTAGTGACACCCTCTGCTTCTGTCCTCCTGACAGTTCCTGCGGAGAATGCAAAAGATGCGACCCGATATTGACCACGTCAGCGATCTCCTTCACCCTGTCGTGCAGTTCCGGCTCTCCCACGGCGTCATTTTCAAGCGCAAAAGCCAGATCTTCCGCCACGGTAAGCCCGATGAACTGAGAGTCCTGATCCTGCAGCACCGTTCCTACCTTCTTCGACAACTCAAAGATGGACATATCCCAGGTATCCTTACCGTCTATGGTTAGGGTCCCTTGTCTTTCCCCTTCCAGCGAGAAAGGGATAAGTCCGTTCAGGCAGTGGATCATGGTGGATTTGCCGCAGCCCGAAGGCCCGGCGATCAGAATCTTTTCTCCGGGGTTTATCTTAAGATTAATATCGCGCAGGGTATAATCCTCCTGCGCGTTATATTTGAATCCGAAATCTTTGAATTCTATCATTACTTCTCTTCCTTAAGGCTTCCCTTTTTAGGTCTGGCCTTAGCATATGCTAAGCAAAGTATGGTTCCTACGATAGCTGTAGTTACGATGTTTCCTGCTCCTGCAACAAGTCCCTGAAGGAATACTTTTGATGCGGGTTCAGCATAGATAATGATATCCAGTGCCGGTGCCACGATACCCCAGGCGATAATGTGAGCGATAAGCTGGCTTACATTGAATCTGACGATCTGCTTGGTGCCGAATTCACCGTCATTAAGTCCGTAAAGCTTCTTTGTGCAGCCCATGACAAATCCGAAAGCTGCGGACGCGAGTACCCAGCTATACCAGATTCCCCAGCCCCAGCTGGCGTCCACGAGAGCGTGTCCGATAAGTCCTATAAGGAGTCCGGCGATGGGTCCGAAAGCAGCGGACATGAATGCCAGAACACCGTACTGGATATTGATGGTCACGTTAGGGACCGGGCAAGGTATAGCGATGAATCTGCCGCAAACAAAGAAGAGCGCTGCGCCGATGCCGATAGCTACGATTGTTTTGATTGAATAATTTTTCATGTTATGATTCCTTCCTTTCAGCCCCTTTTTATGCAAAAAATTATACACCCCACAAAGAGTCATTGTCAATGGTCAAGCCTTTGTGAGGTGTTTAGTTACTTAAATTTTATTTTTTTGATGAAGACCGCTGTATCGCCTTCACGATCTCAACGATAGGTATCATCATGACAGCAAGTCCGATGGCTATTCCGTACTCGGTGGGTCCGATCGCAGTGAACTCAAATGCTTTTGCTATGAAAGGTATCTCACATACAGACGTGGTAAGCACAAGAGAACCGATGGCTGCTATTATGAGAAGCCAGTTCATGGATCCAAGCTTGAAGATGCTTTCTCTCTGAGACCTCATATTGAGAGAGTGGAAGATCTCAGCCATTGACATGGTAAGGAAGGCCATTGTGGTACCGTGAGTTGAGTTTGTGATCTCCCAGGTGCCTGTCTGCAGATAGTGTCCGATAAAGTATGACGCAAGCGTCAGAATGGTTACCAACAGTCCCTGATATACTATATCGAATCCCATGCCATCTGCAAAGATGCCTGCCTTCGCTTCACGAGGCTTTCTCTCCATGATGTGAGGTTCAGCCTTTTCGGTTCCCAGAGCAAGTGCCGGGAAGCAGTCGGTCACAAGGTTGATCCACAGGAGATGTACAGGCTTAAGGATGACGAATCCCATGAGTGTAGCAGCGAATATGGACAGCACCTCGCTCATGTTGGATCCCAGAAGGAACTGGATGGCTTTACGGATATTGTCATATATCCTTCTGCCCTCTTCAACAGCTCCGACGATCGTAGCAAAGTTATCGTCAGCCAGAACCATGTCGGCAACGTTCTTTGTAACGTCGGTACCAGTGATACCCATGCCTACGCCGATATCAGCAGATTTAATAGATGGAGCGTCGTTTACGCCGTCACCTGTCATGGCAGTTACGAAGCCTGCGCCTCTCCAGGCGTTAACGATCCTTGTCTTATGCTCAGGCTGTACACGAGCATAAACGGCTATGTCTCTGAACTTGGATTCGTATTCCTCATCGTCCATCTCGCTCAGCTGAGAACCTGTGATGGCCATGTTTCCTTCTTTAAGGATGCCGAGTTCCCTAGCGATGGCGCAAGCGGTATCGATGTGGTCGCCGGTGATCATGATAGGACGGATGCCTGCAGACTTGCATTCTATGATAGCATCCTTTACTTCAGGTCTCACCGGATCGATCATTCCGGTAAGTCCAACAAATATCAGGTCATGTTCAAGGTAATCAGCGTTGAAATATATGGGCATATCGTCCCACATCCTTGCAGCACAAGCGAGGACACGAAGAGCGCGGTCTGCCATGCTCTTGTTTTCACGTACTATGTACTCCCTGTACTCGTCTGTCATGGGAAGGATCTTATCTCCTGCCAGGCGGTGAGTACACTTTCCGAGGATCACGTCAGGAGCGCCCTTGGTGAACTGTACGTATGTCCTGTCAGCAGTTCTGACTGCCTCACCCATGCCGGAATCTATCCAATGAACTGTGGACATCATCTTACGGCCGGAGTCGAACGGAGCTTCTCCTACTCTGGGATACTGCTTCTTGAGTTCATTCTTATTGATGCCGTGAACGTTTAGCCATGCAACCAGCGCAGCCTCGGTGGGCTCTCCGGTAACGTTCATGTCGTCGTCGTTTTCAGCGTCAGATGACAGAGCCATGGCTCTGGTAAGCATCTGTTCGTCATCTCCGAAATAGTCCACAACTGTCATCTTGTTCTGTGTGAGAGTTCCGGTCTTATCGGAGCAGATTATCTGAGCACATCCCAGAGTCTCAACAGCCGTGAGCTTACGGATGATGGCATTACGTCTGGACATGTTGGTGACGCCGATGGAAAGTACCACCGTAACTACCGCAGCCAGACCTTCGGGAATGGCAGCTACAGCCAGGGATACAGCTATCATGAATGAATTCATCACAACTTCAAAGTTAAGGCCACGTGCTCTGATGAGCTGTACTCCGAATACTACTACGCAGATAACCAGCACAAGCCAGGTAAGAGTCTTGCTGAGCTGTGCCATCTTGATCTGAAGAGGTGTCTGGCTATCCTCAGCCAGCGTAAGAGCCTCTGCGATCTTCCCCATCTCGGTGTCCATGCCGGTGGCTGTGATAACTGCAGAACCTCTGCCGTATACGACGGTAGAACCCATGTAGACCATGTTTTTGCGGTCTCCAAGAGGAATGTCCTTTGATGCCTCGGTGAGCATTATCGTATCCAGGATCTTGTCAACAGGAACAGATTCTCCGGTCAAAGCTGCCTCTTCAAGTTTAAGGCTTGCGCACTCTATTATACGCGCGTCCGCTGGAACTGCGTCGCCTGCCTCCAGCATTATCACGTCGCCCACGACCAGATCTTCTGAATGAACGATCTGGATGTATCCGTCTCTCAGTACCTTCGACGTGGCAGCGGACATCTGCTGCAAAGCTTCAATGGCTTTCTCGGCCTTGTTTTCCTGATAAACTCCGAGGATGGCGTTTATGATGACTACCGCCAGAATGATGATGACATCTGCAAAGGACTCGCCCTCCACTACTGCCAGCACTCCGGAAACCAAAGCAGCCGCCAGAAGGATGATGATCATCGGGTCGGTCATCTGCTCGAAGAATCTTCTGACCAAGGATTTACCCTTGGCCTCAGCAAGCTTGTTTTTGCCGTTTGCTTCGAGCCTTTTAGCTGCCTCTTCAGATGTAAGACCCTCTTCAGAGCTCTTCACATCCATGAGCACCTGCTCTTTTTCTTCTAAATAATACTTCATTCTCTGCCTCTCTATATTAATGGTATGTTTTGCGCCATTACCGTGAGCCGGGTACAAAAAAAGACTCAAAGTATAGGCTTCCTATACATGAGTCTCGCAATTTGATGCAAGCCAGATCTATGATCGAGATTGTTGACTTGCCACGCTTCATGCGCTTGCTACTCCCCCACGGGACTTAAGAATTTTATCATAAATCAAGGGCAGTGTCAACCAGAAATGACACTGCCCTCTTCGCTTGTTTCAGTCGTTAAAACCTGTCGATCGTCTCCTTGTCAAGATTCCTGATGATAGCGCAGGTGAGTTCAACTGCAGCTTCGAAATCATGATAAGTCGCAATACAATTGTGTGAATGGATGTATCTCACCGGGATCGCAACTACGATCACAGGAGTACCTTTATCTGAAAGGCAGATCTTGGCGCCGTTGTTTCCGCCGCCCTCTCTCACTGAAGCCTGAACAGGTATGTTCAGCTTCTCCGCAAGATCCAGAGCATATCTCTGAAATCTGGGATTGCAGATGACCGTTCTGTCCATGAAGCGAAGCATGGGTCCTCTCTTGATGGCTGCCTGGATCGCGTAAGGTTCTGTAAAAGTATCATCAGAAGGACAAGCTTCGAAGCAGATGGATATATCAGGGACCACTCTGTTGACTGCCACCTGAGCACCTCTGGAGCCTACTTCCTCCTGTGATGATACAACTCCGGTAACGTCCACAGCCAGTTCCTCTCCCTTGAGTCTCCTCATTGCTTCTATCAGTGCCGCTACGCCGATCCTGTCGTCGAAGGCCTTGCCCATCAGCACGTCGTGTTCCTCATCATATGTGAAAGGCGAATCCGGAACGATGGGCTCTCCTATCCTGATCCTGAACACCTTCTCCGTCTCTTCTTTGGAGGTGGAACCGATATCTATGCTGAGATCGCTGATCTCTATCTTTCTGTCCCTGTCAGCCTGGCTCATGAAATGTACCGGCTTATTGGAAACTATTCCGGGTATATATTTGCCGTCAGCATTTCTCACGAGCACTCTTGATGAAGGAAGCGTCCCGGGATTCCAGCCGCCTATATTTGTGAATCTGATGGTTCCGTTGGGTCTGACGGAATGCACCATGAATCCTACCTCGTCAGCATGAGCGTCCAGCATCATCAGAGGCTTGCCGGAATTGCCTTCTCTCGCGATATAAAGGTTGCGGATGTGATCCTCCTCGATCTCGCCTAGACCCTCCGCGTATTTTCTGACGACCTCAAGGGTCTCATCCTCAAAACCTGAAGGAGCTTTAGCGCAGGAAAGCTCTCTTATCATCTCTAAATTATCCTTTTTAACAGCCATATTTTTCTCCCTCTCTCAAAATATTACATAAGGATTATAACACATATACTGTATTTAAAAAAGCACAGAGTTTTTCTATCACATGTTTAAATAAGTGCGAAGATATCGTTCAAAAAACATTGATAATTGATAACAAAATGATATAATAAAATAGTAAAAACATTAACTATTATTTTATGGAAAGGATAAGGCGCTTTATGAAAAGAAAGATAAAAAACCTTGTTGTTGTAATAACCGCTCTCGCTGTATTCCTTAGTATGAGCACATTTGCTTTTGCGGCAGAGTCCTCTGTAACGGCCCCTCTTAAAAATAAGGGGAACGAGGATAAGCTTCACGTGAGCTACAGTTATGATCAAAGCACAAGACTCAATGAGGACGAAGTTGGATTGGTAATTCCTATCAAGATCAAAAAAGCCGGAACGATCCAACTTGATTACTCGGTGAACAAGCTGGAAGAATTCATGACCTGTAAGATTTTTACTGATGAAGAATGCACCAACTCCATCTCAACGAATACTTTTAATGTAGGTGATACTGAAGATACTTCTTTTGTCGACGTATCTTCTTCGGGAACATATTTTCTAAAAATGTATTCATATTATAGTGAGTTTTCAGCCAAGAATGATCCTAAGACATTTGGGAATTCAGTCGACATTAAGATCTGCGAATGGCATAATGGCGACCAGACGATAAAATCCGGTCAGACCATTACAAACTACAATGGCAGAACTGACCATAGAGACTATAAATTCAAAGCTACCAAGAACGGCAAGATCACAGTTACTCACGATAGTAAATATGGCTTCGATGTGCAGATCCTGAACGCTAAGAAGAAAGCCCTTTCCGAAAAGCAGTGGTGTTCTGAAGGTACAAACAGAGAGAAATGTGTATTCGCAGTTGAAAAGGGAAAGACATACTATATTCGTGTTTTCCCTAATGACAGCACTACAGAATTCCATAATTTCAAGATAGTAGAAAAAGCTGTAAAAGAAAAAAGTGGTTCAACCAGAAAGAAAGCAGTTCTTTTGAAAGCTAAGAAAAAAGTCGAAGGTACCATCGTACCAGGTTCAAATAAGGCAGACTGGTATAAAATCAAAGTTCCTAAAAAGAAAAAAGTTACCATTACTGTAACCGGTCAGGCTAGCACTTACCTTAATGTAACAGTTTACAATTCAAAAGGTAAAAAAATAGGTACCAGTCCATTCACAAAAGCAAATGAGTTCTCTGGTCAGCTTACATATGGAACCACCTATGGTAAAGCCAATAAGGGTACTTATTACATCAAGATCTCCAGAGATGGAAAGAAAGACAGCGGAGTATACAAGCTGTCCTGGAGATAAACTAACAAACTTTCTGAGATATTTGGCTGCCGTCTTAATTCGGCAGCCAATTCTTTACAATAAAAGGAGAATCTCATGCTACTCATCAAAAACATTGACGTTTACGCGCCTGAGCATCTTGGGCCAAAAGATATTTTTGTGGCAGGCGGCAAGATCTGCCGTATCGCAGATCATCTGGAACTCCCGGATAGCCTAGGTGCGGAAATTATAGACGGCAGCGGATATATCATGACCCCGGGTTTCATCGACAATCATGTACATGTCCTTGGCGGAGGCGGCGAAGGTGGATTCGCCATGAGGACTCCAGAAGTAACCCTTTCTGATCTTACCCCCTACGGAGTGACCACAGTTGTAGGCCTGCTGGGGACTGATGGCATAGCCCGCGAAATGACTTCACTTATCGCCAAGATCAAAAGCCTCAGAGAGCAAGGTATTTCTGCCTACTGTCATACCGGCAGTTATCAGATACCGGTGCGCACCCTGACCGGTGATATCATCAAGGATATCATGATGGTCGACGAGATCATAGGAGTCGGTGAGATAGCCATATCAGATCATCGTTCCTCCCAGCCATCCTTCAGAGAGTTCGCCCAGATCGCAGCAGACGCGCGCGTGGGAGGCATACTTTCAGGCAAAGCCGGCGTAGTTGACGTTCATATGGGAAGCGGCAAGAGGCGCATGCAACTCATAGAACGCGTCGTCAATGAGACCGAGATACCCGTCACACAATTTCTCCCGACCCACGTTGGCCGCAGCAAAAAACTTTTCGAGAAAGCTTTGAACTTTGCCAGAATGGGCGGTACCATCGACTTTACCGGAAACGAAAACAACGACTACGATAAAGAATACAAGAGCAAAATCATACCCTCCAAAGCCATCAAGCGCCTTCTGGATGAAGGTATTTCCAGCGACCTCTTTACCATTTCCTCAGACGGTCAGGGAAGCCTGCCGAAGTTTGACAAGAGCGGTCAGCTGATTGGAATGGCTATGGGCAAGTCAAGCTGCCTCATCAAGGAGATCAGAGACTGTGTCTTCAGAGCCAATATCCCTCTTGAGATCGCCATCAAAGGCATAACAGCCAATCCGGCAAGGATCCTTTGCCTGAAGAACAAAGGCAGGATCGCAGAAGGTCTTGACGGTGATCTTACCATCATGACCCAGGATCTCAGGATCGATACCGTCATCGCCATGGGAAAGGTCATGGTAAGGCATGGAGAGATGCTGGTAAAAGGTTTTTTTGAGTAAATAAGTGCATTACAAAAGCAGGCTTGGGGCAATCCCCTCGCCTGCTTATTTTTATGCTTTCAGTATTGCTTCTACGGCTTCGCGCTTTTCGAACAGCACGCAGCCTCCGAGATGCGACTCGCCCAGAAGTCCCTGAGTCTGAAGCTCATTGAAAAGTCTTGAGCTTATGGCTTCTTTAAGAGAAGTATCTTTGACGTTTATGTCGGAATACGGCGAGAACGGGCAAGGCTCCGCTCCTCCGTGGGAATTTATATGGAAGAATCCCCTGCCGGCGGCCATGCAACCTCCAACGGACAACTCATCTCCCGGGAAGGACAGAAGTACTATGTCAGACGTTGCTGCTCTCATCTTGTCCATTGCCTCCGCTACGTATATACGTTCCGGATCTCCCGGCGCCAGATACTGCGCTTCCTCGGTCACCGGCACGAACTCAACGTAGATGATCAGCTTGCAACCCTTATCCATCATGTCTTTGATGAATTTCTCTGACGTGACTTCCTTATAGTTTTCTGTTGTTACGGTAATGGAAGCTCCGAATATCATGCCTCTTAAGCGGAAGCGGTCCATATTGGCCTCGATCAGGTCGTATATGCCCTCTCCTCTTCTTCCATCGGTGGTCTCTCTGTCGCCTTCGATGCTTAATACCGGAAGCAGGTTCCTTGAATCGTCAAAGAGCCTGAAGTAATCTTCGTCGATGTAGGTTCCATTGGTGAACACCGGGAAAATGATATTCTTAAAGGTGCTTGCAGCTTCGATCACATCACGTCTTAGCAGCGGTTCGCCTCCTGCAAGCATGATAAAACTGATGCCCAGATCTTCAGCTTCCTTGAAGATCCCTCCCCATTCAGCCTTGGTAAGCTGCAGGAATGGAGTCTCATCCACCGTGGCATCGTTACACCTGGAATAGCAGCCTGCACAGTGCAGATTGCAGCTGGAGGTGATGCTTGCGATCAAGAAGCCCGGCACATGCAGGCCCTCGGCCTCGTATTTAGCGCGGACCTTGGATGCTTTGCGACTGGCCAAAAGAAATCTGGCCATAAAAGCGCCCTCTTTTGGGTTCTTCAGGGTAGCCTTGATGATGTCAGTCACTATCTCTTCTACCGTTTCTTCTATGTGTTTTTGTAAATCGATCTGATGGCTCATTCAAGTCTCTCCGTTTAGTCATTTTAATTCATTTAGATAAAGTTCCATCTTCATATCGGAATCTTCATACTTGCTGCCTGTGTGAGGGATATCCTTAAAGTTGAATTTATGATAGAGATTGATAGCCGGGACCAGTATATCAATAGTGAAAAGAATGATCTTGCTAGCTCCCTTCCTCTTGGCGAAGTCGATTGCGGCCTCCATCAGCTGATTACCTATGCCAAGGCCCCTGAAGGACTTGGTTATCCCGATCTTTGCCAGTTCGAAGCAATCTTCTCCCATTCTGATCATGCTGATAGTGCCCACGTTCCTGCCATCGCAATTCGCAAAAAATATCATCCCTCCATCATCCAGCACCATCTCATGCGGATGTGTGATGATCTCGATATCGATGGGTTCTACAGTATCATAATCCCGGAGCCACTCCATCGAAATATCGTAATAATCAGCGAAGTATTCATCTTTCCACTCAACTATCTTAACTTCCATATTTATGCACTCTCTATTTGCGATTATATCATTTCATGAACTGCAATACAAACATTTTGCATATTATTCACAATATGGAGATATTTTGGTATAATCAAGTCAACCAAAGGAGGCAATCATGAAGATAGCAGTAGTAACAGGCGCGTCCAGCGGCATGGGCCGGGACTTCGCCATCGCAATAGATAAAGAATACGATCTTGACGAGATCTGGGTCATAGCCAGACGCAAAGAACGCCTGGAAGAGCTGACTAAACAATGCCGTGCCGCGGTACGTCCGCTGGCACTGGATCTGCTGGACTCCGAAAGCTATGACATTTATGAAGGTCTGCTTGCTGAACACAGACCCGATGTCCGCTTCCTGGTGAACGCTGCAGGTTTCGGTCTCTTCGGCACCTTCACTGAAATGGACATTAAGAAACAGCTGGAGATCATTGATCTTAACGACAAGGCACTCACAGCCTTCTGCCACCTGACCATACCATATATGTCTGCAGGAAGTCATATAATAAATCTGGCTTCGAACTCATCATGGCAGCCGGTACCATATATGAACGTGTATGGCGCATCCAAGGCTTACGTCATGAGTTTTTCCAGAGCGCTTGGCATGGAACTTCGCGATCGTAAGATCCACGTCATGGCTGTGGCTCCCGGCTGGATCAAAACTGAGTTCTTCGATACGGCGATCCATGACGACACCATCAAGTACTTCGACCGTTACTACACTTCTCAGCAGGTCATCGGCCGTGCCATGAAGGATCTCAGAAAGCGTAAGCCCGTTTCCATCCTTGGCCTGCCCATCCGCATGCAGGTAAGGCTCGTCAAACACCTGCCGGTCAGTCTGGTCATGAAGACCTGGTGCAGGCAGCAAGGGAAATGATGGTGTTTATTATACTTTTTATTTAATGTAGTCCTTCAGCCACAAAAAGACGCAAAAAAACAGTTATCCATTCAGAGCATTTTTTGCCCAAAATGGATAACTTTTTGATCAGTAATTATTTTTTGATCCAAATAGTGATGTTTTCCGCCAAAACGGATAACTTTTACAGTTTCTTCCTCAGCAGACGGAAGTGGTTCTGACCGTCTTTTGAATCGGTTACGTTGCAGTTGAGCATCTGATCGTTATTCTTCTTTTTCCACTTGTTCTTCCCAATCATTATGCCCAGCAAAGTATTGGCGAAGGCGGTGTTGTCTGCCTTATCCTTTACGAGCTGGAAACTGAACATGAACTCCTTCCCCTCTTCCGGCGTCTCGAACTCATCGATGAAATCTTTCACGTTTTCCCATCCATGGTTCTCATATATGACCTCATAGTCGGGATCATCAAGCACTGCCAGGTATTTTTCTTCCTCTTCAATACCCTCGCCGTTTTCAAAAACTTCGTAATCTATATCTCCGCCGTCCCTGGCTGCGATCTCCTCGAAGTAATCGTTCACCTTGTCCACGATCTCCTGATACTTCTCGCTATCGATGCCGAACTCCTCTCTGGGATCGTACTCCGCCATTGAAGCTGCAACTTTTTCTTTTATCTCTTTGATCTTTTCTTTCATTTCGTCATATTCGCTCTGATATGACTTCTGGATCTCTCTTATCTTAGCGAGGAGATCCTCCTGCTCGTGGATCTTTCTCTCGAAGGCTTCAAAGATCTCATCATTGTCCTTCCCCAGCAGCCCCTTGATTTCAACGATGGTGAATCCCGCTGTCTGAAGGTTCCTGATCTTCACGAAATCCAGTGCCTGCTCCTCATCGTAGTGACGATATCCCGAAAACTTATCCACCCCGGCCGGTTTCAGCAGATCAACGCTGTCGTAATATCTCAGAGTCTGAGGATTGCAGTTTACAAGCTTTGCAAATTCCTTGATCGTCATATCTCGCATCTCCTTTCTGAAACCTTTATATCATTATAGTTAACTGTAAGGTCAATAGCCTTTTGCAAAAAATTTTAAATTAATTTGTATCCCGCCATTTTGAATTTGTTTCCGCCGATCCTGAACTTCTTCTCGGTGATCTTTTTCATGATCTGGCTGGTGGTCATAAATTCGTCGTCCACCCTTACCAGATACTGATTCCCATCCTTCTCCACCAGGTAACTTCCTCCGTAGTTATTGATCTGATCGATGGCCTCAAACAAACCGAATGAAGGCATGATCGTCCATTCAGCCACATGCTCCAGCGGGCTCAGCACCTTGGATCTGATGAGAGGCTGGATTGAATCTGCGTCTGAATATTTAGCGTAAACTGCCGCGTCATACTTGTCCCTGCACTTACCTACCTTCTCAAAAGAATCAAGGTCAATGGCTTCCTTTATGATGGTGAAATCCAGCCTGCCCTCGTCATCCAACAGATAGTCGATACTTACGTCCAGCAGCTTCGACATTGCCTTCAGATTGTCGATATCAGGCATGCCGTTGTCGTTCTCCCACTTGGCCACCGCGCTTCTCGACACTGATAATTTCTCAGCCAACTGCTCCTGTGATAAACCTGCGCGCTTTCTTGCTTCCTGTAATTTCTGTCCGAATGTCATTGTTTTGTCCTCCTGATTCCCGGCCGCTTTCCGTGGTCCGTTTTGTTATCCAAACTTTAACCTAACCGCAGCCTGAAATCAATAAACCTGTGGTGACAAGGCCGTTACTAACCGTAACAAAGCCCCTCTATCACCAATCATCACGTCCAACAAGCCATCTATCTCTCCGTTTTTTCATCCATGTAGTATAATTAATTGAATGTAATGGTAATTATTATGTCATAGTTGTTATATGAATTTTCAATGAATCCATTGGGATCGTTAGGAAAATCCTCAGGAGGTATCATGCAGGCTCCATGGTCTCCATAGCCGATGGTCAGCAGAGGGATCTCTTTGCCTGACTTTATTTTTGTCATTCCGCTGAATGGTGCAAGACCGATCCCGGGCTGTTCATGTACATCAGCTATCACATCTTCGAGATCAAGCTTGTAACTGCTGTTATAATACGCTTCTCCGGGGCATGTCAGAGTCAATCTGCAATCGTCGTAAATGATCCCCAGATAACCCTTCCCTTTAAAAAACGTCCCATGTTCACCATCAGCATCGAAGTAAAGAGGCACCGACATTTCTCCGATCGGCTTTTCCTTCAGTGTGCCATGGTCATACTCATATATCCGGTAAACCGCTTCCTTGAAGTCGTCTTTGATTGAAAATCTGTACACGAATGCCCCGCTTGAAGGAAGCAACGCTGATACCGCTCCATATGTGTCGTTCTCATATTCGTAGTTTTCCAGATAGTTGTTGATAAAAAAACCATCTTTCACCATGAATGAAAACAGCACTATGCAAAGAATCAGCACCACGGCGATTAGACTCATGGCGATCGCTTTGAACTTCCTGCTTCTCTGGTTGCCGTCTTTGGTGACGTTTATTATGGTCTCTTCGGATTTTTTTGCTATATTTACGGGCTCGATATCCTCGCCAGCCAAGAATTCATTCAGCGAGATACCCAACGCTTCGCAAAGATCCATATACACTGACACGTCCGGCAGGCAGACTCCCCTCTCCCACTTAGAGACGGACTTATTGCTCATTCCGAGCTTCTCCGCCAGTTCCATCTGCGTGAGTCCCAGAGCCTTACGCTTCTCTGCTATGTATTTACCGATTTTTATCTGGTCCATGATCACCCCTCCTTTTGTTATTCTACATCCAAATCCTATCATCGTCTACTGATTATTAACAGCCCCTGAAAGTAGAATACCCGGCATTTCTGCCGGGTATCTGTTTTCATAAAGAGATTTTGCGGTCTTGTTATTTCACAGTCACCTTCACGGTCTTTCTCAAACCGTTCTGGGTAAATACGTAAATGGTGCATGTACCCTTGCCTATCGCTGTTATCTTGCCGCTGGAGGTCACCTTTGCGACCTTGACGTTGGTCGACTCGTAGCGTGTCTTCAGGATGTTTTTGACCGTGGCTTTTTTGGATGTCTTAGAAGCAGTGGCCTTGATCTGAGCGGTCTTACCCTTTTTGAGCGAGATCTTGCTCACAGTCTTATAGCTTCCTCCGGCTTTCTTCACCTTGATCTTAAGGGACTTGAAGTTGTTTGCCTTCGAGCTGCCCTTGGTAGCAACGTGTATCATTCTGGATGTGGAAACCACTTTTTTGTTCTTATCCAGAGCGACCACCATAAATTTGTAGTACTTGCCCTTCTTGAGAGTTTTGCTGATCTTAGTGATCTTGGAAGATCCGCCCTTGACGGTCCTGAGTTTCTTCAGTTTATTCTCGGATCCGCTCAGATTGCCGTAAATCACGTATTTTGTGGCTTTGCTTGATTTGGTCCATTTGAGAGTTATGCTGCTCTTGGTCTGCTTGGAGGATCTCAGTTTGAGAGGAGAAACCTTTGATCCCTTAGGATCCTTGTCTGACAGCCAGCTGGTAAGGAAGTCGTTAGCTATTGAAGCGGAAGCTCCCTTGCCTATAGCGGTGCCGTCCTTGCCCATGGTGGGCGCGGCTTTTGCCTTGAATTCATAGGATACACGAATATAGTTGCTTCCATCATCATAGCTGTAATCTGCCTTTTTACCGTTGACCTTTAAAGTTCCGTCGTAATCTAGTCCTCCCCAGCCATTGTCAGTGGTAACAAATTCCATTTCATACTCAGGATATACGTTGAAACCAAGCGTCAGCCTTCCGGATGGAATGGCTCCTCTGACGGCAGTATAGTTTTCGTCAATCAATTCGACATTCCCTATGATTATGTCTTCACTTTCTGTCGTAGGACTAGCCCATACTTCCTGTCCGACCTGTGGAATATCAAAATCAATATCGATCTTACTGATCATCGTGACCCAATTGGCCACGAAGTTC
>JAEEGL017434193.1_pt1 | contig 21148 bp, 12 predicted proteins | sample 9134231 | NCBI WGS metagenome assembly JAEEGL01 (sample SAMN16246548, study PRJNA631951) | gut metagenome | biome: gut microbiome; feature: rumen; material: fiber-attached | host: Bos | place: Iran: Karaj | collected 2018-10 | reverse complement strand
TTGCGGGAGTTGCCATCGTACGATTCACAGAGGTTTCGGTAAAGGGATTTACTTCCTATCCCGAGAGGACATAACTCCCAATTCCTCAAGGAATTTAACTCCCATTCGAAGAATTAACTCCCATTTTCGCAGAAAATTAACTCCAAATGAAACTTTAATTCCAATTCCTGCAAGGAATTTAACACCCAAATAAAAAATCAACTCCCCTGACTTAGCCGTTTCACCATGATTTCGGCTGCCCGACGGGATGCCCCGGGCGGTCCGATGACATTGCGCATCTCCTCATAGTCGTCGAGCATTTTCTGCCGTTTTTCTCCCCCCGGGAGAATAGCCTTCAGTTCATTGTAGGCATTATCGACTGTCATGTCGGAGGCGATGAGTTCCCTGACGATTTCCTTTCCGCATATGAGGTTGACAAGCGACACAAATTCCACCTTGAGAATAATCCCTTTCAGCCACTTCATGAATCCGCCCGCAGAAAGATAATAGCAAACAACCTGAGGCACATTGAGCAGCGCAGTCTCGAGCGTTGCCGTCCCGCTTGTTACAAGTGCCGCGTCAGCCTGGCTGAGAATTTCGTATGTGCTGTTGAGCCTCACCTCCACATCCATCCCCTGCGGAATATATTTTTTATATAAGTCCATCGGGATGTTAGGCGCACCAGCCACCACACACCGGTATCCCTCAATTTTCGAGGCTGCAAGAAGCATCTTTTCCAGATTCTTCTTGATTTCCTGCACACGGCTGCCGGCAAGCACCGCAATAACAGGCAACTGTCCGTGGACAACAGATTTTTCATTGCCTCTCCTCTGCCGGAACTCCTCAATGGCATCAACACACGGGTTTCCCACATAATGGACAGGGTAATGATGCTTTTTCTGGAAGAAATCCACCTCGAAGGGCAAAATCGAAAAAAGCTCATCCACATATTTTCTGATGCTTTTGATACGGTATTCCTTCCATGCCCAGATCTTGGGAGAGATATAGTAATAAACCGGTATGTCGGTGTGAGTCTTGACATATTTCGCCACAGCGAGGTTGAATCCGGGATAATCGACGAGTATGAGCACATCCGGCTTCCAGTCCGACACATCGCGCTTACACGCCTTCATATTCCTTAGGATTGTGCGGGCGTGGGTAAGCACGGGGATGAACCCCATGAACGACATCTCCTTATAATGTTTCACGAGTGTCCCTCCCACTGCCTGCATCTTGTCGCCGCCGTAGAACCGGAACTGAGCCTGAGGGTCGATTCTGAGAATCTCCGCCATGAGGTTAGAGGCATGCAAGTCGCCGGATGCCTCGCCAGCAATCAGATAATAGCGCATATCAGATGATGAATTTCCCGCAAAATTAGTGTTTTTTATCTTCACAAAAAAAGAAAGCACCGTTTTTTTGTGTTTAAGTCAGATATTTTTCGTAATTTTGTGCAAAATATGAACTATAAAATTTTAATATTATGGAAATAGCTGAATTAAGTCCGAAATTAGTTTGGAAAAATTTCTATGCGCTGACACGTATCCCCCGTCCGAGCGGTCACACGGCAGCCGTAGCCCAGTATCTGGTAGAGTTTGGAAAATCAATAGGTGTCGAGGCATTCATCGACAATGCCGGCAATGTGGTGATGCGCAAGCCGGCAACCCCCGGTTATGAGAATCTTGAGACAGCCATCCTGCAGGCTCACATGGACATGGTTCCTCAGCCTCTCGACGGTCCTCATAATTTCGAGACCGACCCCATCGAGACTGAAATCCGGGGTGACTGGGTTTATGCGAAAGGCACAACGCTCGGAGCCGACGACGGCATGGGCGTGGCAGCAGCCATGGCGGTGCTGGAAGACGAGTCGGTGGAACATGGTCCACTTGAGGTGCTGATTACCGCTGACGAGGAGACCGGCATGTTTGGTGCCCGTGGTCTGGAAGCCGGTACCTTGACCGGCAAATACCTTCTGAACTTAGACTCGGAGACTGAAGGTGAAATCACGATCGGCTGCGCTGGCGGCCAGGATGTGGAATGCAAGCTGGAATACGACGAGATAGAAGTGAATCCGGAAGGAATGAAAGCCTTTAAAATCATCATGGACGGGATGCGTGGCGGTCATTCCGGACTGGAAATCAACGAAGGACGTGCGAATGCCAACAAGCTGATGGCCCGTCTGCTCTCTTCACTCATTGATGCCGACTGTGCATGGCTCAGCAGCTGGACCGGCGGCACGATGCGCAATGCCATCCCCCGCAGCGGTGAGGCTGTGGTGCTGGTGCCGGCAACCAAAGAAGAGGAATTCAAGTCGATTGTCAAGCAGCGCCTTGCAGTCTATAACGAAGAATATATCACCGTGGAGAACGGCAATATCACAGTCAAGCTTGAGCCATGCGACGTGCCAGCGAAAGCGATGCCCGACGACATACAGCTCAACCTGGTGAATGCCATCCTCGCCGCCCACGACGGTGTGCTGCGTTTCATCCCCACCATCCCACATATCGTGGAGACATCCTCCAACCTTGCTATCGTGAAAGCCGGCAACGGCAGCGTGGAAGTATATCTGCTTGCCCGCAGCTCAAGCGACACGATGAAAGCATACCTGTGTGAGTCGTTGGCAAGCTGTTTCCGTCTTGCAGGCATGGACGTGGAGCTGGTAGGCGGCTATGGCGGCTGGCAGCCAAACACGTCGAGCCCGCTGGTGGCTAACATGTCGGCGGTTTACGAGAAGATGTACGGCAACAAGCCGAAGGTGGAGGTGTGCCATGCAGGACTGGAATGCGGCATCATCGGCGTGACCTATCCTGAGATGGACATGGCATCGTTCGGTCCCACCCTCGAGTCGCCACACACACCAAGTGAGCGCTGCTACATCCCCTCGGTTGAGAAATTCTATGCGTTCGTGGTTGAAATGCTTAAGAATATCCCGGCAAAGAACTAAAACTAAGAACTAAATACTAAGAACTAAATACTTGGCACTCAAGAAAAATAAGAACCTGAAGCTCTACTATTCCATCAGCGAGGTGGCTTCGATGATTGGCGTGAATGAGACGACCCTGCGTTTCTGGGAGAAGGAATTTCCTGAAATCAAGCCCCAGAAAGCGGGTCGGGGCATCCGCCAATACTCGCGCGAAGACATTGAGATAATCCGGAAAGTGCATCATCTGCTGAAAGAGAAAGGCATGACGCTTGAAGGCGCCCGTCAGACGCTGAAGCAGACGGGCAAAGGCGGAGATGTGCGTCTGGACGTCCTTCAACGGTTGAAATTCATCCGCGATGAGCTGATGGAGCTCAGTAAGGAAATGTCGGATTTTGAGGCATGATATTTATTTGATTTGAAGACGAGATAATTTACTGTTTACGACTTATTTAGTTATTAGGATATATAATTATTTAGAAGAGGAGAAGGCGGCATGCGTCACAAAGCCCATTCATCAACCGCCTCTCCATTTATCCTTTATCATTATCAATAAATTCTTTCAGACATTCAAGGCAAAAACGAGACTCAAATAACACAAAGCTTTTTCAACAACAATTCTCCCAACAAGATGAATTCAAAAGAGAAGATGAACAGCGCAGTCAACCGGCTGCTTGACCAATGTGTCAGACAGATGCACACCCTCTACAAAGAGGAGGAAATCACAGATTTTTATATCCATGTGGATACCGACTCTGGTGAGATGCGGATAGTTGACGATAATGACACGTTGCTTTCGCGAGAGGTTATCCCGTCGGATCTGCCATCCGACGAAGACAATGATGTGCCCGACGGACTGCTGTCCGATATTCGACAAGCCCTTCAGAATGAGCTTCAACAGTTGAACAACGCAAAAGCATTCGACAATGTCAATGTGTTTCACCCCTTCTCGTTCTTGCTTGAGACAGCCGACGACATTGAAGACCTGCTGATTGTGGATGACGCCAACTACATCATCGGCGATGAGCTTCTGAAAGGCCTTGATGACGACCTGGACTCGTTTATAGACAACCTGATGAAAAATTAAAGGATTTATGTTCTTAAGGGGGATTCTGCTTTTTTTGAGAAGACGAATATCATTTGGTTTTCATTTGAAGAACTATCGTCCACGAGCCGCAGGCTCGTTAACTCCCAATTCCGAAGGAATTTAACTCCCAATTAAAAAATCAACTCCAATTATAAAAAAATATAAAAATGTTATTCAGATTTTCCATAGAATACCGCACACACTGGGGTGAGGATATCCGCCTGCAAGCGAACGGAAAAGAATATCAGATGAACACGCTTGACGGCATCATCTGGACCTGCGACCTTGACCTGACAGTGAAACCCGGTATTTTCACCTATAACTACGCCATGTACCGTAACGGCCAGTTTGTGTGGCGCGAATGGGAGATTGGCTCCCACAGTATATATATTCCCACAGAGTCGAAAAGCAAAAAAAAACCGACGGTTCCCCACACGTTCTTCATTGAAGACAGCTGGCGTCCGATACCAGATAATCTTCCGCTTTATTCATGTGCCTACACCGACGTTGTGGCAAGCCATGAACATAAAACACTCGCCGACCTGACCTATTTCCCGACGACACTTCAGCTGCGTGTCACCGAGCCCCGACTGCGCAAAGGTCAGCGGTTAGGCATCTGCGGCAACACCCCACTCTTAGGCAACTGGGAGAAAGCCGTTCCAATGGAGCTGACAGGCCTGCAGGAATGGTCGCTGAACATTGACACCGACAAGTTGTTCCATCCTTTGGAATATAAATATGTAATCATTGACGATCTCGGTGAAATCGTCTCTTGGGAAGAGGGAGCAAACCGCTATATCGACAAGATTCTCATTTACGGCAATTATCAGACCTGGGTGAAGACAGATAATGCGCCCCGTTTCAGCGTATCCAACTGGAAGTGTGCCGGGGTGGTGATACCGGTGTTCTCACTCCGCACTGAGCGCAGTTACGGTGTCGGCGACTTTGCCGACCTGAAGGAGATGATCAGCTGGGCTGCCAGCGTGGGGATGCACGTGGTTCAGATTCTACCAATCAACGACACGATGATGTCGGGCAAATGGCAGGACTCATATCCATACAACTCCATCTCGATCTACGCGTTCCATCCACTTTATGCCGACCTGAACTCCCTGCCGGTGCTTCACGACAGCCTGAAGATGGAGACATTCAAAATCCGTCAGCAGGAACTAAACCGCGCACCCGTGATGGACTACGAGGCATCCATCGCCATCAAGATGGAATATTTCCGTCTGGCCTACGAGCAGGAATGGGAATCGACATCAGCCAGCACCGACTACAAGAAGTTCTTCGAGGCAAACAAAAGCTGGCTGGTGCCCTACGCCGCCTTCAGTTACCTGCGTGACACCTACGGCACCCCTGATTTCCACTCATGGCCGAAACACAGCACTTTCAACAAAGGCAACGTGAGCAAACTGTGCTCCCCTCAAAGCAAAAGTTACGCAGGCGTGGCGCTCTACTACTATATACAATATCAGCTGCACCTCCAGCTGACCGACGTGCACGAGCATGCCAAGGCTTGCGGTGTGATCATCAAAGGCGATATTCCCATTGGCATCAGCCGTACAAGCGTGGAAGCATGGAGCGAGCCCTATTACTTCAATATGGATGCCCAGGCAGGTGCTCCGCCGGACGCTTTCTCCACAAACGGCCAGAACTGGGGATTCCCCACCTACAACTGGGATGAGATGGCGTCGGACGGCTACTCATGGTGGAAACGCCGTTTCACAAAGATGGCAGAATATTTCGACGCTTACCGCATCGACCATGTGCTCGGGTTCTTCCGCATCTGGGAGATTCCTTCACATTCCGTCCACGGACTGCTCGGCCATTTCTCTCCTTCCCTCCCCCTGAGCCAAAGCGAAATCGAGTCCTACGGCGTGCATTTCAACCGCAAACTGATGACACAGCCATTTATCAACGACGACATACTCTATCAGATGTTCGACTACCGTGCCGACATGGTGAAGATGCTATACCTCGACAATGCCGGCAATATGGGTGGTGACAATGCGTTCAACGCCTTTGGCGGTGTGAACGGCCTATATAAGCTGAAACCTGAATTCGACACCCAGCGCAAAGTGGAGGCAGCTTTTGCCGGCAAGGACGACGAAGACTCCATCTCTCTCCGCGACGGGCTGTACGCACTCATCAGCAATGTGCTGTTCGTCATCGACCCCAACAACCCCCACGGCTACCACCCACGTATCAGCGCCACCCAGGACTGGGTATTCAAATACCTGCCCGACAGCGACAAACACGCATTCGAGCAGCTGTATGAAGACTATTTCTACCGCCGTCATAACGACTTCTGGTATCATGAGGCGATGAAAAAGCTGCCGATGCTCACCCAGTGTACCCGTATGCTTGTATGCGCAGAGGATTTAGGCATGGTTCCCGCCTGTGTGCCGACACTGATGGACAACCTACGCATCCTGAGTCTGGAGATTCAGAGTATGCCGAAAGCCTTCGGAGTGGAATTCGGGAAGCTGAGCGACAATCCCTACCTCTCGGTTGCCACCATATCCACCCACGACATGAGCACGCTCCGTCAGTGGTGGGAGGAAGACCCGGAACGCAGTCAGCGCTACTACAACAACTCACTGGATATCGACGGTGTGGCTCCTGAGACTCTTCCCGGCTGGCTTGCCGAGAAAATCGTGAGCCGACATCTCTACAGCCCGTCCATGCTTTGCCTGCTGTCGCTCCAAGACTGGCTTGCCATCGACGAGGAAGTGAGAAATCCGGATGCCAACGGCGAACGTATCAACATCCCGTCGAATCCCCGTCACTACTGGCGCTGGCGTATGCATCTGACTGTGAGTGAGCTTGCCGGAAACACAGGCCTGAGCGAGCATATCCGTGAGCTGATTGAACACTCAGGAAGAGTTTAGGAAATAAAGTTTTTTTAGTGAATAGTGTATATACCAAAGACTATAAACTATAAACTACAAACTAAAACAAATGGCAAGAAACAAAAAGCAAAAGGCACTGAGATTCCTTATGGTATTCTTGATTACCATAGGAGTCTTGGCTGCCATGCGCCATTTGTTCAACTTGACTATACCCTCCTACGACAAAGACAAGCCTAAAGAGGAGGAAGCAGATTCTCTCAAACTATTACTGGCTGAAGCGGCAGCACCGGTAAGCCAAGCTGATTTTGCCAGCGAAGAGCAGAATGCACCTCCCCCAAAGGCTATCAAACAGGAAAAAGAAAAAAAGAAGGAACCGGAAACAGAGACGTCTGAACCGGCTGACGAGGAGAAAGACTCGCTGACATTAGCTCTGGAAGACTCGCTCCGGCGCGACAGCATCAACCGCCGCAACACGGCACTGTTCCGCCAAAGCGGTAAAATCTGGGATTATGACGAATGCTTGCCCGACACACAGGACCAGCATATCATCAGTGCGATGGAGCATGGCATACGGCCTGTCGCCACCCACAGGGCGGTGTTGTGGAAAGCACGCAAACATCAGCTTGTGAGCATCAGCGGGTCACCATTTTTCGTGGTAGAGAAGATGAATTATTCCATGCCATATCTGGTGCCGAAAGCCAAAGACCTGCTGACAGAAATCTCGCTGAATTTCCTCGACTCACTCCGCTCGAAAGGCAAGAAACCATATCTGCCGATAGTGACCTCCGCCCTTCGCCCCACCCTTGACGTGAAGACACTGACGCGTCGCAACCGTAACGCCACGGAGAACTCCTGCCACAGCTACGGAACGACGTTCGACATCACCTACAGCCGCTATATGCCGCTCACTGGCATTCCGACACCGGTGGACAGTGCCGAGTGGAAGCGGAGCGAACTGAAACTCACCCTCGCCGAGGTGCTATACGACCTGCGTAATGAAGGCAAGTGCTACGTGAAGCATGAGCACCGACAGCCATGTTTCCATATCACTGTGAGATAAATTATCCCATACTATCTTTTATCACGGTTCACCCACCGTTCGAAGAAAGAGTCATACACCCTGTATTTACCATTCTCCCGGGTGATAAGTTCCTTGTCGAGCAAAGCTTTCACCGCTGATGCAACACTGCTCGGGGAAAGCATTTTATGTTTATGGAAAAAAGCCCCACTTGTGATGTTCTCCACCTCATGCTCGAATGCAATGGTCATGAAAACACGCTTTTGTTTCTCCGGCATCTGCTCCAGCTGGCTTTCAAATCCCTCACTTAAGAAATCAAGAACGTAGTCGATAGCCTCATCAGCGTCGTCTATACCACATACCTTGTTCTTGTCTGCCTTCAGAAACATGACATTCATCACTCTCTGAAGACATGAAGTTACACCATTAAACTGTTGATAGACATATCTCACCGCATCCGGACTCACCGATTTACCGAATTTCAAGAAAAGACTGACCGCAAATTCAGTATATGCATCAACAGATATAGGAGCCAGCCCCATCGTGATGACCGATTGATAGAAAGGCCTTGAAGGCGAAGTAAATATTTCCCCCATAAGATGCCGTTTAGAACCTGCAAAGACGAAAGTAGCCCGATTGCAGCGTTGGATATAGGTTCTCAATGTAGCTTCCAGCTTGCCGTTGTTACCATACTTGGTGATTTGCTGAAACTCATCAACAGCCACGACACATGGCTTGTCAGCATTGTTCAAATAAGTAAATATCTCTTCAAGTGTGACTGACGGGTTTTGAGTGTTCCCCACTCCGATTCCCCAGACTGGATTACCATTGATGTCGAACGACACTTCCGACTGCACTGACTTAACAGTTCTCCAGAATAATTCCCACACTTTTCTTCCTTTCGGTTTGAGTTCATCCAAAATGGTCTTACCCAAAGTGAAGACAAAATCGTTAATCGAGCTGGTAGCATAAATGTCAATAAGAAACGTATAATAATGATCCTTGATTTCGGTCTGTTCAAAGCAATGACGGATCAAGTCTGTCTTGCCGAGTCTTCTTGGTGAAATCAATGCAATGTTGTTGTCATTGACAATCAAGTCAACCATGTCCTTGGTTTCCTTACACCTGTCGCAGAAATAGTCGGGACCGGCATACCCCTTTGTCACAAATGGATTATTCATAAAAATTTTCAACTGTAAAACCTATTTTTCAGCAAATATATAGATTTTTTCCGAAACAAGCAAATTTTTATCATAAAAACGATAATCATATTTACGATTATTGTATTTATGATAATTGTAAATATGATTATCGCATTTATAATAATCAACAGATAGTCAGGTATTATTACCTGCCATGATATTGATTACCGCCACGATATCTGAGATATCCACATTGTCGTCATTGTTCACATTCGCATTCTGCCATGAGGCAGTGCCAGCCATCTGATTGATAATCGCCACGATATCTGAAATATCAACACTTCCGTCGAGATTCACATCGCCAAGCAGGCCATTATCGTGAATGGGCGGGTTATTGCCCAAACGGAACAGCCGTACACCATGACTGGGCACGATGGTGGTGACTGAACCTGTCGAGGTTCCCAAATCCTCACCTGCCCAGATGTCGTGAACCGGCACCGCCTCCGTGGAGCTGTAGCCCAACCGGGTGAGATCGAACGTGAACGGAGTGTTTCTTTCCACGTAGAACAGAAACTCCATCGTTGTGCCGCCTGAAGACGGATTGTCGGTGTCGCAGCTGGAGTCGTAGCCGCAAAGCGCGCGGAACGTCTTGTAATTATGTCCTGCAGGCAGGTCGTAAATCAGCGTACATTGGGCGTTCAGCCCCAGTCCGGTGGTATAGTTTTGTCCATCCACCCTTAGAGCGCCACCCTCCACGTTCTTGTTGACATGCAATGTCCCCCACTCCGACTGATACGAGGTGGCTGTGAGTGTGGTGAGTGATGTCTCATTGCCCTCTGCATCGATGAGTACAGGATTGACAAGATCGGCTCGGTCATAACTGAAGCCGTCACCGAAGTTGCTCACCACGATTTTGAGTTGCTCCGCATCCGTCACATCTGCCTCAAGCATCACAGACCGGGTTCCTGTGCGGCTGATGAGTCCCGAACGTGCCGCCGACTCATCCTGCTCAGCTGTGAGCGGATTCTGGCAGAACACCATAAATCGTACGCTTGTGGTGGCATTTGGCTGGTTGATGCCCGAGTCGTCGGCTGCAGCCATGGCTTTGAACCGCACCACATCCATATCGTCGGGAATCTGGAAGAAGATGGCGGCATTGGCATCTGCAGAGAAGCCCCGGTCGTAGCTCACCCCCATCACCTTCATCTTTCCGCCATTGTCCACGTTCCTGTTCTCATAGATGCGGTTGAAGTACGACTTCGTATAGTCACGTGTCTTATAGGCACCCGTAAGCGGCACCTCCGTGCCATCCCGCAGAATAAGCGTCGGATTAATCCAGTCGGCATGGTCATAGTTAAAGTTGTCGCCACCGTCGTCAATCACCAGTACCAGTGTTTTCTCTCCCTCCGGCCATTCGATATCCACATCCACGGCATGACCGTCGGTGGTGTATGCCACAGTCTCGCTCCTGTAGAGCGCTTTCTGACCCACTACCCAGCGGGTGTTGTCGCGCTGGAAAAGCGCCAGATAGCGGTTTCCTGTGGCTGGATCGACAGAAGTCCATGCCACACGTCCCAGATCCTCGTCGTTCATCACCTGCCGGGCATGCTGTCCGTATTTGTGCATCTGATGATATTCCTCGTTGGTCAGCAGCGAGAGTGTGAACTCATCGTTTTTCGTCATCTCGCCTCCGAAGAAAAGGGGCGAATGGCAGATGCCCCAAAGTGTCATCATCGTAAGCTGCTCATTCGGCGTAAGACGGGTCCATCTTCCACCGTCAGCAGCGGTATAGCCAGGGTCACCGACAGTCATGGATATCTGTCCGAGCGGCAACATGTCGCAGTCGGCATAATTACCCGGGCGAGCATACTGGCTCCACACATCCGCCTCGTTGAACACAGCATCGACAGCGCTCCAGTTGTCCCACAAGTCGTCCATCATGCGCCACATGTTGGCATTGTCAAGACATTCCTGCACATACTGATACTGTGTCTTGCCGGGAGAGAGTGAAAGCACGATGGAACGTCCGGTCTGGTCGATGGCCTTGCGGATCATGTGAATCTCGTCGGTGTAGAAGGGGCGGCTAAGATCGTCGATTTTCAGGAAGTCCACCCCCCAGTCCGCATAGAGGTCCATAATGCTATTGTAGTATAGCTGTCCGGCAGTGTTGTTACGCACCAGCAGATTGTCCTTCAGCCATGTGCAAGGAGATGTTGTTCCGTTATACACCTGACTCCATGCAGTCTGCTCACTTCCTCTCAACTTATATGAGCTGCCTACCACACTTTTAGGAACCCCTCGCATGATGTGGATGCCGAATTTCAGCCCCATCTGATGAATTTTGTCGGCAAGCGGTTTGAAACCCACGTTCTTACCGTCAACCATGCATGACGGGAAACGGCGTGGCGAGGGCAGGTAACGCCCGTACTCGTCAAGCACATAGTCCTGGTCGCCCCGCTGGTTGTAGTAGCCTCCTCCCAGCGAAGGGTGGTTGCAATACCACCGGATGTCGATGACCACATACTCCCATCCGTGTCGTACCAGGTCGTGATCCACAATGTACTGCGCATTTTGTAGCACCTCCTTCTCTGTCACAGACGAGTAGTAGCAGTCCCAGGAGTTCCAGCCCATAGGCGGTGTCATCGCCCACGTGCGGAAAGCGGCAATGTCGCCGTTCTCCGCTGTCTGTGCGTGCGAACCGACACAGACAGCAAGCAATAAGCACGTGAAAGAAAAATGAATTCGTCTCATTATAATCGAAGTTTTAGTGAAAAAGTTATTCCAATTGCAAATATAATCATTTTTTTCTTAACAGTCATATCCGACAAACTAAAAACACAAAGATTACTCAGCCATAATATTGATAATGGACACGACATCAGAGATATCGGTTGTATCATCCTCGTTCACATCGGCATAATTACCAGATGCTGCCATGCATCGAAGTGTTTCACATAGCGCTCACCACCATTTTCACGGCTGAAACGAAGAATTTTTGCCTTATCAAGCAAATTTAACAGCTGACCATACATCGGCTGTCCGATAAAATGCGTACCTTTGTTCATGTTACTTGGTTTTTGTGGTGAAAACAAAGGTAACAAAAAAGGCTGGAACCCAAGCGAGGGATTCAGCCTAATTTTATTCCGTGCAAAAAACTTTTACCGGACAGCAATAAAAGAAAATCAAAGCGGGAAGAATTGTTAAGAGTTGAGTGTTAGTTACAAGAAACACTACAGCGCATCTTTACATGGCGACGAAACAGAAAAAACGCATACGGACTGGATTGACCATATGCGTTTTGTCAAATAATTGGATTATCGGTCGGCGGAATAATGAAATGTCAGCCGTTGGGAATCAGACATCTCACTACTCCCAGAAAGCATCTTCGTTTTTCCAGAGGTCCTGCTCATCCCAGAGATTTCCCCACTCCACCTCCTTGATTTCGGCTTGTTCCTGGTCGCCCTCCTCGCCCGGATCGACGGGGAGACTCTGGTCGGTGAGCATACCGCGGGACATCCTTACATTGTAAATAATCATAGCGGGAGCTATATAACCTTCTTTTTTCCTATTCGTTCTCATGGCCTCCAGTTCACTTTTTGTCCGTTAATAATATAAATCCCCATAGGCAATGCTTTGATGCCCGATGCGTCGTCCGCCACCTTTCTGCCGTTCAAATCATAGACACCTTCAGGGAAGTCGGTCACGGTTTGTGGAATCTCCGTTACTCCTGTAGGCGTGTCGTCATCGTATATGCCCTCTATACGGATAGCTGCTCCATCAGGGAGGTCAAGGTCGTCAGTGAGCACATGGAGGTAAGCCCGGTTCGCCGGCATCTTCGATGTCTCGGGAGCAGCCGCAATACGGATAAACGTACCGTTCTTGAGCATGAAGTTGGTATAGTCGCCCTCCGTAGGCTCCACATGCGTGGCTTTGGTGACAGCCACCAGATCGTTCTCCACAAGCAGCTGATGAGTCCAGTCGGAACGAACCTCAAAATAGTAGGTTGTGCCAGGAGTGCCCTTCACCACCACGCCAGTGTTTTTGGGAATCACCTTGTCGGTCACAGGGTATTCCACGACGTTCCCGCCACTTAATTGAATACGGATAGGCTCCCAGTGCTCAGTGATGTCCTGCATCCTGACTGTTCCGTTCACAGGAGAGTAGTTGTTGCATACGAACACCGTCAGGTCGTCATTGTTCACATTCAGGTTGCGGTCACAGCTGAATGTGGCATATCCTGACTCAGGGATGGTGACGGTGAAGGTTTTCAAACTCATATAGCCCCCCTGATTGGCATGTGCAACCTGGTAGTTGGTCTTGGAGCTGTCGTAGGTTGTTCCGTCCTGTCCCACGATGCTGGTGCATCCTGCGAACATGTTGTCGGAATTGCTCCATGCAGAGCAAGACCAGTCGTTTCCGATATAGATGACCTCAAGCATGGGGCAATGATAGAACATATTGGTCATGAGATCACACCGGATATCGAATGTAGAAATGTCGAGTGTGGTAAGTTTATCCATATTGGCGAACATGGCATAGAAACTCTCCACATTGGATGTCTTGAAACTGCTCAGGTCAAGCTCAGTGATGTTATCGCAGTTATAGAACATGTACGACATATTATATACCAAGCTCGTGTTGAACGATGAGAGGTCGGGCGATGCGAGCGATTCGCAGCCATAGAACATGCCCATCATGTCGTCGGCGGCAGATGTGTCGAACCCTGAGAGGTCGAGACTCTGCAGACTTGCGCATCCGCTGAACATCTCGTTGAACGCCGCCACCTTAGCTGTGTTGAACCGGCTCACATCAATCGTCTGGAGGGACCTGCAGTCCTTGAACATACATTCGATGACGGTCACGCTATCGGTCACAAAGCTGCTGATGTCCAGGTTCTGCAGCAGTGTGCAGCCCTCAAACATACTCATCATGTTGGTCACATAACGGGTGTCGAACGTGGAGAGGTTGAGACTCGTGAGCTTGGAGCAGTTCCTGAACATATCATACATATTCTCAACTTCTGACGTATTCAGGTATTCCAGACCAGAGATAGTGGTGAGATTGGTGCAATCCGCAAACCAGTCTCCACAAGAAACCGGTCGTGCATCAGCAAACGAAGGGTCGAAGACCACGGTGGTGACAGCATCAGCCGATGTGTTGGTGTTGGCGGAGAATGACCTCAGCACTTTCTCTCCAGTCACCACTGTTGTGGCTTCGATAGGTTCTGTGCTTCCTGTGAGATGATAGTCGCCATTCTTCCAGTCTGCAGACTTGAGGAAATAGATCGTCTGCTCGCTCTCGCTGATAATAGCCATCGGGCATTCGGAGGCAGTGAGATATCCCCCCGCATCGGCATGCATTTTATGCCAGTCAACTTCAGACGCGTCGTATGTGGTTCCGTCGTCACCAATGATGCTGCCACATCCGAGGAACACGTCTTCGCCAGTGAACACCTGCTCACCTCCGACGGTGTTGTCGAGATATCCCATCCATCCCGGACCGATATAGACACGCTCTAACTGCGTGCAGTCCATAAACATGCTGTCGCAATGCTCCAAATTTCTTGTCGCGAAGTCTGAGAGGTCGAGCGAAGTGAGTCCTGTACAGCCTTCAAACATGTGTGAGGTGTCTGTGTTGTAGTCGGAGTTGAACAGTGAAAGGTCGATGCTTGTGAGGTTGCTGCAGTTCTTGAACATGCCGTTCATATTGCCGACCATGGATGTTGAGAACAACTGAACATTCTGCAGACTGGTACATCCGTTGAAGAAGTCCTTCATCGAGACGGTATTGACCACTCCCCATGTCATGGAAAAGACGATTGAGAAATTTGAGATGTCGATGCTTTGCAGGCTCTCGCATCCAAGGAACATCGCCTCGAGATTACCGGTGTATTCGGTCTGCAGGTTGCTCAGGTCAATCGTCTCCAATTGCTTGCATCCAGCGAACATGTGTGAGAACGATTTCACACTCCTTGTATTGAAACTGCTGATATCGACTGAGCTGAGATGCTCGCAGTTCTGGAACATCCGACTCATATCCTTCACTTTAGCGGTGTTGAAAGCATTTAGTCCGATGATATTCTCCAAAGCGGCACATCCGTTGAACACGCCCGCCATCGTGGTAACGTTCTGCGTGTTCCAGCCAGTCAGATTGATGGTTTTAACGCTTGACAGTCCGGCAAAAATATCAGACATGTCAGTGAACTGAGCCGAACCGAAATTGGCGAGATTCAGTGTCTCAAGAGAAGTGCATCCCCGAAACATGGTCACAAAATCTTCTTTATAAAGCTGATAAACCTGTCCAAATCCACTGAGGTCGATGCTTTTGATAGAACTGCAATTCTGGAACATATTAACTACAGATGCCACCTTTGTACCCACAATGGTGTTTAGTCCTGTGATTTCCTGCAATTCGTAGCATCCAGCGAACATTCCGGTCATATTAGTGACGTTGGCCGTGTTCCATCCTGTAAGGTCAATCGTGAGAAGAGAGAAACATCCACTAAACAATCTCTGAAGGTTCGTCACATTCGACATATCCACCCCCGACATGTCGATGGTCTCCAACGAAGAGAGGCTGGAGAACATCTCCTCTAGGGATGTCAGTTTCGCTATGTTCCAGTTTCTCATGCTGAACGACTGCAGGGATGTGCATCCGCCGAGCAAACCACCTATGCTAGTCACATTCGACACGTCGAATCCGCTGAGGTCGAGATCAGTCAGAGATGAGCAGCCATGGAATAGCCATGCTAATGATTTCACGTTAGATGTGTCGAAGGAGTCAAGTCCGATGATGGTTGTCAACGAGGAGCATCCGTCGAACATACTATAGATATCCGTCGCGGCCGCTGTTACACATCCAGTGACATTGACGGTCTGCAAGCTAGTAGAACTATCAAACAGATATCTCATGTCCGTCACCTTTCGCGTGTCGAAGGTGGAGATGTCAAGCGTAGTCAGCTTCTCACATCCGGAAAACATGTTCTGCATGACCGTGGCCTCCGACGTGTTGAGATACTGCAAGCCTGTGATGTCCTCCACATTCTTCAATGAGAGATAGTAACGAAGTGTCAGCGGCTTCACGTCGCTGAACGACTCATCGATAATCACGTGTTTGATTGTGTTGCGGTAACTCCTGACCCATCCCGGCTGGGTTACATAGCTGGTCACATAGTCTGTAATCTGTTTGCCGGTATATACAGCTGTGATTTTGACTGTGGAGGTGCCCCCTGGCGGGAGGAACGACCTTCCTACATTCCTGGGTTTGTTATCAACGAGGAAATAGAGTGTGCTGTCGGTCTCGCTGTAAATCACGTAAGGCGTGGGGTCAATATCCGTGTCGGTTCCGCTGCGCATATAGCCATCGTCACCGTCGTCGGCAAGCGTCTTGTCGGTGTATGCGGCGTCGTAGGTGGCACCTCCCTGTCCTACGATGCTAGTACAGTCGAGGAACATGTTGGCTGAGTTGGCCGCTGAGACATTGCCGGTGGTCCATGCAGAGCTGATGTAAGCCTCCACGAGACCGGCGCATCCGTTGAACATGGAATTCATGTTGTTGACCTTTGCTGTGTTAAACGAGCTGAGGTCGATTGCCTCGAGCATTGTGCATCCGCTGAACATAAACGCCATGCTAGTGACAGCCGCTGTGTTCATATTCGTGAGATTTACCGTCTGCAATGCGGTACAGTTGTTGAACATATACGACATATTGGTGACAGCCGCCGTGTTCAAATCAGCCATGTTGACGGTCTGCAGCGACGAGCATCCGGAGAAGAGGTACTGCATGCTCGTCACCAGCGAGGTGTCGAACGAAGAGAGGTCGATGTTCAGCAGTGAAGAACAGTTTTGGAACATCGACGTCATGTTGGTAGCTGCCGCCGTGTTCATGTAGCTGATGCCAGTGACGGTTGTCAGTGCGGTGCATCCGTTGAACCAGTAGCTGATGTTGGTCAGGGGCAGGTCAGCGAATGAACTTTCGAACACCGCCTCTGTCATGTTCGCCTTGATTGTGTTGTTGTTCCAGTTTTTGTTGGTGACAGACGTTCCCGTCCAGATGCTGGTCACTAACTGCCCTGTGCTTGTCCCTTCAGGCATGAATATGCTTCCTGCGAGGAGTTTGGTGGTTGTCTGCAGGAAATAGAGGGTGGAGTTTCCCTCACACCACAGTGCGTATGTGGTGAGTTCGCCTTCGGTGTCTGTACCGTGGCGGAGATAGCCGCCTGCCGCATAATGGGCGCGAGTCTTATCCACCGATGAGGCGTCGTAAGTGGTTCCGTCCTGACCTACAATCGCCTGACATCCGGCAAAAATATCCTTGTAGTTGTTAGCGGAGGTGACGCGACTGAGCGTCCACGTGGTGCTGACATAGACTGCCTGCAGGCGTTCGCATCCGTTGAACATATACGCCATGTTGCTGACAGCAGCGGTATTGAAACTGCTCATCTGCAACTCAGTCAAGTTAGCACACCCATTGAACATATACGCCATGTTCGACACTTTCTCCGTGTTGAAACCAGACACATTGAGTGAGGACAGCGACGAGCAGTTCTGGAACATATAGTTCATCGAAGTCACCTTGGCGGTGTTGAGTCCGCTCAAGTCGAAGGATGTGAGCGATGCACATCCGTTGAACATATACTGCATGTTCGTCACTGCCTCGGTGTTGAGTCCCGACAGGTTTAGGGTCTGCAGGTTTGCACATCCGCTGAACATATACTCCATGTTTGTGACGGCGGAGGTGTTCAGTCCTGACAAGTTAATCGAAGAAAGTGCCGAGCATCCGCTGAACATATAACCCATGTTGGTTACGGCTGAGGTGTTGAGATTCGCAAATCCGCTGACATTTGCCAACAGTGCGCAGTCGCGGAACCAGCATCGTGTGCTGCTTGGAGTGGCATCGGCAAACGACGGCTCAATCACAACGTTGGTCAGCGATGCCTTCACCGTGTTGTACCATTGTGGATTGCCATTGCCGGAAGCAGTGACATTTGTGCCGTTCCACACCGAAGTCATCACCACAGGTGTTGATGTGCCGTCGGGTGTGAAGGACCGTCCTGCCACGAGCTGCCGCTTGGTCTGAAGGAAATAGAGGGTAGTGTTGTCGGCTACCCAGACGGCGTAAGCCAACGGCTCGTCGAGTTCAGTGTTCGTACCTGTCTTCAGATAGCCGCCAGCCTCGTCAGTGGCATGTGTGCGGTCAAGGCTCTGTGGACTGTATGATGCAAGTGTGGTGCCGTCCTGTCCCACAAGAGCCGTGCAGCCACTGAACATATTGTTGGAAGTGCCTGCTGCGGCGGTTGTCCATGCGTCACTCACGTAAATGCTCTGGAGCAAGCTGCAGCCGTAGAACATCGAGCCCATGTTGGTGACCTTGGCCGTGTTGAACGATGACAGTTCCAGTTCCGTCAGCGAGGAACAGTTATAGAACATACTGTTCATATTAGTGACAAGGGCGGTATTGAACCCTGAGGTGTCGATGCCCGTCAGCAGCTGACATCCGTAGAACATACTGCCCATGTTGGTGACAACATCCGTGGTGAATCCAGAAAGATCCAAACTCGTCAGTTGCTGGCAGTTGTAGAACATGCTATTCATGGATGTGACTGCCGGTGTGCAGAATCCGGTCAGTGTAAGATTGGCAAGGCTGGTACATCCATAGAACATCTGCTCCATGTTCGTCACCTTTGTGTTTGTCCATCCGCTGAGATTCAGGGTCTGCAGACCGGTACACCCCCGGAACATCTGATACATGTCCGTCACACTGGCTGTATTGAAATGATTCAGCGAGAGCGAGGTAAGCTGCTGGCAGTCGTTGAACATGCACCGCATTGAGGTGACGGAAGCTGTGTTGAATCCGCTGAGGTCGATATTCGCCAGTGCCTTACAACCGTCGAACATGCTTCGCATGGTCGTGGCGACGGGCGTGGAAAAACCAGTCCAGTTGACTGTGGCAAGCCTCGGACAATTGTAGAACATATAACTCATGTCCGTCAGTCTCGGATTCGCCCATCCGCTCAGATTCACACTTTGCAGATTGCCGCACGCCTGAAACATAGAGGCAGTTTTCTGAAGGGCATCCGTGGCGAATCCTGACAGGTCGAGGGTTGTCAGTCCGGTGCAGTTATAGAACATACTGCTCATGTTTGTGACTGCCGGTGTAGCGAAGCCTGTCAGCGTGAGCGTGGAGAGGCTGGTACATCCATAAAACATCTGCTCCATCGATGTCACATTCGTGTTGGTCCATCCGCTGAGGTTCAGGGTTTCCAACAAAGAGCAACCATAGAACATCCGATACATGTCCGTCACACTCTGCGTATTGAAATGAGTCAGCGAGAGGGATGTCAGTTTCTGGCAGTTATAGAACATGCCCCTCATGCTGGTGACAGAAGCGGTGTTGAATCCGCTGAGGTCAACAGCAACCAGCGCCTTACATCCGTCGAACATGCTCTGCATGGTAGTGGCAGCAGGTGTGGCAAAGCCTGTGAGCGAGAGAGTGGCGAGTTTCGAGCTATTGTAGAACATATAACTCATGTCGGTCACATTCGGGTTTTGCCAGCTCGGGAGTGTCAGGGTCTCAAGCAGCGAGCACTGGCTGAACATATACGCCATGTTCGTGACTTCCGACGTGTTGAGGTTCGACAGTCCATTGATAGCGGTCAGCTTCGACATGTTGTAGAACCATGCACGTGTTGTCGTAGGACGCACATCAGCGAACGAAGGCTCAATCACCGCAGTGGTGACAGATCCTCTCACAGTGCTGTTCCATGCCGGCGTGCTGGAGGAGGCAGTGACTGCCGTACCGCTCCACACGTTGGTGACGGTCTGTGCCCCGCTACCGTCAGCGGGCGTGAATGTGCCGCCGGCTGTGATGGCATCTGCCGTATAGGTGAAATAGAGCGTCGAGTTGGCAGAGCACCAGACGGCGTATGCCGTCTCTCCCTCTGCCCTCGCACTCATCCCCGTACACAGCAGTAAAATCAGAAATGATAAAAATTTTCTCATAAGCTATTTCGTTTTGGTTTTGTTTTCGCTTCTCATATAAATTACCCCACAAAGTTAACAATTTTTCAGAAAAAACAAACAACAAAAACATAGCATTTTGACGAAACACCCCCAGATAATGACGAAACCGCCATTTGGAATGACAAAACAAAAAAAGAGCGGACAAGCATATCCACTCTTTTATTTACGATTTACAAATTTACGATATATAATTATCGTATCTGGGAACGACAATCATGCCTTGCGTGCCTCGCTGATGTAGCCGAGTGCTTCCTTACACATGTCGGTGACATACTGCCAGTCCTGTGCCTTTACCTTGTCGGAAGGGAAGAGCTTGCTTCCCATGCCCACGCAGTAAACGCCGGCTTTCACCCATGCTGTGAGGTTTTCCTTCGTAGGAGCCACGCCGCCGGTGACCATGATTTTCGACCAAGGCATCGGTGCTTTCAGTCCTTTTACGAATGCCGGACCATAGACATCACCAGGGAATACCTTAGTGAGGTCGCATCCCAACTCCTGTGCTTTGCCCACCTCGCTTACAGAGCCGCATCCCGGGCAGTAAGGCACGAGTCGGCGGTTGCATACTGGCGCGATGTCGGGGTTGAAGAGTGGTCCAACCACAAAGCAGGCACCCAACTGGATGTAAAGCGCTGCTGTAGGAGCATCAACCACAGAACCCACACCGAGTGCCAGCTCTGGGCATTCTTTATCTGCAAACTTCACGCACTCGGCAAAAACCTCATGAGCGAAATCGCCACGGTTGGTAAACTCGAAAGCACGTACCCCGCCTTCGTAGCACGCCTTGATTACCTGCTTCGCCACCTCAGGGTCTTTATGGTAGAACACCGGCACCATGCCAGTCTCACCTATTTTTGCCATTACGGCCAGTTTATCGAATTTTGACATTGTATTAAGTGAAAAGTAAAAATGAAAAGTTAATTTACTAAAGACTAATTTGTTTAGTGTATAGTGAATAGTGTATTTACTATAAACTATAAACTATAGACTAAATCACCGCTGGACGCGTCCGCTGGCATTGCCGGCAGCAAGCGCCTCCACCTCAGCTTCGCTGACGAGGTTGAAGTCGCCCGGGATGGTGTGTTTGAGTGCAGATGCAGCCACAGCAAACTCAAGAGCCTCGCCCTGCGTG
>JAEEGL016474974.1_pt1 | contig 21148 bp, 5 predicted proteins | sample 9134231 | NCBI WGS metagenome assembly JAEEGL01 (sample SAMN16246548, study PRJNA631951) | gut metagenome | biome: gut microbiome; feature: rumen; material: fiber-attached | host: Bos | place: Iran: Karaj | collected 2018-10 | reverse complement strand
TCAATCTTGTTGCCGAGTTCGCGTGTTGCGGCCTGGGCTTCGTCAGCGTTTTCGCCCTTCTTCTTGAGTTCGCCAATGCGCTTGGACTGGGCGTTACGTTCGCTCTTGAGGCGTTCGACTTCGGTGAGGAGCGGACGGCGTTCGTTATCGACGGCGAGCACGTCACGAAGGCTTACGGTCGTATATTTCTTTTCGGTTTCAGCAATATAATATTCCGGATTTTCGCGGATCTTTTTGATATCAAGCATTTGATTGCCTCGGTTGATAAAATTTTTCAAGTGCAAATATAGAATATAGACGAGATACGAGATACGAGAGACGAGAAAATTGCGCACTGTTGAGACTTGAACGAAGAGAAAGGCCCGAGGCGAGAGTCTTATGACGGAATAAATGTATGTTTAACGAAACAATTGCAGGGAGACAAAAATGAAAAAATTTGGCAAGATCTTGCCCGTTTTTGGTGGCGTTACATTTGCTGTTTGGCTTGCCGCTTGCGGTGAAGACAGTAGCAATGCCGTGTCCGGTAAAAAGTCTGATGATGTAGCATCTTATGCGACCGTTGATGATTTGCCTAATAGTTCTTCTAAGAAGGATGAGTCGAAATCAAGTAGTTCTGCAACGGTTAGGTCTAGTAGTTCTGTTGCTAATCAAGCAAGCTCGTCTGTTAAATCGAGTTCGTCGAACTATACAATAGGGCTCTATTCGTCGGGCTATGTAATACCTACAGTGCACAGTTCTTCGTCTTCTTTGCCTTGGTCCTACCGAATGTCCAGCAGTGGGTATGATTGTGGGGATATGTGGTGTGGCTTGACTGATTCTTTGGGAAAAGTTGAAGTTGTTTCTGGTTTTAAAGACTCTTCTGGAGAATGGATCTATGAAAAATTTATTAGCGATTGGTATAAGTATGATGATCGTGAAGAGTTCAGTGGGACTTCTAGTTTTGTGTTTCCCGATGGTTTGGGTCCCGACGAGCATGATGGCTCGTTTGGACCTTTGATTAAAGCCAAAGGCGGAATTGAAGCGATAATCAAACTTGGGGCTGATTATGAAGACGACATTTATTATCCTGCGTATGGTTTTGGATTCGATCTTTTAGCTGATTCTAAGTCTGGCGGGGCGGATGTTTCTGCATGGGGAGGAATTTGCATCGTTTACAAGTCAGATTTAATTTTTTCGATTGTGCTTCACGAGAATGATGAAGCTGTTGTAACTGAATATAACAACTACAAGACGCCTGTTGGTAGATCTTCAACTATGGTTTATTTAGATATCCCTTGGACGAAATTCAAACAGGAGTCTGGTTGGGGTGTCCAGGTTGAGCAGTCTAAAGTGCTTTCTCAACTACGGTCTATCAGGATTAAATTTTCTAGCAGCTACAGCGGGAAAGAAGCTTCAGGAAATTTTGTGCTTCAATCTATAGGCCGTACGGGAACGTGTCATGTGCCTAAGATAGGGTGGTAGCTTTTTTTTACAAATTGATTTTGATGAATACTGAAAAATCGCCAGTCCTTCGGGGCTGGCTTTTTTCTTTGTCCTGAAATGTAAAAATAAATTTAATTGTTGTAGTTCCTTACACCACTATTTAGTTGGATTTTATCGTATCGCCTCTTTGGGAATATATTTTGTAATTAGTCCTATCGTACTCTCACAACTGTCCTCTTCTAGCAGGAGACATCGTTCGTCTGCCAGTACGCAACCCAAGAGTTCTAGCGGTACCGAAGCTTTGCCGATGGATCCGAGCTTGCGCTTCGTTTCTGTGTTTAAGTCCTCTGACAACTACATCGTAGTCGCGAATGCACAGGGCAAGTCCATCACCGTGTTCAATAGCCTTGGCAACATTGTCAGCACGACTCGTGCTCTCGGAAGCCAGCAGAAAGTTTACACCGGCGCCAAGGGTGTGTACATCGTGAAAGTCGGCCGCAGGACTTTCAAGACCTCGCTCTAAGATTTAACGGAATTCAGACATAAAAGACTCTCTTTTTTTGAAGAGCACTCCCGCTGGGAGTGCTTTTTCTTGCTCTCTTGTCACCTTGGCCAAAGTCAGCCCTGAGTCCCGGAACGAGTCCGGTATAAACTCTATCGAACGGGTACCGGGGACAGCTTTTTATAAATACAACTGATTCCGTAACGGCGTGCGGGATGACATGCTAAAGAGAGCGTTTTTTTATAAATTTACTTTATGCTTTTCAGGAATTTTTCTCGTTTGCTTTGCGCTGCCGCTGTGGCTTTGTTGGCGTGCGTGTTTACGGGCTGCTACAGCTTTACGGCCTCGACGCTCCCGAGTCATATCAAGACGGTAAACATCCACGAAGTCGATGACAAAACGCTTGACCCGGTGCTTGCAAACAATATCCATACCGCTGTTGTCGATATGTTCAAGCGCAATGCCGGTGGTGTCCGTTTGGTGAATGACGAAGCCAATGCCGATTTTGAAATTACGTTGTTAAGTTATTCTAACAAACCGGAAAACTACAACAGCAACAGCGATGTCGAAACGTACCGCGTTACTATCCGCGTGTCCGTTAAATTTTATGATAACGTAAAAGAACGCATTATCTACGAAAGCAAGTCGCTTTCGGCGGACGGAGTCTATGATGTACAAGCGAACGAGACCGAGGACCGCCATGGCCAGACGCGTGCCGTAGAAAAACTCCAAGACCTCATCGTGTCGAACGCCCTAGCGAAATGGTAAGTCGCTACACGACGTTTTTTTGTCAGGGCTGCCCTGGCGAAATGGTAGTCGCTACGCTGCATAGACGAAAGACGATAGACGAAAGGTGAGTGTTCTTCGTCATTCCCGCAAAGTCATGAATCTAGATCCTCACCTTCGTGAGGATGACGTTTCCAAAAAAACTCAATGAACCAACCTCAAAGCGAAGCGACCTCACCCCTAACCCCTAATACCTAATACCTAACAACCATTGACCACCTTAAAAAAAAGCGACTCGGTAACGTGGTGTGAACACTGACATTACCGAGTCTGGGGTTGGTTTGGAGTACTATAAATATGCTTATTTTTTTGTGATTTGTTAAGCCCTATCTTTAAAATTTTTCAAAAAAATTGAGGATAATTAGGATTTTTATAAAAACTGGTTCAAAGTTACCCGTTTTTCGTTGAGCAGAGCTTCGGTAAGCGTGCTCCCTTTGTAGGTCAACTTTAACGAAAAGAAGGGCTCGTCGCGTTCGAGGAGGGCCAAAAAGATCAAGTCGCCGTCCCAGTGGGGGAGCTCCTTCACTTTCTGCTTATCTACCCATTCCAGTTCGCCCTCGTCGCAGTCCTTGAGCGAACCGGAGAACTCGGTCGCGGTAAAAAGATGCATGAACTCGGTCTCGTTCATCCCGTCGCTGATGAAGGTGACGATGCCGCGGTACTTGGGGCGAATCAGCGTAAGTCCTGTTTCTTCAAGAGCTTCGCGGTGGATGCAGTCTTCGGGCGATTCCCATTCTTCGAACTTGCCACCGATGCCTATCCACTTGTCCTTGTTGATGTCGTTCTTTTTCTTGATGCGGTGGAGGAGCAGGTATTTGTTATTTTGCTCGATGTAACAGAGAGTTGTGTTTATCATGTCCCTAAATATAGAATTGTTTCGATTTTGACAGCTTATATCAAAAGTCCGTGTTTTAAGGGGTGTTCTCAAAAAAAAATGACCTAATTTCGTTGTATAAATGTATAATTATTGTATGAATTACGAAATTTTGGACTGGAATTATGCAAAACTGTGTTAAGGAAATCGTCGTAGATTCAAAATTTGAAAACGTCAGGACTCTTACGGAGTTTGTTGAAAGCTCCCTGGAGCCTTATCAACCATCGCCAAAGGCCGTAATGCAGATTGGCGTTGCGATTGATGAACTGTTTAGTAATGTCGTCCGCTATTCGGGGTCTTCTAACATGAAGCTTATTCTGAATGTGAACCAGGACGTGCTGACGGCAAAACTCACTTTTATTGACGAAGGTGTGGAGTATGATCCGCTGAAAAAGACCGATCCGGACGTAACGCTTTCTGCAGAAGAGCGTGACATCGGTGGACTCGGGATTTTTCTTGTGAAAAAGATTATGGATGGAGTTGAATACAAGCGCGATGGTCAGAAGAACGTTTTGACTGTTGTTAAAAAGCTTGCTTAATTTATTGTAGAATTTAAAAATAAAACAAAAGAGGCTTATATGAAAATCGAAAAGAAATTAGATGGCTCGAATATGTCGATTGCCTTGGAGGGTCGCTTGGACACGATGACCGCCCCTCTATTGGAGTCTGAGATTCAGGGCAAATTAGATGGAGTTGCGGAACTGCAATTTGACTTTGAAAAGCTTGTGTATATTTCTTCGGCAGGCTTGCGCGTGCTGCTTTTTGCTCAAAAGATTATGAACAAGCAGGGCAAAATGTTTATCAAAAATGTTTGTGCCGAAATCAAGGAAATCTTTGAAGTAACGGGATTTTCGGATATTTTGACCGTTGTCTGACCTGATTACGAATTTGTATGGATGAAAAAAGCGGTGCCTGAACGGTACCGCTTTTTTAACATGTCGTTCGCGAAATACGTAACCCTTTCTCAGAACATGCTTTATCGTTGATTTCCCTTTCGGCGAAATACGAAAAATCCCTATTTCTCGCGTGTTCTTTATCACCCAGCCCCTATTTAGGAGGCTTTTTTTTAACTCTTTTTCGTAATCTTATTGTAAGAAAACTATATTTGAAATGGAATATATTCTGAAAAAAGGGTTGTTATGGCTAAAAATCCGGTTTTCTATGTCTTGACTACACTCCTCTTGCTGAGTGCCTCTTTGGGTGTTCCCTCTGCACATGCTGCTGATCCGAATATTCCTGCGGCGACTTTTGATGCAGGCAACCTTTCAGGTGATTGGTATTTCCGTCTATATTGTTCGGGGAATAGTCCTGATCGAGTGTGCGAACTCTCGCAGGTTGAAGGAACTTCTTCCGATGGTGCTTCCTATTTCCAGTCTTGGTCTGATATGAAGGCGGTGCTGGAAAACAGTACAAACGCGTCTAGCAAAATCGTTTTGGCTAGCGACCTCAATCTGGGAGGCTATGTCTATAACCCAAGTTATTCCAATGACCTTTCGAACGCATTGTGCGTTATGACTTTTGCGTCTATAGGTTCAAAACATGCGGGCTTTGATGGAATGGGTAAGACAATCGAGGGATTTTGCCATGTTGCTGAAAATGCTGGTTTCTTTGAAAAAATTAGTAATGGCGAATTTAAAAATGTTGTGTTTAATAATGCTTATCTAAAAGGTATTTCTGTCGGTGTTTTGGCGACTAGTATTAATGGGGCGTCTGTTTCTTGGGTGACTGTTCGAAATTCTAATTTATTCGGTGCGGATCTTGGTGGTTTGGCTGGCCGTATATATGGCGATAATGCTTCTATAAATAATGTGTTATTGGACAATTTGTTCTTTAAAACCGCCAGTGATGGCCCTCTTTCTGGCAATACTATTGAAAATGGAAATATCGGCTCGATTGCTGCTCATATTGGTAATTACAGTATTGCAACAACAGGTGTTGTCATTAATGCTGTGAATGTGCAAAAACTTTCTATAAATAATTCGTCTAGCTTTGTATCTCTGTATTTAGGCGGCCTTGTTGGTGAAATAGACTATGACGCGAATGTGAATATTTCGAATTCTGTTATTGAAGGAAACATAATTTCTGATAACGGTCAAGGAAATAATTATGGCGAAGGCGTTGTCGGTGGTGTTGTCGGATACGTTAACAAAACTAATTTGACGATTGAAAAAGTGGGATTCACTGGTGATTTCTTGGGTCATGATGTCGGTGGTATTGTTGGTGCTTTCTTTAAAATCAGTGAGAAAAAAATTATCATCAAGAATACCTATTCTGTGGGTAAAATCGAAGGAGTACCTACTTGGGGCAAAATGGGCTATATCATAGGTGAACTTGTTTATGGTTATAATTCTATCCCTTTAACTAGCAATGATTCCCTTTACAACAACTACCATGTGGGTGATGATGCGGTTTCGGATGGTGTGGGCAATTATGCTTGTACAAATGATGGCTCAACTCGTTGGGGATACTCTTGGGCACAGGGATCCCTTGGTAGTGAATACGTTACTAGTCAGGGGAACATTTTTGGCAACGTCCGCAATGCTTCGACTGGGCTGACTGCGAATGAAACGTTCGGCTTCCATTCCTATGTATTGTTTGATAATTATTCTAACCAAGTAGAAGGTTCTTATACTGATTTCTTTGATGGGGAACTTGCGCAGGGTTCTAGTGCTATGTGGTCGAGAACTCGCGTTGCAAACGGTATTGTCAAAAGCGAAGATATGCAGTCAGGGTTATTTGCTGCTTTGATGAATTATAACTTGGAGCAGAAGGGCGAAAAGGCCGTATGGGTTTCGACAGGTGCTAACCAACTTCCGACGTTAGTCAAAGATCCTGATAATGACCCGACAAACCATTTGGTCATTTTGGAAACTTCGAATTTGAATTTAACGGATGACCAGAAAAATTCTTTGACTTATAAACCTGCATCTATACGAGATTCGTTAACAAGTGGAAATGGAATGGGCGATCCTCCTGCTCCTGAAATAGAAAAGGTTGGTATAGTTTCCTATACGGAAGCTGATGGTTCCTTGAACTCCGATTTCAATTCCGATATAGGGACGCTTCTTTCTGCCGGGCATGCAAATTTTGGCGGAGATGTTGTTCTTAAGGATGCCTCTGGCGGTGAGGCGTCTCTGACTGGAATTAAAGCTTATCAGCAGTGGCGTTTTGATGTGCCGAGTAAGTTCTTCTGCTTTAAGAAAAACGGCACTATGTTGGAATTCCATCAGGTTACTGAAGTAACTGCTCCTACTGGCGAATTTTGTTTTGAAAATTGGTATGATGACAATTGCATGACTCGTGGTGATGACAACAATCCTGATGCAGATAGCATTAAATGCGACGCTCGTACTTACGCGCAATATTGGTTGGATGCTAAAAAAGGTTCGATTGTTCTGAAATCGAATATCAAGTTTGCCGGAAAGCAAACCAGTGGTTATACAACCTCCTGCGTTGATGCTCCCGATGCGTTTGGGGGGCATTATTTGGAATTGGGTGAAAATGACGTTATTACAAGCGAAACTGGCAAGATGGATACGATTTCCGGTCTTTGCTATGTGAATACTAGTGAACAGAATGCTAAAATTGGTTTTGTTAGAATAAATGATAATAAAGGTAATATAGAGAACGTTGCTTTCTCGGATGTCTATTTTAAGTTAGATAATTCTGGAAATACATCGGCTGGTGTTGTTTGGCTTGATGCTGCGGGGTTTGGTTCTCTGGGCGATATTTCCGTGGAAAATTCGGAATTTGATGCTGCATCTGCAGGGGCTTTCGCGGGTACTGTTGAAGATGTAGAAAATCTTCAAAATATAACGATAAGTGGTACTACGCTTCGTTCTTACGAAGGGCGTATCGGCGGTGTTTTTGGGTTTATTACAAATGTGAAAAACGTAAAAAATGTAAGAGTAAATAATCTAAAATTGCATGGGGTGGGGTCTGGTAATCCTACGACGATGGGGGCTCTTTTTGGTTACGCCTTATTAACTTCGAATGAAAACGTAATCATTTCTGATGTTTCTGTGAATGGACTTAATACGGCTTCTTCTTCTTATGAGGCTGTATTGGGAGGGCTTATTGGTTATATTGGTTTGAATAGTCCTAAGATTTCGTTCAGTGATATTTCTGTAAGTGAGACCGAATTTGGAGTTTCTGCTGAAATTGGTGGAATTGTGGGTGTTATTAATGTGGATAAAAAATCAACAATTTCCATAGAGAAATCGAGTGTAAAGTCTAATCCCAATTCCGATCCCGAGTTTAAAAAATTCCAGACACAAACAGCTTCGAGTCCCGTATTTGAACCGAATGCTACAGGTGGTTTAATTGGTTTCTTACGTGTTAATAATAATGCTAATAATAATTTTGAGGTTTCGCTTAATATTAATAACAATTATTCCATTGTTGATTTGGCTGGGTTTCCGAAGGATGGTGTTGGCTATTTGGTGGGTGTTGTAAATGCTGTAGACATCAGTAAGATTAAATTTAATATCACCGACAACTACCATTACGGCACGGACGATGTTGCTGTAGTGAGCGGTATAGGTGCTTTTAAAGATAAAAATGGAAATGCAACGGTCATTTCTGGTGCCGATTGGAAATCTGCTTCTGTAGGCGTAGCCTCTGGCAGCGTTATCGCCCGCAACTTCCGCAATAAGACTTCGGCAACTCCGATTCAAGCCGATGGCGATTTGTTCTATGACGCTGCTACACCAATTCATGGCTCTGGAACGGATAAATTTGCCAATGGAATCGTTGATGACGATGTCATGAAAACGCGCCGCTTTGCTGCAGTCTTGAACTCGGGTGCAGTGTCTAATGGTGTGTGGACTATAACGGACGGACTTTCGATACCGGTAAATGAGTGCTTGCCGTTCTTTGCGACTGGCACCTCTTATTCTCCGATTTACGCGGTGGAATTTGACTTGGGTGAATTCGAAACCAAAGCTAATGCTGCTGAAAAAATAATATTGCAAAACGCTAGTTCGACATATCTTGTACAAGATCTTGGTTCAAATGCCAGAGGATTTGTAGTCTTTACAAATAACGCAGGCAACCTTACTACGGAAGATGTTGGTTTTGTAAACAGCCTTGTGAATGATGATGGCTCTGAGAAAAGTTCTTGGGTTGCCTCTTCTTGGGTTGGTGCGAATGAACCTGCTTTGAAAACATCTACAGGTTTTGATGGATCAGCTCTTTACACCTATACCTCGAACCGTAAGTCTTTGTACTTCTGCTTTGCGGATTCCACGAATGCAAATGGCGATGTCATTGGTTTGAAGTTCAGCCAAATTAACGTGGCAAGCCCTTCTACTAACGATGGATCTTGCTTTGCCTATTGGTACGATGATAATGTAGACCATTCAAACGGCGCAACTCCTGATGCCTACGCCTACGCTCAAAAATGGTTGAACAACAATGAGGGTTCGATTGTCTTGATGGGTAATATTGCGTTTGCTGGGCGTGATGCTCAAACTGGTGATTGCAATAATGATGCGAAAGCGTTCAAGGGCAAATTCTTGGAACTGGGTGAAAATGACATATTTACAAGCGAAACTGGCACGATTGATACGATATCTGGCCTTTGCTACGTGGATGGTACGGCTAGTGCGATTGGCTTCGTCAAAATAAGTGATGCTGGTGCCAACTTGACGAAGGTCGCTTTCGATGATGTTTACTTTAAGTTGACCGGCTCCAATGCCAGTGTCGGCGTTGTTATGCTGGATGCAAGCCCGTATAACCTTACAGGTATTTCTGTAGTCAATTCGGAATTCGAGGGTACTCATGTAGGTGCTATTACTGGTTTGGTTAATATTGCCAATAATGAGACAAATATTTCAAATATTACCTTGAGCGGGGTCAATTTAATAGGTCTTGATCAAATTACAAATCATGTTGGTGGCGTATTTGGTAGAGTCAATGCTTCGCAGGATGTTACCTTCACTAACATTGTCGTAGATAACATTGCCGATGATGGTAGCAGCGCAGGACTTGTCAATAGCAATAGCGGTTATGCCGGTGGTATAGTGGGTCGGATGAGTGCTTCTGCGGATGCAATAAAACTTACCATAAAAAATACCTACACGAAGGGCGACATAAAGAGTACAAATGAGAATACAGTAGGTTACGTGATTGGTGATTTGGAAAATTTGGGTAGATTTACATTTGACATTACCGACAACTACCATTACGGAATTGATGATGCTGCTGCAAAAACGGGTATCAATGGTATTGAATGGAACAACCGCACTACTGATGATATTGCTCGCAACTTCCGTAATGCGATAACGACCGGCACGAAAACGCTTGATGCTACTGGCAGTTTGCGGTTTGCGGATAAGCCTGTCGTCAGCGGTAATGTATCGTACTTCAATGGTGTTATCTCTGAAGATGATATGAAAACAGCACGCTTTGTGGCTGTTCTGAATAAGGGTGGTGCTACCGGAAATTGGACTATCGATGATGAAAACTCTCCGAAAAACGCTGGCTTGCCGGTGTTTGCTGAGGGTTCCGATAAGCCTGTATATGCAATCAGCCTTAATTTGAGCAAAATCAACAATGCTACTATCGATGAAGAACATCTGCAAAAATTGCAAGATGCTATTACCGCTGGTACTTATGCGGTAGAATACATTAGTGAAAACATTCCGGGAATAGTCCTTTATACGGATAAATCTACAGGTAAGCTTACTACGACTGATTTCAATTTTGCCATGAGTTTGTTGGATAGTGATGCGTCTTGGGTTGGAACGCCTGCATGGAGCGCGACCAATGAGAATGTGTATTTGGCAAATACCGTTTATACCTATAACGCTCCTATCACGTTGGAAATCATCAACCACTTCTGCTCCGCTAAAGATGCCAATGATGACTGCGGTGGTACTATTAAGATGCTTACGGGAATTGAAGGCAGTCTTAATGTTAATGGCTTTTCGATTGGATATTTGCTCCCGCCTATAGAGACATATAGAAACAATAAGCCGAATACGTTGATTCCTCCGCTGGTTGTTAGTGACAATAACACTTTCACTGTCAATAGCTATTTACCTGCGACATACAGTATTGATTCTAAAAATGCGAATAAGCAGCCACAGACCGGCAATCTTGGGGGAACGGAAGCTAGCTTTGCTAGATTGGCTACTGTAATTCAGTCCTTGGATTATAATGAATTCGAGAATAAGATTCATTTCTATTACATCAATGGCGTTGGTGCTAGTGCCAATATCAAAGTTGCAAATGACGGCTCTTCGGATTATGTTGTAAATGGCTATGCCTATGATGCTAAAGGAAATTTGAACAAGCAAGTTTATGGTAAAAAGATTAGTGCGGGGTCCTACGTGGAGTTGCCTGTGACTCCGGCTATTGCACTTGAATTGGCTCCGTTTGGATCAACCCTTGATTGGTCTCTTGAATTCGGTTATAAGACTGCTACAACAACAAATTCTGTTGACAATGAACATCTTGTCGAAAATTCGAACATTTTCGCAACAACGTACCAAACGGATTCTTGGAAAATATCGAACCGTACCGAAACGGATAAAGTTTATCTGGATTCCATTTACAATGGTTTGTTGAAAGCTTATGTTTTGAATTCGAACTTGTCTCAGGATGATTTCCAGATAACGATTACGCCGACGCTCACTGCGAAAAATTACAGTGTGACATTCGATTTGGGTGATAAACTTGATAAAGATACGCTGCTTGTGTTCTCGGATAAAGCCTATAATCAATGGAATGCTGTTACAGGAACCGCTGTACAAGCCACTATGCAATTGGGTGAAAAGTTCTCTCGTGCATATATCTACACTAAAGAAAATGCCACTTTCCAGGAATTGTTGTGGACTTATGCTAACCAGAGTGCTACGGGTTATTCTGAATTGTCATCGACTTTGTTGGAAGATGCAACGAGTGGCGACGTTTCAATAACGGATGTGACGCTTTATCCTGTAAGAGGTGATGCTGCTTTCGATTTGATTAATGCCCATGCGTACGATGATAATGGTGTTATGCTGACAACTGCAGACGATTACCATGGTAGCGTCATTCTTTCTCAGAAAGTTGGCAATATCGAAATCAAGCAAGAATCGCACTTGGTAAATAGTGGTACGGATTATGCACATGCGCTTTATGTGCCGAATCCTCAAAACGATGATACTCTGACATTTGATGTTTCTACAAAGGCGGACCCCGGTTATGTGATGAACATTACTGGATTTACTCATGGCTGGAGTACCGCACCTGCTAGCGAAAACTGGGGCTATGATGAGACTACGAATAAGTTGAAGTATTCTACGGCGAATATGATTCCGTCTTCGTTTAAGGTTCAATTCATCCCGTATCATTACAATATCGAATTCACGATTCCAGAATCGATGCGTGATGCGGATGTGTTTGTCGCGAACAAGAGCGTTTTTAATGGAAATTATTCAACGTATGTGGCGGATTGGAAAGACAGCCTAATTAATGTTGCTGCCGATGAACTTCATGCTCCTACTCTTTATGATATTGGAGGTTGCCTTGTTAACTGGAAACCTGAAGGTGCTTTGCATGCAGCTCTTGATATCAAGAATGAATTGCAGTATTTGACACCTACGAATCCGAATTCTGCAATTAACGATGTTAATTATCTTGTTCCAGATGTTCAGAATTCTGTATGTACTCAGAATGGTTACCATAATATTGCCGTGACTATGGTGTCCGATGAAGGTGATTTATATCTTATTCAAAAATTGCCGTATGTAAAACACGTTCCAGGTGATCCTGATTCGATTGAAATCAAGCATTCTTTGGAAACTGTGAATGGAAAGTTGTCGTTTAGAATACCTAATGTTTTTTATGGCGTTTCTTTACGGATTCAAGTGGTTCCTAAGGATGGCTATGCCTTTAACTCTCTTCATGCAAATGTATGGGAAGGAGCATCTGTTTATGAATACTATTACGATGATGGCGAAAACCATTTATTTGATCGTGATGAAGAATGGAAAGTCGATTTCATTAAACTCGACCCGGTTTATGTGACTTATAACTTGTCCTTGACTTCTGCAGCGGATTCTGCGAAGGTCTATTTGCCGACGGATGCCGTAACTACGAGCGAACTCAAGCTGGATACGTACAAGGATGTTATCAAACTTTGGAAGCCGTTCCGTACGGACAAGTGCTTTGCGGGCTGGTCCAAAGCCGATGCTAATACATTCTCTTTACGTGGCGGTGATCTCTATGATGAATTTAGTATTAAGAAATACAATTACTTTAGTACAAATAGTAGTAATCCTACGGCATTGTACGCTATCTGGCAGGATTGCCCGAGTGCCCAGACTCCGACGGTCGCTGTGACCAACGGTATCGAACATGCTTCGCTTGTTTTGTTCCAGAAGTTTGGCAATGCTAAGCTGTATCATAAGGTGTCTAGTGGAGCGACTGTCTCGCTTGCTGGCGATGCTTTCGACTTCTATGTAGATGAAACTCAATCTGTTGCAGACCCGGGCTATAGCCTTGATGCAACCGATCCGCTCGAAGTCTCTTACAAGGATGCTGCTGCGGCAGGAGCATCTGCTGGAACGGCTGTGGCGCCGGATGCGGATGGTGCTTACCGCGTCTCGACTGTTGAAAATGTCACTTTGCCGACTTATACGTTCGCTAAGGCGGTCAAGATGGCGGATTACGCCATTACGTTCAACGACAACTCGAATGGCGAGGCGTTCTTCGGCGATTCTTGGACTACAATCTTTGAAAATACCGTAGTCACGGAAGATGCCGACAAGAACTGGAATGTGACTATTTCGTACAACTTGAATAGCACGGACAAAACATTCCCGAAGGGCTTGTACCATAATGGGGATTGCCTTGTCGGATATGCGTTAAGTAAAGATGAAACTGACGCTGCAAAGATTTATACCGAATTTGGTACTGATTTTGTTACTGCGGTTAATTCTCTTGCGACACTGACGACTTCTCCGACCTTGTATGCAATTTGGGGTAGTGGCAGTCAGTGCCCGTCTTCAAATGATGTGTTGAGCGTCTCGTTCTCGCAAACGAGTTCTGGAACATATACATTTGGCAGAAAGTTCGAATTAGGCGGTGGCTCGAATATTGAACGTACTTACAGTGGCTTGACTACCTTAAAGATTTCTGGTGTCGATGATGGAATTTCGTTTACAAGCTGGTCGTATGATTACACCACGAATAACACCTACATCGCGGATCCCTTAGCTCCTGTAACGTGGAAGGTCAAGGATGATCAGGATGAATGGAATGAAATTTCTATTGTCAATAACACTGTAACTCTTCTGTCTAAATCCTATCAAGTCTCGCCCAAGTTGCTTAAACTTCAGCAGAAGTTATACTACAATAAGAATGTTTATGGCGCAGATACAAGCAAGGTGTTCTATGGTAAGAACAAGGTTATTTCGCAAACGTTCTTGCTTCGTGCTGTTGATGACTATGAAGAATTGAAGGTGGACGGAGTCTTGGGCAATACCGATGCATGCCTGACTGGTTGGGCATTCGATAAAGCTGGCAAGACGAAACTTAAAGACAATAAGTTTGATATTTCTGCAATTCGCACGATTGATTCTCTCAAGGCTCTTGGTGAAACATCTGATTCGCTCTTTGCAGTATGGTCTTCGACATGTGCTGACGGTAGCAATCCCAAGACGTTCACGGTCACGTCCGATGCTGAGAACGGCTCGTTCAAGGTCTATCAGGTCCTCAGTGCCGGTGATACGCTTTGGTATGATGTAGATAAGACTAATGGCGTTGAAATCCCGACTGTCGAAGGGTTGAAACTTGGCATAAGGTTCTTTGCCGATCAAGGGTACCATTCTGATGGTGCTGTTGTCGGTGTCGATGCCGATGATGAAACTTCTGAGCTGTACAACAGTGCAACGAATGTTCCTAGCGAAATCCTTACTGTCGATGCAGACCAAAAGAATTTGAAGCTCAGTGTTACTACAGCACCGACGAAGTTCTTGATTACGTTTAATGAAAATCGTCCTCCACGTAAAAATCCATTCCTTGGAGAGGCTTGGAAACAGCTTATTGCTAACTCAAAGGTCGTCAAGGATGGCGATAATTGGACTGTGAACGCTGAATTCTCCGTGAATAGCACTAATACGCAGTTCCCTGAAGTATATCATGATGGATACTGTTTCCGCGGTTATACATTTGTTCAGGGAGACGATTCCGAAGGCTTCCTTACTAAACTGAATGACGAATTCATTGCAGCTTATAATAAGCATAATGGTTCAGAAGACCACTATACTACGTTATATGCCTATTTGGAGAAGTGCAGTAGTTTTGATGGTGTTATTGTAGAACTATCTGATCAAAACAAGGGTGCATACAAGTTTGTTCAGTATTTCTATGATAAAGATGGCATGAAAACTGCAGATCGTATTTACGAATTTGCAAATGAAAATCTCAAGATTCCTTCTAAAAACGGAGATGTTTACTTTAATGACTTGTCATTCACGGTCATTAACAGTGTGGATTCTATTTTGGATCCTCGTGATGATGCTCATTATTCCTATAAGAACTCAAATGATGAATGGGTGGATATTGCATCTACTGGCTTGCTTATCACTGACGATGTCAAGAGCATCAAGGCTCCACTTGTCAAGAGCAAGTACAATTTTACCTACGACAAGAATACGGACAAGGATGTGTTCTACACATTGCCCAAGGTTGATATCGCTTCTTACAAGATATCCGCTGCGGCTCCGTCTGTTGAATTGAAGTCCCATGACGCTATGCTTCGTGCGGATGCTTGTGTAACAGGCTGGGCTTTGGATGCGACTGGTAGCGATGTGTTGAACCAGTTTGATGCCAATGCAATCGAAACGATTGAAACTCGTTTGAAAGCGGGTAAGTCTGTCGATAAACTGTACGCCGTTTGGGCTGATGCTGGTACTGCTGGCTGCAATCCGACGACAATGAAATTGGCTTCCAATTTGCCGAATACTATGGGCTATTTTGAGGTGTTCCAGGTGACGGGCGATAATGAACAACCGATCTCGCTCAAAATAGATGCTGACGGGACGATTATTCCGAAGGTTGTCGGAATGGAACTCAGTGTCAAGTATGTTCCGTCTAAAGGAGTTTCTTATAATGAGCCTTATATTGATATCATAGAAGCTTCAAGTGGTTATTATTTGGACTATCTTGATTTGAATTCGACCGACAGGAAATTCTTGACGATCACGGATACGGATGATATGAATTCTTTGAAGTTTGGTGTTAGGGTTGATGCAACGCCGTACTACTTTGCGTTTAACGAAAATTCCGATGAGTTGAATTCTCTACCGTACTTCGGTGATTCTTGGAAATCTTTCTTTGAACCATTATCGCATAGTATGGATGGTGATAATTGGGTCGTGTTTAGGCTTCGTTCCTATGGAGATGAGGATAAGACGAAGTTCCCGATGGGCTTGTATAGCAATGAAGCTTGTTTGAAGGGCTATGCATTTGCTAAAGACGGAACTATCGCATATACAAAACTCAATGATGATATTATTGACGAGTACAATAGAAATACTTCTGAACCGTATGCTTACAATAACCCGATGCCTATGTATGCCGTTTGGGATCGTTATTGTCTCGATATTAATGTAAAGTCTATCAAGCTTGCTGATATTAGTAAAGGTTCGTATAAGTTTACGAGAAAGTTCCGTTTGGTAAGTAACGGGCCTACACGTGCTGTAACTACTGTTGAAGAATGGACGCCTGATCGCATCTATGAAATCACTTCTGCCGATATCACGAATGGCTATTTCACGATTCCGCAAGCCAATGACGGTGATACGATTTCGTTTACTGGTTGGGAATTTATCCCCAATTCCAATGCAGGAGTCATTGTGAATCCGGATTCCGCATTCGCTTACCGCAAAAATGAAACCTCCGATTGGAACAAGATTGCTGATAATAGCTTGTTCTCGTTGACGGATGATGTCAAGATTGTCAAGGCTCCGCTCCTCAAGAGTTCGTATGAATTTAGCTACGACAGGAACTATGCAGATGGTAAGGCTGTGTTCTATGGTAGTGATTACAAGAGCAGCGAATCTTACGCGATTGCTAATATTTCTGAATCGAAGAATTTGCAGTCGAAAGAAATCTTGGGCCGTACCGATGCCTGCATGACAGGCTGGTCGCTGGTCAAGGACGATGCTAGCACAATCATTGGGCAGTTCGATCTCGAAACTCTCCGCAAGCTTGATTCGCTTGCTGCGAAAAACGTAGATGTAAGTACGCTGTATGCCGTCTGGACGAATGAGGGCGAAACCGATGCTTTCGGCACGGATTGCAAGCCGAATACGTTTGCTGTCATGTCAAATGTAGATGCTGCACAGGGGAGTTTCAAGGTCTATCAGAATGTCGAAGGTGTTCACACTGCGCCAGTCGAATACAGTGTTGACGATGCTGGTATTGTAATTCCGTTTGTTGAAAATCAGAAACTCGGTGTACAGTTTACTGCAACATCTCAGGCTTATTCGTTCGGTACAGATGTGATTGTCAAGGTTGGCAATACGCAGAAGAATGTTATCAACGGTGGAATGTACGATGTAACTTCCAATTTGCAGGATTTGTTCCTCGATGTGTCTGCTCAACCGATTGATTTCAAGCTTGTCTTTAACGATAACTCGGATGGCTCTGCTTTTGTGGGGGATGCCTGGATTCGTGATTTGATAAGCGATGGATTCGTCGAAGATGCTAAAAAGAACTTGAGTGGGACGAGAACTTACAATGTTAATGGCAATACGGATTTCCCAATGGGCTTATACCGTGCTGATGGTAAGTGCATGATGGGTTATACGTTTGATGTTGACAACGATATCAATAACGTATATACAAAGTTTGACGATAGTTTCATAGCCAAGTTCAATGAACTCGGCAATACTCCTTCTACTCCAACAACGCTGTATGCTTATTGGGATGTGTGCCCGTCAACGACGCGCATGCTGACCATAAAGTTCAATGATACGGACAAGGGTGCGTTCTTGTTTAAATTGACTTTGCCTGATGGTTCTTCGGGAACAGTTCAGCGTTCTTATTCGATTTCATCAGAAGAATTCACCATTCCTGAACAGAATGATATTTCGTTCCAGAATTGGGACTTTAAGCTCAATGAGGGTACAGATTTCATTTTAGATACGTGGAACTACTTTGTTTACTTTGATGCTAATTCGCAGAGTCATGTTATCGCTGATCAATTTACCTTTGATCCTAGTGTCAAGAGTGTCAAGGCTCCGCTCTTGAAGAACAAGTATGTAGTCACCTATGATAAGAACGTTAGCGCAGCCAATGCTGATAAAGTGTTCTACAGCGGTGATTTCAAGAACAGCGAAACTTATACGATTGATGAAATTTCGGCATCGACGGCTCTGCAATCTCTCGATGTTTTGGGCCGCACGGATGCATGCCTGACAGGTTGGGCTTTGGATGAAGCGGGCACGGATGTGATTACCGCATACAATGCCGATGCTCTCCGCAAGTTCGCGGCGTCTTCGAATTCGGATATTACGCTCTATGCCATTTGGCAGGATGAGGGCGGTAGTTGCAAACCGAAGACATTCACCATTAAAACGGATGTGGCTTCTACAAAGGGTAACTTCCAAGTTTCCCAGACTGTCGGTGCAACGACTTACTCGTACGATGTTGATGTGACGAATGGTGTTAAAATTCCGATGGTTAAGGGTGTGGAACTTGGTGTCAAGTTTACGGCAAGGTCTCAGGCTTACGGCTTTGCTACGGACGTGACAGTTTCGGATGGCGTAACTCCGGTTACCTTTGCCAATGGAGGTTCGTTCACAGTCGTCCAAAATCAGGCGGATGTCAAACTCGATGTTTCCATGACGCCTATTACTTATAAGCTTGCTTTCAATGAAAATTCTTCGGGAACTGCTTTCTTTGGCGATTCTTGGAGTAACTTGATTTCTGCGGCAACGCACAAGACGGATGATAATGAAAACTGGATTGTGTCGAAGAGCTTCGACGCAGACATGGATGCTGCTGATAAGAAGTTCCCGATGGAACTTTACCGCGACGGCATCTGCATTCAGGGTTACATGTTCGAAAACGGTAACAGAACGGACGTTTATTCTGAATTGGGAGATGCGTTTATCGAAAAGGTCGCGGATCTTGGCTTGAATACTTCTGAAACTATAAAGTTGAATGCTCTGTGGGGACCTTGCTCTGGCCCTGATAGCGTTGTGGTCAAGCTTGTCGGTACAGACAAGGGTACGTACAAGTTTACAAGAACGTTCGATTTGGGTAATGGCAGCGTTGCTGAACGTACCTACGACGTGGCAACACCTGAATTCAAGGTCCCGTCTTCTAAGGGTAACATCTCGTTTACGGGTGTGGCGTTCGAACTTGATCCTCTTGCTGACGTAATTCTCGATACCGAAAAGCAGATTGCTCTCAAGGGTTCTGCCGCTACGGCAACGTGGAGAGACTGCGATGGTGGACTGCTCTCGATAAACGATGAGGTCGATTCCGTCAAGGCTCCGCTCTTGAAGAACTCTTACACGTTCGAATACAGCAGGAACTATGATGATGGCAAGGCTGTGTTCTATAGCCCGAACATGAAGAGCCGCGAAACTTACACGCTTGCAAGTGTTGCTGAATCCAAGTCGCTCCAGACGCTCGATGTCATGGGTCGCACCGATGCTTGCTTGGATGGCTGGGCTTTGGATGCCGATGGCACGATTCCGATTGGCGTGTTTGATGGAGAAACCCTCCGCATGATTAATGCTCTCGAAGCCGATGGCGAAAATGTCGGTACGTTGTACGCTGTCTGGACGGCGAAGGGTGCTGATTGCACTCCGACGACGTTCACGGTCAAATCCGGCATGCCTGCTACTCAGGGTAGCTTCAAGGTCTATCGCGTGCTCGGCTCTGATACCTCTTGGTACGAAGTTGGCACGAACGGCTTTGAAGTTCCGACTCTTGCTGGCATGAAGCTCGGCGTGAAGTTTACCGCTACTTCTCCGTCTTACAAGTTCGGTGAAAATGTGACTGTCGATGATGGTACAATGTCGATTACTGTTTCAAATGGCAATACTTTCGCTGTTGCTTCTTCTCAGAAGGATGTTACACTCAGTGTGACAGCGGATGCCGTTGAATACACGTTCGCATTCAACGAAAATTCTGCAGGTAAGGCTTACTTCGGTGATTCTTGGGATGGTCTCATTGACGGTTCGACGCTCTCTTATGATGGTGACAATTGGGTCGTCTCGGCTAATTACAGTGTGAACAGTATTGATAAGAGTTTCCCGATGGCTTTGTATCGTGATGGTTACTGCATGACGGGTTATACCTTCACGGCTACAGACAATGATGTATTCACTGAACTGAACGATGATTTTATCAGAAAATTCCTCGCTCTCGGCAATACTTCTTCTGCAGTGCTCTACGCTCATTGGGATGTTTGCTCTGCTGCTGGCGTAAGCATTTCGCTTGCTAATGCCAGCAAGGGTAAATACACGTTTACGAGAACGTTTGATTTGGGCAATGTCTTGGCCCCGGCTAAGCGTACTTACGAAGTCACAAACGCTAACTTCGTGATTCCGTCAAGCTATGGAGATGTCTCGTTCGATGATGTTTCGTTCGAAGTGACTGCTTCTGATGTCATTCTCGATACGGATGCAAAGATTGCCGTCAAGGGTACGGGTGCTACGGATGTATGGACCGATTACACGTCGGGTGGCATGCTCACTGCGAATGTGAATGTCGGTTCCGTCAAGGCTCCGCTCTTGAAGAACTCTTACACGTTCGACTACGACAAGAATGTTTCTGATGCGGATGCGAAGAACGTGTTCTTCAGTCCGGATATGATCTCTAGCGAGACTTACACGCTTGCAAGTGTCGCGGAATCCAAGTCTCTCCAGACGCTCGATGTCATGGGTCGCGCTGATGCTTGCTTGACTGGCTGGGCATTGAAGGCCGATGGTACGAATCCGATTGGCGAATTCAATGCTGAAGCTCTCCGCAAGATCAATGCTCTCGAAGCCGATGGCGAAAATGTCGGTACGTTGTACGCAGTCTGGACGGCTGAGGGTTCTGCTGGTTGTGCTCCTGCTAAGTTCACCGTCACATCCGGCATGCCTGCTGCTCAGGGTAGCTTCAAGGTCTATCGCGTGCTCGGCTCTGATACCTCTTGGTACGAAGTTGGCACGAACGGCTTTGAAGTTCCGACTCTTGCTGGCATGAAGCTCGGCGTGAAGTTTACCGCAAACTCTCAGGCATACACATTCGGTTCGAATGTTGCTGTGAACGATGGTGCCAGTGTGAAGAACATTGCCAACGGTAAAGCCTTCGATGTTGCCGCTACTCAAAATAACGTAACGCTTAGCGTAACCTCGGATGCTGTTGAATACAATCTTGCATTCAACGAAAACGACAAGGGCGCCGCTTACTTCGGCGATTCTTGGAACAGCTTGATTTCTTCGACGACGTTCTCCACGGACGCTAATAAGAACTGGGTTGTGACTGCTGCTTACAGCGTGAACAGCACGGACAAGAAGTTCCCGATGGCCATGTATCGCACGGACAAGTGCTTGCTGGGTTACACG
>JAEEGL015489178.1_pt1 | contig 21148 bp, 13 predicted proteins | sample 9134231 | NCBI WGS metagenome assembly JAEEGL01 (sample SAMN16246548, study PRJNA631951) | gut metagenome | biome: gut microbiome; feature: rumen; material: fiber-attached | host: Bos | place: Iran: Karaj | collected 2018-10 | reverse complement strand
TGTCGCTGGGAACGAGGTCGCCCGCCAGCGCGTCGACGCTCCGGTGGCTGGACATGCCGAGCGTCACCGTGACGGTGAAGGTCGTGCCCCTGCCCTTCTCGCTGTCCACCTCGATGTGGCCGTTCATAAGCTCGATGATGCTCTTGGTCATGGGCATGCCGAGGCCGGTGCTGCCGTACTTGTTGGTTGCCGAGGAATCCTCCTGGCTGAAGGCATCGAAGAGATGCGGCAGAAAGTCTTTGCTCATGCCGATGCCGGTGTCGCTGATCACGAACTTGAGCGTTGCCCGGCCTTCGTAGCGCGGACCCTCCTCGACGAGGAAGCGCACAGTGCCGCCTTCGGGCGTGAACTTGACGGCATTGCCGAGAATGTTGATGAGCGCCTGCCTGAGCTTCATGGCGTCGCCGACGTAGTAGTCGTCGATGGTGCCCTTGACCTGGCAGTCGTAGGCCACGCCCTTGTCCCGGCACTGGCCGGCAATAATGACGTTGACCTGCTCCAGGCTGCGGGCAAAGGAAAACTCCTCGGCCTTGATGACCATGCGGCCGGACTCGATGCGGCTCATGTCCAGCACGTCGTTGATGATGCCGAGCAGGTGGTTGGCCGAGGCGCCGATCTTCTCCAGGTAGCCCTTGATCCTGCTGCCTGTCTCGGGATCGTTCAGGGCGATGTTGTTCAGGCCGATGATGGCGTTCATGGGCGTGCGGATTTCATGGCTCATGTTGGAGAGGAAGGCCGTCTTCGCCTTGTTGGCGAGCTCGGCGAGCTTCAGCGCGTCCTTGAGCGCCTCCCGGCTCAGGGCCAGCTCCTCGTTCTGCATGCGTTCCCGCACGACGGCCTTTTCCAGCTCCGTGCGGTACTCGTCCTTTTCGTCCTCGTCCACGAAGCTGTGGAGCAGGCAGCTGCCCACCATGAGGCCCATGGCGTAGCAGGGCAGGAAGGGAAACAGGACCTGCACGGCAATGAGCGCCGACATGGCAAGGCCGAAGAGGCCGATGGTCATGTAGCGGCGGCGCTTCACGCCTTCGGAGCGGGTGGCGGTGCAGATGGCGTAGACGGCGGTCAGCGCAAAGAGGCCGATCTGGGCCACCAGCGTCGCATCGCGCGCCAGGCCTTCGTGGTATACGCTCTGGCCGTCGAACCAGAAGAGGACGGGATAGGAACAGTTGATTGCAACGAGGGCCGCCTCGCAGGCAAGGAAGGCGGTGCCCACGTAGTAGAGGGCCAGGCCGTAGAGGTTGCGCTCCTCCAGATAGGCGATGACGTAGCGCGTCCAGCACATGACTGAGAAGGCCATGGCAAGGAAGTAGAGCGACGTGTCGATGAAGAGCGCGGTGATCAGGTGGCGCTCGTAGAGCAGGCCCCAGGCCATGTCGGTGGCGTAGTAGGCCATGACGCCCAGCAGGAAGCGTCGGTAGTTCTTGAGGGCCGGCGTGAGCTCCCGCCACCCGTCGTACCAGAGCACGTCCTTGTTGATTATCAGCAGGATAATGAACGCCAGTATGCCAAAGATGGAATAGGTCATGCCACCCCTTGATCGCCTCCAGGAACCCGCTCTGCGCACGCGTCAGCGGCGAGCTCGTTTCCGCATTTCTCAAGCTAAACTCTCATACCTTGCTCGCATTGGAAAAGCAACAGTCGCAAACAGTCCACTAGGGCAAACAAATCTTAAGATATTACGGCGGACAGCCTTTGTTGGGACATTTACGTATATGCGTAAGAATTCATACTAATTCAGTAGGAAATGCTTTTCACTTGCAATTAACTCAGTATTGGCATAGTTTAGCGTTTGTCTAGAGGGAGTCGCAAAAAAAGAATTTATCTTTAATTTGAATTTAGAGGTAAAATAACATATGCCACTTAAAAGAGAATTTGCTCGTAAATTTAATGAGACTCAATCAACTTTGCCATACAATGAATGTGATGATAGTGAAAAAGCATTAAGAAGACGCTTGGCGATTAGACTTAAGCTTTTAGAAGAAGAAAGAGTAAAAAAAGGAGAAAAACGAATTTTATCTGATGAAAATATTTATAAAGATATAGTTGGTGTTCCAAAATCTGATTTTTATCGATGGTTCAAACAAGAAAAGAACGAAAAAGGTAGTGGTTTCTCTGGCTATAAAAGAGGACCAAAGCAAACAGGCCCCAAATATTTGTCAAAAGAACAAATTGATCACCTAATATTTATAATCACAAATAAATCTCCAATAGATTTCAATATACCACGATGTTTATGGGATAGGCTAGCAGTAGCAGAATACTGTAATTTTAAATTTCAAGTAAGGTATTCACTACATACAATATCAAAGATTTTGCGAGATAATGGACTTGTTTTGCGTCGGCCAGCGAAGTTTTCGATCAAGCGCAACCAAGAAGAGATTGATGATTTTATATCGACTGATTATCCTAGCATAGTCAAAGAAGTAGAAGCTGATGGCAGAATCTTATTACATTTAGATAAAACGCATATTCAACAAGACTCTAACAGATGCAGAGGATTTTCTCCTGTTGGAGTAGCGCCACATCTCGTACATTATGCCAAAACATCAAGCAATAGTGCTGGATCTTTATTTATATGTATATCAATGGATGGCTTTATATTTCATGATTTCAGCGAAAAAACATGCAATGCTGAAGATTTTATATGGTTTTTGAAGCAACTTTCCAAAAAAATACGAAATAAAAAAATACACATCCTGCTTGACAATGCAAAAATACACCATGCGAAAAAAGTTGAAAAGTTTTTAAAAAGGAAAAGAAAATTTAAGCTTCATTTTCTTCCTGCATATGCACCTGATTTAAATGCTGTTGAATTGTTTAATAATGCGCTGAAGTCTGATATACGTCATCAGAAAGCAATGGACTCTGACGAGTTGATAGATTTTGTTAATCTATACATGGAAACAAAAGGAAATAACGAAGAGTTTGTAAAAAGCTTTTTTGAAAGCAAAACTATGCAGTACACTAAAGTTGCATAGAATCTTCATTGTTACACATTAAAGTCCCAAAAATCGTTTTCCAGCGTAATAGCTATATTTTGAACTCAAGCTAGATTATTTTTCGTGAAAAAAACTATATTTTATTAAAATAAAATTATTAAAAAAATACAATTTGATATAGTAGTGTTTGTGTATAATTATAAAAATCAACAATATTTACGTTTGTCATCCATATATAAGCGCATGAAATGCTTTTGAAAAATGAAATTATACTGAGAATGACATCTTATAGGCATTTCTATGTCCGTTGATAGAACAACCAGATCGGGAAGATGCAGAAGGTTTGCGCTCAGGTCGGGCATCTGCATCGGCGTGTGGCGCTGAACGACGAGGAATTTTCAGCCTGGATCGGCCTGAGGACTGCCGCCGGGATGTCCGGCAGCAGGGTCGGGGCCTCGGGCAGGAAGTGTCCTAGGCGCCGCTTCATGGCAGCCTCCCCTGCGGTGCCAGAGACATCATGCGCAGGATTGGGGAGTATTGGAAAAGCGAGAACCCGCTGTCTCGTCGGCAATGAACGCAGGCGAGTAGCCGCCGAAGACGCGACGGCACCTGTCGCTTTCGCCAGGGAAGACGGGGAAAGCCGCGAGCGTGGCGAAGCCTGCCGCAGGCCCCCAGGCTGCAGGACTCGCCTTGGCAGGGCGCGGAGGAGACAGTCTACTGGCGCAGGAGCAGCGTGCCGTCGGCAAGGCGCAGGACATTGCCCTCCACGGCAAAGCGCATGGCCAGCGGCGGACCGCTTTCGAAGGCCAGGTGCAGGCGTCCCTTGCTGGCCTTCCAGCGTCCCTTGAACTCTTTGGCGTTGGCGTTGAGGGTGCAGGTCTTCTGGTCCAGGGCGAGGACGACGGCGTAGCTGCCGTTCCAGGCGCGCCAGGAGCCGATGAGATCCTTGGGATCGGTGCTGGCCTGCGGGGGCTCGACGCCGGCATTCGGCTGGCGCTGGAGGAAGGAGCCGTCGGAGAGCGCGAGATGGTCTCCCTCGACGCTGAAGCGGAGCGCAAAGGTTCGGCCGTTGGCAAAGCGCAGGCTGATCATGCTGCCCGCGGCATCCCAGGAGCCTGCCACGGTCTGGCCCTTGTCGAAGAGGGTGCAGGCGCCGCCGGCCCGCAGCTGGATGGCCAGGGGCGAGAGGCCGTTGGGCGCTTCCCATGTGCCGAGCAGGCTGCTCTTCCGAGGGTCTGCCGGTGCCTGCGGGGAGGCCATGCCGCCCATGCTTCCCATGTCGCCCATGGCTCCGCCTGGCGGGGAGGCTTCGCTGAGAGCCTGCATCCAGGCGGGCATGCCGGAGAGCAGGCCTCTGACAGTGCCGATGAAGGCGCTGCCGAAAACCCCGCTGCGCGCCGGCTCCTCAGCCGCCCCGCCGGCAAAGTCCATCTGGCCGCCGGCCATGTCCTGGCCCAGGAGAGGGGTCGCCGGGGTCACGGAGCCGAGCCGGCCCGTCTGGGTCTGGCGCTGCTGGGAGGCGTCAGGCTTCCCGCCCATGGCAAGGGCTGTGCCGGAAGAGGGGATCAGGGCGCCGGGAAGCAGCCCTGCGCCCAGCGGCAGAACAGCCAGTGCACAGGCCGCGGCAAGCGTGGCCGCAAAGTGTCTCCCAAGGTGTCTCGCAAGGTGTCTCATGGTGCGCCTCCTTGGCGTGGGACGCGTTGTCGGGAAAGGAACGCTAGCAGTTTGGGCCTGGAGCGTAAAGGGCCAGCTCCCGCCCGCAGCCCGCCAGCCCTAGACTGGCTGAGCCTGTGGCTGCCTGGCAAGCTTCCTCAGGCTCCAGCTCGCGCCGTCGAGCTGCATCTGCCTGTCGTGCAGGGCGAGAAGCGTGGTTCTGTGGCCGACGCTGACGATGCCGCAGCCGGGCAGCTCCTCGGCTATCAGGCGGTACATGGCGCGTTCCCGCTCCTCGTCGAGGGCCGAGGTGGATTCGTCGAGAAAGACCCAGTCGGGCCTGGCGAGGAGCACCCTGGCAAAGGCGATGCGCTGCTGTTCGCCGAGGGAGAGGATGCGGCTCCAGTCCTCCTCCTGGTCAAGCTGCGGAACGAGCCGCTCGAGATCCACCTTGGCAAGCGCCTCCCTGAGGCGGGCGTCCTCCGATGCCGGCAGGGGCTCAAGCGGATAGCACAGGGCCCTGCGCAGGGAGCCCAGCGGGAGGTAGGGACGCTGGGGGAGGAAGAGCGTGCGCTCTTCGGGTGCCTTGCTGACCTCGCCCGAGCCAAAGGGCCAGATGCCGGAAACGGTCCTGAGGAAGGTGCTCTTGCCGCAGCCCGAGGGGCCGGTGACGATCATGCGGGCGCCCCGCTCGAGGGCAAGGCTCAGATTCCTGGCGACGCAGCGGCCGCCGGGCAGCTGGACGCAGAGCTTCCTTGTCTCGAAGACGCCGGGACGTCCCGCCGAAAAGCTGGCGCCGCCGGGCAGGGAGGCCGCCTCGTCCATGCTCCGGTCAAGGCTTGCGAGCCGGCGGACGATGGCCGCCAGATCCGCCAGGGTCTCGTAGGAGTTGACGAAGAAGGAGAAGGAAGCCTTGATCTGCCCGCAGAGGAGAATGAGCCCGAAGAAGTTGTCAGGCACCTCCTTGGCGCAGAGGCACAGAAACAGGAGCATGAGGTAGGGCAGGAAGTCGGCCATCTTCTCGAAGAAGGCCGTGTAGCTCTTGAGGACGGTCTTGCGCGCGATGAGCGCCTTGAAGTTCTCGACAACTCCGGCAAAGCGCCTAAGGGACTCCTCCAGCTCCCTGCGCTCGCCGCCGTAGAAGGCGATGCTCTCGCTGTTTTCGCGCGTGCGCATCATGCTGAAGCGGAAGTCTGCCTCGCGTTGCTTCTGCACGTACTTGAGGTCTATGAGCCTGCGCCCGGCGAGGTGGGCCAGCCAGGTGCCGGGACCGTAGAAGAGCAGGCAGCCCAGGCAGAAGAACTGGTTGAAGCTGAGGCTGACGGGGCCGAGCGCCACCGTCGAGTCGTCGGGCACGACCAGGAACACGATGATGCCGGCTGTCGCGGTGCAGAGCTTGTCCCAGAGCCCCACCATAAGATCCAGCGTCTTTTCGGCGAAGAAGCCGGCGTCCTCGGAGATGCGCTGATCGGGGTTGTCGGCGTCGCAGCCGGCGGCCTGGATGCGGTAGTAGGCTTTGTCCGACATCCAGCGGGAAAGGAAGCGCTCCGTCATCCACGTGCGCCATCTGAGGCGCAGGCGCTGCTGGACGAAGAGGACAGCGCTCTCCAGAAAGACCGCGGTCGCCAGCAGGACAAGCCCCTCCTGAATGAAGGCGGGGAGCTGATCGAGGTCGGCGATCTCGGTGCTCTTGACCAGGCCGTCAATGTTTCTGGTCCAGTAGAGCATCTTGGCGAAAACGAAGGCCTTGACCAGGCAGAAGGCCAGGGTCGAGGCCAGCATGCCCAGCGCAGGCCAGCGGTGCGCCGAGAGCCAGAAGCCTTTGAACAGGTGCCAGAACGCTTTCCATGTGGATGTCTTGGTGTCGGCCATCTGGGAACTCCTCGCGTGCTATGGCTGAGGCAGGAGAGTCGCCTGCCGGCGAGGCGCCATGATAGGCGGGTGCGGCGTCTTTCTCAAGATCGTCGGTCTCCGCCAGCCCTTCCCTCCAGCCCCCTTCCCGGCTTTGTCGCGGGGCTTCCGTGGTGACGGCAGGTCCGCGCCGGCTGGAGGCCTCTGCCGTCCAGCCCCCGCGTTGCCGGCGCAGTCGCCGTCCCTGCCCTGCCTTGCCGACGTCCTCGCAGTGGCGCAAGCGTGCCTGTGCCGGGCATGCCAAAGGCACCGGCACTGCGGCCGGCAGGACGCCAAGGCCCGCCAGGCTTGGGGAAACGCCCTTGCCGGCTTCAGGCAGGCAAGGGCAGGCGGCTGCGCCAGGCGGGAACAGGCCGCAGGCCGGGTGCGGCATGCCGGCTTCCTGCAGATCTTAGGCATGCAGGATGCCCTGCGGGGAAAGGCGCGGTGCGCTTGCCTGAAGGCAGAGCCACAGGGCGGGGCTGCCTGGGGGCGGCTGGCGCGACAGCCTGCCGCCCGTCTAGCGGCGCCTGGCGTCGATGGTGTAGAACATCCACTTCCAGCTGGCGTTGGTCGTGACGGCAAAGGTCACGTCGCCGTACCAGTCCTGTCGCTCAAGCTCGTCGAGCAGGTACTTGTTGGCCCGCTTGGACTTGGACCACGTGGCGTCGTAGGGCACCATGGCGTAGTTCATCTTCCAGCCGTTCCGGGCGATGCTGGCGGCCAGCCCCTCGAGGCCGTTTCTGGGGGAGTCCCAGCTCGAACCGAAGAGCCGTCCCTGGGTGCTCTTCCATTCTGGGGCGCAGTAGAAGTACTTGCCGTCGATGCGCTCCGCCAGGTTCGGCGGCTCGTAGCCGCGGTCCCACTGGTGGGAGGCCTGGGCTATCTCGCGCGGAGCGTTGAAGTAGATGTAGGTCCCGTACTTCCTGCCGTCCATGCCGATGGATTCGTCGTTCCACGTCAGATCGACAATGTAGGTTCGGCCGCCAAGCTCGATGGTGTTCCAGGTGTGCCCGCCGTTGGCAGCCCTGCCGGCCATCATCTCCACCTGGAGTCCGCACATGCGGCCGAGCATGTAGAAGGCGTCGGAATAGCCTTGGCAGTTGGCTCTGCCGTCGAGCAGAACGCCGAGGGCAGTGGTGTGCCTTGGCATGGTTTCCGTGTTGCCGTCGCTGAGCTTGGTGAAGCTACAGCGGCTGATGATGCGGTCGTGGATGAACAGTTCCCGCTCGAGCAGGTTCGGGATCTGCATGGCTTCCTGCACGATGGGAAGGGCCTTCTCGTAGAGCCGCCTCTCCTCCCGGTAGAGGCCGGCAGGGCTTCCCCGGCGGTAGGCGTCCGCCACCCGCATGCCGGGATAGTAGCGCACCTTGTAGAGGACATGACGCTCGCGTCCGTTCTGGAAGACCGTCTTGTCGCTGGACCAGGGAAGCAGCATGTAGTTGACGAGCACCTCCAGAGGCTTGACGTAGAAGCCTTTGTCAAAGACCACGGGAATGCGTTCCATGCGCGCCTCGACGCAGGCGTGGATGTAGGCCGCCAGGCTCGGCTTGTCCGAAATCCTTGGCACGAGATCCCAGTCGAACTTGTCCGTGCCGTTGAGTATGGCTTCTGGAGGCAGGGAGGGCCCCTTCCACGCAGAGGCTTCAGCAACGCAGGCAAGCGCCAGCGCGAAGGCGAGGATTATGGCTTTCAGGTGCTTCATGCTGCTTTCTCCCTCGGGGCAGGCCAGGGACGGGGGGACGGGGACGGGCCAGCCATGGCCGGAAGCCTATGTCGCCGGACGGCCTTTGTGAAGGGGACTTCACCTGCGCTGGCGCGCTTGCGCAGGCGTGGCGCCAGCGAAACCGTCAGGAGAGGCGCGAATCCTCTGTCCGCACGGCAAGGCCGGCAGAGCCTTGAGGCATGCCGCAAGCAGGCTCCTGCGCACGCACATGCGGTGAACCGCGTGCTGGTGCACGCCGTGGTCCTGAACTGCCTGGCCTGCGGCGGCCGCCTTGCGACCGTCAGCCCTGCGCGTCCTTGCGGGCTCGCACGTGTCGGCGCACTCGTCCCCGTGCACTGCGCAAACGCCTTTCACGCCAGCAGTGGCAGGTCAAATCCGCCGAGGATAGCCCGCCTGCGATGCGATGATGACGACTGCGTCGGCCAGCGTGACTAGCTTTCAGAAGCTTTTCTTTCAGCCTGAGCCTGCAGCACCTCTATCTCCCTCTCTGTGAAGACCACCTCGGGAGGCAGGCTGTCTTCGGTTCGTCCCAGATCGAGGGCGCGCATGAGCCTCGCCGACTCCGACACCCTGAATGCAAGCACGCGGTCAAGGCTTCTGCGGGAGCCGCAGGTGAGCGCCTCAACCCGGCATCCGTGCTTGAGGATGCGGTGCCACTCCTCGATCTTCCACAGCGCGGCGTAGTGCTCCACGACGGCGGCGGCATCCTCGAAGGAGTTCACGGGAAGATTCGTCAGCAGCTTCCAGTCGATCGCCTCCACGTTTCTGGGGCGCCGGCCTTTGAACCTCTCGGTGACGGAGAGGCACTGCAGCGCCAGAGGAGGCTCGCCCTGCCTTTCCGGCGGAGGATTGATCCGGACTTGGCGTACCTGACTTCCAGCACGGCCCTTCTGGCCGCTCTTGCCTTTCTGGGCCTGGAGCCCGAATGCCTGACGACTTCGCTCTGCCTCGAGACGTCGACGGTGACCGTGCCGGCGACCTCCTGTCTCGGCATGGGCTCGAACAGCGAAAAGTATTCGCCGGCAAGCCTGCGGTCGTGGCAGGCGCGCACCAAGCTTCCGATGTGCCGGAGCTCCGAGACTGCGTAGTGGTGGCCCGAAAAGTCGCACTCCCTGTCGCCGACCACGACGACCTGCGTGTCCGGCATCCACGATGCGTACTCGTCGTAGATCTGCGCATTCTTGATCCAGATCCAGGTCTTCCAGTCTTCGGGAGTCTTGCACCACGACGGCACTCTCTCTTTCGGGATCCACCCACTCCGGGGCGGAGAGGACCGCGCCCGCAACTCCGAGGCGGCGTCCCTGCCTGTCGGAGGCCAGGCCGGTGTGCAGGTGGAGGCCCCTGACCAGAGTTTCGGTCTGGTTCGTTCCGACGACGCCGAGGCCGTCGAGCTTCTGGAGGCCGTCAAGATTGAGATCCGTTCCGTCCTGGAGGATGCGCACAAGATCAGTGCCCATGGCCCGCCGCCACGTGCACTCGACGGTGCCTGACAGGATGCTGTCGAAGCTTACCTTTTCCTGCCCGCTTTCCGTGAAGTAGTAGGCGTTTATCCGGTTCCGGTCTCCGCCGGCGGCGTCCGGATAGGGGCGGTCCACGGCTCTGCCGATGTCCTGGGCTATGATGGCGGCCCTTCTGTTCCGGTCGTCGTGCCCCATGCTGCAGGCACCGTACTCGAGAGCCGGCCATTCGGCCAGGCTTACCGGAGAGTCGACGGGAAGCGCCCCCTTCCTTGAGAACAGGGGATGGTTCCACTTGGGATAGAGAGGCTGGAAGCCGAACTTTTCCCTGAAGCCGGGGTCGAGCGTATAGAGGAAGATAAGCTTCCGGTTGCGGTTCGGCTTCCAGTCCGCGGCATTCCTGCCCCTGCCGCTTGTCAGGCCGAGCTCGTCCCAGCTGGATGCGCGGTAGCAGATTCCCGCAAGATCCTGTTCGGGATCCACGAACGTCTCCACCACGCAGGGGCAGTAGCCGTACTTTGCCGGGAAGTCCTTCCGGAGAGACTCGAGAGACATGGAGACGACCTTCGTGGCCAGGCTGCGGCAGAGCACGGACCTGCGGATGCAGAGCCGGCACATGCAGAGTGCGACCCTGACGAGGAGGCTCCTTCTCTGACTGAGCGTCCACCCTATGAATTCGTCTCTGGGCCTGGAGCTCTTAGACGCGCAGGAAAAGCCCGCGGCGCCAAGATAGCCGTGATCGGAGACGACAAGGTAGCGGTTCTGGCGTCCGAAGAACATCCTGGGGCCGAGATAGTGGTCGTACTTGAGGAGCGTGTTCCAGATCTTGATCTGCTCCGGCGTCGTGACAAGCTCAAGGCGGATCCCTTTGACCCTGTCGACCGAGCATGTATAGCTTGGAAGGCGCGCCGCTAGCGACAGCAAAAGCATAGGAAGCGCTCCGGTCCCGTTCGGGCCGGGGCGCTTCTTGTCTGGCAGCCCTTCCTATCCAAGGACCGCAAGGCCGGCCAGGGGAAGAAGTTCCGCACTCGGGCGCTTCAGATGCATTCTGAGCTTGCCGAGGCCCTGTCCTGGTGGAAGGAGAAGTGTCCCTGCCAGTCGGAAGCGTCTTCATGCAGGCGCAGAACGGGTCAGCCATGGGCAAGCCCTTCACGCGCAGAGTCGCTTCATGTCCGAAGTCTGCAAGAAGCTCGGCATCGTGTCGCTTGGCTTCCACGCTCTGCGTCGCAAGAGCGTGGCCATAGTCTGTGGCGCCAGGCCGCGCAGAGGCTCCTCGGCCACTGTCGCGCGACGACGGACCGCTGCGCGAGAAGCGCAGGCCTGCACACGCGGCACAGGAAGGCATCCTGAAAGCCCGGAAGCGCGCGGCGACGTCGGCAAGGTGGCGGGAAGCTTTGCTCCCACCATGTTTGCTGGCCAGGTCTGCAGGCTGTAGGGACAACAAAAAAACCCGCGTAAGCTGGCAGCTCACAGGGGTTTTATGTAACACGAAGCATGCAACCCTCATGCTTCATTCAACCATGAAATATGCAATCTTTTGATTTCATTGGCGTCCCCAGGCGGATTTGAACCGCCGTTGACGGCGTGAAAGGCCGCTGTCCTGGGCCGGCTAGACGATGGGGACGTGCAAAGCAATGCTTGCTGGCTGGGCTACAAGGACTCGAACCTTGATCGTCGGAGCCAGAATCCGATGTCCTGCCAATTGAACGATAGCCCAGTGTGCGAGGAAGGCTTTTATATGACTCGGCATCAGCTGTCAACGATTTTTTCGGCTTTTTTGAAACATCCCCGCCTGGCCCTTGCCCGCCCCTCTGGCTCCTGCATCTCCGGACTCCTTTCCAGATCCGCGTCTGGCTGTGGGGCGCAAGCTCCCTTCCGGACGTCTTTGCCGGACAGATTGGCGCATTGTTCTTGAACCTCCGCATCGCTGGTGCTACATAGAGAAAATCACGCATTACATCTTGTTTCCCTGCAGCAGGGAAAGCCAGAAGGAAGTCAAAGCCATGCCAACGCCCTGGTTCCAGTATTTCACCGAAGAAGCTCTCGAACTCACCCGTCGCTCCATCCGCCTCGCGCTGGACGAGGACGGCCGGGATCTCACCAGCATCGGCGTCTTCACGCCCGACGTGCCCATGCGGGCCCGCATCGTGGCCAAGGAGGCCACGCGGGTGGTGGGGCTTCCGCTCATCCCCATGGTCTTTGAAGCGATAGGCTGCACGCCTGCCCTTGCCTTCCTTGTCGAGGAGGCTTCCCAGGTGCCCGCCATGACCGAGGTCGTGCGCATTCAGGCACCGGCCACGGCGCTCCTGCGGGCCGAGCGCATCATCTTGAACTTCGTGGCGCATCTTTCCGGCATCGCCAACCTCACGGCCCGCTACGTCAAGGAGCTTGAAGGCACGGGCGTGACCCTGCTCGATACGCGCAAGACCACGCCCGGCATGCGATGGATCGAGAAGTACGCCGTCCAGGCCGCCGGCGCCGGCAACCACCGGCGCAATCTCGAAGAGCTCCTCATGCTCAAGGACAACCACATCGACCAGGCAGGCTCCATCACCAGGGCCGTGGAAAGGCTCCGGGACGCCTGGAAGCCCTGCCCGCCTATCGAAGTGGAGTGCCGCACGCTGGATCACGTCCGCGAGGCCGTGGCCTGCCGGGTTGAGCGCATCATGATGGACAACATGCGGGGTCCCCTGCTCGCCGAAGCCCTGGAACTCGTGCCTGAGGGCATCGAGACCGAGGTGAGTGGCGGCGTGACGCTCGACAGCCTGCGCCAGCTTGCGCTCGCCGCTCCGCGGCGTCCCGACTTCATCTCCGTCGGCCGGCTCACGCACTCTGCCGTGTCGGCGGACTTTAGCATGACCCTCCAGCCGGACAGCTAGCCGTCACGGGCAGCGCATCTCCTTCCCGCGAATCCTTCTGCCAACCAGCCGGAGGTCTTCCCCCGGTGCAACGAATATAAGGTGAAAAAGCTATGCAAACGCAGCATTGCCACGTGCCAGTCCTTGTCATCGGCTCCGGCCTCGCCGGCTGCTCGGCAGCCCTCACCCTGGCCGATGCCGGCCACGAAGTCCTTCTGGTTTCGGAAAGCGACCACCTTGGTGGCGGCAACTCCGAACTGGCACAGGGCGGCATCATCTACAAGGCAGCCGAGGGAACGGCGGCCGAGGAGGCCCTGGCCCTCGAGCGCGACATCCTCGTGGCCGGCCACGAGTACAACTCGGTCAAGGCGGTCAAAAACCTCTGCGAGCAGGGCCCTGCCTGCGTGGACAAGGTGCTGCTCGAGCGCGTCCAGGTACCCTTCGACAAGGGCCCCGACGGCGCCTGGGATCTCACCCGCGAAGGCGGACACGGCCGGCGCCGCATCCTGCACAAGGCCGACTACTCGGGCGCGGCCATCATGGACGGCATCACCGAGAAGGTGCGCGCCCACAGGAACGTGCGTATCCTCTACCGCCACGCGGCCGTTGACCTGCTGACCAGCCACCACAGCCTGCCGGGCTCCCAGTTCCGCTACGAGGTGGAAAACCGTTGCCTTGGCGCCTACGTGCTCAACGAGGCCAACGGCGAGACGCTCACCGTCATCGCCGACCACACGGTGCTCGCCGCTGGCGGCGTCGGCCAGATCTTCCTGCACTCCACCAACGCCCCCTCCTGCGTGGGCTCGGCCATCTCCATGGCCGCCCGCGCCGGCGTCGAGCTCGCCAATCTCGAGTTCATGCAGTTCCACCCCACTACCCTCTTCTCCGAGACCGCATCGCGCTGTCCGCTCATCACCGAAGCCCTGCGCGGCGAGGGCGGCCGGCTCGTCGACGACAAGGGAGAGCCCTTCATGCAGCGCCACGACAAGCGCGGCGACCTCGCCCCCCGCGACATCGTCTCCCAGGCCATGATGGAGGAAATGCTCGCCAGCGGCGCCCCCTGCCTCTACCTGGACGCCACGAAGGTCGAGGCGGATCTCCCCATCCGCTTCCCCACGGTCTTTCAGGAATGCCAGGAGATTGGCATCGACATACGCAGGGAACCCATCCCCGTGGTGCCGGGCGCCCACTACTTCTGCGGCGGCATCCTCGTCGACGTGGACGGCAGGACCTCCATGCCAGGCCTCTACGCCGTGGGCGAGTGCGCCTGCACGGGCCTGCACGGTGCCAACCGCCTCGCCTCCACGTCCCTGCTGGAGGCGCTGGTTTGGGGCGTGGGCTGCGGCAAGGCCGTGGCCGCGGGCATTGCGTCCGGTGACTGCGCCATCCCCGCCGGCGTGGCTTCCGGCGTGCCGGAATGGGAGCACGAGGGCGACGACGAAAACGACGATCCGGCGCTGGTCTCCCAGGACTGGGCGAGCATACGCAACACCATGTGGAACTACGTGGGCATCTCCCGCAGCAAGATGCGCCTGCGCCGCGCCTTCGAGGAGATGCGCGGCCTTGTGCGCCACATCCACGACTTCTACAAGCACACCCCTCTTTCGCGCAGGCTGCTGAACCTCTTCCAGGGCGTCCAGACGGCCTACGTCATCACCCAGGCTGCCATGCGCAACAAGCAGAGCCTCGGCTGCCACCACCGCATCGACTAGCCTGCGCTCCCTGCCGTTCCGGCCGCAGGCGGGAGCGCGTCTTCCCGCCTGCGGCCTTCAAGCTTTCCGTGAAGTCCTGCGGCATGCGCCTCGCCCAGCCGCATTCTTCTCTCCCAGCCAGCTATGGAAAAGCCCATGCACCTGCGCTCCGCCATCCTTTCCCTTGCGCTTGTCCTGGCCCTTTCTGCTTCGGCCCCAGTCCAGGCCCGGGAGATCCAGATGCAGGATGCCGGCCCTCTGCCCCTGCCTGGCGAGGCCAGCGCCGAACTCAGAGCGCTGCTTAGCGTCAATCCGCTCCTGGGCTTCTGGAAGCGGCCCCCGCCGGCCGATGCCAGCGGCTGGAAGGCCCTTGTTGCCGGCCAGGCCGCCAAAACCGCCTCCCATGTGGAGGCGCTGGCCAGGAAGCTTGGCGTCGAGGTGCGCCAGCGCAGGCTTGCTGGCGTTGCGGTCTTCGAGCTTTGCCCGAAGGAAGTCGATCCCGCCTTCGAAGGAAAGGTGCTCCTGCACCTGCATGGCGGAGGGCACGTCTTCAACCCCGGGCTAGCCGGCGCCGGCGAAGGCGTGCTCATGGCGCACGCCGGCAAGGTGCGCGTGGTCTCCGTGGACTACCGCATGCCGCCGGACCATCCCTTCCCGGCTGCGCTCGACGATGCCCTTGCCGTCTACCGGGATCTGCTCAAGCGCTGCCCTGCCTCGCGCATCGGGGTCTTCGGCGCCTCCTCGGGCGGCGGACTTGCCCTGTCGCTCTGCCTGAAGCTCAAGGCCGAAAAGCTTCCCCTGCCTGGCGCCATCGCCCCCTGCTCTCCCTGGAGCGACATGGACAGGCGCGGCGACAGCTACTTCCTCAACGATGGCAGGGACAACGTGCTCGTGTCCTGGGATCCCTGGCTCAAGGCGTCCGCCCTGCTCTACGCCAGGGGACGCCCGCTCGGCGATCCCCTGCTGTCGCCCGTCTACGGCGACGTCTCCGGCTTTCCGCCGGCTCTGCTGCTGTCCGGCACGCGCGACCTCTTCCTGTCGAACGCCTGCCGCATGCACCTCAGGCTCAGGGCTGCGGGCGTGCCGGCTGAACTTGTGGTCTTCGAAGGCATGAGCCACGTGCTCTACCTCTATAATCCATCCATGCCCGAGGCCAGGACGGCCTTTGCCGAACTGACGGCCTTCTTCAGGCGCCATCTCCGCTAGGACCTTGCCCTGGCAGGTTTCCGTCTTCAAGCCGCCGGTTCTGCTGGCGGGTGCCGGCGGGGGCAGGCTTGAAGCCTGTCCCCGCCTTGACGTTCGGAACTCGCGCCGGTCCATCGCCATGGGTCTGCGGGCCGCAGGGGGCTGGCGCGCCTTGCGGGCCTGCTGACGGAACTATCTGGCGGGCTTGGCCTCCTCCTTGGTTATCTTGCCGTTCTCGACGTGGACAAATGCACCGTCAGACACGGCAACGTTGCCCTGCACGTCGCGCATCTGGAAGAGCAGGCAGTAGTCGCCATCGCCGAGGTCTTCGTCCTTGACCTGCGAATCGGCAGTCAGGGTGAAGCTGTCCATGTCCATGTCCACGGCCGGCATCTTCAGGCGCTTGGCCCGAATGATGGTGGTCACCTTGTCGCCCGGCTTCAGGGGGCGCAGCAGCTTGTCCGGCGTCCCGTCCGACAGCGCGCTGCGGGCGCCGAGAATCTTGTACTTGCCGTCGTCGAAGTCGTAGATCATCTCCATCAAGACCTTTTCGCCGTTGAGCTTGAGCGGGACGCGGTAGCGGTAGCGGTTCTCCTCGATGGCAACGCTCAGGAGCATGAGGACGTGCCCGTCCAGCGTCGGCCACACGTTGCGGAAATTGTCCTTGAAGACCGCCTTGTCCCAGTCGGCGGAAAGGTCGGCGTCGATGCCAAGGATGACCAAGAGGTCCTTCTTGAAGTCCACCATGGAAGCAAAGACGTAGACGTCGTCTACGTAGGTCAGGTCAGCCGGCTTGAGCTGCATGGTTATCTCGCCGTCGGCGTTCACGGTGACGGGAGTATTGTCCAGCTGCTCCAGACTCCGCAGTTCCAAGGGCTGGACTGCTGGCAGAGCATGCTGGCTGGCATCGAGGGCGGCCTGTGCGAGGTCATGCAGCGAAAGCGCCGAAGCAGGGGATGCCTCCTGCGGGGGCCTTGGCTGGGAGCTGGGCGTGGCGGCTGCATGCACTGCGACCTCGGCGGCAGCCAGGGCCGGTGCGGCCGGCTCTCTGCGGTCCGGCGATCCTCCAGCGTGCGGAGGCCTTGGCTGGGGTCTGGGCGCGGCGGCGGCGTGCACTGCGGCCTCGGCGGCGGCCAGCGCCTGTGCGGCCGGCTCCCTGTGGCTCGGCGATCCTCCAGCCTGCGGAGGTCTTGGCTGGGAACTGGGCGTTCCTGCGAGCTGCGGGAGACTTGGCTGGAAGCTGGGCGTTCCAGCGGTCTGCGGGGGCCTTGGCCGGGAGCTGGGCGTTCCAGCGGTCTGCGGGGGCCTTGGCCGGGAGCTCGGCGTTCCTTCAGCCTGCTCCTCCTCGCGCTCCATCCTCGCCAGCTCAGCCTTGGCATCCTTCACGATGCGGTTGGTATGGGTTTTGGCAGTCCCGCTGTTCATGCGCCCTGTCATCAGGCCCTGCAGCACGAGAAAGGCCGAAGGACGGCCCAGCTCCAGCACTCTGCTGTAGGTTTTGCCGCCGTCAAGCGGATAGTAGAAGGACAGGCCCGAGGAATGCTGGAGCGGTCCGTTGACCCGGTAGACCACGGCGCTGCGCAGCGCCGTGGCGAGTTCGCCGGCAAGTTCGGGCTGGCTTTTGCGCAGGTGGGAGACGAAGTCGCCGAGATCCACCATGTTGCTATAGGATTCGCCCTTGACGTTGTCGTAGTTTTCCGAGGCATTGGCGTAGCGCCCGAGGACGGCAAAGTAGGATTTGTCCTTCGCCACACGCGCGAAGGCCTCCAGGCCGAGGCAGTTCCACGCCAGCCTGAGCCTTGGCAGCTTGCCAAGGTCGACGACGGAAAGCGTGACGTCCCTCCCCTGGCCGGCGGCGTTGCACCCGGCAATGTAGGTGTCGCAGATGTGCCTGCCGAGCGTTGCGGCATCCATGTTCGTTCTGGCGCCGAGGGCCGAAAGAAAGCCCGTGTAGTTCCAGCCCTCGCCCGGCTCCAGCTGCTCCGAGGCGACGAGGTGCGTGGCAAAGCCGTAGGAGGCTTCCGCCACCTCAAGCGAGCCCATGAGGCAGGCGTCGAAGCCGATGATGTCCAGGGGCGGGTCCTTGGGATCCGGGTCCCAGACGGCTTCCAGCGCTTCTCGCAGATGCTTGACGCGCATGGCGTTGCCGCTGTTCTCGTCGTGGGAGAAGCGGCCGGCGCCGCCTCCGCCGTGGTCCCAGACGATGAGCGCGCGGTGGTCGGCGTCGTAGTTCTCGCTGCAGAACTCGAGGAAGTCGGCGAGGGTGTCCTTGCTGCCCATGTCGCCCTGCGGCAGGTTCTGCACGAGTTCAAGCCTGCCCTGGCGGATGAGGTAGCGCTGGATCTTGCGGGGGCTGATCTGCGTGTTTCTCCATTTCGTGGTGCCGCCCGTCTGCAGGACGACGGTGACGTCCTTGCCGAAGCGGGCCCGCATGGCCTCGGCGATGTCCGCAGAGGCGCCGCCGAAGCGCCGCTCCAGATCGCTTCCGCAGACATACCAGTAGATGGCCCAGGTGTCGGCGAGGGCCGATCCGGCCGAGAGCAGCACGGCAAGGGCCGCGAGGGCCAGCATTCGAACGCATGCACGCATGGGTTGCGCCTTTGTTGCAGTGGGGGGGGCCGCGGAAGGCTGCCGGGACGGCCGGTCGCGGCGAGGATGATTTGGGCTAGCACGATGCCTTCTGGTCGGTCAATGGCCAATGCCGCAGGGAGGCGCGGCGCGCGATGGCCAGGATTTGCTTTGACAAGGGCGAAGAAGGGAGCGTAGAGCTACGCAATTCCGCTCAACTGCTCATGCAAGGAGACAGACATGAAGCATGCCCCCGCCCCCGCCCTCGCCCTCGCCCTCGTGCTTGGCCTTTCCACCGGCGCCATGGCTGGGAAGCTCAAGTGCAAGGCTGGCGACGGCACGCCGTTTACCGTCACGGTTCCCCGGGACTGGTACGGACAGCAGATCCAGTGCGGCTGCGTCGTGTCCAGCAAGGATGGCAGCGAGGCCATCTCCATTGCCTACGTCGATGCCGGCGGCGTCAATGCCAGGACCTTTGCGCAGGCGCTCGTCAAGAAGATGCAGATTACGCCCAAGTACACGCAGCAGGAGAACAACTACGCGGCCTTCGAGACAACGCTGAAGGGCCAGAAAGTCAGCATCGCCATTGCCGGCGAAACTGGGGACAGCGAGCTGCAGATCCTCACCCAGAAGGGCGAATCCGACGAGCTGGAGCAGATCTTCGACTCCGTGAAATTCTAGCCTCCCGTCTGCGGGCTGGAAGCGGCGCTTGCCGTGCCGGCGGTCCGGCGGCTGTGTTCCGGGGTGATTGCGGTCCGCCAGAGGCCTCCGCCCTGCCCTCTGGCACGCTCCTGCGTTCCAGCCAGGCTTCAGGCATTGCTTCAACTCGAGGCGCCGCCTCCGTCCCGTCCGCAGCCCCGCCCGTCCGCAGCCTCTGGCGCATCCTTTGACATGCCGCAAAGGCGGGGCGTACAAGTGGAGCATTCCTGCTTCATTTCTCCTCGAGGTGGCGGCCATGAAGACAGCCACGAGGCCAGTCGCGCCTGTCCCTGCAGCCAAGCCTGCAGCTTCTGCCAGCTCCATCGGCCGCGCCAGGGGGAAGAAGCGTGGATCCTTCTTCAAAAGGGAGGTCCGGCCATCTGAACGAGATTGCCGGCATCCTGATCTTCGCGTTCAGCCACAGTCATTCTGGGCAGCCTATCGCCTGAAGGGCCGGTCTGCCAAGGAGAAGTCCATGCGAAAAGCCGCCTTGCCCCCGTTCCGCCCTGCCCTGCTGGTTCTACTGGCCCTGTGCCTGGCCCTTCCTGCTTCCGCCTCCGCCCTCTCCAAAAAGGAGGCCGAAGCCATCCTCCAGGACACCTTTACCATTCACGGCTACATGGAGCTCGACGGCGAGAAGGACTACGACGGCAAGCCGGGCAACGTTGCGGCAGCGGCCCTCTTCGGCGCCTTCGACGCCGCGATGGCGCGCCGGGCTGAGGAAAGGCCTCAGCCCAAGAACGCCCCGCTCTTCACCGTGGCCGGCCAGGCCCTCGCCCCCGGCGAACTCGTCATGCGCGACGGCAATCCCGGCCTCTTCAAGGGACGTCCCTCGAAGTACAACTGCTTCGCCTCCCGCAGGGCAGCCGAGCTTGCGGCCCTGCGCTTCACTGGTCGCGGCATCAAGACGCACGTCGCGCCCAAAGAGGGCATGCTTGCCGGCACGATCCTGACGGACAAGGGCTACTTCTTCGCCATCGACGGCCTCGGCGACCTCGGCGTGGAGCCCGTGCTCAAGAAGATCGAGCCCAAGGGGGCCGGCTTCGTCCTGACCGGCGTCGTCGAAGCGACCATGGACGGCGGCGATGACGGCGGCAAGCCCGCAGCCTTCAGGCTCGTTCTCGAACCGGGCGATGCGCCCGGCACTTGGAAGCGCCAGCTTTCCGTGAAGAAGGCCAGGTAGAGGAGACGTCATGCCCCGCACATTCCCCTTCAAGCGCTTCTGGAAGGCTCTGGCCCCCGCGTCTGTCCTTGTCCTTGCTCTGCTGCTGGCCGGCGCCGCCCTGGCCGGCCCCCGGACCGCCGGTCCTGAAGCCGCCGGCCTCGACTTCTCTGTCGCCAAGGTCCAGGCAGGCCGCCTTGACGGCGCCAGGCAGGCCATTGATCTCTGGATAGCCTTCAAGAACAACGAGAAGGCGCTTTTCCTGCAGGAGCTGGATGCCGTTGAAGTCGAGATCACGGGCTTCTGGGACGACCTGCGGCGCAGCGAGACCCTTGTCAGGAAGATTGATCTGCACTACCGCCCGGAAGTCCACCCCGGCGCCTGCGCCGAGGTGGCGACGCGCCTTTTCGTCGATCACGAGCGGGCAAGGCTTGGCTACAGCTACGTCAAGGTCCGGGTGCTGCGCTACTGGGGCAGGTGGAGCCTGTAGCCCAGCCAGCCCTGTCCGCTGCCAGTCTCTCCCTCCCTGCCGTTCCTTTGCCTCTTCCTGCGCTGTTCAGCCCCTGCGGGCCAGCCTTGGCGCCAGGGTGGCGGAAGGCCTCGGGGCAGGCTGGGAAGGCCGGTTGCGCCAGCGTTGCTTTAATCATGGATTTTTTCCGCCGAATGCTGTAACTGGAGCCAAAAAAAAGCGGGGCCAGCCATGCGCGCCCGCCAAAGGAGCAGCATGCATGCTTGAACTGCGAGGCATTTCGTTTGACGTGGTGGACAAGGACGGCGTGAAAAAGTCCATTGTCAAGAACGTGGACCTCACCGTCGGCGACGGCAGGTTCGTGGTCGTCACCGGCCCCAACGGCGGCGGCAAGTCGACGCTGGCCAAGCTCATAGCCGGCATCGAGACGCCCACTGCGGGCAGCATTCTCATGGACGGCGTGGACGTGACCGCCAAGAGCATCACCGAGCGCGCCAGAATGGGACTCGGCTTCGCCTTCCAGCAGCCCGTCCGCTTCAAGGGCATACGGGTGCTCGATCTCCTGCGCATCGCGGCCGGCCGCGAGCTCTCCCTGGCCCACGCCTGCGACTTCCTTTCCGAAGTGGGCCTGTGCGCCAAGAACTACATCAAGCGCGAGGTCAACGCCTCGCTTTCCGGCGGCGAGCTCAAGCGCATCGAAATTGCCACCGTGCTTGCCCGCAAGCCCCGCATCGCCATCTTCGACGAGCCGGAGGCCGGAATCGACCTGTGGAGCTTCAACAACCTCATCACCATCTTCGCCTCCATGCGCAGCGCCATCAAGGACAGCTCCATCGTCGTCATCTCCCATC
>JAEEGL015205197.1_pt1 | contig 21148 bp, 15 predicted proteins | sample 9134231 | NCBI WGS metagenome assembly JAEEGL01 (sample SAMN16246548, study PRJNA631951) | gut metagenome | biome: gut microbiome; feature: rumen; material: fiber-attached | host: Bos | place: Iran: Karaj | collected 2018-10 | reverse complement strand
TATTCATGCTGTTCATTAAAAGAAAAAATAAAAGGATGAAAAAAATTAATAATCAGATAAATAAGTGCCAGCAGGAACATAGCCCAAACTGAATAGAGCAATGCTTTACTCTTTCGGTCATGTCTGTCCAGATAGGCAACAATATAGCGTATCCAGGTGAGCATTGTCAGGAACATAAAAAAGAAGTACAAAAGACAATCAAAATATAAGAATGGGAATAAAGCATCTAAATGGCGATTTTCATATAAAAGTCCCCAGCCAATATCTACAATAAAATAACAGCTTGAAGCAATCAGAAAGATGTTATAGCGGAAAGTTACTTTTTGTTCGCTGATAGATTCACCCGGGCGACCTCTCAGATTTTTAAGAGAGTCCTGATTAATTATGAGATTAAGTATTAATGCCAGTAAACTAATGATTGCGTAGAACATGCGCTTTGTCCTTCCATTATAACATATTATTCAATTATGTGTTATAATTTTTTTTATGACAGAGCATTTGGCAGGAAAAAAATGAAAGACATAATTTGTAAATTATTTGCACGATGCGGACTTGGCGATGTAACCGGTGACCTGACTCCTGTCTCCGGCGGACTTATGCATAAAATGTTCAAGGTCAACACAGCTCACAGTTCCTACGCAGTAAAATGTCTTAATCCTCAGATTATGAAACGCCCCGATGTTTTTGAAAATTATGCGCACGCCGAAGCCTTGGAAAAAATCCTCGAAGAAAATCACATTCCAATTGTCCCTGCCCTAACCTTTGACGGCAAAAAAATGCTGGAGTTGGACGGGCGGTATTTCTACATTTTTGACTGGCAGGACGGTCACATAACAGACGCAGAAAATATTTCAAAAGAACAGTGCTTTAAGGCGGGTGAAATCCTAGGACGCATTCACGCGCTGGACTCGCAGAATGTCGAACTGCTTGAGCCCCAGCTTTCCCAAATACATTTCACTTCTTATCTCAAAGCCGACGACGAAAACCTGGAACTTCTCGAATACGCCCAGACCCGCCTCAACCAGGCCCGAAAAATGCTTCCTCCTATGAAAGCAATCAGTAACGATGATATGGACCCAAAGAATATTATGTGGCATAAGGGTGAGCCTCATGTAATTGACCTTGAGTGCCTCGGTTACAGTAATCCTATCGAATCCTGTCTGAATCTCGCACTACAGTGGGCAGGCACGGTGGACGAAAAATTCAACAAAGAAAACCTTGCCGCATTTTTTAAAGGATATCTTTCTGCTTATGACAACGGCTTCCGTTCCTACGATGAATTATTCGGAATTGCATATACCTGGCTTGAATGGCTTGAATATAATCTTAAGCGCGCGCAGGGACAGGAAGCAAAGACAGAAGAAGAAATCCAGCTTGGCCGCACCGAAGCAACTAAAACTATCGCCAGAATAAAATATCTTCGTTCAATCGAAAAGGACGTCTGCGATGTGCTCGAGGCCCTTCCACCTCCACAAGCAAAAAACTACAAAACCCATGACGACTCCTTGTGTTATATTGATTTGACCTTTGAAGGAACCCTGGACGCCATCCCGCATTATGCTCTCCCTCAAGACTTTAACTTTGTAAACTATAAGCCTGGCGATAAAGCTGCCTGGATAGATATTGAGCTTTCTGCAGGAGAAATCTTGAACCCGGAACATGGCCAGGAATGCTGGAACCGTTATTATGGCAGCAGGGAAGCAGAATTGCCCGACCGAATGTTTTTTATAGAAGACAAATCCGGCAACAAAATTGCAACAGCCACCGCCTTTTATGATATTCATATCGGCGATTCACCTGATAACGGGCAGCTGCACTGGGTTGCAATTAAAAAGGAAGCTCAGGGAAAAGGCTTGTCCAAGCCTCTCATTACGCATACTCTGGAAAAAATGAAAGCACTGGGATATGATAAGATTAAAATCCATACGCAGACAAATACCTGGCTTGCATGCAAAATCTATCATGAGCTTGGATTTATGCCTTCAGAAGAAAGCCTTAACAAACACCGCTTTGGCTGGAAGATGGCAGGACTTTTAACCGGAATAGATTTTGGCAGGGAGAGTTAAAATGAAACCACTTTTTAAAACCGAATACAAAAATAAGCTCGTAAAAATATTTGTGCCTATTATGCTCAGCAACCTTATCTCACAGGTACAGATGTTCATTGACCGCATCTTTTTGGGAAGAATGAACATTCTTTATATGAGCGCGGTAGGAAACGTTACAGCTCCAATCTGGACAACAATGTCCTTTGTTATGTCACTGTCAATCGGCGCATCAATTTTGATAAGTCAATCTGTAGGAGAAAAGAATTTGGATAAGGCAAAAGAATTCGCTGCCTCCATGATAAAATACAGCAACGTGCTGCCGGTCCTGCTTTTCTTTTTCTGGATGTTCTGTAGTCCGCTGGTTTTCCGCCTGATGGGAGTTTCGCCTGCAGTAATGGATCTTTGCGTTACATACACAAGAATCTATTCTCCTATATTTTTAATACTGGGACTTTACGCATCTTACGGAGTTGTTTTTCAAACTTCAAATTTTACAAAGCCGCTTGTAACCTACGGCATTCTCCGTTCAGTATTAAATATTTTTCTTGACTATGTTCTGATTTTTGGAAAGTTTGGATTCCCGCGCATGGAAATTGCCGGTGCCGCACTTGGAACAACAATTGCAGAATATGCAGGCGCCCTCTACCTTTTGTATATTACAATTTCTAAACGCGACAAGTTTTTTACAAGCCCAGGACTCAAGACAATCCTTAAGGCAAAGCTTGTCCCATATATTACTTCTGTTAAACTTGGAGTTCCAACTGCCTGCGAAGATTTATTATGGAATGCCGGAAACCTCTGCATCATCCGAATCCTGAACACCATCAACGAAATGGCAGCCGGAATCTATTCAATGGTATTTACCGTTGAGCTTCTTTTTGTTGTCATAATCGGCGCAATAGGAAACGGAACTTTAACCCTCACAGGAGAAGCAACCGGTGCAAAGGATCACAAGCTTTACCGCAAGGTTGTAAAGACAGCCATCCAATGGTCGTTTATAGTTTGTGCGGCAGCTCTTATTTTTGTTTCCATTTTCCCTCGTTTTACCTTAAGTCTTTTTACCACCGACAAAGAGGTAATAGAAATGTCGGTAGTTTTTGTAATCATTGTTGCAGCAAACCTCTTTGGAAAATCCGGAAATATAATTCTGGGCAGCGGAATCCGCGGATACGGCGATACAAAATGGATGCTTTTTACTCAGGGCTTAGGAACTGTAGGCGTAGTTGCAATTGCTGCCCTCTGCGTTTTTGTTTTTAAGCTTGGAATGCTTGGAGTATTTATTGCCGTTTTGTGTGATGAAGGTTCACGCGCCCTTATTAACTTTGTAAGATTCTCACGAATTAAATTTTAATCGCAAACCATTTTAAGGAGATATAAATGTTCGATTTCAATTATTTTACACCTACAAAGGTTGTATTCGGAAAAAATTCTGAAAACAAGGTTGCCGAGCTTGTAAAAGAGTTTGGCGGAAAAAAAGTTCTGATTCATTATGGCGGCGGAAGCGTTATCCGTTCCGGACTTATGCAGCGCGTTACCGATCTGCTCGACAAAGAAGGAATCAGTTATGTTAAACTTGGAGGTGCTGTTCCTAATCCTCATCTTGGGCTTGTTTATGAAGGAATCGAACTTTGCAAGAAAGAAGGAATTGATTTTCTTCTTGCTGTAGGCGGCGGTAGTGCAATTGATTCTGCAAAAGCAATCGGCTATGGCGTAATGAATGATGGCGATGTCTGGGATTTTTATGATTATAAACGCACCGCAAAAGCCTGTATGCCTCTTGGTGTAATTCTGACCCTTGCTGCAACAGGAAGCGAAATGAGCGATTCATCTGTTATCACAAAGGAAGAAGGTCTTGTTAAACGCGGTTACTCAAGTGATTATTGCCGCCCACGTTTTGCAATTTTGAATCCGGAGCTGACCATGACCCTGCCAGATTATCAGACTGCCTGTGGTTGTACCGATATTATGATGCACACAATGGAACGCTATTTTACAAACGGTGGAAACATGGAGCTTACAGATTCCATGGCCGAAGCACTTCTCCGTACAGTAAAAGAAAACGCAAAAATTCTTGTACGCGACCCTAATAATTATGATGCACGTGCCGAAGTTATGTGGGCAGGAAGTCTTTCTCATAACGGACTTACCGGCTGCGGAAACGACGGCGGCGACTGGATGACTCATAAGCTGGAACATGAGCTTGGAGGTCTTTACGATGTTGCTCATGGGGCCGGACTTGCAGCTCTTTGGGGAAGCTGGGCCCGCTATGTTTACAAAAACTGCCTTCCTCGCTTTAAGCGCTATGCAATCAACGTTATGGGAGTACCTGCAACCGGAACCGACGAAGAAATTGCACTTAAGGGAATAGAAGCAATGGAAGACTTTTACCGCGAAATTAAAATGCCAACAAACCTGCGCGAGCTTGGTGTAGAAGCTACCGAAGAAGATCTTAAGCTTATGGCTCACAAATGTGCTGTAGGTGTAAATGGCGGCAAGGGTTCTGCACGCTTCTTAAAAGAAGAAGACATGTACCAGATTTACAAAATGAGTAAATAAAAGCACCCTGCTTTACCTTGCAATTTAAAGCGAACGGAAGAAGGCACATTCTTCATCATTGCAAAGCGCTGCCTCTTCCAGCTTTGGATCACAATGAAACACATGCCACAAAGGCTTTTCTTCTGTTCCGTAACACTTAAAAATATGTTTTACTCCGGCTGCTTCCAAAGCTTCTTTTATAATGGTTGATTGAGGTCTTATAAAGTCTCCTACACAAGTCATAACGTAGGCCGGCGGAAAAGCCGCTGTGACATGAGAAGCCGCATCCAAAAGTTTAATTTCTTCTTCAGTACCACCATTGGGCATGAGTCCGCTGAGCAAAAGCTTTATCTTAGAATCTTCATCATCAAGCCGGTATTTACCATTATTCAGGGCAACTCCCTTAAGATGAATACGTTCACTGTTTATAAAATCAAACTGCTTTCCAAAAGCTTTATTTGTAAGGGCGTCTGCATACATAGTCAAAAGATGAGCACCGGCAGAGTCCCCAACAGCAAAAAGCCGGTCCAAATCAAAACCATATTGTTCTGCATTATCGTAAACCCAATCAAAGACCCGAGCCGTATCCTGTAAAGAAGCAGGAAACTTTACTTCGGGAGCAAGCCTGTAAGAAAAATTAACTACAGCAAAACCTCGCTTGGCAAGATTCATGCAATAAAACTGATAGCGATCCTTGTCTCCATAAACCCAGGCCCCTCCATGTACACTTACAATAACAGGAAGCTTGTGCAGCTCCTCTCCTTCCTGTGCACGTGGCCGGTAAACATCCAGCAGCTGCCATTTAGCGTAGCGTTCATCCTTCCCATAAACAATATTATCATAGCGCAAAATATTGTCCGGAGTTGTCTGCCCCTTGTCTCGTTTTTTATCATTGTTCCCAAATGAATGACGAATAGACCAGGCCGAAACAAATTGCCTTATAGTGATCATCCGAATACCCTCCAAAAATATTATAACATGATTTGTTTTATTCTTGAAACCCCCGCACACTGCTGATAAAATTAATTTTATGAAAACTCTTGTAAACACAACAATCTGCTATATAGAAAAAGACGGCTGCTATCTGATGATTCACCGCACCAAAAAAGACCACGATTATAATCACGACAAATGGATTGGAATTGGCGGCAAATTTGAAAACGAGGAATCTCCACATGATTGTGCAGTGCGCGAAGTTGAAGAAGAAACAGGTCTTGTTCTTGAACCCGGCAAGCTTGACTACTGCGGCATTGTAACTTTTGTTGCGCTGGCTCAGGAAGGAGAATCTTACACAGAGTTTATGCATGTTTTTAAAACAACCAGATTTTCCGGCGAGCTCAAAAAAGATTGTGATGAAGGTGAGCTTGAATGGGTACCGATTAATAAGATGTATGATTTACCGCACTGGAAAGGTGATGAGATTTTTCTGGATTTTATAAAGGAAGGCCATCCGTTCTTTGCACTAAAGCTTATTTACAAAGACAATGTGCTTTTAGAAACCTGGCTGGACGGAAAGCCTTATAATCATTTTTCAGTTTAAAGAAAAGCTTTGTGGCAGCAGTTCTCCAAGAGTAAAAATCTTTTGTTCGCCTTTTGCATTTACAAGAATAATCTTAAAATCGCGCTTACAAAATTCGCTTAAGACCTGACGGCACACTCCGCATGGCGGGCAAAAATCCTGAATAACAGGTTTGCCGTTTTGATCTTCCGGTCCACCTGCAATTGCAATGGCTTCAAACTCAAGAACGCCTTCACTTACAGCCTTAAAAACAGCAGTACGTTCCGCACAGTTAGAAGGTCCATAAGCTGCATTTTCGATATTACAACCGGTCCAGACAGAGCCGTCCTTTGCAAGCAGCGCCGCGCCAACATGAAAGTGCGAATAAGGCGCATAAGAGCGGTTTGTCATTTCAATTGCTTTTTTTACAAGTTCATCATAGTTCATGATTTTATTTTAACATAGATTTGATTTATTTCAATTTATAAGAATAGATTAATTGAACACAAATATTATTTAATGAGATGATTTCGTACTCATCGGCAATTATGTGGTCTGTAAAAAAGTGGCCGTAATAAAAAGTTGCACGAGACTTTGGGCAGACCACATAAGAACCGGCCAAGCGCAGCAAAGATTTATCTGAAAACTCGTAAGCAAACTCAACATCTGCCTTATACCAGAAGGCCTTTTGGGTAATCTGAGTATATGGAATATTGGCTTTTCCAAGATGATGATCTATACAAAGCAGGTACGAATAAGGAGAAAACGAAACTCCTCCACCAAAGAGAAAGTCGTTAATTTTGTTTTCAAAACCAAGTCCCATAAAAACATTTGTTGAATTATAAAAAAGGTCTATTCCGTATTTGCGAACCTTTTTTGCCCTTTCGTCATTCCACCATATATTTTCACTCAGTCCGGTATGCCTTATATCTCCGCACCAGCCAATGTTATTTTTGATGCCATATTTTTTATAATTATTTGTAAAAGCAATGTGCGGTAATAATGAAAAGCTTTTATCTAATTTTATTTCGTATGCAAGCTTAAAAGAAAGCTCAAAGCCAAAGCCGCTCCAAAGCTCTCCCTTACAAAGATTTGTTTTTATTCCTTTAGTGTACCAGTCACTGTCATAAACAATACCGCAGTTTAAAGGCAGATTAAAATAGAGTGAACCGTCAAAACGAAGGTTTTCATCCTTTACAAAAACACCTGTTCCCGCCTTAAAAAGATAATCTGCATTCCATTCAAGCCGGCTGTTTAACTTAGCAGGAACATCGTAAAGATCTTCCGTAAAATGCTCGTAAGTGTATGAAAAACCGGGCTCAATATAAACAGAATAATTGTCTGCAAAAAGCATATGGCAAGGCAAAACCAGCGCCAGCGAGAAAAATTGAATTTTTAATTTGCTTTTAAATGCCATAATACTTTGAATTTAATAAAAAAGGCTGCCCCGTAATTTTGGGACAGCCCGTTATTCAACTTATAAAGCTGAATTATTCAGCATCTTCTGCTTCTTTGTATGTTCCCTTAATATTCCAAGAACCCTTAAGAGTTGCCTTTGAAGCAACCTGAGCATAGAATGCAATCTTGTTCTGTGGTTCATTACCAGCAGCAGCGGCAATTGCAGAAACAACAGAAGCACTGTCCATACCAATAGCACCTGAAGCAAGTACAGCTGTTTCTGGAGGGTTAGTTTTGAATTCACCATTCAAGTTGCTATATTCAGCAGCCTGTTCGTCTGTAAGGGTAAGAATTGCCCATTCATAGACTCCTTCAGCTCTACAGCGATAGTAGATATAAAGTGAACGTGAACCATCAGCAGCAGCTGCAGGCATCTTAGTCTTTAAGTTTCCTGTTACGAGCTTTTCATATTCAACTTCTTTTGGTTCCTTTTCTTTAGCAGATGTAGTAGCACCAAAGTTCTTTGCCTGAATGTCTACAATGTCTGTAAACTTAGAAACATAGTAGCTTCCGCCACCTTCGTTACCAATTGCAATTGCATAGAAGTCTTTTGCAGCAGCACCCTTTGCATCTTTTACACCAGATTTTGAATCATGAAGGTCAAAAATAATTCCCATCTTGCTTGAGCCTGTATTGATTGAATCAAATGTAACCTTTACAAGAGCACCAGCATGAGCCATACCTGTTGCAGCATATGCACGGTAAGCTTCAGATCCTTCATTTGTATACTCTACAGTATATTTGTTTCCTGATCCTTTGATTGCCTTTTCTTTGTCATCCTTAAGACATCCAGTAAGAGCAACAGCGATAGCCAAAACGGCCATTCCCATCAAAACCTTTTTTACCATTTTCATAGTAAATTCTCCTCATTTTTGCCATTTTTAAAACAGCAGTTTTTACTACCCCACCCATACGGGCAGGCCATTTATACCTAATTAACAAATCTACTTTTTGCTATGTTACATTATTTTATTTCAAATTCTCAATATTTGCAAGAAATATGTGTAAATTTGTGTTAAAATCATATATATGAAAGCTGGAGGTTCTATGGTACAGGTTCAGGTGGCATCGGTTTTTTCTAATTATATGGTGCTGCAAAGAGACAAAATTATTTCTATATTTGGATGGCTTTGTAAGGAAGGCAGCTCCGATGAGGATGAAAATCAGACAGTTCAGATTAGTGTGGAGCTTCTGGATTCTAACAGCAAACTGCTTTCAAAAAATCAGCGCCAGATTGAATTTACCCAGACCGACGCCGCTACCCAACAAAAGTGGATCGTACAGCTGGAGCCTCAAAAACAAAACGAAGACTGTACCCTAAACGTTACCTGGAACACTGGATCTGCAGCTTTTACAAATATAGCCATTGGCGAAGTGTGGCTCGCAGGCGGGCAAAGCAACATGGAGCTGGAGCTTCAAAACTGTCTTGAAGGACCGCGCGAGCTTGCCGACATAAACGGAGAACAGGGCGGTAAAAATGTACGCTTTTACTACACAAACAAGCTTTCGGCGCTGAACGATGCTTTTTATGCAATCGAAAAAAAATCCTGCTGGCAAACCTGGAATTCTCCTTTTAAAAAAGCCTGGTCGGCAGTGGGCTATTTCTTTGCCAAAAAACTTGCGCAGGATCTTGGCTGTACTGTGGGGCTCATTGGCTGCAACTGGGGTGGAACAAGTGCCAGCACCTGGATGCGCCGCGAATACCTGGAACGTGATGAAGACCTTGCAACTTATCTTACAGACCCCTGTTCTAATCCCGACGGACAGCCTGGCATGCTTTACCGCAGCATGGTTAACCGCGTTCTTCCCTACACTATCAAGGGAGTGCTTTGGTATCAGGGCGAAAGTGATGATCACAAGCCGCACGCATATGCAAAGCTTTTTTCTAAATTGATTGATAACTGGCGCACCGACTGGAATGAACCGGAGCTTCCTTTTGTTTTTGTTCAGCTGCCCGGTTACCGCAAAGAAAGCGACAAGGATTTTAAGCACTGGTGTTTAATCCGCGCCGCACAGGAAAAAGTAAGCCGCATGGTTCAGAACACCTGGATGACCTGTGCTTTAGATCTTGGGCAGTTTAATGAGATTCATCCAAAGTCAAAGCGTGTCCTTGCCGAACGCCTTGAGCAGAACGCCTTAGTTAATGTTTATGACAAGGGCCAGAAGCTTCACGGAAAAACTGCAGATGACGTACTTTCTCCTTCACTCAAAACAGGCCTTGTCCTGAAGGACGAAAATTCTGCACGCGTAGAACTTTCGTTTGAAAATGCACGCGACGGCTTTGTTGCAAGAGAAGATAAAATCAATCTTGAATATTACCGCTTTATGGAAGAACGACAGAACAACAAGCTTCCGGCGGTTTTTACAGGCTTTGAAATTGCCGGTGCCGACGGAGAATTTTACCCGGCTTCATTTAAACTGGGCAAGGAGGATGGCCGCCTGAATCTCATAACGGTATCCTCCCCGCTGGTAAAAAATCCTGTTAGTGTAAGATACGCATGGTTTAATTACGGGCCCGTTACAATCTTTGGAAAGAACGGACTTCCGCTTGCACCATTTTACATTAACTTATAGTCATCAACTCATAGTATCGTAAAAGCTATAATCATAGCCGTTGTCGCTTTTGCGTTCAGAACGAACAAGCTCAAAATAAATAACTGCGTTTTTGCCGGCTGCAATTGTGAACACAGGCTTAGAAACAGAAAGCTCCTGAGTTTTTACAAGAGGCTTTGCTGCAGCTTTTAAAAGCTCAGTCTGTTCGCAGTTTAGATTAGCCGGTTCTCCAAGCTCATGCCACACTTTTAGCGGATTACAGCATTCTTCATCAACAGTTTTGGTGATAAGGCAAAGTCGGGTTGCAGTTGCTGCAGTTGCGGCTGCGGTGGCTGCAACTCCCGGAAGGTCAAATTTAATCTCCAAAAGCTTTTGCTTTGTCTCGAGCGTAAGATTCCAGACAATACCTTTGTAAGAGCCGTCTGACTTTCGCACAATTACACAGTTCTTATCACGGTAAACGCAACGGTCTTGGGCTTCCTTTAAATCCTTAAAAAACTTAAACGCCCAGTAAGTTGGTTTTGGGATGCCTCCATTTGCCATAAGGCCAAAGCCTCCGTGGAATGGCGTAAAAGGAACTCCGTTTTCTTCAAAAACATCTCCAAAGGTCCAGTAAGAATAGCCTGTAACATAGTCGCCAATTTCGGCAAGAGTACGGCTCAAATATGCGGCATTCAGATTGGTATCATGCAGCGGACAGTTTGGAATATAGGATGTGTTGAATTCTGTAATATAAAAAGGAAGATTTTTATAATCCGGATAGCGGTTTATAATCTTACGGCAGTCACGCAGAGTTTGAAGCGTTTCATCAAGCGGCATGAGCTTTGCATAACCGTAGTGACCCTTGTAATCAGGATATTCAGTTGTGTAATGATGGCGGCTAATAAAATCAATAGGAGGCTTTTTTTGAGTCAGAAAGTCCAGAAAGCCCTTCATCCATTTTTTGTCGGCACCACCACAGATTGCAGGACCACCAACCATAAAGTTTTTGTTAAGCTTTTTGATGGCACGGGCAGTTTTTTCGTAAAGCTTAAAGTATTCTGCCATGTCTGCATCTTTCCAAAAGCCCGGAAGATTCGGTTCGTTCCACACTTCGATTGGCCAGCTCAGAACTTCTTCTTTACCATAACGATCCATCAGGTGCTGTAAGGTTGCAGTAACAAGGTCTGTCCATTTTTTATAATCCTTTGGCGGAGTTGTGTTTCCCTTCCAGTAAAAAATTGTATTGTCGCCGCTGGCAAGCTTGTAAGGCATAAAACCAAGCTCAATAAACGGGCGGATTCCAACACTCATATAACCATCTACAACACGATCAAGATAAGTAAAATTATATTCAATTTTGCGCGGAGCATTTTTGTCCACATATTCAAAATATTCACGGTAATTTTTAAAGTCGGCAGGTGTCTTTTTGAGGGCACTCCGGTCCTTAAATTCCTGATAAATTGCCATATCATCGCAAAAAAGTCCGTGACCGCGGATAAATTTGAACCCGATGTCCTTCTGAACCTGAGCCAACTGCTCCATATATTCTTTAGTCAGCGCCAGCCCCATTCGTCCGGTTCCAACACAATAATCCACATTATTATTAAACTTAACCTTTTCCTTGCCGGTTATTTTAATCTGATATTTCATTTTTTGCTCCTACTCATAGAATAAAGCATAAAGCAGCAAAAAGAAAGAAGAAAAAAATTGGCCTCTCATTACTAAAATATTGTGAAACAGAATATTCCATGTTAATATAAAAGTATTCTTTATAATACGGAGTAGATTATGAAAAAACATATCTATACATTTTTATTAGTCGGATTCGTTGCCTTTATAGCAGCGTCTTGTTCACCTTCTACTGGTAATCCAAAAAACAAAAAAGACAATTCTGAAACAACACAGACAACATCGGAAGCAAGTGGAACATCTGGAACTTCCAATGAATCCAGTTCATCTAGCAGTACTACTAATCCAGATAATCCAAATGGTCAGAATAATCCACAGCCTGTACAGCATAATGAGAACAGTAATTATCCTAAATTTATTTACGAAAATGCCTATATACCGGAGAATGCTTCTCCTGGTGCTCAGGTAGTCTCTCAAACTTATGGCGAAATAAAAGTTATTCCTAATAAAAACGGTCTTCTGGTTACTTTGGATTATTCTCAAAGAGCAGATTCTACTAACTGGGGACAAGTAAAAATTTTAGTTCAGGATATCACTGATGATAATAATTGGGTTGCAGCTGTAGAGGCTGGACCATTTGATATTCATACAACAGGTAACAATGGTGAAGGCGATAAGTTACCAACAGAGTTCTTATTCCCATTTGTTAAAGCCGGAAACAAATATCTTGTTTCATATATTCACTGGAACAAAGACTGGTCAAACTATGTAAATGAAAGTGATGAACAAATTAATAACTATGCCGAAGTTACAGCCATAGGAGGTTTGGGTAACATTAATGTACATATGAAAAGAGAAAATCTTCTTTTCTTAACTCCAGAGCCAAAGCTTTATCTTGACAGATTGACCCTTAATCTTCCTTCCTGTTTAGAAAATGTTGAGGCAGAATGGGATGTTCATGCCGAATTTGACGATAGATGGGGATACAAAGCTAAAGACGATAAGTTTCCATTTACAGGAGATTTTATAACAAATCTTAACAGATTTGATGATGATAATTTCCATTTTAGCGGTCAAGATAAAATTTTCTTTAACGTATCATACACCTTTACATATAACAATGTTGGCTATTCACAGTGGTTAGTAAGTAATGAGGATCGCTGGTTCAGAGACATTAATTCAACAGGAAATGAACACTTCCCTCTTATCAAAATTAAATCTACTCAAAACTATGGTGGCATGAAATTCGTGCTTGAACCTATTGCAAAACATGTTAAAGAGTCTGCAAATAGCTGGGGCGACCATTCAAATGACGATATCCAGGACCCATGGTATGAGACTTGCGAAATTTACGATGGAGACAATTTAATAGGTACCGGTCAGGTAAAAGTCAGAGGAAACTGGACCACTTCTTATGCAAAAAAATCTCTTAGAATTAAATTTGACGACAAGCAGAAAATGTTTGGCCTTAATGACAATAAAAAATTCAAAAACTGGGTTTTGCTTGCAGACTGGAAGGATGCCTCCCTTTTGCGTAATGCTGTTGCCTTAAAAATGTATCATGAATTATTCCCGGGTTATGCAAGTGATGCCCGCCTTGTAGAAGTAGAAGTAAACGGCTCAAATCTTGGTGTATATCTTCTTGCAGAACAACAGGAAGCAAAACGACTTGGTCTTACCGAGCCAGATAAAAATGCAACCAACACAGACATTGGTTATCTGATTGAGTTTGACTCATATTATTATTCAGAAAAAGCTAATGAGCAGTTTGAAATTGATTATACTATTGGTAATGCTTCAAACACTCTTTGCGACTATGCCGGAACAACTCTTATAAACCCTCAGGCCGGTTACACAATCAAAAGTGATATTACTTGCCAGGCACAGCATGATTTTATTGAAAACTATATGAATAAGCTTTGGGAAATTTGTTATAAAGCAACTCATAACCAAGGGTATTATACCTTCAATGAAGACAAAACTGATCTGGTTGATTTTACAGGATATGACCCGAATGATGATGAAGATACTGTATGCAGAAAATGTATTGATGAAATAATTGATCTTGGTTCTCTTGCAGATTTCTACATATTTAATGAAATTGTCTGTGACCCTGATTTGTATCTTACAAGCTTCTTTATGAATCTTGACTTTACAGAGGGCAAAGAGCGCAAACTCACCTTTAATGCACCATGGGATTTTGACTCTACAATGGGTAATAAAAGCTTTGCTATTCCAGATCCTAGCGAAGAAGAAAATCAATACAACAACAAAGAGTCTGATTATATGTGTACAATTGATGAAATGTTTGCCGGACTTTGTCAGACAGATGTAAACTGTACAGAGGAAAGAACTCATGCAAACCCTTGGATGGTAATATTTATCAACGAAACCTGGTTCAAGGACCTTGTAAAAGAAAGATTTAAAGGACTCAAAGATTCAGGTAAATGGGCAGAAACTCTTTCAACACTTGAAAACTTCATAGATGCTAATTCAACATCTGAACTTCAGCCAACCTTTAGCTATACAAGAAGTCTCTGGAATACTCCGGCAGATAATAATGAACTTTGTAATGAGTCAAGAGAAGCGGCCGAAACCTCACAAGAAGAATCTGCACAATACCTTAAATTCTGGCTATCATACCGCTGGGGTTTCGTAGATACAATTATTACCGGACTTTAATGCCACTGAATAATTAAAAACTACCGTAATTTACAACTGCCTGGTCTACCGTCATATTACCACGCAAAACCTGGTAAACGGCGGTACGCATCTGGGCAGTTGCATTGTCTACGAGGCCAAGTTCATCAAGATAGATTGGGGTGGACTTACTCAAAGGCGTATACATTTCGTCAAAAGAATAATCTGTAGAAGTTGTAATAAGACGCTTAATTTTGGCAAGATTATTCAATTCATCTGTCCTTATAAGAAAGCGCATAAATTCATTTGTCATTTCAAGATTGCCAGAATTTTTATTTACAGAAAATCCTATAACAACAGAGTTTACAAAATCACTTCCCTGGTCTGTAGCAGGAAAAATTCTAAAGCTGTATTTAAAAGGCTTATCTACAAAAGCCTGGGACTGAGATTCCCTTTTTTGAGTGCCAGAAACTGTTTCGGTATCACACAACAAAATTGGAACATCGCCTTCAAAAAACCTTAAGATTGCAGAATTATATTTGTCTTTAAGAACGCGGCAATAAGAATAATCAATAATTTCTTGTTCCCTAAAGCTCTGAGCCCATTCAAGAGTTGGTTTTAAATACTGGCCGGCAGCTTTATCAAGTGCATTCAGCTGAGCAATTGCCTGGGGCTTATCCTGAATAGATTTGCAGAAATATGAATAAATCATCGGGAGGGTCATAAAGCTTTCCAGATAAGCCATAATGGGACTAGGATAGCCGGCAGCCTTTAATTTTTTACAGGCGTCTATAAGTTCATTATAGTTTGTCGGAAGCTCAAGGCCTTCTTTTTTGAATATATCTTCATTTACCATCATGCCGTAAGAACCGGAAAGAATTGGAACCATAGGGACTTTATTGTCTTGGCTGTGGGCAATCAGCTCTTTCCTGATTGCAGATAGATTGTAGCCAAGTTTTTTTTCATCAGACATATCCTGAGCGGCAGCTAAAACCTCCTTGTAATCGGCTTTGTCGAGCATCCATGGAAAGGTCATGTAAATATCGGGAGCAGCATCGCTTGCCATGGCAGACTTAATTGTTGCCTTGTAATTATCAAGATAGGTATAGCTTAATTCTACATCTGGGTAAAACTCATTAAAGCGGTCAAACTCTGCTTCGAGGGCTTCAAAGTTTTTGTAGTTTCCTACAATGTTAATCTGACACTTTGTGTCGGCAGCAAGGCGGGGTTTAAAAACCTTTGCAGATGATTTCTTGCAGGAAACAAGGAAGCCCGCGAACAGTGATAATGTTAAAACAGCAAGTATGATTTTTTTCATATTACTCATCCTTATAAAAATCTGGTTTTGTCTGATGGATTTTTTTGAGTTCTTTTATTACATGTTTTATATCAATTGGTTTTGCAATGTGACCGTTCATACCGGCTTCAAGACATTCTGTTACATTTTCCGAAAAGGCGTCGGCTGTCATTGCAATAATCGGGATTCCTGCGGCATAAGGATTAGGGAGCTTACGGATCTGGCGGGTTGCTTCAAGACCATTCATCTGGGGCATCTGAATATCCATAAAGACTACATCATATTGTGTCGGCCCAATATTGCGCAGCTTTTCTACAGCAAGCTTTCCGTTTTCGGCGCGATCGCTGTTAATGCCGTACATCTCGAGCAGGGTGTGAATAATTTCCCAGTTTACATCCATATCTTCGGCAACAAGAACATTCATGCCTGCAAGCTCGGAATTATTTTCTTCCTGTGCTTTTGCATCTTTTTCTAAGCCCAGAACTTCAGAAATCTTTTTATAAAGCGAAGAACGGAAGAGAGGCTTACTTATAAAACCACTTATGCCGGCATCCTTTGCATTTTCTTCTATCTGTGTCCAGTCGTAGGCAGAAACAAGAATTATAGAAACGTCGTCTCCCACAATCTGGCGGATTTTTTTTGTAAGCTCAAGGCCGGAAATATCTGGCATTTTCCAGTCAAGAATAATTACATCGTAAAGCTTATTCTGATTCTTTTTTGCTGTGATTTTTGTAAGGGCTGTGTCACCGGATTCTGCAAGGTCCGGATTTGTTCCAAGGGCAATAAGAGTGTCGCTGGCAGTTTCGAGCAAAACCTCGTCATCATCAATTACCAGAACTTCAAGCGGCGGCAGAGTCATTTCTTCTTCGCTCTTGTCGCTTATGCTAATATCCAGAGTTACTGTAAAGGTAGTACCCTTACCTTCCTGGCTCTGACATTCGATTATGCCGTCCATTAAGTCTACCATCTTTTTTGTAATGGCAAGACCAAGCCCTGTTCCCTGAATTGTATTTATGCGGCTGTCGGTCTGGCGGGTAAAAGGAGAATACATTTCTTTCATATATTCAGGCGACATTCCAATACCGGTGTCTGTAACTGTGTAAATGAGTCTGATGCAGCCTTCTTTTGAACTTGGAGTCTGGCACAGATCTACATAAACGCTGTTTCCTTCCGGGGTGTATTTTAAAGCGTTGGAAAGAATGTTTATAAAAATCTGATTGATTCTAAGCTGATCTGCATAAAGATATTCGTTTGTAATATTCTTGCTTCTAAAACGGAAATCAATATTTTTTTGTCTTACCATTGGCTGCGAAATATTTACAAGATTTTCGGCAGTATCAACAATTGAAAAGGCTACAGGCGACAGACTAAGGCGGCCACTTTCAACTTTAGACAAATCAAGAATATCATTTATGAGGGTCAAAAGATGATTGCTGGCAAGACGAATTTTTTTGAGATTATCCGAAACAGCAATAGAATCTTTTACATTTTTTTCTGCAATTGTAGTAAGACCAATAATTGCGTTCATTGGAGTACGGATATCGTGAGACATTGTAGAAAGGAAGTCTGTTTTGGCGCGGCTTGCAGATTCGGCGGCTTTTGCAGTTACTGCCAGTTTTTTATTAAAGCGGGCAAAAACAATAATATCTATAATAAGAAGGAGTATAAGACCAAAGGCAACTACACCCATTAAAGTCCAGTCAACTTCATTTTTGTCTATGCTCTCAAAAGGAATATAAGAAATAATTGACCAATCCGAAGCGGAGTTTACCGGAACGTGAGCAATAAGACAATCCTGGTCCTTAGAGTTTTTCATTGTAAAGCTGCCGGTTTTGTGAACCAGCTGCTTAAGCTCTTCTATTTCCTGATAGTCCGATTCATTATAGGATTTATAAAATTCAAAAAAGTTTGAGTTTTTAAAAGATTTTCCCTTGATAATATAGTTTCCTTCTGAATCAATCATGGAAATCTGAGCTTCTTCGTAGCGTTCGGTCGGAAAACTCCATTTGCCAGAAAGGCTGTCCAGAGGAACAATGCGCATGAGCAGGGCTTTTTTAATGCTGCCATCATCGGCGCTAAGGTTCACAACATCGCAAAAGGCAATGGACTGAATCCCGTTCATAGGGTTTGTGTAGGAACGGGTAACATGAACTGAATCAAAAGTATTTGTATAAAGATAGGTATTATGGTCTGGAGACAGATCTGCCTTCAGGTTTTTTAATGAAGAAAGAATGTCTATGCTTTTATATGAAACCGTATAATCATTGGGATCTTCTGTATGAGGCCGGTTTGAAAGTCCTTCAAGAGTGTCCAGCATAATTATATGGGCAGAGTTAGAATTAATTACCTGAACCTCATTCAGATAGTTAATTGCTTCTTTCATTGTAAGATTATTCTGGCTTATATAACGTGCCCAGGAATTACAAAGGCGCTGTTCACCTTCAAGATAATAGGTGGTAACACGCTCCAGGCTGATTGTCATGTTTACAAAGTTTTCTCTATTTCTTGAAATATGCAGCTTTCCCTGATTTGTTACATGCATGGAAACAAAAACCATTATAAAGCCAATTATGAGAATATTTGCTATAAAGATTGGAATTTTTTTCATAATAAATCCAGAAGACTCCTAAAGCGAGAGCAGTTTTTTTTGCATTGAAATAATCTGAGTATAAAGCTGGTTGTATTCATCGCCAAGGTCAGCCAAGTCTGTGCGGGCTCGCAGCTTTTCTGTAAGAACGCAGATTAAATCATAAAGAGGTGTAAGGCTAAGGTTTCCTATTACACCTTTAAGGGAGTGACAGAGTTCAAAAGCCTTGTCGTAATCTTTTGAATCAAGTACGGGTCCCAGAAGCTGGAAGTTCTGATTGTTGAGCCCCATGCTTACCATTTTAAGATAAAAATCTTCCTTGTTGAGGCAGCGCGAAAGACCTTCTTCTACATTTGCTCCTGCGGCTTTAAGTGCTTCTATAGTTATCATAAATCTGCTCCGTAATTGTTTTATGCCTTGTATTTTTCAAACTCTTCCGGTGGCAGCGGCTTAGAAAAATAATAACCCTGTATGATATCGCAGCCGGCATCGCGCAAGAGCTTGCATTCTTCTTCGGTTTCGACCCCTTCTGCAATAACCGGAACTCCAAGAGTCTGGGCAATTTTTAATACAAGAGTTACAAGCTCCATTTCCTTATTGCCAGGTTTGATGTTACGGATAAAAGCCTTGTCCATTTTAAGGGCATCGATTGGCATAGATGTAAGCATATTAAGAGAAGAATAACCAGAACCAAAGTCGTCCATTTCTATTTTGTGACCAAGAGAGCGCAGGTTTTCTACAACCTCTATGATGCGTTTGGAATCTTCGGTGTAGGCAGACTCTGTAATTTCAAGCATGTAATCCTTTGGCTCAAGTCCGTTTTCTTTTACAATTTTGGTGATAAATTCAACTACGTCCGGAGCTGCAATATCTACGCGAGAAACATTTACCGAAACTGGAATTGTCATGCCAAGTTCTTTTTTCCACAGGGCAATCTGTTTTGCAGATTCTTCCCAGACATAGCGGTCAAGCTTGGTAACAAGACCGTTTTCTTCAAAAAGAGGAATAAAAAGATCGGGGCGCACAAAGCCAAGTTCCGGGTGAATCCAGCGGACAAGAGCTTCGGCAGAACAAAGCTTTGGAGTGTCGCCTGTGATGTTGAACTTTGGCTGATACTGAACCTTAAATTGTTTTTGTTCAATTGCGGCTTCAAAATCTTCGAGCAGGTGGGCGTTGAATACTTCGCGCTCTGCCATCTCGTTATCATAAATGCAGATTTCTTCTCCGGCCCGGCTGCGGATTGAGTTACAGGCCTGGACTGCGTAATCAAAACGAAGAAGAATTGGAAGCTTCTTTTCTGTATCGGTGTAAACACCAAGGCGGAGTCTTGTTTCAGAAGCCTTGAGGAGTGAAGAAAGCTTTTCGTTTATTTTTTCTATAATGCTTTTGTAGTCGTCGATATGAGGAATATAAGCAAAGAAGGTGTCGGCATCTTTACGACCCGCAAGACCACCTGTTTTTAAAAGGATGCTGCGGATTCCATCTGCCATGGCACAAAGTATCTGATCTCCAAAAAGGCGGCCCTTAAGCTCGTTCAAAAGATGAAAGCGGGTAAAGTTTATTACAACTGCGTCCATTGTCTGGTCAGCAAAACGCTCGTCAAAAAGAGCAGCATATTCAAAGAAAAATTCCGGAGTATAAAGGGTGGTAAGCTTATCAAACTCTGTTGCATTGATGAGCCTTGCATTTTCAAAAAGCTCTATTGAGTGGCGCACACGGGCAAGAATAACTTCCGGGCGATCATAAGGCTTGGTAAGAAAGTCTGCGGCACCAAGCTTAAGGCTTTCGATTTCGGATTTTTTTTCGGAAGTAAGAACGATTACCGGAATCTCGGTGAGCAGGCCTTCTGCCTTCATCTGCTTTATTACATCAAGGCCAGAAACTTCGGGCATAATAATGTCCAGAAGCACCAGAGAAATCCCTGCACTTTTGTCATGGATTTTTTCCAGTGCTTCTTTGCCGTCCTTTGCAAAAGCAACCTTGTATTCTGATTCAATTATGTTTCCAAGAATTTCGCGGTTGATTTCTTCGTCATCAACAATCAAAACCCTTCTTTCAAATAATTCGCTGGCAGTTTTCATAACTACCATTATATTATAGAAAAGTGAAAAACACTAGAAAATAGTGAGATTCCCGGGTCAAGCCCGGGAATGACAATAAGGTAGCAGGGAATGACAAAGCTATGCAAACTGGGCCTGGCGCAGCTTGTAGTAGGCGCCCTTTTTGGCCATAAGCTCTGCAGGTGTACCCGACTCTACAATACCACCCTTGTCAATTACAAAAATGCGGTCTGCATTCTGAATTGTAGAAAGGCGGTGGGCAATTACAAAGCTTGTGCGGCCCTTGAGCATGGAGGCAATTCCAGCTTGTACTAAAAGCTCGGTCTTGGTGTCGATGCTACTGGTTGCCTCGTCCAGAATAAGGATTCTTGGGGCACTGAGCATAGTACGTGCAAAGGCAACAAGCTGGCGCTGGCCGTTGGAAAGTTCGCCGCCTCTTGCCGTGAGCGGGGTGTCGTAGCCTTTTTCCAGCTTGGAAATAAAGTCGTCGGCATGAACTGCGCGCGCTGCTGCAAGCATTTCTTCTTCGGTTGCATCAAGCTTACCGTACATAATGTTTTCGCGGATTGTACCGCTGAATATGTAGTTATCCTGAGTCATTATGCCCATCTGGGTGCGCAGGCTTTCAAGCGTTACATCGCGGATATCTTTACCGTCAATCAAAAGTGAACCCTCCTTTACATCATAAAAACGACTTACCAGATTTACGATAGTAGATTTTCCGGCGCCGGTCGGGCCAACAAGAGCAATCGTCTCGCCCGCATGAACATCAAAGTTTACATGCTGCAAAACATCAACTTCTTCGTCGTAGCCAAAGGTAACGTCTTTGAACTGCACGTCTCCCTGAATTGGAGGCATTGG